>LFEF01036922.1_pt1 | contig 161132 bp, 159 predicted proteins | sample 619371 | NCBI WGS metagenome assembly LFEF01 (sample SAMN03014291, study PRJNA259931) | freshwater metagenome | biome: lake; feature: waterbloom | place: China: Taihu Lake | collected 2006-08 | depth 0 m m
GCGCCCTGGCGCGAAAGCCAAGACCCGACCGTTACTTTTGGAGGGCTTGGCTTAGTGCAGGCTCAAGACGACAAGCCGAAATGCCAAGTTTTCGGGCAGCGGTGACCCTTCAAGTTCAGCTCCCAAGTCACCTTCGGGTGACGTAAATCCCCCGCCATCACAGTTTTGTCGTCAATTTCCCGCCACAAATATTTCACCTAGTTCAATTTTTATTAGAAATCATCAACTTACTCCAAGAAGATCACACAAAAGTGAGTTTTTTACTCATCGTTTGTAAGTAATGTGCGAATTGCGATGATTAATCAATCTCTGTTGTTATTACGAAGGCAACGCAGATTGCCTACAGAAAACTAATAACTATTTTTAATCATTTCAAATGACGGAGAAAGCATGGCCCTAGACGAATTGAAGAACGGCATCAGTGCCGTACCAGTAGCTGGCGAAATTCTGGCTGGCGTATTGGACACCTTTGCTGGCTCACTGCCAGCAGCCCCCGAACTGCCTGGCTTGGACGCCATCCCCGGTTTGGACGCATTGCCCATTCCGACAGACAGTCTGCCCGGACTGGACTCGCTGACTGGTCTGCTTAGTGGTGGCTTGCCCACCCCTCAAGCCGGCATTCCTGGCTTGGACTCAATTCCCGGCTTGGACATGCTGCCTGCAAGCCCAGATGCGATCACTGACCTGCTGACAGGCGGCCTGCCTGAGGCACCAGCAATTCCAGGTCTTGATGCCATTCCCGGCCTGGATGCACTGCCACTGCCAACCGACGGCGCCCCCAGCCTGGACACACTCACAGACCTGCTCAGCGGCGGTCTGCCAGAAGCCCCGGCCCTGCCCGGTCTGGACGCAATTCCTGGTCTGGATGCACTGCCAATTCCAACAGACGGCCTGCCTGGTTTGGACTCGCTGACTGACCTGCTCAGCGGTGGCTTGCCAGAAGCACCAGCCCTGCCTGGTTTGGACGCAATTCCCGGCCTGGATGCCATTCCTGGCCTGGACTCGTTGACCGGCTTGCTCGGCGGCGGTTTGCCCAGCCTGCCCGGTGGAGATACTGGTGGTGGTCTGCCATCCAGCCCCATCAGTTTTGAAGATGGCACCTTGACTCTGGCCTTGCCAGAAGGCTTGCCAATTTCAGCCTCGATCAGCATCAGCGGCCTTGAAGTGCCTGAAGCCGGCTTGCCCCTGCCAGCCTGATTTGCAGGCACTGATAGGCAAAAGCAGTTCTTGATACTACACAGTGGTTTAGCCAGCCTTCGGGCTGGCTTTTTTATTGCTGCCCGCTTTTCAAGGCCAGCGCACGGTCGTACACCGTGTTTTTGGCCATCCCCGTGGCTTTCACCACCAGCGCCACTGCAGTTTTCAGGGGCAATTCAGCCAACAGCAAGGCAAGCCAGGTGTCCAAATCTGCGCTGGCCTGCGCAGTTTCCGCATCACTGTCCGAAACTTGGTTGCCGCCGATTACCCACGCCCATTCGCCGCGTTCGGCGTTGGTGTCTTGCCGCACCAACTCAAACACCTGCTCACCCCTGCCCCGGTAGAAGGTTTCGAACTGTTTGGTCATCTCTCGCCCAGCGCACATCGCGCGCTCGCCCATACCCAGGCTTTCAAGGTCATCAACCAGTTGAATGACTCGATGCGGCGCCTCAAACACCACTTGGGGCTCAGGGCACGCCAGCCATTTCTTTAAATCATCCAGGCGGCTTTTCCCTTTGGCGGGCAAAAAACCACGAAAAGTGAAAGCACCATCCACCAGCCCGCTAGCGGCCACCACCGCCAACACACTGCTCGCACCCGGAACCGGTACCACAGTAAAACCGGCCTCGGCCACACAACGAACCACCACCGCGCCTGGATCCGACACAGCCGGCGTGCCGGCATCGCTCACCAAAGCCACCGATTCGCCCCGTTGCAAACAGGCCAGCACACCCTGTGCACTCTCCCGTTCATTGTGGGCATGGTGCGCCATCAAAGGCTTCTTGATGCCCAAGGCATCCAGCATACGAGCGGTGTTGCGAGTGTCTTCAGCCGCAATTCGATCCACCTGTTCCAGCACGGACCGGGCCCGAGGACTGAGATCACCCATATTGCCGATGGGAGTTGCCACCACATAGAGGGATGGTTCTCGCCTTGTTCCAGCCCTCACGTCAGAATTCACAGCATCATTCACTCCATTCCCCTCACCGGCGTTCTGCATGGCGCTCAAATCCAAGTCCAAAGTTCCTGAATTGTCCGGCATTCCATGGGTCACGCGCAAATTGCGATCACCAAAGGCCAAAATTCCATGGCTTGTGCCCAAAGAAAAACCCGATGTCGGTGAAAAAGCGCCTCCGGTACACAAACTTGCCTTATTGGCAGAGGGGCAACTGGCCGAAACACAAGCCTTGCAACTGCTGGAAAAACACGGCTTGATCCTGGTCACCCGAAACCACCGCTGCCGCTGCGGCGAAATTGATTTGATCATGGCCAATGGCAACACCGCAGTCATTGTGGAAGTTCGGCTTCGCAACAACAGCCGCCATGGCAGCGCGCTAGAAAGCATTTCCAGTCACAAGCAGGCCCGCGTGTCGCGTTGCGCAAAGCTGTGGTGGGTGCAGCAGGGTCAACGCAAGTTCACGCACCTGCGTTTTGATGTGGTCGCACTGGAAAACGGCACTGAACCGCGGTGGGTGCAAAATGCGTGGCAAATCAGCAACTAAAGCGGAATCAAACCGCTGCGCCATACAAATCGCCTGCAACGGGGTCACCTATAATAGAAGGCTCGAGATAACTGCCAGAAGGCCTGCGCCATGGACTTGATCACACGCATTACCCAACAATTTGACGAAAGTATTGCCGCCAAACAGGCCGCCACCGAAGAACTGGCAGGCCCCATTTCCGAGGCAATCGAGCTGATGGTGAATGCGCTCACCAATGGTGGCAAGGTGCTGGCCTGTGGCAACGGTGGCTCGGCAGGCGACTGCCAACACTTTGCGGCTGAATTGGTGGGCCGGTTCGAACGTGAACGCCCAGGACTGGCTGCCATTGCATTGACCACCGATTCATCGGCCATCACTGCGATTGGCAACGATTACAGTTTCAATGAAATTTTTTCAAAGCAGGTGGCGGCCATTGGCCAGCCTGGTGACGTGCTGCTGGCCATTTCAACCAGCGGCAACTCGAAAAACGTGCAACTGGCCATTGAAGCCGCACACGCCCGCGACATGACCATTGTTGCACTCACAGGCAAGGGCGGCGGCCAAATGGTGCACCAGCTGAAAGAAGGCGATGTGCATGTGTGCGTGCCACACAACCGCACCGCCCGCATTCAGGAAATACATTTGTTGGCGATCCATTGCATTTGCGATGGCATCGACCTAAGCCTACTTGGAGAAGAAGAAAATGAGTCGTAAACCCCTGTTTTTCGCCCGCACCCGGTCTTCCGCCATCAGCGCAGTACTGGTCGCCTCACTTGCAGCACCGCTGTTGGGCGGCTGTTTCGCTGGCGCAGTGGCAGGCATCACCGCGGGTTCGCTGGCCGCCGCTGACCGCCGCACCGTGGGCACCCAAGTCGAAGATCGCACCTTGCAGGTCAAGGCTGAAAGTGCCATTCGCGAAAGCTTTGGCGAAAACGTCCACGTGAACGCCACTGTGTACAACCGACAAATTCTCCTGACCGGTGAAGCGCCTGACGAAACCACCGTGCGCAACGTGGAAGCCCGTGTGGCCACCCTGCCCAACATTCGCCTGATCGTGAACGACGTTCAAGTGGGTTTCAAAAGCTCACTGTCAGCACGCTCCAACGACGCATTCATCACCGGCAAAGTGAAAGCCTCCCTGCTGGATGCGCAAGACATTTTCGCCAACTCATTCAAAGTCACCACCGAGGCTGGTGTGGTGTATTTGATGGGTCTGGTCACCGAGCGTGAAGCCAACCGTGCAGCCTCCATAGCGGCGGGCGTACCTGGCGTGGTGAAGGTGGTCAAGGTGCTTGAATTGATTTCCGAGGCTGAACTTTCCCGCCTGTCGGCCACTCCAAACAATGGAAGTGCGCCCGTGGAAAACGGTCCGCGTTAATCAGTTACACAGAAAAAACCGGCAATGATCAAAAAATTTCTCACCCTGTTTTCAACCCTTGCAGTGGTCAGCATGCTGGCCGCCTGCGGGGGCGACAAAGCACCGCAAGTGGATTACGTCACCATTCAAGGCCAAACCATTACACCTGCCGATTACCAGGGCCAGGTCATGCTGGTGAATTTTTGGGCGACCAGTTGCACCACTTGCGTGAAAGAAATGCCAGACATTGTCGACACCCACAACAAGTTCAAAGACCAGGGCTTTAGAACCATTGCCGTGGCCATGAGCTACGACCGCCCCGATTACGTGGTGAATTTTGCAGAAACCCGCAAGCTGCCCTTCGACGTTGCGCTGGATGTGAACGGCAATATTGCCAAAGCATTTGATGATGTAAAAATTACGCCGACCACCTATGTGATCAATCGCAAAGGCGAGATCATCAAAACCTATGTGGGCGAACCCGATTTCGCGGCCTTGCACCAACTGATTGAAAAATCGCTGGCTGAGAAAGTTTAAGGCCGGCAGCATTCGCCGGGCTTATTCATCGCCCCACTTGAAGTCATCCATCACACGGCGGTCCCGCTTGGTCGGCCGCGCCTTGATCTCCAGGGCGGGGTCTTTCATCAACTTGCGGTTTGCCGCGCGTTCAGCACGCTTTTTCGCACTTTCCATGGTTTCTTCATAAAGGCCTTGCGCAATGGTGGCGCTGCCGCGCTTGTCGCCCAAACCTTTCACCACCAGCACCATGTCGTCCCACCCCACAGGCACTGTGAGCACATCGCCCACCTGCACCCCGTAAGCGGGCTTCACACGTTCATCGTTGCACTTCACCTTGCCGCCTTCCACCACCTCGGTGGCCAGCGAACGGGTTTTGAAAAAACGGGCAGCCCACAACCATTTGTCAATGCGTACCTTGGCACCTGGTGCTGAAAAATCGGTTTTGCCATTCGGTGTTTTGGCAGGTGCGGGGTTTTTGTTTTTACTGCGGCTCAATCTGACTCCATCGGGGATTCCCACACTGGTTGCCCAATTGTCCTTCAGGTAGCCTTTGGGGCTTCCGTGAATTCAAACAAGGACACCGCTGTGAAACACTCCATCGCAATTATTCCCGGCGACGGCATCGGTCAGGAAATTATGCCAGAAGCGCTGAAGGTGCTGGCTTGGGCTGAAAAAACCCATGGCATCACGCTGGAGTTACACCACAAAGACTGGGCGCACTGCAATTACTACCTCGAACACGGCACCATGATGCCCGAGGACTGGAAGCCCCAGCTGGAAGCCTGCGAGGCCATTTTGTTTGGCGCAGTGGGCATGCCCCACCTGGTACCCGACCACATTTCCCTGTGGGGCTCGCTGCTGCGCTACCGCCGTGAATTCGACCAGTACGTGAACCTGCGCCCCGTTAAACTGCTGCCAGGCGCACCCTGCCCCTTGGCCAACAAAAAGCCGGGTGATATCGACTTTGTGGTGGTGCGTGAAAATACCGAAGGCGAATATTCGGCCGTGGGCGGCCGCATGTTTGAGGGCACTGACCGTGAAATTGTGCTTCAGGAAAGTGTATTCACCCGCCACGGTGTAGACCGGGTGTTGAAGTTTGCATTCGAAATGGCCCAAAACCGGCCTCGCAAAAAGCTGACCGCTGCCACCAAGAGCAACGGTATTGCCATCAGCATGCCCTACTGGGACGAGCGCGTGGACAACATGGCTCAAGGCTATCCTGAAGTGACCTACGACAAACAACACGTGGACATTCTGGCCGCCCGGTTCGTGATGCAACCTGAGCGCTTTGATGTGGTGGTGGCCAGCAACTTGTTCGGCGACATTCTCAGCGACTTGGGGCCAGCCTGCACCGGCACCATTGGCCTGGCTCCCTCGGCCAACCTGAACCCAGACCGCACATTTCCGTCGCTGTTTGAACCCGTGCATGGCTCGGCACCCGACATTGCCGGCAAAGGCATTGCCAACCCAATCGCCATGATTTGGTCTGCTGCCCTGATGATCCAGTTTTTGGGGAACAGCCCAGCCGTGATGGCAGCAGGTCGCCAAGCAAGCTACCAGCTGGCCCACGACCAAATTCTGACTGCCATTGAAGCGGTGCTGGAAAGCGGTGACCCTGGCGTGCTGACAGGTGACTTAAAAGGAAAGGGAACTACCAAAACCCTGGGCGATGCCATTGTTAAAGCGTTGGGCTAACACCCGGTTTTGAGTCACTAGTTCGCCCCGTTCTTGGCCAGGTACCAACCTGTGTGAGTGGGGCGAAGTGCCATTTCAATCACGAAGCTGGGCTGCAAGGTTCCCGCCACTGCAGTGCCCGTGCTCAAGGTAAACACCGATGGGTCGAAAGACTCTACCTTCAGGTTCTTGAAGTGATTCAACATGTGGGCGTCTTTCAAACTGGCCTCGAAACGCGCCGACACGGCATCCTCCAGGCCAAATGGCTTGTTTTGAATGTAGTCGACTGTTTTTTCAACCCACAGGCGACCAAAACACAAGGCTTCGTTGTCACCCTGAGGGCCTTGCCTGAAGTGAACACCTTCCAGTTTTTTCAAACCGCTGGAGGGCATGATCACCCAGCGACCATCGCGGGTTTGAAAAATGTCCAGCAAACCCGACAAATCCCAAGCCTTAACCTCGCGGGCCACTGCACTGTTGGCTGGCACTTGGTCACGGGCGTACTGCTCAATCGCTTCCGGGCTGGGCAAACGTGCACACAAGGCACCATGGCTCAAAATAAAGGTTTCAGCCCTTGCGCCTTTGAGCAAGTTGTCTTCAGTTAAATGGGTGCGGGGGTTGCAAGCCATGAGCAAACCTGCAAACACGGTCAAGGCGATCCAGTTAAAAACAGGGCGGGTCATTGTGAGGTTCCTTTTTCACTTACTAACATTGTGAATCTTTGTAAGACCCTTGAAACCTCAAAAACAGCGGGAAAGGCCTGCCTATTTGCGCGCATGCCCCAAAGCTCGGGGTGGCGAATAACCCAACTGCCTTGCCTTTGCCTCGGCCTGCGCAGCCAGCAAGGGCTGTGCAGCCTCACGGTAGTACAGCGCCAGTTCATAGCTTGCAATGCCATTGCCCAAACCACCGGCATACTGCAACCAACCCACATATCGCAATTGGCCTTGTTCAGTGTCGGCTTGCCTGTGCAAACGTGCAATCCGGGCCGCTGCGTCTTTGTCACCGCGTGCTGCCCGAACCAGGTCAGCACCAGCATCCACCTGCAATTGGGACGGCAGCGGCTGGGGCAGAACAAAACTGGTTTTGAACAACTTGACTTCTTTGTGGCGCAGCACGCTCAAGGCCAGCTGGGCTCCGGTTAGATAAACCATCACTGATCGTGCCTGAATGCTGTCTGGATACAACTTCAAGAAAGACTGGCACAAGCGAATCAGATCAAGGGGCCACTGCGCGGATTGAATGGCCAGCCAGTCAACCTCCTCTTGGGGTGACATGGACTGAGGCGCAGATGCACCTGCCAGCGCAGGCACAGGCACCACCAGCGGAACCTGCACTCGGGTGTTGTCTGCAATGAAAGGGATTTGAGCCAAACGTCGAATTGCTGCAAGCGGGTGATTCAGCATGGTGCTTTCTACTTCTGCCTTCACCATGCGAAACAGGTCGTTGAAAGTAATATGGCTGGCCGACTCCCGAAGCAGTTTCACCAAAGCACCGGTGTAAAAAGTGTTTTGATCCCCACTGGCCGGAGACACTGCTGGCTTGCCCGCACCAGTTGAAAAACACACCAGGCTGCCCAAGGGCGCTTCCACCTGATTCAAGCCCTCACCATCGCCCAAGGAATTGCGCAAATCGGTTCTGCATGCATCAATCACGGTGATGTTCAAGGCCTGAGGCCTGGCCGGCAAGGCGGCCAGCAACTTTTGCTGAAGCACCAGGGAACGTGCCAACAGATCACGGCGAGGTGCCGTAGGGTTGGCCCCCGACCCCAAAAGCAAATTGTTGGATTCCACCTGCAAACCATGGCCAGCGTAATAAAACAAAGTGACCGCATTGGGGGGTGCTTGCGCCACCCTTTTTACAAATCCCTCCACTGTGCTTTGCAGACTGTTTTCATCGAGGTTCATGGCCTGGGTTACATCGAAACCACGAAAGGCCAAAGCCTCGCCAAGGTCCATCACATTTTTGTGAATGGGTGGCAAATCGTGCGGAACCGGGTAATCACCATTGCCGATCAACAAAGCCAGCCTGTGCGTGTAGGGCGCAGCCGAATTGCTTGCCACATTGCCCGCCCGGGCAGGTTGCAGTCGAAAAACAAGTGGTGCAACCGACAACACGCCTGCCAAACCCAACAAGGTTTGCAGTGCACTTCGCCGGCCGGGCAACTGCGGCAACGTTGAGCATGGCAGTTTTATTGTGGTCGTTTTAGTCGTACTGATATGTGAACTCGTGGCCATCTGTGCTGATACTCAATGTGCTGACTGATTTGCCCAGCAGGGTGGCCTGCAACAATTGACGGCTCACCGTGGGCAACAAAGTGTTGCTCAAAATGGTGCCCACCATGCGCCCGCCCGCGTCAGCCTCGTTGCAACGGGCCACAATGCGTTCAATCACCGAAGGGTCAATTTGAACCGCCATTCGGTGTGTAGAAGCAATGCGTTGCTGAATGCGGCTTAACTGCAAGCGAACGATGTTGGCCAGCATGTCACTGGAAAGCGGGTAATACGGCACCACTTCCAGCCGCCCCAACAAGGCAGGTGGAAACACTTGCAACATGGGTGCACGCAGGGCCTTCACAAGTTCCTCGGGTTCAGGCATTTCTCCGGCGTGCAAACCCGCTTTGCAAAGCGCCATTAATTCAGGGGTGCCCACATTCGTGGTCAACAAAATCAGGGTGTTGCGAAAATCAATTCGGCGTCCTTCGCCGTCCTCCATCCAGCCTTTGTCAAACACCTGAAAAAACAGCTCGTGCACATCGGGGTGGGCTTTCTCGACTTCATCCAGCAACACCACACTGTAGGGCTTGCGGCGCACGGCCTCGGTCAACACGCCGCCTTCGCCATACCCCACGTAACCGGGTGGCGCGCCTTTCAGTGAAGACACTGTGTGCGCCTCTTGGTACTCACTCATATTGATGGTGACCACATTGTGCTCGCCGCCGTACAGGTTCTCGGCCAGGGCCAAAGCAGTTTCAGTTTTCCCCACACCCGAAGTGCCCGCCAGCATGAACACACCCACCGGTTTGTTCGGGTCATCCAGCCCGGCCCGACTGGTTTGAATTCGACGCGCAATGGTTTCCAGCGCATGCGGCTGGCCCACAATGCGTGCACCCAGCGCGCTACTCAGGTTCAGCACGTTTTCAATTTCATTGCGCACCATGCGCCCAACGGGAATACCTGTCCAGTCGGCCACCACGGCCGCCACGCACTGCGCATCCACCTGTGGGTGAATCATGGGTGTTTCGCCTTGCAGCGCCTTGATCTCGCATTCCAGCGCCTTCAATTGCTCAAGATTGGCCAAGGCCTGCCCGCTGCTGGTTTCATTGGCATCTGTTTGATCCACGGCGCGGCGCAAAGTCAGCAGGGAATCCAGAATCCGCTTTTCCTCTTGCCATTGCGATTGCAACTTCTCCAATTCCTCAGTCAGCCTGATCGATGCTTCTTCAATTTCAGCAATTCGCACTGCATGCTCACGCCCAAATGTAGCTTCCTTTTCAATCGCCTGTCGCTCAACACGCAAAGCATTTAACTGCTTTTGAACCGACTCGATGGGTGCAGGTGTGGCGTGCTGGGAAACAGCCACGCGTGCGCATGCGGTGTCGAGCAAACTGATCGCCTTGTCTGGCAACTGCCGTGCGGGAATATAACGGTGTGACAAACGCACCGCCGCCTGCACTGCTTCATCAAGCAGCCAAACCCCATGATGTACCTGCATGGCCGCGGCCAAACCACGCAACATGTCGATGGCCTTGGCCTCGCAAGGCTCATCCACCTGCACCACCTGAAAACGGCGCGTCAGTGCGGGGTCTTTTTCGATGTATTTTTTGTATTCAGTCCAGGTTGTCGCCCCTATGGTTCGAAGTGTGCCACGCGCCAAGGCGGGCTTGAGCAAATTGGCTGCGTCACCCGTGCCCTGGTTTCCACCTGCCCCCACCAAGGTGTGCACCTCATCGATGAACAAAATGGTGCTTTGCTCGCTGGCCTGAATTTCATCAATCACCTGACGTAGCCGCTGTTCGAACTCGCCTTTCATGGAAGCACCGGCCTGCAACAAACCCAGGTCGAGAGTTAATATTCGCACCCCTTGCAAAGCGGGTGGTACATCACCAGCCACCACCTGCAAGGCAAACCCTTCAACCACCGCAGTTTTGCCCACACCCGCTTCACCGGTGATCAAGGGATTATTTTGGCGCCGGCGCAGCAAAATATCGACAATCTGCCTCACCTCCAGTTCACGACCACACACCGGGTCTATTTCGCCCTTGCGTGCTTTGTCAGTGAGGTCTACGGTGTAGCGCATCAAAGCCGCCTCGCCGCCCAGCTGCGCTGCTGGCATGGCTCCACTGGCTTGGCCTGGCAAGGCCCCGAGCGGCACATCGGTGCCCAACAAAGACTGCTCGGCCGAGTGTTCTACCAGCTGTGCAAAGTTTTCACTGAGCGCAGCTTCTGGAATCTGTTTGAAGCGGGGTGAAATTTTCAGTAGTTCATGCAACAGAAAATCTGTTTTCAACAAAGCAACCAACACATGACCCGTGCGTACTTTCTGTGCACCAAACATCAGTGAGCCATAAACCCACGCCCTTTCTACGGCATTGGTGATGGACTCTGACAAATCGGAAATACCTTGTGCGCCGCCGGGCTGACGCTCAAGGGCGCGCTGCACGTCAGCAAGTACGGCGCTTGCATCCAGCTCAAAATACCGAAGAATGTGATGCCAGTCGCTGTCATCTTGTTGAAGAATTTGCGCAACCCAGTGCACCAATTGCACATAGGGATTGCCTCGCAGTTTGCACAGCACAGTGGCGCCTTCAACTGATTTGAATGCAATGGGATTTAATTTGGCAAACAGCGAAACACGGCTGATATTGCTCATGCTGAACTCCGGGACAATGAAGAATGAGTGGGAACCGCAGGACATTTCATGCGAACGGTGGTCGGCTGTTGCGCACGTTTGTGCCGCTGTAGTTCACCCAGCCATGCCGTGCGCCCCAACTGGGCTGTGCCGTTGAGGCAAGCTTGCGGAATTTTGTCAGGGCTGATTCGAAGTGCAAATTCACAATCAAATTCAAGCCCCAGGTAGGCATGGGCTGCCTGCACAAGGCGCTTGCGGCCTTCGGTGGCGGGCAACAGTTGTTGGTAAGCGCTGTAGGCCATGGGGCCAATATCAATTTTTATTTTGCTTTGCGCGCACCGCACCCTGCTGCCAAGCATGGCCCCACGCCCAAGCACTTGTGGGCCAGCCTGCACAGGCAATTGCAGCCATTGCGCCTGAAAAGGAAAAATTTGCACCGGCAAACCAGTCAAGGCCGACAGGCTGTTGGCCAGGCCCTCCTGTGTTTTGCTTCGCCGGGTGAAGTGCGCTGCCAGACTGGCGCGAAAATGAGTAGGCAAGGCCTCGCGCCCCCAGCTGGATGATGCACCATGGCCCACCAAACTATTCAAATGCTGCGCAAACGGATTGAACGTTTTGCGGTGATAGGCAATGTGGGGTTGCGACTCCGCCCATGCCCGGTAAAACAACAAATAAGCCCGATGGTGAAAGATATCCAGAAACTCGGCGAATGTGGGGTCATTCCACTGATGAATCCGCGTGTAGGCATGTTCTGTGTAATGCAGTGGCAAGGCGCCATTGGGGCCCAACAAACCGAAATTCTGGATGTACAACTTTGGAATCGCACCCAAACGCCCAGCCACAATGGTGTCTTCGCGTTTGAAATCTTGCGTGGCGAAATCAAGGTAGGGGCGCTGCCCCAAACGCACAGGGTCATCACGCAGACGCAATGATTTTCCAAGCAAAGGCTTGCCCGAATGGGCATGTTCAATTTGCCGCAGCAAGGCAAAAAAATTCGGGGCAGGTGGTTTGAGCGCGCTCATTTGCACAAGCCCAACTACAGCAAAGGCCGGTTGCCCGACCGTGCAGGAAAATCAACCACTGCACCGGTGCTGTGCAGGCGTACCCGGGTTTGTACAAATGAATTCACCGACACATGGCTTGCAAGGTAGAAAGCCAGCACACTGCCCAGCACCAGGGCACCAGTGCCCTGCAAGGCCAGTTCATCCAGTGTGAGCGTAACCAGCAAGCCACGCACCACAGCTGGCCTGCCTTGGCGCACAACACGCGACACCAGTGGCTGCGATTCAACTGCCAGAATGGCCCTGGCCATGTGTTGATGAGCCTGCTGCGCAGGGTCGGCGTGCAAGGCCAAAAGCTGCCCCAAGGCCAGGGCATCTTGATCGATCAAGCCGAGGTAGTTCAGTGACAAGTGCTCGATCAACTGCCAGCAACTTTGCCCGCCATACATGGCCGCCTTTGGACGGCTGGGGCCGCGCAAAAAACGAATGGAGTGAAGGGGCAAGTTGCCGGGCCAAACGAGGTCGGTGGGGCCTTGCCCCACGGGCATCAGCAGGGGCAAATCCCGATTGGTACACAAAGCCTTCACCGCCAGCTGTTCAAGCCCGTGTGTTTGAATGAGTTCACCAGTGGGCAAGGTCAGCCCAAGGTAAACATCACTGCCTGAGTAAGAAGAACGACCGCCCTCACGCACCTGTTTCTCTGACAGCAAAGTGGGCACACGCCGGTGTACGAATCTGGGGGTCTCACAATCGGCCTGGGTATTGGCTTGGGTCGAGACCGCATACAAGGGCGGCAATTCCTGCACCTTGTTTTGTCCGTACCCCTGCACGCCCAGCACCGAGTGCACTTCAAAATCGTGTGGCTTGCTGCGATTGGGCTGCACTTGCACTTCATGCAAACGTTCATCCAGCAACACGCGGTCGCAATTCTGTTCAAACAAATTGACCACGGGGGTGCAATTCAAGGCCAATGAATCCACTCCCACAACACGGTCTAGCTCGGTATTTGGCTCGGCAAAACAGAAGGCCAGCTGAAATGTGGAATGCTGGCAACTGGCCAGAAAACGCTTTAAACCTTGAACACGGAAAAACAGAAATCGAGCCGGAAACGCAAAAAACTCCTGCAACAAACGCATGCCACTGAACTGGTTTGAATGGACCGGGAGCAGCGCCTCGGAATCATCAAGCCCCAAAGCAGCAACACACGGAAAAGACAGCCATTGCCAATCGACTTGTTCAGGTGCACGAATGCCAACCGAGACAGTTTGATGACACAACCTTTCAAAGAGTGTGTAGGCGTATTCATCACCACAACTGACATGAAAATCGAGTTCATCCAGTGGCAGTTGAGACAATGCAGAGTGCGTTGAATTCTCGATGGTGACCAGCAAAGCTGACCTTGGCTGCTTGCCACCCCGCATGGTTGGCACATGGGCCTTGAAAGGGCCGTGTTCAATGGCCTGAATGAGCAAAGGCCACAAGGTTAAACTGTGCCCAACCCTGAACTTGCAGGGCGTGTTGATACCCTTGGCCACCTGGCTTTGCAGCACGGTGCCGGCTGAAAGAAAAATACCTTTTTTCAGGGCAACATCGCTGTAATTGGGATTGAGTTGCACCACCCCCATGGCGGGCGCGGGGGCTAAAAAATTCGGACTGATGCAGTTGAGCAATTGCTCGGTAAACCGCGGAAACTCCTCGTTCAAGCGAAGCTGAACCCGGGCAGTCAGAAAAGCAAAACCCTCCAGCAATCTTTCAACATAGGGGTCTTGTACCTCGGTTGCATCCATCGCAAGGCGCGATGCAACTTTAGGAAAACGCGCAGCGAACTCGGCACCCGTGTCGCGCACGTGAGCAAGTTCCTGGATATAAAACTGAAGTAAACGCGGGTCCATGCTGCTTCGATGCCTGCGGCTCAGAAACCTGAGAGCGGCAACAACAGCACCTTGCCGGTTTCAAGATCTACCTCAGTGCGCAACATCAATTCGATTGGGTAGGGTTGAGCCCACAACAAACCGGAAATACGCAGGCCGATCACATTGTGCAAATGCATCAGACCTTGTTGGGTTTCCGCTGTTACCTTCAATGAATTCCCGTCGATTCGTGGTTCGAATCGCCGAATCAGGTTGGTCACGGTTCGTTCAAAATCTTTGACATCGATCATGGATGCAATTTTTCCAGCCACCGGGGGCATGCCATAAGCCAGTACAGACTCATTCAATTGCGGCTGACCCTCAAGGCACTTGCTGTCAAGAACACGGGTCGCATTCAGCAACTGTTCGAGATCGCGCAGCACCAGTTGACGCAGCGCTTCTTTGGTAATGAAGCGGCGATTGGCAGATTCAGTTTGAATGGCGGGCTCGTCATCCTGAAGACGATCCAGCAAGGCTGGTTGCAGCGCGTCCCGAGACTTACTCATACACGTCAATGTAAGTGCAGGCACCTGCCTTTAAATTGGCTGCCGACTTGGGGGTATACACCACTTCGATTTCCTTGAATGCAATCGAAAATGACTCCCCAACCTGCCGACCATCGCTTGCACTGCCTGTGATTTCATAATCGCAAATACGCGCCTTGCGCAAAGTAATACGCAAGTAATCAATGGTTGCAAGGCCACCAGGGTCGCGACAAGTGAGTACCACTTTGCTCAGCAGTTCCGCAGATTTCAAGGCACTCATGATTGCGGTGGTCGAACTGTCGATCGCCTTTTGCACGCTCAATGTACGCACCGAGGCTTTGGATGCAAGTTGCGATGATGAATGGACTTGCTGGGACATGCCCCAAGACCAACCGGCGATTTCTATTTCACCCACATGACCACTGACCTGGCTTTCCCCTTGGATGGCCCCTTGGCGGGAACCATCCAGGGCCAGGAACATATCGACTTTCGACATTGTGTTTCCTGGCTGTCCGATTACTTCTCGGAGTTGGTTGCAATATTGAATGTGGCTTCAACCTTGCCTTCGGGGCCACCGTCTTTCTTCTGTGGCACGTACACGTAGCTGAACTCGGCAAAGTTCAAAGTCACGGTTTCTGTCAGGCGGTCTTCACCACCAGAACCACCCTGGCTTACGTTGGAGATGATGACGTCTTTCATGGTCAGCACAACATATTCCAGTGGCTTTTCACCTGCCTTGCGCACGGTCAGAATGGCTTCGTCGAAATGCTTGCCGTTGCAACATGCCTTGATCAGGTTTGGCGTTGCCTTGTCAATGTACTTGGTGAAGCTGATGTCCTGCACGCTGACTTTGCCTGCACCGCCACCACGGCCCACATGGGTTGTGCCCGACTGGGACATGCCCCAGCTCCAGGCGGCAATATCGATCTCTTTGGCATGTACGCTGTCTACGGATTCGCCATCTACACCCTTGATTTTCAAAAACATGTCTACGGACATTTGATTCCCTCTGTAATTGGTTGATTAATAGTTCAAGTTTTAAGACGCTTTGGCGGATGGCAACTTGCTGACCAAACGCAAAGACACGGTGAGGCCCTCTAGCTGGTAGTGCGGGCGCAAATAGAATCGGGAGGCGTACATGCCGGGGTTGCCCTCTATTTCCTCAACAACCACTTCGGCTGCGGCAAGCGGACGAGAGGCTTTAACCGCCTCGGAAGAATTTGCAGGATCGCCATCCACGTATTGCATGATCCAGTCTTGCAACCAGCGCTGCATGTCGGCGCGTTCCTTGAATGAACCCACTTTGTCGCGCACGATGCACTTCAGATAATGCGCAAAGCGACAGGTGGCAAACAGGTATGGCAGACGGGCGGCCAATTTCGCATTGGCTGTTGCGTCCGGGTCTTCGTACTCGGCAGGTTTGTGCAAAGACTGCGCACCAATGAAGGCTGCCAGATCACTGTTCTTCTTGTGAATCAGCGGCAAGAAACCGCTTTTGCTAAGCTCAGCCTCACGACGATCGGAAATGGCGATTTCAGTGGGGCACTTCATGTCCACTCCACCATCGTCAGTGGGGAAGGTGTGCGTGGGCAGGTTGGGTACTGCGCCGCCAGATTCAATGCCGCGGATGCGTGAGCACCAGCCGTACTCCTTGAATGATCGGTTGATGTTCACCGCCATGGCATAAGCCGAGTTGGCCCAGGTGTAGCGGCTGTGATCGGCCAGACCGGTGTCTTCTTCAAAAGCGAATTCTTCCACTGGATTGGTTTTCGCACCGTAGGGCTGACGGGCCAGAAACCGTGGCATGGTCAGGCCGAGGTATTTGGAATCGTCTGCGTCGCGCAGGCTGCGCCACGCGGCATAGTCGGGTGTGGAGAAAATTTTGGTCAGGTCGCGCGGGTTGGCAAGTTCTTGCCAGGAATCCATTTGCAAGGTGGCCGGAGACACTGCTGACAAAAACGGAGCATGTGCAGAGGCACTGATTTTTGACAACTCACCCAGCATTTCCACATCGGGCGGAGAGTGGTCAAAGTAGTAATCACCGATCAAGCAGCCATAGGGCTCACCACCGAACTGACCATATTCATGCTCGTAAATTTTCTTGAACACCGGGCTTTGGTCCCAAGCCACGCCCTTGTAACGTTTCAAGGTTTTTGCCAGCTCAGTTTTGGACACGTTCATGAAACGAATTTTCAAGAATTCATCAGTTTCAGTGTTGTTGACCAGGTAATTCAGGCCGCGCCAGGCACTTTCCATTTGCTGGAAATCGGCGTGATGAATAATTTCATTGATTTGTACGGAAAGCTTTTGGTCGATTGCGGCGATCATTCGCTCGATGGAATCAACCACATCGTCGCCCACCAAGTCCACCCCCTCAAGCGCCTGCTGCGCCAGGGTAAGTACCGCGGACTCCACTTCAGACCTGGCCTCATCGGTTTTCGGCTTGAATTCTTTTTGCAACAGGGAAGACAGTTCACTGCCCTCAAGTTCGATGACATCGAGCGCACGATTTTGAAGTTGTTCAGACATGATTACTCACCTTCAGGGGAGGTTGATTCAACAGGCTTGACGCTGGTCGACAGACTTTTCAGCAAAGCAGGGTCAGCCAGCAGTTTTGCCAGCAGCTCTTCAGCACCGTTTTTGCCATCCATGTACGTGAGAAGGTTGGACAGTTGCTGGCGTGCCTCCAGCAACTTGCGCAAAGGCTCTACTTTTCGCGCAATGGCAGCAGGGCTGAAATCGTCCATGGATTCAAAAGTGATGTCGACCGCCACATTGCCTTCGCCGGTGAGGTGGTTGGGCGCATGGAAGGCCACGCGCGGCTTGATGCTTTTCATGCGTGCATCAAAGTTGTCGACATCCACTTCCAGGAAATCACGCTCGGCCACCGGTGCCAATGGCACCTCGGATTTGCCGGACAGGTCAGACATAACCCCCATGACAAAGGGCAACTGCACTTTTTTCTGTGAACCGTACACTTCAACGTCATACTCAATTTGTACGCGAGGTGCACGATTGCGCCCCACAAATTTTTGTCCGCTCATTGATCAATCTCGCAAGTAAGAAGAATGGGTAAATGCAGGGCGACTTTAAGCATCTTCCTGCTCGAGAGAATCGGGATTGACTCCCATGATTTTTGCCACCTCGGCCAAGGCCTCTGGCGCAAGGTCTTTCATCAACTGCATGAAGTTTTTGTCGATCAGGCGACGCGCCCGTTTCAAGAGAAGCTGCGCCGGGTTGGTCGGCTCGGCATGCTCAAGGTAGGCACACACTTGATCAATGGCCGCCAAAGCCTGTGCGCGGGAATGAATTCCTGCCGAAACCATTGAGGGCACGGGCTTACTTGAATTACAGCTTGAATCGAACAAAGCACTGTGTGGCACAGCCACCGGGTTTTGTTCCATTTGGGGTTCGGGCAGGCAGGACAGCACATGGTTCAGCAACACACCGAATTCGGAAAGTTGCGGCAACCGATCCGCTTCGACATGTTGGGCCAGCGCGGCGAGAATTCTGTTCAAGTAAAGCTGGCTGCTCAACAACATGGCACGCAAGGCTTCAGCCTTGCCTTCCGGTGACCGAAAGAACAGCTCGATTTGCTCGCGAGACACGGGCACTTCAGTGCCAGGAGAATTGCCAGTGAGCGCTTCGAAGTCTTTTAGGCGAATGTCGCCAATTCGCGGATTTCCAACCACGACACAATTGCGCAGGGATTGAAAAAATGAGCCGCCGAATCCAAGCCCTTCAATGACGTTGATGCGGGCATAGGGATCGCCATCATCGAGAGGCGGATTGACGACAGGCCATGCCGTTTCGAGCAGGCTGGCCAGCGCACCTAAACTTTCTGGCAGGGTTTGCAAACCACCCAGATTCAAACGCGATTCGGCCCACAACACCACCAAGCGCAAGTCTCGACTGCGCTCCAGCAATTGCAAGGCACCTGTTTCTACTGCACTCCAGTCGGGCGGTGTTGCTGCTTCAAACTGGGTTTCTGGCTTGCCTCGAGCTGCTTGTTGCAGTTCAAGAAATGCGTTGTCGTATTCAAGATTGGGGCCACAGTCACCCTGCACAAAGGGTGCCGCCCAGGAAGGTGCAAGCAATACCTCTGGTTCAACTGATGTTGCCGGGGTTGATGAAAATTGAGAAGCTGACACGTTGCGCAGAGGCCCTAATGGTAAAACCATGCGGGACTCTAGCAACGGAATTTGAAGTTGGCGATGGGTCTAACCTGAGCACCATCACCACATGTAGTGATCGAGTGATGTCTATCCGACTTTGCGGGTCAGTTCACGCAACAACACCCACTCCTCGGCAGAGCTTGGATGAACAGCAATGGTGCGATCAAAATCGGCTTTGGTCGCACCCATGGTGTACAACACACCCAGCAGTTGGATCATCTCGGGAGCATCTTCTCCAAGCATGTGAATACCCACTACTCGGTCAGTGGCATCATCGATCAGCAACTTCATGTAAGTTTTCTGTTCACCGCCCGAGAACTTGGTTTTCATGGGCGTGAACTCTGTTTCATACACACGGGTGGGTGCGCGCTTGGCCGCCTGTTCTTCAGTCAAGCCGACACTGCCAATGGGCGGTGAGGTGAAAGTGGCTGTGGGCACGCTGCTGTGATCCACCGAGAGATTCTTCCCGTTGAACTCATTTTCAGCCAGTGCGCGCCCTTCTGCGATGGCCACGGGTGTCAGGTTCACACGGTTGGTGACGTCGCCCACGGCATACACACCTTTAATGCCAGTGTGGCTGTATTTGTTCACTTCAATTTCACCGGCAGGCCCCGTGCGCAGGCCAATGTTTTCAAGTCCCAAGCCTTGCGTGTTGGGACTGCGACCAGTGGCATTCAATACAAAATCAAACGTGTGCGCGCCTGCTGCGGTTTGCAATTCAAACGAGGCCCCTTGCTGGCCAAGTGACTTGAAATCGGTGTCGGGAAACAGTTGAATGCCTTGCAGCTTCATGGCGGTGACCAAGCGATTTCGAATGCCTTCATCGAAGCCGCGCAAAGGCAAATCGCCACGATAAAACACCGAGACTTCAGAACCGAGGCCGCGCAATATGCATGCAAATTCGAGTGCGATATAACCCGCACCAATTACACCCACACGTTTTGGCAGCGTAGAAAGATCGAGCAGTTCATTCGAGGTTGCGGCAAGCTCAAGCCCCTGAAATGCGCTGCGATTGGGCGCTGCGCCACTGGCAATCAAAATTCGCTGGGTGTTCAATACCCGCTCACCCACGTGAACTTCTGTGGTGGACTTGATGACGCCATGGCCACGAATGGTTTCAACCCCACTGTTTTCCAGCATGCGGGCGTAAATGCCTTCAAGCCGGTCGATTTCCTTGCCTTTGGCCGCTTGCCATTGCGCCATTGAAAACTCGGCTTGCGTGACCTGCCAGCCAGGCTGCAAACCTTCACGCAGGGTTTGACCAAACTGTGCGGCGTACATCATGAGTTTTTTGGGCACACAACCGCGAATAACACAGGTGCCACCGAGGCGACTGGATTCGATGAGTGCGACTTTAGCGCCATAGCTGGCCGCGCGGCGGGCGCTGGCGACTCCGCCTGAACCACCGCCGATGACGACGAGATCATAAGGTGCGTTGGGTGTGCTCATTGAATTCTCCTTGGGTACTGCATTGGAGGTTTATTGTACCGCGAGGAGCTTGGGACGATCTTCGCGAGTGACCTTTGCGCGGGTTACTTGTGTCGCACTGAACTGGTTTATTGGGAACTGAACTTGAAGGGTCACCGTTGTGGTTTCTGGCCAACTCGGCATGGGTTCCTTGTTCCGCACAGAAAACCGCGTGATCCCTTTTTGAATGGATTCTTGCTCACCGAGCTCGGCAAAAGGGCGGGCCGAGTCTCGGTGTCGGCATAAAGCCGGCCGCTGCGAATCAACTCAAACAGGGCGGTTTTCTTGAAGTGCGCCCCAAGCAATCCCACTGCCGAGTTGGCTTAAAACCGCCGAGTCGGCTAAATAAACCAGCTGCTCAGCCCAACCGCCACGCATGGTACTTGCCCAACCACAGCAGCACCTTCTCAGGTGCATGCGCCCGTTTCCACTCACCCGCAGCGTACTTGTTGGCCTCGGCCAATGTGGGATAAGTGTGAATGGTGCCCAGAATTTTGTTCAAACCCAAACCGTGTTTCATCGCCAAAACAAACTCGGCCAACAAATCACCGGCGTGCACACCGGCGATGGTCACACCCAGAATCTTGTCTTTACCTGGCACAGTCAGCACCTTCACCACACCATGGGCTTCGCTGTCGGCGATTGCACGGTCGAGGTCGTCGATGCCGTAACGGGTTACTTCGTAGGCAATGCCTTGTTCTTTCGCATCCTGTTCATTCAAACCCACACGGGCCACTTCAGGATCGGTGAAAGTGGTCCATGGAATGACCGAATAATCGGCTTTGAATTTTTTAAGATGACCAAACAAGGCGTTCACAGAGGCATACCAGGCCTGGTGCGCAGCCACATGCGTAAACTGATAGGGGCCCGCCACATCGCCTGCTGCAAAAATATTCGGGTACAAGGTTTCAAGGTATTCGTTGGTGACCACCGTTCGATTGGTTTCAATGCCCAGTTTTTCAAGGCCATAGCCGGTCAGGCGTGCTTTGCGGCCCACGGCACAAATCACATCATCAAACTCAATTTCAACCATGTTGCCTTGGTGCTCGGTGACCAATACTTTTTGCTCGCCTCTGCGCTCGAATCGAACTGCCTTGTGCTGGGTCAAAATATTCACCCCATCGGCACGCATGCTGTTCATGGCCATGGCAGATATTTCCGGATCTTCGCGCACCATGATTCGATCGCCCAGTTCAACCTGGGTCACTTGCGAGCCCAAACGTGCGAAGGCCTGCGCCAATTCGCTGCCAATGGGGCCACCGCCCAACACCACCAAACGTTTGGGCAAGTCATCGCGTTTGGCGAATTCGTCCCACAAAGTGTCGCTGGTCAGGTAACCACTGGTTTCAATACCGGGCAAAGGCGGCACCACGGGCTGCGCGCCAGCGGCAATCACAATGCTGCGTGTGGTCAGGCGGCTGGTTTCGCCGCTGTTGTGTTTGATTTCAACAGTCCAGGGATCAACAATGGTTGCATAGCCTTGAATGACATCTACACCCAGGCCGGTATAGCGTTCTACACTGTCGTGCGGCTCAATGGCTTTGATGATGTCATGCACTCGGGCCATCACCGCTTTGAAGCTGAAGCTGGGTGTGGCTGCATGCAAACCATACTTGTCGGCATGGCGCATTTGGTGGGCCAGCTTTGCACTTTTGATAATGGCCTTGGAAGGCACACAACCAAAGTTCAGGCAGTCGCCACCCATTTTGTGCGCCTCTACCAGCGTCACTTTGGCCTTCACAGCGGCTGCAATGTAGGAACTCACCAAGCCGGCAGCACCAGCACCAATGACCACCATATTGCGATCAAACTTGACTGGCTTGGTCCATTGGGCGTACACCTTGCGGGCCTTGATTTTGTCGGTCACCTTTTTTGCGATCAGCGGGAAAATTCCCAATAACACGAATGAAAGAATGAGACCTGGCGAAAGTATGCCGGCCAGGCTGTCAATTTTTGCAAGTTCGGTGCCCGCGTTCACGTACACCACGGTGCCTGCAAACATGCCAAGCTGGCTGACCCAGAAGAAGGTGAAGGCCTTCATGCTGGTCAAACCCATGAGCAAGTTGATCAGAAAAAACGGAAACACTGGCACCAGGCGCAGTGTGAACAGGTAAAAAGCGCCCTCTTTTTCGACGCCTTCATTGATCGCCTTTAAACGGTTGCCGAATTTGGCTTGCACAGAATCGCGCAGCAGGTAACGCGCACCAATGAAGGCGAGCGTGGCACCAATGGTGGAGGCAAACGACACCAAAATCAAACCTTGCAGCAAGCCAAACAAGGCGCCAGCGGCCAAGGTCATCACTGCGGCACCTGGAATTGAAAAGGCGGTAACGACGACATAGGCTGCAAAGAACACACCAGCAACCAGCCAAGGCGATTCGGTCTGGAATTCACGAAACTGCTCCAGACGGCTTTTCAGGCTGTCGAGTGTGAGCAAACTGTGAAGATCGAAGGCAAACACCGCCACAACAGCTGCAACGATAAGCAGCAGAACAATTTTTTTCATTTCAATTCCTTGGTTTTTCTACGCAGTGTGTTGCCAATAATGCATGGTCTGGGCAACTTGTACAGTTAGTTTCGGCGAGTCGTACAAAAAAGTTACCTCGATCTGGAAAGATAGTCGCGTTAATCTAGGTCAACACGATAACAAACGCCTTTCGACCATGAGCCAAACCATTCATTCAATTTTTGTCAGCCACGGCGCGCCCACCTTTGCACTGGAGCCCGGCTTGCCCGGTCAGGCCCTGGAAACCCTGGGGCAACGCCTGATTGCCCAAGGTACGCGCGCACTGATTGTGCTGAGTCCGCATTGGCGCAGCGCTCAACTGGCGGTGAGCAGCCACGAAGCCCCTGTGATTGTTCACGATTTTTATGGTTTTCCCAAGCAGCTGTACGCGCTGAAGCCGGAAATTTGCGGGGCACCTGAACTGGCTTCGCAGTTGGCTGCGCACTTGGGCGAACAGCGCTTTGCAACAGCACTGCGCCCGCAGCAAGGTTTTGATCACGGGGCCTGGGTGCCTTACATTCACCTGTTTCCAAATGGTGGCCCACCCATGCTGCAACTCAGCATGCCTGTGGACTGGACTGGAGATACTGCATTGACAGTTGGTGAATTGGTCGGTGAATTTGCCCGCAAAAACAACGCTGTGGTGATGGGCAGTGGCAGCCTGACACACAACTTCGATGACATGGACATGCGTGCTGCCAAAACAGGCGATACTTCGCTGGCGGAAAACCTGCCTTACGTACGCGAGTTCAATGCCTGGATTCAGGAACGTTTGCAGGCAGGAGACAGCAAGGCGATTGCGCGCGCGGTGTTCGAAGCACCGCACTTTGCACGGGCCCATCCGGACGATGACCATTACCTGCCCCTGCCCTTCGCAATGGGTGCAGCAACCAAGCACTTCAAAGTGCATGTGCTACCCGAGGATGTTCGCTACAAAGCCTTGTCGATGCAAAGCTTTGCCTTTACCGAATAAAACGCTGGCTGATATCAAGAAAGTTGCGTGGCGCTGCAGTTGATGGTTTCGGGCAGCACGCCGTCTTGCAAGGCTTTTTTCAGCGACTCAACGCCCCGGCTCCACAAGGGCACTTGTGCAGGCTGACCTTGAACGGTGGGCACCGTGAGTGGATCTTGCGCCGCTTCAGTGTGCTGATTAATGGCACGCACCAAATCAAGATGCCGCACCCAAACCCATTGACTGCGTTCGATGTCTACGCACTGGCGTGTTTGGGCGATCTCATCGACTGACTTGAAAGGAACCTGTGCGGTGTACAGGTGAAACGGCACGCCAGGTGAAATCGAAGGCCCCTTCATTTGGCTGGCATCCAGCTCAGCACTGCTGTATGCACAGTTGGATTCTTCCGTGAATTCGCGAATGGCAGTTTGTGCCGGCGTCTCGCCCTTTTGGCCGCTGCCACCCAGGGTCGCCCAAGCGCGGCGCGTGGGGTGCGGATCAAACGCCATTAAGTGCAGTGCCTCACCAGCCACGCAGCTGTAGGCAATCAGCCCGGCGGGCGGCAGGCTGCTGGATGAGCATGCCGCAAGGATGGAAAAAAGTGACACGACAAAAAGCACACGCATGGTGAAAGCAATCCTGAGCAAGGAACGCCCATTATTACCTGCTTACATGACACCTTGCAGGATTACGCTCCCATCCAGCCCAAAGCAATGGCTGTAAGCACGGTGGATACACCGGCCGTGTAGATTGTTTTCAGTTTTCCAGTCATTTTGATGCTCTCCGGAATCATTTCATTGCACACCACAAAGGCCATTGCACCGGCGGCGAACGCCATGGATGCGGGTGTACCCATGGCCCAAGAGTCGGCAGTGATCACGCCCAAACCAGCCCCTACAGGCTCGACCAAACCAGTGGCCAAAGCGGCCAGGGCGGCAAGTGCCTTGTGCACGCCAATACTCCACAAGGCAGTGGCCACGATCAAGCCTTCCGGAATGTTTTGCAAACCGATCGAGAATGCCGTGCCAGAAGCACCGTTCAGGTTGCCTGCACTGGCACCCACTGCAAAACCTTCCGGTACGTTGTGCAGAGCAATGGCAATGGTCATCAGCAAGGCCATGCGCAGGCGTTGATTGCCCGCCATTTCCGGGCCTGCCACGGGGTGTTCATGCGGCAGGGTTTGGTCTAGCACTGTCATCACACCGTAGCCTGCTGCTGTGGCTACCAGCACCACCATCAAAGCGCCTTCCGTTTGAATGGCAGGGATAAACAGGGACATGACCGCGGCTGCGGCCATCATGCCGCCTGCGATCGCAATAAACAAACCCAGGCCTTTGTCATCTATTTTCTTCATGACCAGCAACGCCATGCCACCCAGGCCAGTGGCAGCACCGGCAATGGCGGAGAATTCAACTGCCTGCAACTTTGTGGGGCTGGCCACAATGTACTGAACTGCGGCCCAAACAGCAGGCGCGCCTTGCGTGATGATGAGGTACATGCCCAAGGCTGCAATCAGAATGCCCACCACGCCACGTACCGCGCGAAAGGCACGAATGGCGTTTAACTCCTGCCGGTCAGCAATGTTCAGACCCACAATTTTGGTCATTTGATGAAAACTCATGGCGGGCTCCTGTGTTTCAAAGGCTTGAATACACCTTGAGTTTGCCCAAGATTCAATTATTCGTCTAACGGATAATTTCTTTGATGTTAATCGATTTTACCGATCAATCGCACAGGTTCTGAAACCAGACAACACGTCTTGCCGGTCCGGTTGAAAGTAGTTTCGGTATTTGGGATGGACCATTTCAGCCGAAGTGGCCCAACTGGCGCCCTTCAGTACCTTTCGGTCATGAAACCAGGGTTTGGAGTAATCGACGTAAGGGTGCATTTTGAACCCGTCGAAGGGCAGAAAAGTATTGGCAGTCCATTCCCACACCTGACCCCACTGCATTGCGGGTTGTGTGTGTGCGGCGTACTCCCATTCAGCCTCGGTGGGCAAACGGCGACCTGCCCACTGGCAGTAGGCCTGGGCATCGAGCCAACTGATATTCTCGGCCGGCGCATTCAGATTAAGCGGCGTTTGCTGACCATAGCCCAGATTAATCCAGCCACCGTTTTCAAATGCAACGAAGGCAGGCATGGGGTGATTGCTGGCCTGAACAAATTCAAGATATTGCGCCCAGCTGACTGGGCGGGAATCGATGGCGAATGCCTGCACCTGAACCACACAGGCGGGTACCTCATTGTCGAATGCAAAACCCTCGCCCTGCCAACCCAGGGTCCACTGTGTAGCCGGCAGGCGAAGCTGGACTGATTCGCCACATTCCTGCACGCCAGGCCGACACGCATTGTGGGGGCGCAATGGGATGTTCAGTAACTTGGCCATGAAAACCGCGGCTTCGTTGTGCATTTGTTCATGCAACACACACAGGCGGAAAAAATACAGGTACTGGTCTGCTTTACCTGGGTCGGCAGCGCACAGGGCGTCGGCCTGCTCCAGCAACTTCAAGGTGTCGCAAAGCGAGGCAGCCAGATAATTGCGGGTGCCTTGCAAGTCAGGCAAACCAATTTCCCAGCGGGTGTCGTGCGCAATGGTGCTTGAATTCAGGCGCGCATCGGCATTGAACAAGCGGGACTCCAGCTTTGGGGCATCGGGATTGCATTTCACACCCAAGGCCCAATCGGGATTTCGGGCCAGCCACCAGTCTTGAAACCAGGCCACATGGCACAACTCCCAAAGCGGCGGGTTCAATTCAGGGCGTCGTGGCACCTTGCAGTCTGAACCAAGGGCGGCTACATAATCCTCAAGCAAACCCAAGGTGCGTTCGCGCGTGCGCGACAAGGCCTCACGAAGAAACGTGGCGTTCGCTGTTCGGGCCAACTGGGCTGGATTGATGCGGCTGTTCACAAAAGCACTGCGGTGATTTGGATGGGTTAAGTGTACGACAAATGGCTACAATGAAAGCAAGCGGAAATGTCGATAATCAAGGAATGAGTACACTGAATACACAAGCCAGCGCCCTGTCATTGAAGCAGCTCAGCTATTTGCTGGCTGTGGCTGAAACACTGAACTTTACTCGAGCGGCCGAGTTGTGCTTTGTTACGCAGTCGACGTTGTCGGGTGGCATTGCAGAACTGGAACGCACACTTGGCGTGCAACTGGTGGAACGAGACCGCCAGCGCGTAGCGTTAACACCAGTCGGTATTGAGGTGGCGCAGCGTGCACAAAGTATTTTGTCGGCCAGCCGTGACCTGATGGTACGGGCTCAAATGGCCGCAGACCCAGCCAGTGGAGAATTTCGCCTGGGGGTGATACCCACGATTGCGCCCTTTTTACTCGGCTCAATTTTACGCAAAACCAACGCTGACTTGCCACAGTTGGCGCTTCGCGTGCGCGAAAGCCAAACCGCAGCCCTGTTGCAGGAACTGGAACAGGGCGACCTGGATGCCGCGCTGATTGCCCTGCCGATCGACTTGGGCAAACTGAAAGCTTTTCCGCTATTTGAAGAACCCTTGCGCCTGGTGGCCCACCGAAACGACCCCCTTTGCAAAACCGCCGGTGTACGCCTGCGCGACGTGGACACGCGCCGATTGCTGCTGCTTGAAAAAGGACATTGCCTGCGCGACCACACCGTATCGGCATGCAGCGCCAAACAGCGGGATGGGAGCAGCCACGACGACAACCTCATTGAGGCCAGCAGTTTGAGCACCATGGTTCAACTGGTTAATTCGGGGCTGGGCTGTGCCTTGTTACCCGACATGGCCATACAAGCGGGTTTGCTGAACAACACGGAAGTCAAACAGATTGCACTGGCCGCCCCGGCACCAAGCCGACAAATCGCATTGATTACCCGCAACAGTCACCCAAAACTGCACTTTATTGAAACGACACTTTGCCCTTTGCTGATGGCTTGCCAACCCGCTTGAACAGTTGGGTAGTTTGAATTGCTTTTGGCAATTCTTAACTGGTATGATCAGTTAACCAGTTAAAAATTAATTGCTGTGTAATTAGGCAAGCCATGGAAATTATTCAGAAAACATCGATATCTGAGCAGGTTTACACCCAACTTCGTGATCGGATTCTTAAAAAGGTATTACCAGTTGGGGCCGAATTGCCCTCGGAGCGCGAGCTCTCTGAAACCCTGGGGGTGAACAGGGGTGCCGTTCGCGAGGCAATCAAGCGTTTGCAACAGGCCCGACTGGTTCGGGTACGCCATGGTGGTGCCACCCAGGTTGAGAACTTTGAAGCCGAGGGTGGCCTGGAACTGCTGCCCGGCCTGATGGTAAATACCCAAGGCCAAATCAACCTGGAAGTGGCCCGTGGCATTGTGGCCCTGCGCAAGGCTTTGGCGCCTGTGGTGGCCGGGCAAGCTGCGCAGCACGGCGGCAAAACACTGGCCGACACACTGAAACCCGTGATTGCCGAAATGCAAACCACCAGCGAACTGCCAAGGCTGCAGCAACTGGCCTTTGATTTTTGGGCTTTGGTGGTGCAAGGCAGCGGCAATGTAGTGTTCAAGCTGGCTTTCAATTCCATGAATCAAACCTACCTGGCGGCCTGGCACACACTGACCCTGGTGATGCAAGACGAATTTCGCGATGTAAACACGCTGGCTCAGCTTGCACAGGCCATTGAGGCCGGGGAACAGCGGCGCTGCGAAGTACTGGCGAGACAACACGTGGAACTTGGCAGCCGTGCATTAAACGCCGCTCTTGGCCACGCCTGATTGCACAATAAAAACGGAGACGCACATGTTGGGAATTCCTTTGGGGCTGTTAACCGCCAATGCTGTGGAATGGGGCATACACAAGTATGTGCTGCACGGCATGGGCAAGAAGCGCGGTACATTTTGGGCTTTTCATTTTCATGAGCACCACAAGGAGGTGCGTGAGCATGGCTACTACGACCCGAACTACGAGCGCTTCCCCTTGGGGATGCACGCGCAGGGCAAAGAGGCTTGGGCCTTGATTGCCAGTGCGGTGGCTGTAGCCCCTTTGTTTCCGGTGGCACCTTTTTTTGTGGGCACTCTTTGGTACAGCAGCCTGAATTACTATCGGGTTCACAAAAAAAGCCATATGAACCCAGCCTGGGGTGAGCAACGCGTGCCCTGGCACTTCGACCACCACATGGGCAACAACCCTGGCGCCAACTGGTGCGTCACGCGCCCGTGGTTTGATTACATCATGGGCACCCGCGTGTTTACCGAGGGCGGGGTGCGTGAGGACAATGTATTGGGTTTGAAACAAATGCCAAAGTGGCTTGAACGTATGTTGCCCAAGCCCGAATCGCTGGGTACCTTCGCACCCAAACCGGCAGTACGGCGCGCAGCGTAAGCCTGTGACATAATCGGTTCACTACAAAAAGGAGAACTGAATGGGCTTGTTGATCTTGGTCGCCGGGTTGGCGCTTTTTTTAGGCATGCATGCGACTCGAATTCCAGACGACCAACGCCGGTCGGGCATGATTGCGAGACTCGGTAAAGGCAAGTACCGGGGCATTTACACAGCAGTATCAATCATAGGCTTGGTGCTGATTGTATACGGCTACGGCCAGGCCAGGCTTGACCCTGTTTTTGTTTGGAACCCGCCAGCGGCAATGCGCCACATCGCGGCACTTCTCATGCTGGTTTCTTTCATTATGCTGGCGGCCTGTTATGTGCCCACCAACCACATCAAGGCGAAGTTGCAGCACCCCATGACCTTGTCAGTGAAGGTGTGGGCACTGGCGCATTTGATCGCCAATGGCACGCTGGCCGATATTATTTTGTTTGGATCATTTTTGGTTTGGGCCGTGTTGCTGTTCAAAACGGCACGCCGGCGCGCCATTCCCATGGGTTTTGCAGGTGACGGCCCCACCATGGTGGGCACCTTGATGACCGTGGTGGTGGGTGTACTGGCCTGGCTGGTTTTTGCGGCCTGGCTGCATGTTCACTTGATCGGCATCAGCCCGTTCAGTCGATAAGCAATTAGCGCAATAAAAAAGCCCCTGTGTATTGCGCACAGGGGCTTTTTTTATTGGACCTTGAATGATCTACAAATACCAGAAGCAAAGTGCTGCTACCGCTGTGGGGCCCAAGGCCCCGGCAAGCAAACCACCGGCCGATACGGCTTCATCGGGGAACTGGCGCTTGAGCAATGACAAACCCGCTGGATTGGGCGCGTTGGCAATCACGGTAAGGCCACCGCCCGCCACCGCACCAGCCACCAAGGCATAGCGGAAACTCTCTGAGGTGCCCTCAATCAGAGAACCAAGGTACGTCAAAGCCGCATTGTCGGTAATCGCCGTAAGTGCCATAGCGGCCATGAACAGCACACCGTCGTCCAGGTCGCTGACCGCGGGCTGCAGCCACCACTGTTGCATACCACCCAACACCACCAAACCGGCCAGGAAGAATGCGACCAGCAAACCTTCTTTCAACAGCAGGCGCGACTGGAAGGTGTTGTAAGCCGCAGTGAAACCCAGGAAGAACAGGAAAACACCCATGAATACGGCGGGGTGGTGTGCGAAATACACGACCGCACCCAGAAACGCGAGGTGGATCACCATGGCCCACCAGGGCACAGGCGCCAAAGGTTGACCATCTTCACCCAAGGCTTCCGGTGTTTTGACTTCTGCACCCAGATGCTTGGCAGCAAAGAAGATGAATACGGTGGCATTGATGAACACGCCAATGGCAGCTTTCCATCCAAAGTTAACCATCATGAATGGCGTGTCCCAACCCCAGGTGCCAGCGACCATCAACACGGGCGGTGCCGCAAACGAGGTGAGCACGCCGCCAATCGAGATGTTCACAAACAGCACGCCCAAGCCCCAGTAGCGGATGAAGTTGGGGACAGCTTTTGAAAAGAGTACATCACGCAGCAGCAATGCAGCCAAAGTCATGGCGGCGGGCTCAGTGATGAAACTGCCCAACAAGGGCACCATGAACAGACCAAGCCAGGTGAATGCAACACCTTTGTTCACGGGCATCAATCGGGCCAAACCCTCAACCAACAGACGGGAGGCATCCAGCACAGGGCGGCTGGCCGCCACCACCATGATCACAAACACAAACAAAGGCTCGGTGTAATGGCGGGTATCGACATACTCCACTGCGGAATCGAGGTTGACTGAGAAAGCCATGGCAATGACCAAAAACAGGGCCCAAATACCAAACACGGCCTCTACTTCACCCAGCAGGTGAAATAGCCCGCTGTGGTGCTTGCTGTGATGGGCCAGGCGTTCAAAGTAGCTGGCAGAAAAAGTGTGAATAAGTGCGCCGGCAAAGAGAAAGGCGGCAATCCATTGGATGGTGGTTGCTGTCATGTCGGTGTCTATTGTTGTAAAGGTTAATCGAGCGGTCCCATAGAAGGAGCCTATCACGCCGTTAAAGTTCCCCGTATTACGAATATTTTCGGGAAAAGTTCCCTAGGAGAGTCAGCGCTCGGTTTCTACACTTGCCTTAGAACATAAAAAAATTCTGAGAGGAAGGATATGAACAGATTCAAAAGATCAACCATCACCAGCGCCGTGCTGATCATGTTGGGACATGGTGGTTTTGCCATCGCACAAAGCAATGCATTGCCGGGCGTCGAGGTGTCTGGCAACAGTATCTTGCCTTCCAATATTGAAAACCTGCCCGGTTCGTCCAATGTAGTGACTCGGGAAGACCTGGACAAGCGCGAGCCTTTCTCCATTCTGGAACTGGTTCGAGAAGTGCCTGGTTTGCACGTGGTGTCGGAAGACGCAGCGGGCACCCACCTGAATATTGGCTTGCGCGGACTGAACCCTCGACGCAGTTCACGAACACTGCTGTTGGAAGACGGTGCACCCACTGTATTTTTTGCGCCCTATGGCGACCCATCTGCACATTACTCCACACCACTGGAGCGACTGGAGCGCGTAGAGGTACTGAAAGGATCGGGTCAAATTTTGTATGGCCCGCAAACGCTGGGCGGGATGATCAACTTCGTGACGAAACCCGTACCGCGAGACGGTTTTGAAGGTTCCGCAAAATTGTCGGTGGGCAATGAAGGCTACCGGGGTGCACACCTGAACCTAGGAACCGGTTCGGAACAAGGCGGCATCATGATTGATTTGCTCAAGCGCCAAGGCGATGGCATTCGCGCACAGCATGAATTCGATGTACAAGATGTAACCATCAAGGGCCAGTTGAATATCAACAGTGCACACACCCTGACCGCGAAGTACACCCGGTTTGAAGAAGATTCGCTGTTCAGCGAGACCGGGCTTACTGCGCAAGAGTATTTGCGCGACCCCTACTCAGTGCCCGGTACCGAAGGTGAGCGCTATGTCATGGACCGCGATACCATTCAGTTGATTCATGGCTGGCAATTGGGAGAACGTGCCCGCCTGACCACGCAGGTGTACCACACCAAAACTGACAGAACTTCTTTGCGCTCGCGCGAATTTGAATCGGCCTTTGACCCCATGGACCCTACCACGATTGGCTTGGGTGAGCTGGAAACCGAATTTGCAACAAGGCCGCGTCAATACGATGTGTTCGGCATTGAACCGAAGCTTGAATTCACCCATTCTGCTTTTGGTGTACCCAGCGAAACCATCATCGGCATGCGCTACCACACGGAAGACATTGACCGTAAGAAATTTGAATTCGACAACTTCGCCGACACCACACCCGAGGCAGATGAACGCCTGCTGGCCGATGTGGAAGCCACTGCATTTTTTGCACAGAACACCTTCTTGATAGGCGACTGGACTTTGACCCCCGGCGTACGCGTGGAGCAAATTGAACAGACCAAGGTGCTGTTTTCCGGTGTGCCTGGTACAGCCAATTTTCAGCAGGAAGACATGTTGGACACCAGCGAAACCGAGACCCTGCCCGGCATTGGTTTTACCTGGAACGGACTGGAGAATGCGACAGTATTTGGCGGCGTACACCGCGGCTTTGCCCCGCCCCGCCCAGACCGCGACATTGAAAACGACATGCTTCAGCGCGTGACCCCCGAGCTGGCCACCGTGACTGAATTGGGCATTCGGGGCAATGTGCGTGCTGGCTCCTATGAAGCAACTTTCTTCAACCTGGACATTGAAGACATTGTGGTGAACTCAGGCGGTTTTTTCCGAAATGAGGGTGAAGCACAGCACACCGGGTTTGAGTTGGCGGGTCGATTCAATCTGGGTGAATTGTTCAGTGAAAAGGCCAATCCGTTCTTTGTCAGCATGGCCTATACCAACCTGTTCACCGCTGAATTCAAAAACTCGGGTGTGGTGGGCGGTGAAGGCGAAGATGGATACGGTAGCTACCAGGCGGGCAACCGCTTGCCCTACGCCCCAAAGCACACCCTGGCTTTGAATTTGTCATATGAAACTGAACAATGGAATGCCCGAGTTGGTGCAACGCATGTGAGCAAACAATTTGCCAATACCGAGAACTTTGGCGGCACCGAGCCCCTGGGCTTTTGCCCCAATGGTGAAGACCCTGCAAACGACCTGTTCTGTGGCCTGTTCGGAGAAATTGAAGCCGTCACCTTGCTGAATGCGTCCATCAGCTTTGCGCCGGCAGGCAGCAATGTCAGCTATTTTTTGAATGCCGAGAACCTGACGGACAAGCAGTACATTGCTGCGCGTACCAACGGGATTCATCCAGGGAGGCAACGGCAGGTGGTGGCGGGGATTAATGTGAGGTTTTAAGTCGTCATCACCATTTCGCTTGACACACTCAGGTGCATACCCCCTTGCGCCAGAAAACCTGAATACCCCCTCGTTATTGATTAACCGCCCTAAGCGCACCCGCTAAACAGCGGGCGGGCTGCGCTTTCGGCCTTGCCGAACGGACGGTGAATTCAACACCAAGGGCAGGTTTTCTTGATCGGCGCTGCGAGGGCATTGCGACCTGAGTGATCTGAGCTACTGGCGCAGCGACAAGACATCTATCGCCCCACAGGCCGCTTCGCCAACTTGCGCTGCAAAGTTCGCCTGTGCATGTTCAACGCACGCGCAGTGGCTGATACATTGCCTTCGTGTTCGTTGAGCACCCGCTGAATGTGCTCCCATTCCAAACGAGAAACCGACATCGGTTGAAAGTCGGATGGGTCCTCATCGCGGGAAATGTCAGTGCCTGCATCGTCGTCCAAAGCCCGCAACACCGCAGCACTGTCCGCGGGCTTGGCCAAATAATTGTCAGCACCCAGCTTGATGGCCTGTACGGTGGTGGCAATGCTGGCATAGCCAGTCAATATCAAAATATTCGCATTCGGCTGCAAACCGCGAAGCTGTGTAATCAGCTGCAAGCCCGATTGTTCGCCCAAATTCAAATCAAGCGTCATGTCTGTGAATTGCTGTTGCCCTGCTGCCAGCATGGCCTGCTCTTTGTTCAGCGCCACACTGGCCTTGAATCCCTTGCGCTCAAACGACAAGGCCAAGGTGCTGGCAAACGCCTCATCGTCGTCCACAATCAGAATTGAACGCGTCATTGCTGCAACACCGGCAAGCTTAAGCTGGCGCAAACACCAGGGTTCAAATTCCGCAGCCCCAGCTTGCCACCCTCGCGCTCCAGCAGGTTGGCCAGAAGAAACAGCCCCATGCCTTGCCCATTGGCCTGAAACAATTGCTGTCCTATCTTGGGCAATAAATCCGTATCAATACCTTGCCCCGCGTCGTTCACAAACAAAGTCATACTGACTTCATCGCATTGCATGCCCACCTGAAGTGGCTCACTGACCGATGCGCGTTGCTGGCTTTGTGCCGCGTTGTCGAGCAAGGTAATCAAGCCCAATTCCAGCAACTCCTTGCGCACTTTAAACTCGCCTACAATGGAGGCAATGCTGGGCATTAATCGCACTTCATGTTGCGGGTTGCGTGTTCGCCAAATGCCCAAGGTGGCCTGAAGCCATTCGCTTGGTTTGATCATTTGCGCATCAGCATTGTGACGCGGGTTGACTTCAATTTGATCCCGAAGTTGCCCCAGGGTGTCGGTGATGGATTGAACCTGTGCACTGAGAATGTTCATTTCCCGCGCCTGCGCATGCATGGCAGGGTCGTTCTTCCAGTCGGAAACAATGGTGGCAATTGTAGACACTGGCGTACCCAACTGGTGTGCAATGGAAGCAGCCTGATTGCCCAGCGCCGCCAAACGGGACTCACTGGCCAGCCTTTGCTGCGCACGCCCCAAGGCTTGATCGCGATTGCGAATCGATGAACTCAACCGCGCCACAAAACCCACCAGAATCAACACACTGACCAGGAAATTCAGCCACATTCCCACCAGGTGAAAGTGCACGCCATCGTCGGGGTTGGCCAGCACCAAAGGAATGTAATTCCCCATCAACACCGTGTAGGCCACTACACTGAACAAGGCAAGAACGGCCACTTGCGCCCAGGGCAGCAAGGCCGCAGCCAGGCCCAGCAGTGGCAAGTAAAGCGACACAAACGGATTGGTCACGCCACCTGTGAAATAAAGCACGAAACTGAAAGCTGCCAGATCGGCGAACAATTGGGCCGCCACTTCAAAACTGCCCACCGAATGCCCCTGCCGCAGGCGAATGAAAGTAATGCCATTGAGTAAAACCAAGGCACCCAGAATGACAGTCAACACTGGCCAGGGCAGGCTGACCTTCAGCAGCAGGCCGACCACTGCCAACAACAAAAACTGGGCGGCCAGTGCAAGCGCACGCATCCACATCACTGTCACCATTTGCTGGCGGCGAACGGACAAATCGCTTTGGTCCATCAAGCCTTCAGTCCAAAGGTGCATGAAGGGACGGTGGTCGGGAAACGGGCTTGTTTTCATGCTCACATTCTAAGTGGCTTCTTGCTTCATTGCCTCGAAATTGTTGAGCTTGCAACCCGGCTGCGACAATATGCCGCATTCTCGCAGTGCGGGCCGTGGCGTATAAAGCGTGCTGGTTGATCTTGCCCGGACTATGCGATGCGCGCTCATGCTTCTTTCAAACTGACCACCCTGTCAACATGCCTGCTGTTGGCTTTTGCACCACTGGCACAACCGGTGTTTGCAAACCCCAGGCTGAATGGCGTGGAAGTTCAGGCCCAACGCGAGGCACTGAGTGCAGCCAGCGTGCAAGTGGCCAAAGAAAAACTGAACCAGACCGCTGGCGGCACCGCCGTGGTCGAGGCTGAAAACTTTGAAGCAGGCAAGGCTGTGACCATCAAAGACATGCTGGACTTTACGCCGGGCGTGTTTGCCCAAAGCCGAGTGAATGAAGAAGCACGGCTCAGCATTCGGGGCTCGGGCCTGTCGCGCACCTTTCACATGCGCGGCATTCGCCTGCTTCAAGATGGCATACCGATCAACCTGGCCGATGGTGGCTCTGATTTTCAGGACATTGACCCACTGGCCCTGCAACACGTTGAGGTGTACAAAGGAGCCAACGCCTTGCAGTACGGTGCAGCCAGTTTGGGCGGAGCAATCAATTTTGTAACGCCCACAGGCTACACCACACCCAACAGCCAGTTGCGCCTGGATACCGGCAGCCATGAATTTGCGCGCGCGCAATTCAAAACTGGCGATGTACTGGGCGATTGGGATTATTTTGCGTCGCTTTCGCAATTGAGGTCTGACGGATTTCGGCAATTCAGCGGGCAAAAAAACACGCGATTGAATGCCAATGCAGGCTTGAAAGTTTCACCCCAACTGGAAACCCGTTTCTATGTGATTCACGGCGACATGAACCAGGAGTTACCGGGTAACCTGAGCAAAGCGCAGTTACAAACCGACCCCACACAGGCCAATGCTGCCTCGGCCAATACGAATTCACAACGCGACTTTTTAATTACCCGGATTGCCAACAAAACCACCTGGATTTCGCCGGCAGGTGTGGAGTACAACGCCGGCGTGTATGCGGTGGACAAAAACCTGCACCACCCACTGAGTTTTGGTTTGATTGACCAGCAAACCCGAGATGTAGGTACGTTTGGCAACCGGATTGCGCAAGGCGAATTGTGGGGTTTGCGACACGACACCACCTTGGGTTACAACTTGGTGCACGGCGTTACCGAGGCACGAATATTCAACCATGTGCGCGGCGATCGAATCAGCCTTCGAAGCTACGAAGACCAGAAAGCCCACAACATGGAACTGTACGGCGAAAGCCGATTGCACCTGACTGATACTTTGCAATGGATCAATGGCCTGCAATGGACCCACGCCAAACGCACGGCAGACGATCAGTTTTTAAGCGATGGCGACGGCAGTTACCAACGCCGCTATGCACAGTTCAGCCCGAAAACCGGCCTGCTGTGGCAAGCCACAGATACAGTGCAGGTGTACGGCAATTTCAGTCGTGCATTCGAGCCACCCACATTCTCTGAAACCAGCCCAACGCGTGCCCTTGAAGCCCAGAAATCGACCACATTTGAAGTGGGTACTCGTGGTGTTGCCCGTGAACTTCGCTGGGACATCAGCGCTTACTACAGCCAGTTGAACAATGAGTTTGTGAGCTACCAACTCAACCCACTTGTGCCGGGCTTGAGTGCCATTCTGAATGCAGACGATACAGTGCACCAGGGGGTAGAAATTGGTCTCGCCGGGCCTTTTGCACGCGACTGGATACAAACTGGCGATACCTTGAACTGGCAACTGGCTTACACCTTTGGCCGCTTCCGTTTTGACAATGACCGCGTATACGGCAACGCCGCGATTCCAGGCATCCCGGAACACTATGTGCGGGCCAAACTGGACTACGCCAACACTTTGGGCTGGACCCTGTCACCCAACATTGAATACGTGCCGCAAGGCTACTTTGTGGATTTGACGAACACCTTGTCAACAGATCCTTACCTGTTGCTTGGATTGAATGCATCGTACAAGTTCAGCGACACCTTGCGCGTGTTTGTGGATGCCCGCAATTTGACCGACAAGGTGTATGCCGCCACCACGGGTGTGATTGTGAATGCGAATGGTGCGGATTCAGCACAATTTGCGCCGGGTGAAGGCAGAAGCGTTTATGCGGGTGTTGAGGTGAAGTGGTGAGATAAGGCTGCGACATATCGTCGCAGGGGTGCGACCAAACTTTACCAAACCACGCGTAGAATCAAGGTCTTCAACCAAACCCCTTGCAGCACATGTTCAACTTCCCTCGCCTGGCCATTGCCACTCTGCTCGCACTGTCGGTGTCGGGCTGCGCTATCGTCAGCGTAGGTTCCGTCAGCTCAGAAGATTACCTGTCGGCCCGCCGGGGCGATGTGCTCACCACCGGCAAGCTCAGCGCATCGGCGCGAACTGCCTTGCAAGTGGTGGGTACCGATGAGGCGCGCTGCAACACCAATATTTCCGAATGCAGAAAAGTGCTGATTGCCTCCATTGGCTTAAGCGATGAACAACGCCTGTCCACCATTTCCGAACTCTGGCTGCAGGAGGCCCTGCAAAATGAAGAAGCCCAGAAACTGGAGCCCGCCAACGACGCACTGAAAGCCGCCACGCTGTCGGCTTACCTTGAAAGCGCCAAGCATGCTTATGCCTATTTGTTTTTCACCAGCCGCACCCCCGATCTGCGTGCATTGGAAGACCGGCAAGCACAGGTTCGTGACTACTACAATTTTTCAACTCAACAGGCCGTGGTGGGTTTGTTCAATCGCTACCGCGACCAACTTGAAAAATCAGTTTCAGAAGAAAAAACCTATCTGCTCCAGTTCGACCCATGGCAAGTCAGTGGCAGCACAGCTGGCATTAGCCTGAGCCACAAAGGCCAATTGCCCAATGAGCTGGTTGCTGCATCATCGCTCACCTTCAAGGGTTTGCGTAACCAGTATCGCCGTGATGGTTTGGGCGCAGAGCTGGTGGCCGTGTTTGCCGACAGCGTGGTAAAGCAGGAAGATGAAAACAAACCCTGGAGCGAAACACCGTTCCCATCTATTACCGTGATGCTGCGCTTTCCCGGCAACAGCATTGAGTCGATTTTGGAAGGTCGGCGCGTGGAGCTGCAAGGCTTTGACCCTCACCGGAATTCAAGTGTGGATGTTCGCGGCATACGCGTACCCTTGGCTGCAAATTTCACGTCTGGCTACGGGCTGTGGCTTGCACGCTCGGGTTTTGCGCAAGAAAGTTTGTTGTCATTGATTGGCCGCAGCGAAACGCTGGACAAACCCCGCATTTACTTGATGCAGCCTTTCGACCCAAATCGGCGCGTGATTCTGATGCTGCACGGCCTGGCCAGCAGCCCGGAAGCTTGGGTGAATGTGGCCAACGAAGTATTGGGTGACGAGCAACTTCGCCAGAATTATCAAATTTGGCAAGTGTATTACCCCACCAATTTGCCACTGCCTTTCAACAACCGCGAAATTCGCGAAGCAGTGAATGCAACACTGAGAAACTTTGACCCTCAGGGTAACCGCAGGGCCTCTAAAGACATGGTCCTGATTGGTCACAGCATGGGTGGCGTATTGGCGCGGTTGATGGTGTCGAACTCAGGTGATCAGTTGTGGGAATCTGTGCTGGACCGCTACAACATTTCAGCGCAACGAGAAAAAAAGCTGCGCCAGAAAATTGAGCCTTACGTGATTTTCAAGGCAATGCCGCAACCCACACGCGCCATATTCATTGCAGCACCCCATCGCGGAACACCTTACGCAGAAAATCGTTTTGCACGCTTTGTATCAGGGCTTATTCGCTTGCCTGCCACCGTACTAAGCCGAGTCACTGAAATTGGTCAGCTGTTGGTGAACCCGGATGAGGCGTCTGACGAACCTTTGGTTGGATCGATCAACAGCATTAAAAACCTCAGCGATCAAGACCCCTTTGTTCGGGAATCATCAAAGCTGCCAATTTCAGACAAGGTAAGCTACCACTCGATTATGGGCAACGACACACCGGGCGTGATACTGGAAGCCAGCAGCGATGGCGTGGTGCCCTATGCCAGCGCAAAACTGGAGGGTGCGGCCTCCGAACTCGTGGTTAACTCGTGGCACAGCGTGCAGGAAAAACCCGAGGCCATTGTAGAAATTCGCCGTATTTTGCATGAGCACCTGAACTCGCTACAGCAAGGTTCGCAGCAGTAAGCCTTACTTCAATGCGTTGCCACTTTCACCGGCAACCAGCGACCATCTTGCAGCACCACCTCATAACGGGCCCACCGCTTAAAGGCCTCCACGTTGCTTAAGCCTGTTTCATACAAATCAGCACCAGCCACATTCTTGAAAATCACCTGCTGCCCGGCCTCGCCTTTGTAAGGGGTAGTCAATGACATGTCCAGCAACTCGCGTACGCACCAGCGGTACCCCACTTGCCCGTTGCTGTAAAACGCACCCACAGTCAGGGTTTGGGGATGCGTGCTTTGTTCATCGGCATGCTTGGTGGCGTACTCGAATAGTTCCGCCAGCACGTCTGCACTCACATCCACGTACGAATCCATGCGCGCGATTGCAGCTGCAAAATCCTCGTGGGTGAGGCTGGCCCCTGTTTCGGACAAAGACTCGACCGGTTTTTTCTGCTTGCGCGCAAAATGATTGGGGTAACGCCGCCAGGAAAACAGCGCATTGAAACTGACAGCCACCAACAAAATCGCCAAGGTGTTCAGCAACACCGGGTTGATCATGTACCAGTAACCCAGGTTGGATATTGATTCACCACCCAGCACTGCCGTAAGCGCGGTGGCACCGCCCGGCGGATGAATACAATTGGCCCAGTACATCACGCCGACCGCCAAACCCACCGCCAAACCCGCAGCCAGATAGGTGTGCGGAATGTAACGCGCACACGTCACGCCAATGAGTGCCGATACAAAATGCCCGCCCATCAATGCCCAAGGCTGTGACAAGGTGCCGTGCGGCACGGCGAACAACAACACTGCAGTAGCACCCATGGACGCCACCACCAAAATTGTGTCGGTGCCCTGCACCACAAAACTGGATACCCAACACACCATCAAAATGCCCAGGAAAGCACCCAGGCCCGAAATTGCTTTCTCGCGGGGGCTGGTGGAATTGGACTCGAAGCCAAGAATAGACCTCGACACCGACAGGGCACGCAGGGCCCGGATGGAGAGTTTCATGTTTGGAATCAACAGGTTTGTTTGAAACAAGCCCATGATGATACGCCTGTAAGCCCTGAGGTGGCACCAAGTTGGTGCAATTCCGGATGATCCTTTTTTAGTCCGCAGCCGATATACTTCGCATTTCCTCATCTTTGCCGCTTAGCCTGTGCGCAACTCCACCATTGATCTGCTGAAAGCCTTGGCATCACAAATTATTGTGGTCCACCACTTGCTGTTGTACACGCCCATGTCGCCAGCTTTACAAGCCAAGTGGCCCGGCTTGCTGGGCTTTATCGCCGATGAAGGCCGCTATGTGGTGCAAATTTTTCTGGTCATTGCTGGGTTTTTGGCAGCGCAATCGCTGTTGGGTTTGCTGGACAAGGCACGCGAAGTAGCGGTTTGGACGCTGTTCAAAAAACGCTTTTTGCGCTTGGCCAAACCATTTTGGGTAGCCATTGCCGTGGCCGTGTTGTTGGGCTGGTTGGGCGGCAAAATTGCCATGCACAGCGAGGTGTCCGATTTACCCGGTTTTACCCAACTGCTGGCCCATGTGTTTTTGCTGCACGACATTGTTGAAGTAGAGGCTTTGTCGGCTGGGGTTTGGTATGTGGCGATTGACCTTCAACTGTATGCGGTGTTGGTGTTGATGGCGTGGACCAGTCAGAGAACGGGTGGCTTGAAATTGCTTGAACCCCAGCAGGGATTGTTGCTGCTGGCCGTTGCCATGAGCATTGCTTCACTGCTGGTGTGGAACAGAAATGCTGAACACGATGAATGGGCCTGGTACTTTTTTGGAGCCTACGGCTTGGGTGTTGCGGCCCATTGGGCACAGCGTGAAGGCAACGTGGTTTGGGTCAGCTTGCTGATTGTGGGCTTGCTGGGCATTGCACTGTGGATTGAATGGCGCGAACGCTTGCTGCTAACAGGCGTAACAGCCCTGTTGTTGATGAACAGTGCGCGTATTGAAAGCTTGGTCAGTGTGATTACTCAAGGCCCCGTTCGCTGGCTGGGCGACATTTCGTATTCGGTTTTTCTGATCCACTACGGCATTGCCGTGTTTGCAAGTTCAGTGGTGATTGCCTTGGGCTTGAGCAGTTTTGCAGAAATGTTGGCCGCGTTTTTGTTGACCTGGGTGCTCAGTGTTGCGGCGGGGTGGGTGTTGTATTGGGGGGTTGAGAGAAGGTGATTGAATCAGAAAACGAATGTCATCTCAGTGATTGGCGGCGTTTAAAGTGAACCGAATTTCCACCGAATCGAAAGGCACATGGACTTTCTTGGTTTCTTCAAACTTTTCAACCAAACCATGCTCAATCAGTCTTGTAATATCACTGTGGACATTGGAATAATTTCGTCCAACACGCTTTGCCAAACCGTAAATCGACATGGGCCCAGAGGCTCGAAGCTCTTCTAGAAGGCCGATCCTGGAGGCTGTTAATTCAGATAAAAGAAGTTTTGATGATTCAAAAGTAAGAAGATAGTCAGACGATCTGGTTTGCCCAGCATCCACCTTGCGAGCGGCTTTCAATAAATTATTGAAGATTTCTCCCTTCGCCGCTACTTCAATAATTGCTCTCATCTGATCGGCCTCCAAAACTCGACATCACGCTGAAAATCTTGCATCAGGGTTTCCAAATTACTGAAGACATAGGGCCACTCTTCGTCATTGATGTGACGATGGTCGCCTTTGCCCAATTCATTATCGTACCTAACGCGACACGCACCCGGTACGCCATAAAACAACCGGTATTTGTACTTGTGAGTGCACGGTTCAAGACTCGCCGGTAATCTCCAGACAACCACCTCAACAATTGTGTTGTCTTCACGTATTTCTTTGGCCTTAATTACCTGAATGGCCTTCATATATTGTATTTTAGCAATATATTGCACGATTGCAATATAAATATCGGGTGAATGTTCTCAATCATTGGTCCAATTAACCTCAACTGGGCCTCTGCACTTTCAACATGGCCTGTTGGGCCCGCCCAGCCATTTCCGTGCTGAATTGACCCAGAATCCAGTGCAGGGTTTGAATGGTGAGCGCTGTGCCGCTGATCGGTGCACGCCCCAGAAAATCAAGCATGGAATTCACAATGGTGAACACATCGTCGGCCAGTAGCTTGCTGGCGTTTGCAGCTTTCACCAGCACTTCTGAAAGCAGATCTGCCGCTGTAACGGCAAGGCTTAATCCACCCTGTACTGTGACCAGGTAGGCGTATCCCATTGAGCGCAGCACCTGCTCGGTCAGTTTGCCCACCAGGTCGAGCAGCTTGGCATTGAACATGCCACCGCCACCCAGTTTCGCAAACTCTCGGGACAAATCGGCATACTGCGACAAGCCGTGCGGCATGGGCGAAAAATCGCTCCAACTGCTGCTATAGGCCATTTTGGAATAACCACTGTGCAGCAGATGCGCATCAATACCCACCTTCTCGCCATGCCGTAGTAATAATTCAGAAGACCCGCGCGAGGCGTGCATGTAAGGAAACAAAGGCACCATGGGCACGGGGTCGCAGGGGTTTGCGATGCGCCGAATTTGGCTGGGTGCAATTTGCTTGGTCATGTCTTGCGCATAACTCACAATACCGACACGTGGCGCGCCAATGGTGTACAAGCACACATTGAAACCAGCGTCACGCAGCATGCAAGCATTCAAATTGGCCAAGGCACCGCCCAAGCTGTGGCCCATGCAGTGGATTGTACTTGGCCGCTTTGCACCACTTTGCGATACAAAATTCACCAACTGGCTTTGATAACTTTTAAAGGTTTTCAGGAACCCACGGTGAAACACATTGCCCCGAGGGCCGATGCCATAACCAAAGTTTGCGTTGGTTGCGAGATCAAATTTGTTGTGCTTAAAGTTGGTACCGCGCGTGACAAGAACCAGCTCGTTGGCACGGCTGCCGGTGCCGTGTGCGACGAAGCCGAAACCACTGAGCAGGTCGATGTTGAAGAGGCCGGATCGGCCGGCGAGTGTGCCAAATCCATCCGATTGAATTGGCAGTTTTCGAGACTTAGCTACTTGAATTAGTTCGTCTGAACTCAGGGTAGATACATGCGCTACTGACTTACCTGGATTTGCCCCTTTTAGGTTGCGAAAAACGGAATCGGCTTCGTATGCAAAACCCGAAAGTGCATGAACGTAGTTTGGTTGTAAAAGTAGATTAGTCATATTTAGGGCTTTTCCGTTCTTCAGATTCTTCTACTTCACAGTTAATAATTGGCAACCTACCGTTGAATAACTCCTTGTTTTTCAGATCGCACTTCATACGTATGTTAGGAAGCCCCGTCTCAACATTCTCCTGGTACGAGTTTTTCGATGTGGCGTAGGCCATGTAATCTTTACCGTTGATTGGAATGAAAATTCGAAGGCTTATATTAGGTACGTGAAACAGCTTGGCCAAAAAACCGAACTCTGCCGCACCGCGTACTTCGGGAAATTGAAAACGACCATTCTTATCCGTAGACGTAATTGCCGTACGTGGCTCAGACTCCATATTCCAGTGAAGAATTCTTTTCACTTTCACTCCTGCCAAAGGTTTACCGTGATCAAGTAATTGACCCTCTACCGCAGAGGACAGAACGAGGTTGTCTTGCCACACGGCATGAGCTCCTTGAGAGAAAGAGAGAAGAAAGGTGGCGCAGGCAGAAAACAGCCATCTACCGAGGTTTGGTCGCATAGGGTTGTGATGCGTTTTGATAGAAAGCGAACACACTATCAGACCTGTAAGGCCACTCAAAAAATCACTTATTCGGGTAGCTCTAATTGATTAGGCTGTTCAACCTTGCAGTCGATGATCGGCAAAATGCCCTCAAACATTTGTCGGTCTTTTAGATCGCAACTCAAATTAGTTTTCTCAGCACCTGCTTCTACTGCTTGGTCATATGAATGTCTTCCACTCGAAAACAGCGAGGTTGAAGACCGCCCTTCAATCAAGTTGACATCAATCAGCACCACTGGCACGTGAAACAATTTGGCCAAAAATCCAAATTCAGCAGCGCCCCTTACTTCGGGAAACTGAAAATGACCGCGGTCACTCGTAAATGTAATTTCAGTGCGTGGTTCGGCGTCCATATTCCAAGAGAGGACCCGCACCACTTTTGCCCCGACTACAGGCTTCCCTTGGTCGAACAATTGACCACTAACCGCCGAGGACAGCATCAGGTTGTCTTGTCGAACAGTTTGAAACAGGCTCAAATCCCAAGTTGTCAGAATTAAGTAGGGAACAGAGAGAAATCCCAGAAGTACAAAGTAACGTAAACGCATGTGCGGGTTATCTTCCAAGGCAAGGACCCAACACTAGCAGAGGCGATTGGATGCTCAAAAAAGTGGCTTACTCAAGTCACTCACAGGGGGTAGAACCAATGCCTTAATCCAAAATTCACTTCTTATGCCTAAAAAACCAGGTTTTTTTAACATGAAACCACTATCATGTTAAAAAAATCGAATATTTTTAACACGTTGCAGGTGTCATGTTAAAAGCAAGCTACAACATTCCCCCAATGCCGCCTCCTGAGTTTAATCAGGACGATCCCGCCATTTTGAAAGCCTTGGCTGCAGCGCACAGGCATCTTGCAGAGCTAAAGGGCTGTGCCAAAAGCATTCCCAATCAAGCAATCCTGATTGACACCTTGACACTCCAGGAAGCCAAAGCCAGCTCTGAAATTGAAAGTTACGTTACCACGCAAGACGAACTCTTTCAGGCTGATTTGCAACTTGCTGACTGGGTATCGCCAGCCAGCAAGGAGGTATCGCGTTATCGGGAAGCCTTGAAATATGGTTTTGCGAAAATGCAAGCCAATCAAGGCCTACTTACCAACAGCACATTAATCGCGCTATTTCAATTATTAAAAAATAGCGCTGACGGTTTTCGTCACATGCCAGGTACTGTGCTTAAAAACGATCGAACAGGTAACACGGTTTTTGTGCCGCCGCAGAGTGCTAATGAAATTCAGCAACACATGGACCATCTGGAGCACTTTATCAATACGCCAGACGATATTGATCCTCTGATTAAAATGGCGCTTATTCACCATCAGTTCGAGAGTATTCATCCATTTAGTGATGGCAACGGGCGAATCGGCAGAATATTGTGCGTGCTGTATCTGACGCAAACCAGCTTGCTGGATATTCCGATTCTTTATCTTTCCAGATACATCAATCAGAACAAATCCGATTACTACCGACTTCTCCAAATTGTAAGAGACCAAGGTCAATGGCATGAATGGGTGTTATTCATGCTGCAAGCAGTAGCGGTGACAGCTAGAAGCACTGTGGACTTGGTAGAAGGTATGCGTGTGTTGATGGCAATTACCAAACAGAAAATGAGAAAAGAACTTCCGAATCTTTATTCGCAAGACTTGCTCAACAACCTTTTCAGGCACCCGTATACCCGAATCGAATTTGTGCAAAACGACTTGGGTGTTTCACGTCAAACAGCAGCGAAGTATTTACGCGAACTTGTTAGCAAGGGAATTGTTCTGGAACATGCGCAAGGCAAGCATGTTTATTTCATCAATCAGCCGCTTGTGAGTTTGCTGAGTCAAGACGAGATTCAGTAGAGAAATCTCAGGCAAACTAGCTTCAACACATGAAGATGATGTGATACAAAAAATCGACTGAAGCGGATAGTAGGACTGACGGCGGGAATGTGTGACAAATAACTAGGGTTTGTTTTTATCCCGCTCATGCAATGCTTAGCAACTATTTGAAATAGTTAAGTTAAAGAAATAATTTGCGATGTTCGGTTAAATGGATATCGCCGTTATTGTTCGGTGAATCAAGTTATATTTGGGGGAGCTGATGAGCCGAGTCTATCTTGATAACAATGTTTGGGATTTCGCCTATCAAAACAATGTTGATTTGATGGCTTATTTCCCTCGGGATAAGTTCACTCTCGCAATCAGTAAGCACGGTCGATTTGAGATCAATCAGATGCCCGATAAGCCATACACGATCGGACTTAAGAAATACATCTTCTCACTCCTCGGTAGCGATATAGAGGAAGTTCACACCTTTGGCTTCAAAGATCCACGTTATCCAGAAGATGAGCAACGATCCTCAGGTTTTGGTGTGGGTGGATTTAGTTCCGTTTTTGAGAACAAAGAACGGGAGAGGTTGAATGCCCTGTTTGGCGGGCAGGGAAAACGGAAAGATGGCTTGATTCTTAACAAACAAGAGGCTGATATCGAGCTTGGAGCACTGTCCGTGCACAATTACGTCCTGACACTCGATAAAAAACCAGGGCCACTTAAAAGTGCTAGTGAAAATGGTGGCAAAGTCATTTTCCTGAACGAGCTTTCGCCATCACTTGATCCAAGTGTTCTAAAGAAGGCCGCAGATCAAATTGACGGAAAAATATAACCAGCCGCTGTTGCCGGACAATTTTTTCACCGCTTCGCGGTTCCAAAATTGCCGCAAAGCTTCGCGTTATGCACCAGTAAGCGGTTCTGCGCAGTAAACGGAGTGAGTATGCGATTTTTATACGTCATGGATCCTATGTGTGCCTGGTGTTATGGGTTTCAGCCGGAGTTGGATCGGTTTCTAGAACAGTATCCTTCAGCGGAGGTGGACTGGATAATGGGAGGGTTAGCGCCTGATACCAAAGAACCCATGAGCGCGAATCTGAAAGAGGCGATCTCTTCCTATTGGCATCAAATAGAAAAGGTTTCTCAAGTAACGTTTAATCACAGTTACTGGGAACGGAACACACCTTATCGTTCAACATACCAAGCTTGTAGAGCGGTGATAGCAGCTGAGAAGTTAGCTGCCAGAAGCTCACCAAATATGGCAAAAGCTATTCAAGCTGCTTATTACCGTGAGGCCAGGAACCCGTCTTTAGATGAAACGCTGATTGATTGCGCTGGCACAATAGGGTTGTGCGAGGAGCAGTTTTTAGCTGTCCTTCACTCCAAAGAAACTGAACTTGAGTTTCAAAAACATTTGGCAATTACACATCATCTTCACGTTAGTGGATTTCCCGCCCTCTTCTACATTAACAAAGAGAATCGGGCTTACCCTCTAACTCACGGTTTTTGCAAAGCTGAAGCGCTTTTTGAACGTTTCAGTCCAATCCTGGAAGAGTAAGCACATAACCAAGCGCGCTTAGCAAGCAACACATGCACGATCACTTCTCCACAAACGCCCGCTCAATCACATAATCCCCACGCTCGCCCTGCCGGGGGCTAATCTTTAAGCCCTTGGCATCCAGCAGTTTGCAGGTGTCTTCCAGCATGCTGGGGCTGCCGCAAATCATGGCGCGGTCGTGTGCAGCGTCCAGCGCAGGCAAGCCCAAGTCGTCGAACAATTTTCCGCTCTGCATCAGGTCGGTTAAGCGGCCACGGTTGCGGTAGGGTTCGCGGGTTACGGTGGGGTAGTACAGCAAGCGGCCCTGCACCAGCTCGCCAATATATTCCTGCTTGGGCAGTTCCTCGCGAATGTAATCGGAATAGGCCAATTCGCTCACGGTGCGCACGCCGTGTACCAGCACGACTTTGTCGAATCGCTCGTAGGTGTAGGGGTCGCGAATAATGCTCATGAAGGGTGCAAGGCCGGTGCCGGTGGCCAGCAGGTACAGGTTGCGGCCATCATTCAAGTCGTCGATCACCAAGGTGCCCACAGGCTTTTGGCCCACAATCAATTGGTCGCCGGGCTTTAAATGTTGCAGGCGAGAAGTCAGCGGGCCATCGGGCACTTTGATGCTCAAAAATTCAAGATGTTCTTCGTAGTTGGCGCTGGCAATACTGTAAGCACGCAGCAGTGGTTTGCCTTCGGCCTGTAAACCGATCATCACGAAGTGCCCGTTGTGAAAACGCAAGCTGGGGCTGCGAGTGGTTTTGAAACTGAACAGTGATTCATTCCAGTGGTGTACTTCCAGCACGGTTTCAAATGCCAAATTGCTCATCATGCAACTCCAAGTTCTCGCAGGTAGGCCCAGGGAAAAATTCCACGTTCGTGGCCGTCTGCAAATTTAAAGTTCAGGGCGTGTTCGCCCACCATTTCAATGCCAGTAATTGCGCTGCCCTGCACCACGGCTTGCCCTGCGCGCTGCGCAGCCACGCATTCTGCGCACTTGCAATGTGTACGCAGCAAGCTGTGTGGCAATTCACTGACCACCCCATCAGCCCATTCAATGCGTAACAATTGCGAGGCGCGTTGGTCTGTAACCGCAACGGGTTGGATTGATGCGCTGTTCATCGCAACGTCTCCATGCCTTCTTCGCCCAAGTGCCAGCTTTGGCCCATGGTGGCTGGGTCAATTTCGCCACCCATGGCGGCCAGGCTTTCTTCACGAATAAGACTTTTCAATTGCCGGTGCAAGGCTGTGAATACCGGCGAAGCAGTCATCGCCGATGAACGTGGCCGTGGCAAGTCAATTGGAATTTCAGCCTTTATTTTTCCGGGGCGTGCTGTCATCACATACACACGGTCGGATAAAAAAATGGCTTCTTCAATGTCGTGTGTAATAAACAGCACCGAGATTTTCCACTGCTGCCACATGTGGGTGAGTATTTCCTGCATCACCACGCGAGTTTGGGAGTCGAGCGCGCCGAAGGGTTCGTCCATCAGCAACACGCGCGGGCCGGTGGCCAGTGCCCGCACAATGCCCACGCGTTGTTTCATGCCACCGGAAAGCTGATCAGGATAATGGTTCTCGAAAGGCAGCAAACCCGCCAAGCCCAACAAGGTGCGCGCCTTGCCTTCTCGCTCGTGGCGAGCCATGCCTTGCAGCTTCAAACCGAACTCCACGTTCTCGCGCACCTTCAGCCACGGAAAAAGTGAGTACTGTTGAAACACCACACCGCGTTCTGCACTGGGGCCATGAATGGCCTGGCCGTCCATGGTGACCACACCATCGCTGGGTTTCAGAAACCCGGCCACAATGTTCAACAGCGTACTTTTGCCGCAACCCGATGGGCCAACCACCGATACAAATTCACCGGGCTGCACATTCAGTGAAACATCTTGCACAGCCGCGAAACGCGCACCGTTTTGAATGAAGTTCACCTGCACATTGCTCAGTTCAATACAGCCCTCGGGCTTTTTCACAGTGCTGTTCATTTTCCACCTCCGGGCCCGGCAATGTGTTGCCAAGGCATGAGCAAACGGGCCAGCAGCAAAATGCCGCCACTGCACAACAAGCCCAACACGCCAATCACGATCATGCCCAGCACAATGTTGGGGTACTCAATGAGCGAGTACGCTTCCCAAGTGAAGTAGCCCACACCGAACTGGCCTGAAATCATTTCCGCTGCAATCAGCGACACCCAAGCCACACCCATGCCCACCGCCAAACCGGTGAATACATTGGGTAGGGCTGCGGGCAGTATCACTTTGCTTAGCATGGTGAATTCATTGGCACCCAAACTTTTCGCAGCGCGCAGCAGCACAGGGTCAACGCCCTTCACACCCGCCATGGTGTTGATCAAGATCGGGAAAAATGCGCCGATGAAGGTGATGAAAATAATGCTGCTTTCTGTGGTGGGCCACAGCATGATTGAAATGGGCACCCAGGCAATCGCCGGAATTGGGCGCAACACTTCAAGCGCTGGAAACATGAGGCCCCGCACCACCGCAAAGCGGCCGCACAACAAACCCAAGGTAACACCCAGGGCAGTGGCCATGGCAAAGCCCTGCATGATACGCACCACACTTTTCCATATGTTGGTTTGGAAGCGCTGGTTTTGCATCAACTCGACCATGTTGGTGAACACTTCACCCGGCGTGGGAATATTGTTGAAGCGCACATAAAAGTCGAGCTTGTACAAAGTGGCCACATACCAGAAGGCCACCAATGCGCCGATCGACAAAAACGTCATCAACGCAGCCAGGCTGTGCTTTTTTGCACTGATCAAAAACAGTTCACGTGCAGGCAGTTTTTCAGCCACTTCGGCTTTGGCACGCGCTGCAACGCGTGGCGCACTGCCGGGTGCGTCCACCGCTTGCAAGGCAGGTTCTTTCGCCCCGGGGGCGAGGGTACTGGCTTTCACCACCGGGGCATAAGGCTTCGCAGCCGCGGGCATTTGAATTTCAAGAGGTCGGGACATGGTTTATTTCCCCACTACTGCAAGTGCAAGTGCATCGTCATAGAGGCCCACTTTGCCGCCGTTCTTCGCAGCAAAAGCCTCTGCGTCTTTCTTCAACAGAAAGGGCACAATCTCGGGAGTTTTAGCACCGGCTTTCAGGGAATAAAATGCTTTGTCGGCAAATACCTTGATCTTCATGCTTTGGTCGTACACATAGGCCACGCCAATTTTTTTGCCCTCACCTTGGGCTTTCTTAATGGCAGCCAGTGTGCAATTGGCTGACTTGTAGGCAGTAATTGCGCCGCCTTCAATCCATACTTCACCAGCTTGGCGTGACTCGGTAATCTTGCCGCCGCACAGCGGGTCGGTGCCGCTAATTTCATAGTTGGTGGTGCTGGCTTTTTGCTTGGCGTAGTCCAGGCCCAGTTCTTTAAACGCTTGCTTCACATAGGTTTCATCAACCCATGCATCGGCGTCAAAATCTTTTACACGGCCCATGCGCTTGAGTACACCATGATCATATTTCACAGTTTCAACCCACTTGGGCTTGATGGTGGGGTCCAAAGTGTGCACACCGCCTGGGCCTAAAAACATGTACGCCACTTCTTTCTCAATGCGGGTCCATTCTTCAATTTTTGCGGCAGCCTGCACCGGGTTTTTGCGCACCCAGTCGTTGGCTTCCATCAATGCTTTGATGTAGGCCACCACAAACTCGGGGTACTTTTTGGCGAAGTCTTCGCGCACCACCACGCCGTGAAACGTGGGCACTTTGGTTTCAGCACCATCGAAAATTTTGCGGGCAAAACCACGGTAAGGAAGAAGCTCGGCAAACGGCACAAAGTCGGCGTGGCCGTCAATGCGTTTTTCTTGCAGGCTGGAAGTACCCACTTCCGGGCTTTGGCTTGAAAGTTCGAAGTCTTCCGCCGTCCAGCCACGGTCTTCAAGAGCTTTGAGCAACATACCATGTGCTGCCGACCCAAAAGGCACGGAGAGTTTTTTGCCTTTCAGGTCAGCCAGCTCATAGTAAGGGGAGTCTTTGTGCACCACCACGCCGTTGCCTGCGCCTTCCGCGTTGTAGGCAATCAATGCAATCAGGCGGCTTTTGGTTTCATTGCCGTTTTGAAACGTGGCACCGTTCACCAGCAGCGGGTAGTCGCCCATCATGCCGATTTGCAAGGTGTTGGCCACCATGCCGTTGGTCACGGGTGGGCCAGAAGTGAAGTTTTGCCATTCCAGTTTGAATTGAATGTCTTTGAAACGTGGCACTTTGGCCAGGTGCTTTTCGATCAAACCGAGTTCTTTCAACACCACGCCGCCAGTCACCGTGTTGGTGGTGGTGTTTTGTGTACCAATTCCTACTGTGACCACTTCGGCCAGTGCTGGAAATGAAAGTGTGCAGGCCACCAGCGCGCTAGCTGCGCGAATACCGATGGACCTGCTTGCTACCTTGCCCTGTGCTGCGATTCCTTTGAAGATTCCCGTGTTCATGTCAACAATCCTTTTCAATAGACTCGTTTCAAAATAGGTATCAGGTGGACATCTCTTCGGGTTCAGGCCTTGTCTGTGCAGGCTTCTTCCAGGTACTGCTTTTTGTTCGTTACATCAACCCAGGCGTCGGCGTCGGCAAGCGGCTCTTTGGCGCTGTCAATCACCGGCCACTGCTGGGCCAACCGTGCATTGATTTCAATGAATTCCTGCTGGTCTGCGGGCACATTGTCTTCTTCGAAAATTGCGCTGGCGGGGCATTCGGGAATGCACACACCACAATCGATACAGCCTTCCGGATTAATCACGAGGAAGTTCGGCCCCTCATGAAAACAATCCACCGGGCACACCGACACGCAGTCGGTGTATTTGCATTTGATACAGGCTTGCGTCACCACGAATGTCATGGCTGTTCCCCTTAGCTGTGTTTCAGCGTGATGTTGGTCAGTGCCAGTCGGGCCAGTTTGCGTACATCGGGGTCGTTGTCTTCCAGCGCTTTCTCAAGCGCTGGGATTGCCCGTTTGTCACCAATTTCACCCAAGGCAATGGCTGCCTCTTTTCTCAAATTACTCACTGTGTCATTCATGGCTTCCACCAAGGCAGGCAACGCAGGCAAGGCCTTCATGACACCCAAGGCACGCGCAGCTTTCACGCGCACTTGCCAGTAATCGTCTTGCATGGCTTTCACCAATTCATCGGTGGCCTGTGCCATGCCCAGCTTGCCAATGGTGGCTGCAGCTTCTTCACGCACCATCCACACGCTGTCATTCAAAGCCCGCATCAGTGACGGCAATACACTGACCTCATTGGTGTAACCCAATGCACCCACAGCAATACGGCGCACTTCACCATCGGGGTCGTGTGCTGCCACTTCAGCCAACTCACCCACTGCCTCGGCACGCTTCAAGTAACCCAGCACGCCCACTGCTTCACGTCGCACTGCCGGGCTTGGGTCTTTCAACTGGGTCAAGGCGGGCTCGTAAGCTTCGGGCACCCGCAATGCACGCACTGCTTTCAGGGCCAGCGAACGCACGGTGGCATCGGCATGGGTCAGCAAAGGGATCAAGGGCGGGGCTGATTCCGATTCTTTCAATTCAGCAAGCACCAAACCGGCCGCTTCTTGAACCACTGCTGATGTATCTAGCAGCATTTGTGCCAAAGCTGTGACCGTGGTTTGGTCCTCAAAACCTTCCAGTGCACGCACTGCTTCCAGGCGTACATTGGCGTCGGCATCTTGCAAGCAAGGCAGCAGCAACAACTCAATGTCATCTTCATCGCTGTAAGGCAAGTCGATCACAGCCAGTCGGCGCACTTCGGCATCGGGACTGTTTAGCCGTTCTTGCAGGGTAGGAATTGCAATACTCATGTTGGGCTCCTTTTCAGCGCAGCAAGAATGGAATGTCCACGTGCACCGCGCCTGTGGGGCAATCTTTTTCACAGGGCAGGCAGTACCAGCATTCATCGAACTTCATGAAGGCTTTGCCGGTGACGTGGTCAATGGCCAGTACGTCGAGCGGGCATACATCCACACACACCGTGCAACCTTTTTCAGCAATGCATTTCTCGGAATCCACCTTGACGGGGACTTGGGTAATTGTTGCGGCCATGGTCATGTTCAGTACCTCTCGTGTTGAGTGTTGGGGCAAATCAAGCGGCTTCACCGACCACGCGCAAGCGCTGGTAAGCATCCATTTCCTTTTCATCGATGGGCACAATGTAAGGCTCGATTTCCTTTTTCTTCATGGCCATTTGGCCTTGTTCGTTCTTGTACAACAGGGTGTGACAGAACCAGTTTTTGTCGTCGCGCTCGGGGTAATCCACATTGAAGTGGTACAGACCCCAGCGACTTTCCGTACGGAACAGGCTGGCGCGTGCCGCCATTTCTGCGCAGTCGATAATCGAATGGGTTTCCATGGCCCGCATCAGCTCATGCGGGTTGGTGGCCACCATTTGTGCAGCATCGGCGCGCACTTCATCCATGCGGCGCAAACCGATCTGGTATTTGCGCGTTACTTTGGGTGGCTGTAAGTAGTCGTTTACCAAACGACGTGTTTTGTATTCCACCTGGAAGGGGGTCGGACCATCGGTGCGCAACAGAGGCGCTTCAATGCGGTCGTGCTCGGCTTGTACCTGGGCTTCGTCCAGTTCATTCAAGGTGTTGTCGGCGCAGTAAGCAGCGGCATTTACACCGCAAATCTTTCCGTACACGAATGCACCCAGCATGTAGTTGTGAGGTACGCTGGCGCAGTCTCCGGCAGAGTACAAGCCGGGCACGGATGTTTCACCTTGCGCATTAATCCAGATGCCTGAAGCACTGTGACCACTGCAGAATCCGATTTCGGATATATGCATTTCGATCATTTCCTTGCGGTAGTTGTTGCCACGTTGTTCGTGGAAACGGCCGCGGCTTGGGCGCTCGTTGGTGTGCAGAATTACTTCAATTTCGCTGATGGTTTCTTCGGCCAGGTGGTCCAGCTTCAGGAACACAGGGCCGTTGCCGCTTTGCAGTTCGCGGTAAAACTCCATCATCATTTGGCCACTCCAGTAATCGCATTCAATGAAGCGCTCACCGGCTGCGTTGGCGGTGTAACCACCGAAGGGGCCGGTTACATAGGCACAGGCAGGGCCGTTGTAGTCCTTAATCAGCGGGTTGATCTGGTAGCACTCCAGGTTGGCCAGTGCAGCGCCTGCATGGTAGGCCATGGCGTGGCCATCGCCGCAGTTGGTTGGGTTCTCGTAGGTGCCCATCAAGTAGCCGGAAGAAGGCAAGCCCATTCGGCCTGCGGCACCGGTTGCAATAATGGCGGCCTTGCAGCGAATCACATAAAAATCGGCAGTGCGGCAATCAAAACCCATCACACCTGTGATCTCGCCATTCGCACCGGTCAACAGGCGCGTACACACCACGCGGTTGGTCACTTCAACCCTTGTACGCTTGAGCTGGCGGTACAACACGCGCTTCATGTTGTGGCCTTCAGGCATGGGCAACACATAACTGCCCAAGTGGTGAACCTTGCGCACTGAATAGTCGCCAGTTTCATCTTTCTCGAATTTCACGCCCCATTTGTCGAGCTCTTGAATCATGTCGAAGCTATTGGCGGCATAGGCCATCACACCTTCCTGGTCCACAATGCCGTCGTTGGCAATCGTGATTTCCTTCACATACTGTTCAGCTGTGGCGTGGCCTGGAATTACCGCGTTGTTCAGCCCGTCCATGCCCATGGAAATTGCGCCGCTGCGTTTCACGTTGGCTTTGTCCACCAGCAGCACGCGCAGCTTCGGGTTTTGTTCTTTCGCTTTGACGGCCGCCATGGGGCCACCTGTGCCGCCACCAATCACCACCAGGTCGTATTCCAAGTCGATGCGTTTCATGTTCACACTCCTCAAGTTCGGTTGATGCGCAAGCGATACTGGAATGCATCGCCCCGGTAATACAGGTACTCAAAGTCAATGGGCGTGTCGCCCGCGTAAGTCATTCGTTCCATGCGCAGCAAGGGGCAGCCCTCGTCCACGCGCAACTGGTGCGCCAGCGATTCATCCGCAGAAATCGCCTCAATTTGTAGGTCAGCGTGGGTCAGGTTGTAGCCGTGGTCGTTTTCGAGAATCGCGAAAATATCTCGAACCGCCAGGTCTTCCTGCAGCAGCTTTTCACCAATCTCGATCGGGAAATAACTGACATCCACTGAAATAGGTTCGCGATTCAAAAAGCGCAGACGTTGAATTTCAAATACAGGCTGACCAGGTTTGACATGCAGGCGATTGGCCACCTGCGCGGTGGCTTCAACAGACTTGGCACTGAGCACGTTCGAATATGTTTCGTAACCCGAGGACGACATGGCCTCGCCAAAACCCTGCAAGCGCGACAGGCTTTGAAATGCTTTAGGCTTGGACACAAAACTGCCCTTGCCCATCACCTTGAATATCAGCCCTTCTTTTTGAAGGTCGCCAAGTGCCTGGCGAATCGTGATTCGGCTTACGCCAAACATGCGGATCATCTGGCTTTCAGAAGGCATTTGTGTGTGGGGTGCATACGTGCCATCGAGAATGCATTTGCGCAACTTTTCACGCACCTGGGTATACAAAGGCAATGCCGATACATTGGTATCGAAAGCCTGCTCTTCTACTGCTTTGATCGCTGATTTCTCGCTCATGTTTGCTGCCTGAATCAAACTTGTTATGACAGGTCATGATATGCATAGACCGTGCCAGCTTTTGTTGCACCGTAGCAGTGCCGTTTTAACCGTTTTACCTATTTATTACGTGTAGTTGCACAGGGTTGAATTTTTTGTACAACCCAAATTAATGCGTTGCAGCACCGCTTTGAATCACATGCACCAATACAAAACCTGATGCCCAAAGGTGAATGCACAAGGCACCACCCAGCACCCAAACCTTCAAACCCGCTGCACGCAAATCAACCCAGCGCGTACCCACACCCAAGGCCGCCAGGCCTGTGGCCATTAGCAGTTGAGATAAATCAACCAAGGCTATTTCCAGCTGAACATTCAGCACGCCCGTGGATTTCAAAACTACAGCCAATAGAAATCCCCACAGAAACGCGGGAGGCTGCATGGAGACATTGCTTAAGGGAGCTCCCGCCTGCTTGCGCTGTTCACGCACCATGCTCCAGGCCAGCCACACCATGGCCGGGGCCAACAAAGCCACGCGCAACATTTTCTCGATCAAGGCGAATGTGGGTGCTTCACCACCCACCAAGGCTGCACCAGCCACCACATGCCCCAATTCATGCACGCTTAAGCCCAGCCAAAGGCCCGTGAAATCGGCCTGTAAATTGAACAGCCACTGAAAACCCGGAATGGCAAACATGCTAAGCGTGCCAAACACCACCGCCGTGCCCAAGGCAGCGGATGTGGCTGCAGGCGGCGCACGCAACACTGAATCCGCTGCAGCAATGGCGGCACCACCGCAAATTGCACTGCCTGCGCCAATCAACAAAAAGCTGCTGGCCTGCAGGCCCATGCGCTTGCCCACCCAGGCTGCCAGGCCCAAAGTGCTGACCACCACAAACACCGCCGCCAATACACCTGCCCAACCCACTGCCAGCAAATCAGCAAACCCCAACTGGAAACCAAACAGGGCAATGCCGGTGCGCATCACATGGCGGCGTGCAAAGCCAAACCCGGCGTGCCCGTGCTGCGCCAATGCGGGTGCAGCATTGCCCAAGGCCATGCCTAAAAACATGGCCAGTGGCAACAGGCCCAAACCCCATGCTGCCAAACCACCCTGCACTGCTCCAAGCCAGGCAAAAGCCGCCAATACCATGCTTAGAAGCAGGCCGACAGGCAAAGCAGTGTTGGGGGCTTGAAGAACGCGCATGAATCATGAATTCAAAAAAGACACCTTATGGTGATGCTTTTTTTCTCATATCCATAGACAATGAAATTCCTGTATTCATAACTTAGGGTTATGCATGAACCTGCACTTGCTTCGAATATTTGTCTGTGCTGTTGAGGAAAACAGTTTCACCAAGGCGGCAGACCAACTGGGCATTAGCCAGCCTGCTGTTTCAAAAGCTGTGCGAGAACTTGAATCGCAACTGGACACCCTGCTGCTTGAACGCCAAGGCAAGTACTTCAAACCCAACGAGGCTGGGCAGGTGTTGTACGACTACGGCAAAAGCTTGTTCGCCATGGAGCGCGAGGCCAGCGAAGTGCTGCGTGCTTTCAAGAACCTGGAACGCGGGCGGCTAATTGTGGGTGCCAGCACCACGGTGGCCAGCTACTGGCTTGCACCTTATTTGAAAAAGTTCTCCGACAAGCACCCAGGTGTGGACATACAAGTGGTGGGCGCCAACACTGAAAGCGTTGCCCAACTGTTGTTGGACTGCAAAGTGGATGTGGCCCTGGTGGAAGGCGAAGTGAACGACGAACGAATCGAAACGCGTTTGTGGCGCACCGAGGAAATGGTGGCCATTGCGCCCAGCTTCGAGAGTAGCGTGCGCAAACGCGAACTGGAGCAGCAGGTGTGGATACTGCGCGAACAGGGTTCAGGCAGCCGCAATGTGGCGGAGCAACTGCTGCTGAACATGGGAATACAAGCCCAGCGCACATTGGAAATGAACAGCAACGAGGCCATTATTCAAGCGGTGGCAGCGGGCTGCGGCGTGGGCATTGTGCCGAAAATTACCGCACGCGATCAGCTTGCCTTGCGGCGGGTAAAACGCTTTGCATTGGGTTCAGGAAAAATGGAACGCCCCTTGTTCAGGCTGCGCTTGCCACACAGGCCGTTGAGCAATGCCGCATTGGCATTTGAGGCTTTGTTGGGAGCGACAGTTGCAGCATAGCCCCCAGGGGCTTTCTGTCAATTCGCCTTCCAGAACCGGTACTCCGCCTTGTAGTCCACCTCGGCTTTTTCTCCTTCATTGTCAGCTGTGCACTTTTTGGCAGGTGCAACACCACCCTGTGTTTTCACGCGCTGTATATAACTGATCGCAGTCAAGGCACCAAGACCGCCAGAAACGTCGGCTTTCACCAGTTGAAGGGGAATGTTTTTGCTGCCATTGGGCGACACAGCCACTTGCGAGCCGGTGACAAACGAGCCGTCTTTGTGGCTCCAACGTGCGGGCGGGCCAGAGTAATCGCCCACTTTCTCACCGCCCTCATCGCTCAGTTCGGCTTTCGGGCCAACCATGCTCCACTTGTAAGTGGTCAGCGGGTCTTTTTCTTTGCTGCACTGGTATTCAATGGTTCCGCTGGCTTTGGTTTCAAGCACCAAAGTATTGGCTGTTGCCACCTGGATCAGCGCTGGCAAACCTTTCTGTGCAGAATCAGTTTGTGCAAAAGCCAAAGGTTGCGCGCAAAGCGCGGCCAAACCCAACATCAACAAACTGGTATTTTTCATGTGTATTGCCTCGTGCTGCTTTGTTTCATCAACTAAAGCTAACGTGGGCAAAACCTGATGCGTTTACAACACCGCCTAAAACACACCCCGCATCATGTTCACAGCAATGCCAAACACCACCACTGCAAACACTTTTCGAAGCAAAGGTGCAGGCAAAATGTGAGCCGCCTGCGCACCCCACGGGGCAAGCAACACGCTGGCCACCACCGTGAACAGCAAGGCGGGTGTGTATACAAAACCCAGGCTGCCTGTAGGCAGGCCCGGTGCTGTCCAGCCATTGAAAATGAAACCAATGGTTCCGCCCAGGGCAATTGGAAAACCCATGGCCGAGGCCGTGCCAATTGCATTTTTAATCGACACATTGCACCACACCAAAAACGGTACGGTAAGCGCGCCACCGCCCACTGCAACCAGTGAGGACGCCGTACCAATGAAGGTGGCTACGCCCATTTGCCCGTTGCGCCCCGGCAATACTCGACCGGGCTTTGGCTTGTATTCAAAGAACATTTGAAACGAGGCCAACCCCATGAACAGCGCAAAGAACACAATCAGGAAAGTGGTAGAAACATGCCGAGCCAGGAAAGTACCAAAAAGGGTGCCCAGCAGAATACCGGGGATGAAATTTTTCACGACATCCCAACGCACTGCGCCATGCAAGTGGTGCGAGCGCACACTGGACACCGAGGTGAACAGAATGGTGGCCATGGAAGTGCCGAGCGCCAAACGGAAATGCCACTGCCCCGGCAAGGCAGCCAGTTTGAAGGCCCACACCAGCGCGGGCACCAACACACTGCCGCCGCCCACACCCAATAGGCCAGCCAGAAAACCGGCAACCACACCAATGGCAATGTACGCAGCAACAGCCTGCACTGTAAAAATTTCAGCGAACAGCGCTGCGTTCAGGTCAACCAATTCAATGCGCCTTCAAAGGTTTGAAACTCGGACAAAGAACGTGCCTGCACATTCGGAAACCGTTCACGCACCATGCGGGTCAGCGTATTGCCAGGCCCCACTTCGAAGTAAACCGTGGCACCCATCTCGGCGGCCAAGTCCAGTGTGCGTGCCCACTGCAGGGGCTCTGAAATTTGACGTGCAAGGCAATCAATTGCGCCATCACGACTCTCTACAGGACTGCCGTCCAGCGCACTGAGTACCGGACAATTGAATCCGTGCCAACCGGCTGCTTCCAGCGCACTTTTAAATTCGGCACTGGCATCCTTCAACCACGGTGTGTGCGAGGGCACTTGCACATTCAGATGCACCACATGCGCACCCAGCTCGCGCTCCATACCTTTGCAAATGGACTTCATCACAGCCTTGGGGCCGGCCAACACTGCGTGTTGTTCATCATTCACAATCGCCACAGCCAAGCCATGTTCTTGTGCCAGCGCATTGAGTTTGTCAATGCGAACACCCTTCACGGCCATCATGCCGTAAGCAGCCGGTGCAGCGCGGTCCATGCACTGTGCGCGCCTCACAGCCAAATCAATGCCATCCAAGGCCTGCACACTGCCTGCCACCACGTGGGCGGTCAGTTCACCAATGCTGTAACCAGCGCTTAAATTCCCATGTTTGCCTTGTGCTTTCAGTGCATTCGCCACAGCTGCGCCTGCAGCAACAATCAGGGGCTGGGCATGCGCATTCATAAAGCACAGTTCGGAATTCTGCGACACCGCCATGGCATCAAAAGGCATGGCTGCCAACAAAGGTTCAAGGTGCGGGGCGATCAAGGGCTCGGCCAACAAACGCGGCAACACTTCAACAGTTTGACTACCCTGCCCCGGGCACAAAATGCACAAGGTCATCAGCGGGCCACCATGAAGTTGGGCAGCTCTGCATTGACTTGCACCAGCGCTTGCACAAACAGCGCGGCAGACAATAAATCGGCGCTGCCGCCCGGGCTTAACCATTGCGATTCAAACTGCGCACACAGGTGCTGTGCCCTGCTTCGCCAGCCCGGCGCAAATACACCACCCTCTGCCAGAAATTGATCAACCCGGCTTTGGGCCCACTGCAAACCTTTCAAGCCACCACGATGTGCAAGGTTGGTGTCGGGCAGTTTGCCAATGGTGCACACCAGGGCATGCAACTGCGCCTGTTCGGGTGAAATACCCTCTGACAAGGCCCAGCGCAGCTGGGGCACCGTGGTCCAAAACAGCACCGGAAAACCCTCGGCGGCTTGCTCGCGGGCACCAGGTAAACCAAAGGCGTCTTTTACCAACCGCCCATGTGTGGGCGCATCCAGGTGTTGAACCTGGTCTTGCACACCTGCCAACAAAATATTCACGCCCCATTTGGCAGCCACCAACCGGCCCAGGCTGATCGGCTCAAAACAACCGTGTTCGCGAAACTGGGCACCCGCTGCACCCGCCAGCAAACCCATCAGGAAAATGGCGCCTTTGTGGGTATTTATGCCCCCTGTGGCCTTGAACATGGCTTTCTCGGCAGCCAAACCATGCGCCTGCAATGTTCTGAATTCTGCACCCTCAATGCCCGCTGCAAAACAGGATCCGAAATACCCTCGCAAAGCGTAAATGCTGCGGTGGAAGGTGGCGCAGTTCATGTCGGCATGGCTGCCATTGTTGCCAGGGCACACCAAGCCTGGCTTGTACTCCAGGTCCACTTCCTGCCGAAGGGCGTCACACGCCGCTGCATCGATTCGCGCGACCAGTTCCTTCATGCAGCACTCCCGATCGGGCATTGAAAACCCTGCTGATACGTTGCCAATGCGACAAGTTTCACGGCGTGATTGCTTTTACAAAGCAACTGCGAATCTACATTTCGAAGCCCTTGAAAGAGTTCTCGCCACTGCACAGCCTGGCCACTCGGGTTCAGCACCTCGCCATCGACTTTGAACTCGGGATATTCAGTTTGAAGGGCATTCAGAAAAATGCACAGTGTCTCGGCTTCAAACCAACTCACTGGTTTGAACAGCACATCAAGATCGGAGTTTTCAGTGAGGCACGGCAAACCGGTTAACACCTGCACAGCGCTTGAACCGTACACATGCGCATCAATCTTCTGTTCATCCAGAAACCGCTGCAAGGCACCAGCGCCGGCTTGCCAATGCTGCGGCAATTGAGGCAGCACGGCACCAAAGCCAGGCCCTTGCTGATGCTTTTGAATGCCTTGAACATTGACAACGAACGACAACCGCCGCTTTCCCCAAGCTGCGGGCTCGGCCAAGCCTACCCTCAAGCAATTGGGCAACACCTCATCCTGACGGGCCACGATCAGCGGGTATCCACTGAGTACCCACCGATGCAAAAGCGACAATGCACTGATGGGCTCCATGGGCAGAGGGCCGGCATACTCGGCATGCTTGACCGAATCAATGTGTAGCCAAACCAGATCATGGCGATTGAAAGTGATCATGTGGTGCTTATGGGCTTGTCGTCAATTGGCCAGAACACGCTCAATCACCACGCCTGCAGCCTTTCTGCCACCGCGTTCAACGCCCCGCGCAATGCGGAGGTCTTTGCCAATGTCTTCACGCGATTTGGCTTGCAAACCAGCAATTGCTGCGGCCAGTTGCGCGGCATAGTCGCCTTGCCACACTGCGTCAAGATGGCCCATGCGCAAATAATTTTCCACGCCGGGCGAAAACACGGGCGACTGTTTGGCCAGTTCTTGCAAATGGTCCAAAGGAATTTTCGTGATGCGCGACATGGCAGGCAAATTCATGACTTTGATTTCTGCATCAGACAAGGCATAGCAGGCATCGGCCATCATGCCGGTGCTGATATAACCACCACTGACTGCTTCGCCGTACACCACACTCACGATCACATGGCCACGCTGGCGTGCCAGTTCAACCGCCTTCGCCAAGTGTGCCATGTAGCCATTCAAACCCATCAGTTCATCGCGGCGGCGAAGGCGCTGCCCCTGCGTGTCCAGCAAAAACACAATGGGCTCGCCCGGGCGCTGCTTGATGGTTTCAATCACCACACGCGCCATGGTCAGGGCCATGTCGGCACCCACCTCGGCTTTTTCAGCAGTGCCAATTACGGTCACCTGCTGATTGCCGACAGTTGCACGGCCATAGAAATGATCCGCCTCCAGGTACTCTGCTTTCCAGCCGCTGGCGAACAATGCGTTCAATACTTGATCCCGGTTCATTGCGCACCCCTTGCCACATCGCGTGCAACGCTTGTTGCGCGCACAAATTCATCGGCAGGCATCAATGCCAATTCTTCAGCACTGGGCAGCCCCAGGCGTTGCCAAATTTCCTTGGCATCGCGGCAGTCACCAAACTGCTCAAGCCGTTGCGTCAACATGGCATGCTCGGCTTCCAGATTCTCCAGGTCAAAACTCACCTTGCCGGAATCGAGTGCAGCCAAAGCAGCGTTTCGAAATGCATCCACTTCATCGGCCACCAAGGCTTGAATATCTCCCATCACATAACGGTGCTTGCCACCGCTGACCCGCCACACCAGGGCACGGTCACGTGAATCAAATTCTTCCACGCCATACACGGTTTCGATCACCTCCGGGCCCGACATGGCCAGGCGACCTTCTTCGGACATGATGAGTACATCGCAACAACGGGCAATCAGGCCAGTACCGCCGAAACAACCTGCTGCGCCACCAATCAGGCCAATGAATTGAATGCCTTGCGCACGTGCTGCACACACGGCACGCATAATTTCCGACACTGCGATTAATCCGGCATTGGCCTCGTGCAGGCGCACGCCTCCACTTTCAAAAACAAGCAACACTGCACGGGGTTTTTCTTTTACGGCTTTGGCAATGAGTGCGGTTATTTTTGCACCATGCACTTCGCCAATGGCACCGCCCAGAAACTCACCTTCCTGGGCGGCCACCAGCACAGGTGCGCCACCCAAAGTGGCTCGCCCAATGACCACACCATCATCAAATGCAACCGGTTGTTCAAGCAGCGCCATGTGCGGGCTGCTGATGCGATCGGAGGGCTTCAGGATTTCCTGAAAACTGCCTGCGTCGCACACGGCCTGCACACGCTCGCGTGCACTGGCTTCCAGAAAACTATTGGCCATGCTGGTTCTCCCATGCCTCAATGGCTTGGTCCAGGCGCAGGCTGACCACAGCCGGTGTTGCGCCCACATCGTGAATTTCAATCTTCAAACCGCCTGCATTTTTTCGCTCTGCGAAATCGGCCAGTACGGCTTGCCAAATTTGCCCGAAACCGCGTGCGGAGGTTTGAATGTCCACTGAACACTGCGCGGTATCCTCCCCATTCTCCAGCAACACTTCGCAGTTGCCGCTGGCAGTCACGCCCACCAGCACGGCATCGCGATTTGTGGGCTGCGCCTTGCTGGGCAAGTTGTATTTCAGTTGTTCCATACTCATGATGAAAGCCCCTTACCAATTGCGGAAGCGGCTGGGCGGGTTGTACAAACCACCCGAAGCACGCACCAAGTCTTTCACGGTTTTCGCAGCCAACAGATCGCGTGTGGCATCGCGCCGGGCAATGCCCAGGTCTTCGGCGCGTTTGATCACGCCACGCGCACGCAGTTCTTCGACCTTTTTCTTGTCGCGGGCCATGCCAACTTCGGTGTAGCCCGCCACGCCACGAATGGCTTGCTCGCGTTCTTCCTCGCCACGACACAACAGCAAATTCGCAATGCCTTCTTCGGTCACAATGTGGGTTACGTCGTCGCCAAAAATCATCACGGGCGGGTTGTTCAAACCCATGCTGTCAGCCAAATCCCAAGCGTCCAGACGCTCTACAAACGCGGGTGCCATATGCTCGCGGAATGTTTCAACCATTTGCACCACCAGCTTGCGGCCACGTGGCATGTGTTTTGGGTTGGCTTGCGCTTCACGGCCTGCTTTCACCCAAGCTTCGCTTTCATGTCTGCGGCCACGTGCATCTGCGCCCATATTGGGTGCGCCACCGAAACCGGCAATTCGACCCTTGGTGGCCGTGCTGCTGTTGCCATAGGTGTCAATTTGCAAGGTTGAGCCAATGAACAGGTCGCAGGCGTAGTGCCCTGCTGCCTGACAAAAAGCGCGGTTGCTGCGCATGCTGCCATCGCCCCCGGTGAAGAACACATCAGGCCTTGCGGCAATGTATTTTTCCATGCCCAGTTCGCTACCGAAGCTGTGCACGCTTTGTACAAAACCGGCTTCAATCGCAGGTATTAACGCAGGGTGCGGGTTCAGCGCCCAGTTGGTACAAACTTTTCCTTTCAAACCCAATTGCTCGCCATAGGTGGGCAGCAGCAGTTCGATGGCTGCAGTGTCGAATCCAATGCCGTGGTTCAAACGCTTCACGCCGTACTCGGCGTAAATGCCTTTAATCACCATCATCGCCATCAACACCTGAATTTCTGAAATTTGTGCCGGGTCGCGCGTGAACAGCGGTTCAATGTAATTGGGGCGCGGTGCCTGTATTACAAAATCCACCCAATCCGCAGGCACATCCACACGCGGCAAGGTGTCGCGTATTTCATTGACCTGCACAATCACAATGCCGTTTTTAAATGCAGCGGCTTCCACAATCGCAGGCGTGTCTTCGGTATTCGGGCCGGTGTACAAATTGCCCTGTGCATCGGCGGCTTCAGCCGCGATCAAGGCCACATTGGGTGTTAAGTCCACAAAGTAGCGGCCAAACAGTTCAAGGTAGGTGTGAATGGCATTGATCTTGATTTTGCCAGCCGCCACCAGGTTGGCCAGTCGCGCACCTTGCGGGCCAGAGAATGAAAAATCAATTTCCCTGGCAATGCCTTTGTCGAATAGCGCAGTGTGTTCAGGCAAGGCCACCACCGATTGCAACAGGTGCAAATCATGCACCTGTTGCGGGTTCACCTTGGCCAAACATTGCGCCAGAAAATCGGCCTGCTTCTGGTTGTTGCCTTCCAGGCAAACCCGGTCGCGCGGCTGAATCACACTTTCAAGCAATGCCACAGTTTGGTCTGCCTTGACCACCTTGCCAGAATTGCCCCCGGCAAGGTGAGAAGCGCGGCCCAACCGGGCAGCCTTGGATTGTTGCCCTTGGCGCCATACAGTGTTGGTCATGCTCATTGTTATTTCCTGCTTAGTAGTCGTAGAACATGTCGGGCAAGAACATCACTACTTCCGGAAACACTGACAAGAAGGCGATGTAGCCGGCGATGATCAAAATGAACGGAACAATGCCGCGGAAAATTTCACCAAACTTGATGTCAGGCGCAATGCCGTTGATCACGAACAGGTTCAAACCCACAGGCGGTGTAATCAGCCCCAGTTCCATGTTAATGGTCAAAATAATGCCGAACCAGATTGGGTCGAAACCAGCTGCCAGAATGGGCGGCAAGATAACGGGTGTGATCATCAGGATAATGGCCACGGGTGGCAGGAAGAAACCCAGCACCAGCAACAACATATTCACCCAGAACAACAAGGCCCACTTCGACATTTCCAGTGCCACCAGCCATTCCGCCATGCTTTGGCTGATACGCAGATAGCTCATCACATAGGTGAACAGGAAGGACATGGCAATGATCATCATCACCATGCAGCTTTCTTTGGCGGTGCCGGTGAAAATTGCGCGTAGATCGTTCCACTGATAACACTTGTACAGTGCAATCACCAGAATCAAGGCAGCCACTGCACCCACACCTGCCACTTCAGAAGGTGTACCAAAGCCGCCGTACATGGCACCCATGATCAAACCGATCAACAAGAGGAAAGGCAGCAGTCGTGGCAACGACTCCATTTTCTCCTTCCAGGTGAAATGTTCTTTTTGGGCTACTTTTGCAATTTCTTCTGGGCTTGCGGTTTTCATCCATTCATGGCGGTCACGAATGAATTTCACCACCACCCAAACCGAGAACAGCACGGCCAATAAAATGCCGGGTACGATGCCGGCAATGAACAATTTGCCAATGGATTGCTCGGCCATCACTCCGTAAATAATCAGCGTAATGCTGGGTGGAATCAAAATGCCCAGTGTGCCACCTGCGGCAATCAGGCCGGAAGCCAATGCACCGCTGTAACCACGCTTGCGCATTTCAGGAATGCCCATGCCGCCAATGGCTGCACAGGTTGCCGGGCTTGAACCACACAGCGCTGCGAAAATGGTACAACCCATTACGTTGGCCACACCCAGGCTGCCTGGCATGCGGTACAACCAGCGGTAGGCCGATTCATACAAATCCACCGCCGCACGGGTTTTGCCAATGGCAGCCCCCATGAGAATAAACAGCGGAATGGTCAACAAGGTGAAGTTTTCAAGTTCACCGAAAATTGTTTCTGCAATCAAATGAATATTGGTCGCAGGCATGAAAAAATACATGATGATCACGGCCGATGAACCCAGCGCAAACGCAATGGGCATGCCCGAGAACAGCAACACCAATGTCAGGGCCGTGTAAATCAGGCCAATTTCGACGACGCCCATATTAGCCCCCTTGTCCGCTTGTGGTTGCGTGCCCGTGCTTTGGCAATTCAGGGGCCTTGCCCATCAAGCCTTCCACGATTTGCACAATGAATTGCAGTGTCAGCAACAGCATGCCAAACGCCATAAAAAAGTAGGGAATCCACAACTTGGGGCCCCAGGTCGAGCTGGTCGCCCAGCCCTGATCCCAGGCCTCATGGCAATACACTGCGGACAAGTAAGCCACCAGGCCACAAAAAAGCATCGACAAAATATCGCCCAACAACAGGCGAATTCGACTTGCTCGCTTTGACATGATTTCGTCAAGAATTTCAATGCCCACATGCCCACGCTCGCGCTGTGTGTGCGCAGCGGCCAGGAAAGTGGCAGCAATCAACATGAAAATGCTGAGTTCGATGACCCAGTCATTTGAAATATTCAGGATGTATCGTGTTACGACTTCGTACACCAGTACGAGTGAACAAATCAAAATCAGAAGTGCGGACAAGTAGGCCATGGCTTGGTTGAAGCCGCGCACCGTGCCGCTGAACAGTCGCCACAATGGGTTGTTCATAGTTTTCTCCGAGTGGAACTTGAACACCAAACCCAAATCTTGTCGAAATAGGTTTGGTGCGCTTTGCTTTGCTTAACTGCTTTATTTAACGGCAGTGGCCATGTCCAACCACTTCTGGCCATCTTTCACTTCTTCAGCGAAATCTTTCCAGGCGGATTTCTCGGCAACAGCACGCCACTTGGCGAAAGTTGCATCGTCCATGGCGTAGGCTTTCTTGCCTGCTTTCTTCCACACTTCAGCAGCCATCTGGTCGTCTTTCTTGGACTCTTCGATAGAGAACTTTTCCAGACTTGCACCCACTTCCATCACCGCTTTCTGTTGGGCGGGTGTCAGGCGGTCAAAGGTTGACTTGGCCATCAAGAGGGGTTCAAACATGAACCAGAAAGAATTCTGGCTGGCGTCGGTCAAGTGGTCGCCCACTTCTTCCAGACGGAAAGAAATGATGGACGTGCTGGATGTGACAGCTGCGTCCAACACGCCGGTTTGCATGGCGCTGTAAACTTCGTTGGAAGGCACGTTGGTGATTGAACCACCAGCACCTTTCAACATCAAATCCATGTGCTTGGAAGCACCGCGAATTTTCACACCCTTCACATCATCGGGGGCCAATACTTTTTTCTTGGAAGCAATACCACCGGCTTGCCAAATCCAGGTGACCACTTTCACGCCTTTGCTTTCCAGCAATTTTTCCAGCTCATTGCCGATAGGCTGGCCTTTCCAGCGGTGGCCTTGTTCGTAGCTGGTGATCAAGCCGGGCATCAAGGTAATGTTCACTTGTGGAATCTTGCCGCCTTCATAAGCCAGTGGGTACAAAGTCATATCCACAGAGCCATTTTGCAAAGCGCCGAACTGGGCAAAGGTTTTCACCAGCGAGCTACCTGGATAAATTTCAAACTTCAGGCTGCCATTGGTTTTTTCGGATACTTCACGCGCAAATTTGCGCACCAGGCGATCACGGAAATCACCTTTTTCTTCAGTGCCGCCCGGGAACTGGTGCGATACCTTGATGGTGGTTGTTTGCGCTGAAGCGGTGGTTGCAAAACCAAAGGTCAGTGCTGCTGCAGCCATACCGGCCACGAGGGGTTTGAACATCAATCGCATGAGTAAGTCTCCTCTCTTGCTTCTAGTAATTGAACGCTGTTGAATCAGGTGAGTGATTCGCAAACGCTTTCCACATCCGAACGAAATTTCTGGGTTCGTTCAATATTTCCCGGACAACAGCGAACCGAAGCCCGGGGCATAGGTCTTAAGACCCAATTTCTTTAACATCATGTAAGTGGTGGCCACCGAAGAAGACAGCACCGGCATGCCCGCACGGTCTTCAATCGGCTGAATGGAGCCCAGCGATGGCATTTGAACGCAGGCTGACGCCACAATCGCGTCCACATTGGCCGTGTTCAATTTCTTGGTGTGCTCAATCGGTGCCAGCGGGTTCAGCAAACCCACTTCCAGGTTGTTCGACACTTCCAGCGAAATACTGTCAAGCACCTCAATGCCTTCGTGCTCGATGTAATCCACAACCAGTTGCGTCAGCGGCTTCATGTAAGGCGTCAGAATCGCCACTTTCTTGGCGCCAATCGCTTTCAAACCATCCACCAGTGCGCCTGCGCTGGTCACAACCGGCGCCGGGCCACCCGCTTCCACGGTGCGGCCGTGCAAACGTTCTTCTGATTTTTTGTGATAACCCAGGCCCATGCTCATGATGGCCACCAGGCAGGCATAACCCAGCACATCCACGCGGGCATCGGCCAACTCCAGTGCGCAGCGGTCTGAATCGGCGTCCATTTTGGCCAACTCTTCCTTGGTCACATGTTGCATGCGCATGCGGCTGGAATGGAAAGTGAAACGTTCTGCTTCCACCGCTTCACGGGCCCGCAAAATGGAGGGAATTTCAGTTTCCATCGTGGTGTTTGAACTCGGCACAATCTGGCCAATCCGGTAAATCTTGCTCATTCAATGCTCCGTGTAGGTGGGCCTAGGTTGCCAACTGGCGAGCCAGGTCCACAAAGTCTTGTGCTACGAAATCAAATTCACCCGCCTCAACTTTGGGCAAGGGCACGTGTTCGCCAAATTCAAAGGGACGCATGACATAGGCAGTGCGCATGCCTTGTGCCTTGGCGGCGCGTAAATCACTGGGATGGCTGGCGCACAGCATCACCTGCTCAATCGGCAAATTCAGCAAACCGGCTACGCCGTGATAGGTTTCGGGGTCGGGTTTGTAGTGCTTGAACAGCTCTGCCGACACTATGCAGTCCCAAGGCAAACCTGCGTTTTTTGCCATCGCGGTCAGCAAAGAAAAATTGCCGTTGGACAGGGTGGTGATCGTGAATTGTTTTTTCAGGGCGTGAAGGCCGGCCACCGTGTCGGGCCAGGGGCTTAAGCGATGCCACACCTGGTTCAGGTTGATGCGCTGTTCATCGTTCAGTTGGCCCAGGCCAAACTGTTCAACAATGGAATCCAGAATCATGCGGTGCAGGCTGTCAATGTGCATCCAGGGCAGCTCACCCTTGCGCACCCGGTCCATGGCCGGTGCATAACCGGCACGCCAGGCATCGGCAAACGCCAAAACATCCACCTGAATGTTCAGGTGTTTGGCAATCATCGCGACTTCGCGTGCAACACTGCCACGCCAGTCTACAACCGTGCCAAAAACATCAAATGCGAGCGCTTTGACCGCGCCAGCTGCGTGATTCATTCCTGTCTCCTCGAGGGTTTGCCGAAACTGATTGTGTTTGGGCCTGTGCTCTCTTATGATTGTATTTAGAGCATCGCATTTTGCATGCGTTATTTGATTTCTTGTATACAAGACTAATTGCGGTCGTATACATTGTCAATAACGCTGATTCATTTTTTTTATCGCCCATGAAGAAAAAACTGTCAGAAGACGTCCGGGACCAAATTGAAGAACTGATCGCTTTCGGCAAGTTGCCGCCCGGCGAACACCTGGATGAAACCGAGTTGGCAGAACGCTTTGGCGTGTCCCGAACCCCCATTCGAGAGGCTTTGAACCAACTGGCCACCGCCGGCCTGGTTGAGTTGCGCGCACGCCGGGGCGCCGTGGTGGCGCAATTCAGCGCCCAGCAGTTAGTCGAGATGTTTGAAGTGATGGGTGAGTTCGAAGGCATGTGCGGCCGCCTTGCCGCCCGCCGTTTGACCGATGAAGAACAACAGGAATTGGTGGCCACGCATGAGGAATGCAAGGCAGCCATGCAAAAAGGTGGCGACCCAGACGAGTACTACCAGCTCAATGACAAGTTTCACGGTGTGATTTACCGTGGCAGCCACAATGAGTTTTTGATGGAACAAGCTTGGGGACTTCGCAGAAGGCTGCGCCCCTACCGCCGCTTGCAACTGCGCGTGCGCGGCCGTATTCCTACTTCGCTTGATGAACACGATGCAATCGTGAAGGCCATTCTGGCCGGAGACGGCGACACCGCGAATGAATTGCTGCGCAGCCATGTGATGGTGCAGGGCCAGCGCTTCGCTGATTTGGTGGCCTCGCTGCCTTTGTTGAAAGCGCGTTCAGCCGCTTAACACTAAGAAATCTTCGGCCGTGCCAAATCAAAATTGCTGCGGGTGGTGCAATAGCCATCGCCCGCAAGCTTGCCCACGGCGTCCAGCAGGTCGTTGGCAATCAGGCCAGCGCGCATGGCTGAGTCGTTCACCTCAACTCCCAGTACATCCAGCAGCATCATCGAGCCGCCCAGTGCACCCTCGCCAATCAGTTTGACCTCGCGCAAATTGCATTCAAAGCGCACCAGTGCGTCTTCCACACCGGGTACGGTTACGGCTTTACTCAGCGATTTTCTCAAACCTGCTTTGTCGAACTCATCCACTTCGGGAGGGTAGTCACCGCAACTGGTGTTCATCGCATCCACCAATACGTGGCTGACAATGTTCACCACACATTCGCGTGTGGCTTGCAAATTGCTCAAGGTGTCTTTCTCGGCACGGTCGCGTGGGTTCACCTGCACCACGCACAGCACGGGCGGTTTGCAACTGGCCACGGTAAAAAATGAGTAAGGTGCCAGGTTTGCAACGCCGCTTTCACTCAGCGTGCTCACCCATGCAATGGGCCTGGGCACCACGGCACCAGTTAACAACTGATAGTTTTCGCGAGGGCTGATTTTTGAGGTGTTGAAGTACATAAAAGGTATCCGATACTCAAAGTTTATTCACTGCCGATGAAGTGTAGTTTGAACTACCGCACTCAACTTAAACAAGGCTTTACCAATCAGATGGTTTAATGACAACTGAACCATCCGGAAGTACTAATCGTGGTATGAATTGATTTGCAGAGAGATAGCCGGTCAAATGTCGAACATGTGTGGCGTGGTTAGAAAGCGTCGCTGCTGCCCGATTTGTTGGACAGATCAAGGTTACAGGGAGCTTGGCTTCTTGCGTGACGATTCGCAGAGGTTCCGCCAAATCTGTGTCATTCGTGATGACCGCAATATGATCAAACTTGCCCATGAACGCATCTCGCACCATGTGGACACCCAAATTGACATCCGAGCCTTTCTCTTCTGTTTTTACGACGCAGGCATATTTTGGATTTGGGCTGAGAGCGCCTTGACCCCCGGGCCGCAGATTCACGGGCTGATTGAGAAACATCCACTTATTCTGGGTTTGGAAACTACCGAAATGAATTTTCACGTTGGCAAGACTTGAGAGTGCTTTCAGATAAAGATGCTGATCTCTTGGCGAGTTGGGATTAATGCGACCGGAAACCCGAGCAGTGTAATAATTCACCTCATGAATTTTCAAACTTTTGGGCAGAACCGACTCACACAAAGTGTGAATGTTAAGCCATTTGAACGGCGTTCCTTTCAAAGCTCGATAATACAGATTGAAGCCGTCGATATACACCGCTGTTCGCATTTTTCCCCACCATGCCCATAAAGCAAAAAGCCACCAATTTCTTGGTGGCTTTCTGGGCCCACGGCACGCCGCAGGTGAGTACGTGCGAATGATAGATTCGAAAATTCATGGTGTCAACAATACCATCTATTGATTAACCATCAACACTCTTTAAGGTGACCGGCTGCACAGCCGCCTCGCCCAAATACACCATGCCTTCCTGAATGGTGCAGGCCAAATTCATGTTGCGTTGGGCCAGCCCGGCAAGCGTTGCGCCATCGTCCACGCTCAGTTGCAGCACCTGCACCTTGTCCAGTTTGTTCAGCCAGTCCTGGTTCTGCTTCCACCACACTTCGGCTGAGCGTGTGTAGCAATAGATCACCACGCGGTCTGAGCGACCGCAGGCTTTTTTAATCCGGCTTTCATCGGGCTGGCCCACATCAATCCACACCTTGATTTGCCCGGTGGGGTCGACTTCCCAAACCGCAGCCTCATCTTCCGCTGACAACCCTTTGCCGAACTGAACATCTTGCCCAGCGTGCATGGCAAACGCCAAAAGACGAACCATCATGCGCTCTTCGGTTTCAGAAGGGTGCAATGCAAGCGTAAGCGGGTATTGGGCGAAGTGGTTGCGGTCCAGGTCGGACACATCCAGTTGAACTTTGTAAACAGTGGCTCGAAGGGCCATGGGGCGACTCGCGGTTTGAAACATTCAAACCGCGATTATCGCTGATTACTGCTGGATTAACGACCCATACGGCGCAGGGCGGCCGTTGAGAAGTCGGCAGGCGAGTACTTCTTGCCAAACTCGGCAAACTTTTCTTCGTTGGTCAAACCACCCACCAGGTAGCGGCGCGACTGCAAGTCGTACAACACTTCACCCGTGCCAGCAAATGTGGGCACGTGGTAAGCCTGTACGCCATACACTTCACGAACACGCCACAAGGTGTTGCGGCTGTCGTACTGGTCGGCATGCAATACAGCCCAGGAATCTTCATCGATGTAGAACACCCGCTTGGCATAAATGTGGCGCTTGCCAGGCTTTAATGTGGCTTCCACCACCCACACACGGTGCAGCTCATAGCGAACAAAATCTGGGTTCACATGGTTTTTCTGCACAATCTGGTTGTACTTCAAATTGCGGTCCGCAATTTTGTAGTTGTTGTAGGGCACGTACATTTCTTTCTTGCCCACCAGCTTCCACTCGTAGCGATCAGGTGAACCGTTGAAGCCGTTCAAGTCGTCGTTCGTACGCAAGCCATCGGCACCAATGCCGGGTGAGTCATAGGCCAGTTCAGGTGCACGAATGACACGGCGCTGCCCGGGGTTGTACTGCCAGGCCAAACGGGGTTCAGCCACCTGGTTAATTGGCTCATGTACCAAGGCCACTTCGCCGGCTGCGTTGGCAGGTGCAGTAATCTGGTTCATGAAGTACAAAATACGGTTGGGTTCCGGGCTGTCCATGTAGGAAGCCAAGGCCACTGTTTCTACGCGCTTGCCAACGGTAAATGAACCATCGGACTGCACCGGGAAGTCGGCTGAATAGCGAACCACCGAGCCACCCAAATCTCGGAAGTTGTGGTTCCAGATCACCTCAACACCGCTCTTGGGGATCGGGAATGGAATATTGGATTTCTTGATGCCTTCCACGCCATTGCCGCCATCCACCAGCTTCACGCTGGGTGCTTCAGCTTTGGCTGCATCGTACACACCCTGGCGGTAAGATGCCGTGCGGTGCGTTTTGTACACATTCATTTTGTACGTGGGGTAACGCTTCATCATTTCCATTTGACCGGGTGTCAAATTCGCTGCGTATTGCGCCATGTTGGCAGCGCTGATGGTGAACAAAGGCTTTTCGCCAGCGAAGGGATCAACGTAACCGGTTTCAGGATTGAAGCCCTTGGGCACGGTGTTCAAACCACCGGTCCACTCAGGAATGGTGCCTGCGGCATTGCCTTTTTTCTCGGCACCCACCGGGGTCAGGCTTTTGCCCAGTTCAGACAGGTCATTGGCCAGTGCTGCACCACTCCCCAAAACGATTGCTGCGGCCAGCAACCCGTGTTTCAACTTTTGCACTGCCATTTCGTTGTCTCCTTGTGGATAGTTTTATCGATTGGTGTTTTGATCTTGTTCACACAGGGCGAACACCTCGCCACTGCGATTGCTTTGTGTAAAAACGTTTGGGTCGCAATAAATGCCGACAGGCGCGAAATCTTTCATGACTTCCGCCAGTGCCACACCCTGCTCTACATTCTGGATCGCTTCTTCAAATTCAGGGTTGTGAAGCATGTGGCGGTACAACAGCAGTTGATCAGGATACGGGCCCCAAGGCAACCACAAGAATCCGTTCTCGGCAGTGGCATTGGCCGGCCGGTCGGCCGGGTCGGAAATCACCACCGTGAAAAATCCTTGATCATCCAGCGGCACCTGAAAGTCGGCAGCGCAGTCGGTGAAACGCTGGGTTACAAATTCATTGGCGCACAGCGACCAGTAGCGCAACTGCTCTTGACCAAATTCCACGCCGGGCTGACCACGGTAGGTGGGCGCTTTGCCACGAACCAGGGCAATGCTGCCACCACTTCGATCAAAGCCGGTTGTGGTGTAGGCATTGTGCACATTGCTTAAAAAGCCGCCTGAACCGGAATCAACCCGACCACCCAGCATGCTGGTGTCTTGCCCGGTCACATTGCCCAAAATTCGAAATGCGGTGTCGCCCAGGCTAAAAAACTTCAGCGTGTTTGGTGGATTGGTGGCTGTGGGAAAAGGCAGAGCCAGTTGGTTGGGGTAATCCAGACTCAACAACAGTTCATTCAAACCCAGGGGTGGCAAAGCACCGCCCGCATTGGGCAACAAAGGCTCAGCACAATTCGGAAGGATTCCAATTTCCTGGCTGCCGTCTGCGGTTTCAAGCGTCAAGGTGGGCAGGCCCACACCGCCATCAAAAAACTCGCCAGTGTTCGACACATACACCCGGTACATGAATACGGCCAGGGCATTGGGAATGTTAAGCGGCCCAAGGCCAATTTCGCCTGTGTAAAAGGTATTGGGCTTGCGCTGCACATCCGGATTCTGAACCGGAGACGGGCCATATTCCAGGTAAGCCGTGTAGGCCCCACCGGGTTTGGCACCCTTGCGCGCAAACGGGTTGCCCTCGCGGCCGTTTTCGTTGGGGGTCAGCTCAAAATCGGCCACCGCGTCGGTTGGGCGAAGGGCTGCATCGTAAGCGTTGTAGGAAAAATATCGGGCATCGGGGTAGCGACCATCAATTCGCAACCGTGTTTGCGGTGAAACAGGCGCGGCAGCCACCCAGTATTTGGCTTCGCTGTCGGGAAACGCAATATTGGCTTTGTCAGGATCGCTTGCAGCAATCCAGCCACAACCCAAACCCAAAGGAGTTTCACTGCCACCCATGGCCTGCAGCAGTGACTCGCTGCTGAGCACATTACTGCTGCCCGCGGGCGATGCAGCCGGGCTGGCCGTGGTGCGTGCGTCTTCAGACGAACAGGCCCCCAACACGGCCAGTGCAAGGCCAGTGATCGCCGCCGTGAATACTTGAGAAAGTTTCACGCATGTCTCCTGATTTTATGGTTATATTGTGTTTAATCACTCTAGATTAATACCAAGGTATTAAATCAGGCAAGCAGAAAATTACTCACAAAAACAAACACATGAACAAACCTGCCGACGCCACACCTGTTATTGATACTCGGGAACAGCTGTTACGGATTGCCCTGAACGAGTTTGCACAACACGGCATTGAAGGCGTTACCTTGAGCCGTATTCGCCTGTTGTCGGGTCAGGGCAACCGCTCGGCGGTGCACTATCACTTCAAAACCAAAGACAAGCTGGTGGAAGAAGTGGTGGAGTTTGTGAATGCCCAACTGGATGTGTATTGCAAGCAGGCCCATGCAGAATTTGCGCGCGGCTTGGCCGAACACAAGGAATTGGTAGCCTTGAGCGAACTGATTTTTGACCCATTTCTGAAACTGTTCGCCAGTGGGCAAACCGGGGCCACCTGCATTCAGTTTTTGTCGCGTCTGACCTGGCAAACCGGCGAACAGGGGCAACGCTTCCTGACCCGGTTTTTCAACCCCTACATGGCCGTGTTTGCACCCACACTGCTGAAAATGTTGCCGCAATATTCAGACACTCAACTGCGTTTCAAAATCCATTTGGCGGTGAACACTGCGATTCACGGGCTGGCCGACTTCTCCATGGTGATGCACGACGAAGCACTGCTGCCACTGGCCACGCAGGCTGACGGGCCCAAGGAAATGCGCAGGCTGTTTCACGACTATGTCAGTGCGGGGCTTCGGGGGAATACCAAGTTATAAAAGCCTGTTCTGCCGCATGGCATGCAAACGTGACTTGCCCTGCTTCAGCGATTCCGCGTTGTCGATGATGGGCGCCGGGTAATCGGCTGTGCCGTACCCCGGCAACCAGCGCTTCACAAACTCGCCCTTTGGGTCTTGCTCGGCTTGTTGTTTCAAGGGGTCGTACACCAGCATTTGAGAAAAGTGACTAGTGCCTGAGGCAATGCGCACCTGCCCGTAATGGATGGCAGGCTCGAAATCCAGAAACTGCTGTGCCAAATACAAAGCCACAGGCTGCCAAGGCAGGCCCATCTGCACACAAGCGAATGAAACCAATGTGGCTCGCGCGCGCATGTTCAGCCAACCGGTTTGTTGTAGAAAATGCTGGCAAGCGTCGATGTAGGCAAAGCCTGTGCGGCCATGCTGCCAGGCGTTCAGAAATTCCTGATTCACTTCTGCAGGCTCATTACCGTAAAAAGCATCGGTTTCCAGACCTGTGTGGTTTTCCAACTGCTGCATATAGCCTTGCCGCCAAATCAGCCTGTCCACATAAAACCGTGCAGCATCTTCTACTTTTGAAATCGAGACCGAATCACCCTGCCCATGCACGGTGTTCACCAGCGCGTTCAACTTTTGCAGCACCTCGCGGTCGCTAACCACACCATAGGCCAGGTAAGGCGACAGGCGTGAACAACCATTCCAGGCTTTCAAGGGGCTGGAAATGGAGAAGGGATAGCTTTTCAGTTTTGCAGGTGTGAAGAATTTGGCAGCCACGGCGCGTGCCTGCGCCCGCCCGCCTTTCATGCGCAGGGGTTTGTCCACGCCTGCGGCATGCGGTACGGTGGCGCGGTTTAATTCAACAGGGGGCTGGGGTGCGAAAAAAGCCTGCAGATTGCGCCCAGCCGGGTTCTTGATTTCTTCTTGCGCAGCGCGATTTAAGTAAGTTTGAAAGTCCGCCTTGTCACCCCGGGCTCGTTGCACATTGTTTTGCGGCAATTCGTGAAACACCACACCCGCGCTTTTACACCACTCAGCAACGGCGCGGTCGCGTTGGTACTGTGCAAACTGTGTGGTTTCCTGGTGCGCCCACAGGTGGGTGAATTTGAACTGGGCGTGCAAGGCGGCCAATACATCGACTGCTTCACCCAGTTCTTCGTGCAGATAGCCCCCCACATTGGCAAACTGTTGCTGCAAGTCGTCCAGGCATTCATGCACAAACAACTGGTGTTGTCGCGCGGTGTGTGCATCTGCAATTTGGCTGGGTTCGTGAATGTAAAGGGGCAACACCAAGCCGTGGTGCTTGGCATTGCGCATGGCCTCAAACAGCGGCAAGTGGTCGCTTACACGCAAATCCCGTTTGAACCACAACACCTGCATACTGCGTTCCTGCAACTTTAAAGCGGCTGCAACACCCCGGCGGCCAACAGCGCCAACACCACCACACCCAGCACCACACGGTACACCACAAACAGGCCGTAGCCTCGTGTGCTGACAATTTTCAAGAACCACACAATGACCGCGTAGCCCACAAAAAAGGCAATGAAAGTGGCCAGTGCGGTATTGGCCGGGCTGACAGGGCCGGCTACACCCCAGCTTTTGTACAACTGGTAAAAGCCGGAAGCAAACACCGCCGGCACCGCCAGCAAGAATGAATAACGCGCTGCTGCCTCGCGGGTGTAACCCATCAGCAGACCTGCGGTGATGGTTCCGCCCGAACGGCTGACACCGGGAATCAACGCCAGCGCTTGGGCAAAACCAAACACAATACCGTCGCGCCAGGTCATGTCGCGCAATTCAGCTTGGCGTTTGCCCACCTTGTCCGCCAAACCAAGAATTAGACCAAACACAATCAACATGATGGCGGTTAAGTACAAATTGCGCAGGTAAGTTTCAATCAAGTCCTGAAACAACAGCCCCAGCCCTGCAATGGGCAGGGTACCCACAATCACCAGCCAACCCAGGCGGGCATCTGAGCGCGCATCCGAATCAAGAGAAGAATGACCTTTGAACGATGCACACCAGGCCAGAAAAATTCGGGCGATGTCTTGGCGGAAATACACCAGCACCGCGAGTTCAGTGCCCAGCTGGGTAATGGCCGTGAAGGCCGCACCGGGGTCCAGGCCCGAGGGCAACATGGGGCCAATAATTCGCAAGTGCGCGCTGGATGAAATAGGCAGAAACTCGGTGAGACCTTGAATAAGACCCAAAATAACGGCCTCAAGCCAACCCACACCGTTGCCGGCAACAAACATGGTGAATTCCCGGTAAATAGATCAATAACAGGCCATTCTTGGGCCAAATTCAATGCGAACTATAGCAAGCCTGAATGGGGGAAAACATTTTTCTGAAGGGGAAAGAGGCCTGATATTTAACAAATGATCACAAGCCCTTGCCCACATAATGAAGAAAATCAAATAGAAAGGCTTGGGAATGGACGATCGGAAAATTTATGTGACGCAGCCTGCGCTGCCGCCGCTTGCGGAGTTCATTCCCTATCTGGAACAGATTTGGGACAGCAAAACACTGACCAACAACGGGCCTTACCACCAGCAACTTGAAAAAGCGCTGTGCGAGCACTTGGGCGTTCCCTTCATTTCCCTGTTTTGCAACGGTACCATTGCCCTGATGACCGCGCTCAAAGCGCTTCGCATTCAAGGCGAAGTGATCACCACGCCCTATTCCTTCGTGTGCACCAGCCATTCCCTGTTGTGGAACGATTTGCAACCCGTGTTTGTGGATGTGGACCCAGTCACCCTGAACCTGGACCCCCGCCGCATTGAAGAAGCCATTACCCCGCAAACCAGCGCGATATTGCCAGTGCACTGCTACGGCTTGCCTGCCAACACCGGTGAAATTCAGCGCATTGCCGATGTGTACGGCCTGAAAGTAATTTACGACGCCGCCCACGCCTTTGGTGTGAAACAAAATGGCGAGAGTATTTTGAATGCGGGTGATTTGTCTGTGCTTAGCCTGCATGCCACCAAAGTGTTCAACACCTTTGAAGGCGGCGCAATTGTTTGCAAAGACGCCAAAACCAAACAGCGCATTGATTACCTGAAGAACTTCGGCTTCGCCGATGAAGTCACCGTGATGGCCCCCGGCATCAACGGCAAAATGAGCGAACTGAATGCCGCCATGGGCATGCTTCAACTGAAGTATGTGGACCAGGCCATTGAAAAACGCCACCGTATACAGGCCTTGTACCGCGAGTTGTTGGCCAATGTGCCCGGCATTGAGCACATGGCCGTGCCTGAAAACGTGGAATGGAATGGCGCGTACTTTCCAGTTTTCGTGAATGCCCATTACCCGATTTCGCGCGACGCGCTGTACGCCCGTTTGCAAGAACACGGCGTGAATGGCCGCCGCTATTTTTTCCCCTTAATTAGCAGCATGCCCATGTACCGTGGCCTGCCTTCGGCTGCGAAACGCAATTTACCCAATGCCCACAAAGCGGCGGAACAGGTGCTGTGCCTGCCCATTTACCCCGACCTTGCTTTGGAAGATGTGGCACGAATTTGCGTGATTATCGACGAGGCCAGCCGTGGCTAAGGTGCTGTTGGTTGACACCAATTCCAGCGCTTCAAAGCAAACCATTGCGCAAGCGTCTATTACCGGGCGCTCCATTAAACTTTAAGATCGAGAAAGCTTAAACCATGACCACATCCAGTATGGAAGAACAACTACAACCACTGTTTGATGACATTGACTCAAAGCTTAAAATCATTGAAAGCGGTGTGTACCTGCAGCGGCAAGATGCTGAAAAAACAATCAATCAACTGGCTGTGTTGGTGAACGAATGCCAAAACAAACCCCACGCCAGTTTGATGCAACTGAACATTCAAGGCACCACGGAATTGTGCACCCGCTTTGCCGCGCTGTATGTGAACGTGTTGACTGACCTGAAACACACCCTGAGCCTGAACAGTGTGCTGGTGCTGACCAAACAAAAACGATTCATGAGTTATGTGTTTGAGGTGTCTGGCTACGGCGGCAACAGGGCCACCCTGCACATGCTGTTGCAAAAAGCACGCGATAAAAAAACCAAAAACTTAAGCGACAACACCGCCATGGTTCGTGCTGTGTTGCTGGCTGGTGTGGGTGACCTGGAGCCGTGTGACCTGGTTGAATTGACACTGGAAACTTCCGAAACAGCCGCTTTGCTTGCAATTGGTTTGTTGCTGGATCGCCTGCCGTTGACACTGACGGGCGACGCTGGCCGCACCTTCCTGCTTGAGGAATACAACCCTTACAATTCACTTCGCCCACTTGATCAATACCGCGCATTGATTTCCAACATCTGGATGCTGTGCAGCTACGGCACATCGCCACGCAAACACGACATCAAAAAGCACTTGAACAACTGGTTCAAACGCGTGCACAAAGCCAAAGGCATTGAAGCCAAACCCGCTGGCAGCGTGCGGCATGCGGGCAACATCGACAACAAGCCGGTGATGGCGGTCATTGCGGAAACATTCAAATCAGTACACGCCATGTACCGCTGGTATGCGCCCATGATCAAGCGCCTGAAACGCGATTACTACATGGTCATGGTGTCGATGAAAGCCGATGTGGATGAACAATCCATTGGGCTGTTTGATGAATTCATTGAAGTGCCGGAAGAAGAAATGAACCTTCAGCCCGTACTGAACCAGTGCACGCCCGACATTGCCTGGTTCATGAGCGTGGGCATGCGCTCGTGGGGAATTTCATTGGCCAACTTGCGCTGGGCACCCCTGCAAGCCATGAGCTTTGGCCACCCCGCCAGCAGTTTCAGCACTGAAATGGATTTGGCTTTTGTCACCCGTCGCGTGCTGAGTGATCAAGGCGTAGTAAATGAAAACATGCTGATTCTGGAAAGTGCGGTAAGTAATGTAGCGGAGGCTCATAAAGATCTAAAGCTGCCAGAATCCGCTTTGTTGAGGGATGATGTAATTTGCATTGCAGTGCCTTGCAATGTCATGAAAATTAACTTGGGATTTATTACTGCATTAAAAGAAATTGAACGCCTTTCAGAAAAACCGATCCGTTTCATGTTTTTCCCTAATGAATATGGCGTGGGACATCTGTCCACAGAACGCCGTTTGCAGAAATACTTTCCCACGGCTGTGGTGGCTCGCAGAACCGGGTACGAGGCCTATTTGAACTTGCTAAACCAAAACCATTTGGCATTAAGCCCATTCCCGTTTGGTAACTCCACAAGCACAGTGGATTGCATGGTGCTGGGTTTGCCTGTCATCAGCCTGATTGGCGCTGAACCCCATGCACGCAGCGACTACGACATTCTTGCCACACTGGGATTGGCAGAATACTGCGTAGCAGATTCTATTGACAACTACGTGAATGGTACGGTGCGCTACATCAACGACCCTGGCTTGCTTGAAGAGCTGCGTACGGCTTTCAAATCAACAAACTTCATGGTTCAGCACATGGAGCAGGACAATCAGTTTTCCGACGAACTGTGCACCGCATTAAGGTGGGCTCACCAAAACCTGGAACAGGTTCGTGGGCCAAGGGGGTTAATTTTTGAGAGTAAAAACAGATGGGCTGAGTGAGGATTCAAGCGAAGATTACTAGTTGCTTCAAAACTCGGACTACCGTCCTGACAAGTATGGAAAGTGAAAAAAATTATGCGGAAAAACATACCTAGAGTGATCTTCGGACTTTACGGTGCTGGGGGATTTGCCCGGGAGGTTATGCCCGTAGTTACAGAATACATTTCACGCGCAAGGCTAGCTGACCCAGAAAAAGAGTACGGAATATTTTTCATCGAGACAAATCCAACGAAAAATAAAGTGAACGGTTATGCGCTCGTTTCCGAAGATGAGTTTTTCAGCATGAATTGCGAAGAACGTTACTTTAATGTAGCAATAGCTGACTCAAAAGCACGACAAATAATTGCCAACCGATGTATCAAAAAAGGTGCAAAACCCATGTCGATACAATCAACAAATTCCGTGATGTACGATGAAAACGACATTGACGAAGGAGTAATTATTTGTGCTTACAGCACCGTAACCTCCAACACTAAAATCGGTAAATTTTTCCATTCGAATATTTACTCTTATGTGGCACACGACTGCGTAATCGGGGATTACGTTACATTTGCGCCTCGTGTGCATTGTAACGGGCACGTACACATAGAGGATCACGCATACATTGGTACAGGCGCAATATTAAAACCCGGAAATTCAGGCAAACCACTTATTATTGGTGAAGGCGCTATTGTTGGCATGGGAGCTGTAGTAACAAGGGATGTCGCACCTTACACAACAGTAGTTGGGAATCCGGCCAAGCCGTATAACAAAGAATAAAAACTACTGGACCCTACGAAGCAAAGCCACCTGTTGAGTTTACTGAACCCAGAAGAAAAACAAAGAATACTTGTTCGCGTAATCAACCTTGAATGAACTGGTGCCTGATCAGCACGTTATTTCAACGCTTGACAAGCCCCCTGGCTGCACCACCGTGGCAGGCCAGTTTGCAGCCTGTTGAACTGGCACCACGCCGTGTTCAACGATCCATTGCACCGCGCGAATAACGCCTGCGTGGGTAAGCCACAACTCATCGCTTCTCATATCCCGCAAAGCCTGCCCCACCCGCTGCAACACCGTTTGCGTGCTTTCAACGCCACCAAAACAGTGGTGATCAAAATCAGCCAGCCATGCATCGAATGCGGCTTGCGGTATTGAATTCCAGGCTTGCATTTCCCAGCAACCGAAGTTCATTTCATTCAGGCGGGAGTCTACTGTGGCGGCAGGAAAATCGGGCCGCAACACCGCCAAATGATTTGCAAGTTGCTGCACACGCGTTAAACCGGAAACACGCAGCACCAAACCCTGCGGCAATTGTTCAGCGGCCAACTTGGCAGCCAAAAGGCTTGCAGCATTGTCGGCGGGCACATCGCTTGCGCCATAGCAAATGCCCGAAGGCAGCAACACCGGCGCATGGCGAATCAGCCAAAGCTTCATCAGGCGTGTGCCAATGGCAGGGCCACAACAAGACCAAAATAAAACGCCACTTCACACAGTTGCTGTGTAGCACCCAGGCCGTCGCCAGTAAAACCTGCCAGCCTGCGTTTGAGCAAACGCAACATATAACCCAGTGCCACCATTGCACCCAATACACCTGCCCACCACGGCATGCCCGGTACAAGCGCATACAGCAGGGCCAATGCCAACCCAGCCCACACCGCGGCGGCCAACAGGCTGTTGTTGCCAATTTGATCGGCCAAGGGTTTGGATTTCGATTGCTGCGTGTCGCCCACATGCGGCAAGCTGCGAATAATGAATAGCGGCAAAAAGCGGGAAACCACATGCGCCCCAAACCCGGCCGCCGCGGCTGCGGGCAAGGGGACCAGTTGCAACAACATGGCCAGCAAACCGACTTTAAGCAACACGATCAGCACCAGCGCCAATGCGCCGTAGGTGCCCACACGAGAATCTTTCATGATGTCGAGTGCGCGTTCGCGATTCAGGCTGCCGCCCAGCCCATCGGCTGTGTCGGCCAAACCATCTTCATGAAACGCGCCGGTCAACATCACGCCAAACACCGTGCACAACACAGCAGCCACCCAGCTTGAAGCAGATACTTCCGGCAAAGCCCACACCAAACCCCACAACACCACGGCGCTGCTTGCGCCAACCAACCAACCCACACCGGGAAAGTGTGCCGCACTGGCACGCAGCATGGCGGGCGAGAAACCCACCCATTCCGCCAGCTTGCCAGTAACAGGTATGCGTGTAAAAAACTGCACGGCCAGCAGGTAGTGGCGGATGAATTGCAAGAATATCTGGATCATTCCAATGACGCTTTTGCTGATGTTGTAGAAGTGGACAGGTCCGCACGCGACACGCTGGCAGAATCAAAACTGGCCATGTCGCGCAGCAGGGCACAGGCCGACACCAGCAGTGGCCAGGCCAGGGCCGCGCCAGAGCCTTCGCCCAATCGCATCCCGAGATCAAGCAAGGGCTGCGCGTTCAAGTATTTGAGCATGTTGCGGTGGCCCTGCTCCCCCGATTGATGCGCAAAAATACAATACACCAACACATTGGGGCACATTGCGTGGGCAACCAGCACTGCTGCCGTGGCAATAAAACCATCGACCACCACCACGCGGCGCTCGCTGGCCGCTTGCAACACCGCCCCCACCATGGTGGCAATTTCGAACCCGCCCATGGCGGCAAGAATCTCCATGGGTGACTCGGCATTCTCATGGCGATGCAGCACTTCCCGCAATGTGCTTGCCTTGCGCTGAACGGCTTCAGCATTCAAACCAGTGCCTGCGCCCGTGCATTCAGCAATGTCGTGCCCGGTGAAACGAGCCATGAGCAGTGAAGCCGCCGATGTGTTGCCAATGCCCATTTCCCCCAACAGCAGCACATTGCCGGGCAGGCTGTGAAGCAAGTCCATGCCGTTCTTCATGGCTTGTCCGCATTGGGGAATTGACATGGCTGGCCCTTCAAAACTGTTGGCCGTGCCGTATCCAATTTTGCGGATATAAAGGCCATTGCGTGCGGTGAAGTCGTGCTGAACACCGCAATCCACCACACTCAAACTCAAACCATGTTGGCGCGCCAGCACGCTGACAGCCGCACCACCCGCCAGAAAATTTTCCACCATTTGCCAGGTGACATCGCTGGGGTACGCGGACACGCCCTGCCGGGTCAAACCATGGTCGCCGGCAAACACGATCAGCTGCGGTTCTTCAAGCACAGGGCTTTCAGTGCCCAAGGCCACGCCAATTTGAACGGCCAGCGCCTCAAGCCGACCCAATGAAGCCAGCGGTTTGGTTTTGTTGTCGATCAGGGTTTGAAGCCGTGCTTGCAAAACGGTATTGCTGGGGTTGTGAACAACAGGCAAATCAAATGACATGTGTGGGATACCTGAAAATTAGGGTTTGATAAGTGCTTTCAACACGCCTGGCTCTACATGCCGTTCCAGAAAATCGGCCAAACCATTGAACACGCTTTCCAGCGTGGGGGTTTGTGCGCCAAACAATGCGGTCAATACTGCGGGGTCTTCAAACAGGCCATGCACATACACACCCAATACATTGCCAGCGGTATTTTGCCAGCCCAAGCCGGGCAACACCTCGTGGGCCAGTTGCCCAGCCTCGGCCAGCGCGGTGTGTTGCACTGTGCGGCCATGGTGAATTTCATAACCGTTCACCGGCTGTTGCGCCAACGCAGCCCAAGGCCCTTGCACGGCAGCAAAACGCAGGTGGGCGCGGCGTACTGTTTTGTCGGGCTCAAAACAGGTGACCAAAGGCAAAAGCCCCAGCCCCGGCGCGTTTCCATCAATACCATGCGAATCCACCAAGGCTTCGCCCAGCATTTGCAGACCACCACAAATACCCAGAACTGGCTTGCCTTGATCTGCGTGGCTTGCCACGGTTTGATCAAGCCCTTGTTCACGCAGCCATGCCAAATCGGCTGTTGTGTGTTTGGAACCCGGCAAGACAATCCAGTCTGCACCTGCGCAATCGGCCGGGGTGCGGGCCCACACCAAACGCACGCCGGGCATGTTTTTCAAGGGCTGGAATTCATCCAGATTGCTGATGCGGGGAAACGCCACCACTGCAATCGTGGTGTGCACCGCGCCCGTGGCCTTGCTTCGGTCATCGAACACGCCGTCTTCTTCGGGCAAACCATGCTGAAACCACATGGGCAAAGTGGCCACCGTGGGCACGCCGGTCAACTGTTGTAACTGTTCAGGCGCGGGGGCCAACAAGGCAGCATCGCCCCGAAATTTATTCAACACAAACCCACGGATCAACGCACGCTCGGCTTCAGGCAACAAGGCCCAGGTGCCGTACAGGTGCGCAAAGGCACCGCCACGATCAATGTCGGTAACCAACAGGCAACGTGCCTGTGCATACACCGCCACGCGCATGTTCACAATGTCGCTGGCATGCAGGTTGATTTCAGCAGGCGAGCCTGCGCCCTCGATAACCACCACATCGTTTTCAGCGCGCAAGGTGTCGAGCGCAGCCGCAATGTGTGGCCACACCTGTGCGCTGCGTTCACGCCACGGGGTTTTGCCCAGCGCCGGGCTCACTTGCCCCAGCACCACCACCTGGCTTTTGGTGTCGGCTTCGGGTTTCAACAACACCGGGTTCATGTTCACACTGGGTTCGCTACAGGCGGCCAGCGCCTGAAAATACTGGGCCGAACCAATCTCACCTTCCCGTCCGTTCAGGCCAGCCACCACACGGGCGTTGTTGCTCATGTTTTGAGCCTTGAATGGGGCCACTTTCAAACCCATGCGTGCGTAATGGCGACACAGTGCGGTGGTCACCCAGCTTTTTCCGGCACCACTGCTGGTGCCCAACACCATGACACACACTGCTTTCATACCTGCAAAGCCTTTGAAAGTGCGGCCATGGCTTGCGGCTTTTGTGCGCACAAGCGCCACCACCCCGGCAAGCCGAAGGAAGTGGCATCACGCAACTTGATGCCGTGCGCGCGCAGGTGCACTTCATCAATTTCACGGGGTGCCTTGGCACACACAAATGAAGCAATGCTGGGCATGGTTTCCCAACCCTGCTGGTGAAGGCAATCCAGCAAATCCGTTTTCCATTGCGCCAACACGCCACGGCTTTCGGCCAGCCAACTTTGTGTTTCCGGCAGGGTCCAGGCCTGCAACATGGCCTGACCGTGCGTACCGATCAGCCAGGAAGGTGCAAGGCTGTTCAAGGCGCACACCGCACGGCTTTCGCCCAAGGGTGCGATCGCGTAGGCGCCGCGAATACCTGTCATGCCCAATGCCTTGTTGGGTGACCACAATTGCCACAAGTGGTCTCGCTGTTGCAGGCTTGCGCGTGCCTGTTCATCAAGGCACAAAGGTTCATAGGCGCAATCCAGCACAGCAACAACGTCGGGATGATCCTCGACAAGCTTCAATATCCCGGTCGATTCAGCTTGCCCCAAGGGGCTGGACGGGTTGCACAGCCACACCAGTCCTGCCCGGCTTGCATCATCAACCTGTTCCATGTCCCACACCTGCGCGGCGTGCGCATAATCGCCGTAGGCATGTTGCGGTACCCAGTAGGAACTGCAGCCTTTGCGCCACTGGCAGGTGGTAAGGCGTTGAATGAATTCGCTGGCACTGCCCGCCACCACAATTCTGGATTCTTCCACTTGGTGAAAGTGGGCCAGCGCAGCGCGCAAAGCCGTGTAATTCGGGTCGGGGTAGCGCAGTGCGTCGGCCTGTTGAACCGCATTCAACACCGCAGGGCAAGGCCCCACCGCATTGGCATTGCTGGAAAAATCGAAGGGCACAGGCCCGTGTTCATCGGTACCGCCATGTATGCGTGTGTTCATACCACCCCCCACAAAACAGCTGCCATGCAAAAAACTGCAATGAATACCACCACTTGTGCACAGGTATGCAAGGCGGCTTCGATGTGGCCACTGCGTGGCACATCACCTTGCACATTCAAACAATACACCCCTTTTTTTTCGAGACAAATATTCATCCCCAAAGCCAATGCCCCCATGGGCCAACCACCATTTGGCGACGGTGTTTGTTGCGCAACAGCGGGCAACCGGGTCAGGCCACGGCCTTTGAACAACAGGCAAATGAGAAAGGCGGTGATGCGGGCGGGCACCCAGGAAAGCACATCGTCTGCGCGCGCGGCCCACTTGCCGGCCCAGGTCCAGTCGCGCCCGGCGCGTTCACCCCGGTAGCCCCACATGGCATCGGCGGTGTTGGCAAAGCGATAAACCGCAGCACCTGGCAAACCAAAAAGCACAAACCAGAACAGCGGGGCCACCACCGAATCATTTAAATTTTCTGCAAGCGTGGAAATGGCCGCTTGCCGAACCTGCGCCTCGCTCAGGCTGCTCACATCGCGGCTCACCAAACGCGCCACCTGTTGCTGGCCCTCGGGCAGCGAGCGTTGCAGGGCGTGTTCAACATCGCGCACTTCATCGCGCAACACCCGCCAGGCCAGCATGGGTTTGAGCAACAAGCCCACAAGCACAACCTGAACCACCCAGTGCACTGTTGCCGCCCCCATTGAAACCACTGCAGCCAGAATGGATACGCCCGCAACTCCCACCCACCAGGCCAGCGCACCGGCAGTCAATTGCGACAGCACACTGCGGGCTGGCTTGCCAATTTCAGGTGCAAACAATCGCCCCGCCCAGGCCAGGTAGTTGCCCATCCACACCACGGGGTGCCAGCGTGCGGGTGGTTCGCCAAAGCAATAGTCCACCAACAAGGCGACCAGCATGGCAGCGGCCAGAATGTTGATTGGGGTGCAAGCAAACCACATGGCTAGTGGTCCTCGTTGACAGGTGGCGAACCGGGTTGGTTCGCAAATACGGCACTGGCTTTGCCCCAAGTGTCGTCAAACACCAAACCCGACAAGGCCTCGCATTGGGCCCATTGCTGTTGCGCCAGCATGGGTTCTGCGTAATAGCCCTCGACCGGCCCCAGGCACAGCACGGCAATCGGGCTGGCTCCTTCTGGCAGGCCCAGCAATGCGGCCAGTTCAGCAGGTTCAAACAGCGACACCCAACCCATGCCCAGCCCTTCAACCCGTGCGGCCAGCCACAGGTTTTGGATCGCACATGCGGCCGACGCCAAATCCATTTCAGGCATGGTGCGCCTGCCAAAAACATGGCGCTCACGGCCATCGGCCAGCGCAACCACCAACACCTCGGCTGCATCCAGAATGCCCTGCACTTTCAGCTGCATGAATTCGCTTTCGCGTTGCCCAAGGGCACGTGCAGTTTGAATGCGTTCAGCCTCGACCAAGGCGTGCAGGCGCACACGGGTGTCGTGGTTCTGAATGCGCATGAAACGCCAAGGCTGCATGTAACCCACGCTGGGTGCATGGTGTGCCGCAGACAGCAAACGTTGCAACACATCGGTAGGCACCTGCCCGCCACAAAAGTGGCGCATGTCGCGCCGCTCGCGAATGGCGCGGTACAGCCCCCGGTACGGTATCCGCCCAGCGCGGCGCCTATTACGCCAATGCGGGCAATGCATTTTGGCGTACCTTGTTTGAAGTGGGTTTAACGCCGCATCAGGTTTCACCGAAAGATTTCCAGGGCATCACTCAATATAAATTGGGGCTGACTGATCTCGCCAAGCAGGTATATGGTGCAGACAGTTCATTGAAAAAATCTGATTTCGGGCCTAGCCAATTGCGTGAGAAAATTCTGCACTTCAACCCTAAAATTCTGGCTTTCACCAGCAAGCGTGCCGGGCAAGAGTTTCTGGGTTGTAAAGTACAGTGCGGTTTACAGCATGAAAAAATTGGCAGCACAGTGTTGTTTGTGTTGCCATCGCCCTCGGGCCTGGCTCGAAGCCACTGGCGTATCGAACCGTGGCAGGAATTGGCGGCTTTATGCCGGTGATGCCGTGGGGCGAACCACAATTTCACTGGTGTCTACATCGCTGGGCTGATTGATGACATGTGCGATTGCAGTTGCAATTGCCTCAGGTTTCAATGCGATTTCGCGAAAGCTTTTCATCGCTGTTGCTGCAGCGGTATTCGTAATGGTGTTGGCCAATTCCGATTCCACCACACCTGGATAAACACAGGTCACGCGAAGGCGGTCATTCTCTTGACGCAAGCCGTCAGAGATCGCCCTGACCGCATACTTTGTGGCGCAATAAACCGCACCGGTCGGCACCACATAAAGTCCACCAATCGAAGAAATGTTGATGATCTGTCCACTCTTCTGTTCATTCATGATCGGCAAGACAGCTGCAATCCCGTTTAGCACGCCCTTGATGTTGACATCGATCATTTGATTCCATTCATCTGTTTTCAAAGCATTCATCGGCGAGAGCGGCATGACTCCCGCGTTGTTGACAATCACATCGACACCACCATATGTTTCAACCGCCAAGTCAACAAGCGCCTGAAGGTCGGCCAGTTGAGTTACGTCGACTTGTTGGTATATCACCTGACCGCCATTCCACTTCAAGCTGTCTGCAATGGATTTAAGTCGGTCGGTACGTCGCGCACCCATCACGATTCGATGACCTTGTTCGCTGAGTAATCTTGCCGTTGCTTCACCAATGCCGCTGCTTGCGCCGGTGATTAAAATAGTCTTGCTTGCCAACGATTGTTGCATCTCAGAACCCCCTGAATTAGGTTGAAAGTTGAACTTCCATAGTAAGGATTGGGCTTGATTGCGAAAATGCAGATTCCTCTTGGAGTATTGCCTAGAAGTATGTTTTTAATATTCCTACAGACTGCGAGTAATATCGTTAACAGGCAAGTGGCACATTCGCGAAGGTGGTTGATATGACGGATGAATTATTCGGGTTGCGACACCCTCGCATGGTGGCCATCACTCAACAATTGGCGACCACAGAGGGGTATTCTGAGTCAGCACTAAGCGGAGTTACATTCATGCGCTGCAACGGGGCATTGGCCAGAATGCCCGCGCTGTATGAGCCAAGCATCGTGATTGTGATTCAGGGTGCAAAACATGGATTTCACGATGGGAATATTTACACCTACGATGCAAATCATTACTTGGTGGTGTCTGTCCCCCTTCCGTTTGATGTTGAAACCCAGGCCACTGCAGAGAAGCCGCTTTTGGGTTTGATCATTCGTGTGGATTTTGAACTGGCCGCTGAGCTGTTACTGGATTTGAAAGAGTCTGTGGTGGATCAGGGTGAAGCTGTGCCACCTTTGTTCGCATCCCGAATTGACGCCAGGCTAGGTGATTCAATCTTCAGGTTACTTGAGATATTACAGTCTCCGACCGAGTCACGCGTACTGGGTCCTTCCGTCATCAAGGAAATCACATACCGGGTTTTAACGGGCGAGCAGGGCCGAAGCTTGCGCCTTGCTTTTTCGCGCGACAGCTATTTGTCACGGGTGGCCAAAGTGTTGAAACTGATTCACTCAAACTACCATCGAGCACTCGATGTCGCTACTTTGGCTCAAGAAGCCAATATGAGCGTGCCGACTTTTCACGCACACTTCAAGTCGGTGACATCGAATACACCAATCCAGTACATCAAGGCAATCCGGCTGCATCAGGCCCGACTCATGATGATCAGGAAAGGCATCAGTGCCGCCCAGGTGTCGGCCATGGTGGGCTACGAGAGTCCGTCACAATTCAGTCGAGAATTCAAACGATACTTCGGCCGCACACCTGGGCAGGAAAGTCAGTATAGCCAATCCATTTTGGCTTTGTCTTGAGTGGCGAAACTTCGCAAATATCAAGAATAATGTGGCACACTTCAATTCATGAAACCTCTGCTGACTTTAGCTACTTCGTTTGCCCTGTCTTGCGTGGCTGTCAATTCAGCACTCGCAGCAGAATCCCCACAACCTCTTCAAACCATTCAGTCGCTCGACGTGCCCCGTTACATGGGCACCTGGTTTGAAGTTGCCAAGTACCCCAATCGTTTTCAGAAGCAGTGTGTGGCCAATACCAGCGCAGCATATTCACTTCAAAAAGACGGCAAAGTGAAAGTGCTGAACCGCTGCCAGTTGGTCAACCGCGACATGGAAGAGGTCGAAGGCCAGGTCAGGCAGACCGGTGGCTTGAAATCACCGAAGCTAGAGGTACGCTTTGCGCCAGCCTGGTTAAGTTGGCTGCCCATGGTGTGGGGTGATTACTGGGTGATTGATCTTGACCCCGAATACCAACTGGTTGCAGTCAGCGAACCCAAGCGAGAATTTTTGTGGGTGTTGTCGCGTACGCAGCAAGTAAACCCAGCCAAATACGAGGCGCTGCTGCAACGCCTGAAAGCCAAGGGCTTCGATTTGAACAAGCTTGAACTTTCACCACAAGTCAATTAAGCCATGCGCCGTTTGAACCCCAAGAAGTTGCTACTGAGCAAGTGGACTGCCGTGAAACCGGCGAACAAAGAAAAACACTTTCTGGTTCGATCAGTGGTGAAGCCTGAAAGCGATGAATTGCCTGTTGAGCAATTTGAATTGGAGGCTGTGCACTCTGGCCGAACGCAAATTATTCACTGGCGTGATTTGCAAGATGAAGGGCAGTGGATTCAAGGTTGGACATAGTCGGGCGTATAGCGATGTTTTCTTTGCCCCCTGCTGCTGTACAATCTGCCTTGTTGGTGCTCTTGGAACAGTCCCTGTTCTGAAGTTAAACGGGAAGCTCTTTAGCGCTGCCCCCGCAACGGTACGCAGACAAGCGTCAAGCTTGGCTTTCATCAAAAACCATTGGGTGTTTTCAAACGCCTGAGAAGGTGGTGAGGGTAAGTCTGCCAGCCCGGATACCGGCCAACAACGGGGTGCGCCATTGGCGCACTATGTCCCATGCACTGTCGGGGAAGGCGGTGAGGGTACTCGTCAATCCATTTAACCATGAACTCAATTCGCTTGGGCAAGCTTTGGCTTGCCATGCCGGTGGCCATTGCTGCAGCCGGTCCTGTATTCGCACAAAAAAAACCAACTTTTGATTCCGTAGTGGTCACCGCCACCCGCACCGAACAGCCCATCACCGAGGTGTTGGCCGATGTCACTGTCATTGACCGGGAAACACTTGATCGTGCCGGGCAAACCTCGCTTCGCGAAGTGCTGGCCCAACAGCCCGGCGTGCAAATGTCGGCCAACGGCAGTTACCGTTCCAACACCAATGTGTTTTTGCGCGGTGCGTCCGCCACCCAAACCATTTTGCTGGTGGATGGTGTGCGGGTGGGGTCTGCAACCAGCGGCGGTTTTTCACTGGAAACCATTCCGCTTGAATCGATTGAGCGCATCGAGATTTTGCGCGGTGCGGCCTCGGCGTTGTATGGCCCCGATGCGGTGGGCGGGGTTATTCAAATCATCACGCGGCAAGCGGGCACGCCACGGCGGTCGGTTAGTGTGGGTGTGGGCACCGATGGTCAAAGGTTGGGTGCGGCGCACTTCAGTGGCAAAACCGGCATGTTTGGCTACAGCCTTGGTTTTTCCCATGAACGGGGCACTGGCATTGATGCCAAAACACCCGCTGCATCGGGGTTGAATCCGGATGAAGACCCGTTTGAAACCAGCAGCCTGAATTTCAGTTTGGTGGCTGATGTGCACACCAATCACCAACTAAAATTTCAAACCTTGTACAGCGAAGGCGAGTACGGTTTCGACGGCAACCCGTTTCCCAATCCGCTGGCTCTGAATTCACAAACCAGCGAAGCGATTGCAAAACCGGAACTGAACCAGTCCAGCCTGCAATGGGTTGCCAAATTCACGCCGCGCTGGAAGTCGACCGTATTGCTGGCGCAGTCCGATGACAAATCGGTGAGTGAATACCGCCGTTTGTCCGATGGCGCAGATGCAGGCCGTGCCCGGTTCGACACCAAGCGCGACCAATACAGCTGGCAAAACGATATTTCATTTGGTAGCGATGTGCTGACCTTGCTGGCCGAGCAGCGCACCGAGGAGGTGGACAGCACCACCGACTACGACGTAAAGGCACGCACCATCGATGGTTTTATGGCCGCGTATGCATTGAATCGCGCGCAGTGGGACGCGCTGGGCGTGCTGCGAAGCGACGACAATTCCCAGTTCGGGCGTTTCAACAACTATGCGGTTTCTGCGGGTTACAAACTGAATTCGCAATGGCGTTTGGTGGGCAGTGCGGGCAGCAGTTTTCAGGCCCCCACGTTTAACCAGTTGTACTTTCCAGGTTTTGGCAACCCGGAATTGCAACCCCAGCGCAGCCGCTCCAAAGAACTGGGTGTGAAGTATGCAACCCCGGCCATGGCTGCCAGTGCGGTGGTGTATGAAAACAGGGTGCAGGGTTTCATTACACCGTCTACGGCAGTGCAGTCAGCACGCGCAACCTTGCGTGGTGCCACCTTCGCAGTAGATCGCCAGTTTGAAACAATATTGGTGAAAGCTTCCTACGATTACACCGACCCCAAAACCGAACCCGACAACAAACGCATTGTGCGCATTGCCCGCCATGTATTCAATTTAAACTTGAGTCGTGAAACTGGCCCCTGGCAGTACTATGGTGAATTGAAACTGGCCAGCGACCGTGAAGACAGGGCGATTCGTTTCAGTGACCCCAATATTGAACTGGGCGGTTATGGTTTGCTGAACGCCGGGGTAAGCCGCAAGGTGAATCAGGAATTGTCCGTGTCGGCCCGCTTGAACAACATCACCGACAAAACCTATTCACTGGCCAATGGCTTTACCACACCGGGCAGAAACCTGTTTGTGTCGGCCAACTGGTCTTTTTAAGGGGTGAAACCTGATTGATGCACATGCTTGCTCGTTCTGAGTTGATACTGGGTGGTCAGCGCAGTGGCAAATCGCGCCGCGCTGAAAACCTGGCCATTCAATGGCTTGCAGCCAGCCCGCAGCGACACGCTGTGCTGGTGGCCACGGCCCATGTTGGCGACGATGAAATGCAGCAACGCATTGTGCAGCACCAGCTAGACCGGGCGCAGCGCGTGCCCCGACTGGTTGCGGTTGAAGAAAGCCTGTACCTGCCTGCCGCCTTGAAATTGCACAGCACCAGCAACACGCTTTTGATCGTGGATTGCCTGACCCTGTGGCTGGTGAATTGGCTCATGCCACCACCCGGTGTGCCCGCACCAGCACAAGGTTTTCAGCACACGGTGGAGCAACTGGTTCACACGCTGCACAGCCTGCCTGGGCCTGTGGTGCTGGTCAGCAATGAAATTGGTTTGGGTGTTGTGCCCATGGGCAAAGAAGTGCGCCACTATGTTGACGAACTGGGTCGCTTGAACCAGGCCATGGCCGACGCCTGCGAACGGGTCACTTTGATGGTGGCCGGGCAGGCAGTGCCTGTCAAAGGAACTTCACAATGAAGCTGCTTTGCCTGCGCAATGTGTGGGCCATGTTGTTGGCGTGTTGTACATGGGCTGCGCATGCTGCCCCACAACGCATCGTCAGTCTGTTGCCCTCGCTCACTGAAAGTGTGTGCGCGCTTGGCGAGTGCAGCCGTTTGGTGGGTGTGGACCGTTATTCCAACTGGCCTGCTTCTGTGCAACAGCTGCCACGCGTGGGCGGTGGCATTGATCCCAATATTGAAGCCATTGTGGCCTTGAAACCAGACTTGGTGTTAATGGCAGAATCGTCACGTGCAGCAGAACGTTTGCAGGCACTGGGCCTGAAAGTACTGATGCTTGAACCCAAAACCCACGAACAGGTGCAGGTGGTCATTGCAAAGGTTGCTCAGGCCTTGGGCCTTGCGCCGACAAAAGCCGAGCAGGTATGGCGCAACGTGGATGCAGGTGTGTCAGCAGCAGCGAGTTCCTTGCCGGAACATGCGCGCGGCATTCGTGTGTACTTTGAAGTGAACCGTGCACCCTATGCTGCCGGTGAATCTTCTTTTATTGGTCAAACGCTTAAGCGCCTGGGTGCAGGCAACGTGGTGCCCGCTGAACTGGGGCCATTTCCAAAACTGAACCCGGAGTTTGTGGTGCGTGCCAACCCCGACCTGATCATGGTGGGGCAACGCAATGTGCAAGGCATGACTGAACGCCCCGGTTGGCAGCGCCTGCGGGCTGTGCGCGAACAACGCATTTGCATCTTCAACAGCGACGATGAAGACGCCATTGTGCGCCCCGGCCCCCGCATGGCCGAAGGTGCCCGCCTGCTGGCGCAGTGCATTCTGAAACACAGTGCAGGTGCACCATGAATACACGCGCAAGCCTGTGGTGGGGTGTTTTGTTGCTGGCCTTAAGCCTGTTGTTGTGTGCCCTTGGTTTGGGTGTGGGCAGCACGGGCCTTGAATCGGTGTGGCACATGTGGGCCGACCCGGTGGCCAGTCAAATTGTGTTGGACATTCGCGCACCCCGCACACTGGGTGCCTGGGCTGCGGGTGCGCTGCTTGGGCTGGCCGGTGCCGTGGCGCAGGGCTTGTTTCGCAACCCCTTGGCCGATCCGTTTTTGTTGGGCAGTGCGTCGGGTGCCTCCCTGGCGGTGGCGGTGTCGCTGGCCGCACTGGGTGTGTCGCCCTTTGCCGAGGCCTGGGTGGTGCGGCTGGGCTTGACCGGTGCTGCGTTTCTGGGCGCGGTGGGTGCGGTGCTGCTAACACTGACCCTGGCCAAAGGCGTGCAGCACACATTGCGTTTGCTGTTGGCCGGTGTGGTGGTGGGCATGGTGTTGGGTGCGCTGACATCGCTGATCACCATTGCGGTTCCGCAAACCTTGCAGGCCATGCAAGCATTCATTCTCGGTTCTACCGGTTTTGTGGGTTGGCAGTCGCTGGGCATCATGCTGCTTGTCGGCGTGTTGTGTCTGGGTGTGGCCTGGGCGTTTTCCCGAACGCTTGATGCGCTCACGCTGGGCGAGCACACGGCCCAAAGCCTGGGCATGCCGCTGCGCCCGGCACGCATGGCGCTGATTGCCGTGGTGGCTTTGGCCACTGGCACAGCAGTGGCCCACACCGGCCTGATTGCGTTTGTGGGTTTGGCGGCACCGCACTTGGTGCGCGCTGCCGTGCGAACAACTTATGCGCAGTTGGTGGTGTTGGCCAGCCTGATGGGTGGCGTGCTGCTGCTGGCCGCCGATATTCTGGCCCGTGGCTTGATTGCGCCCCAGGAAATTCCTGTGGGCGTGCTGACCGCCACACTGGGTGGTGGCTATTTGCTGTGGCTGATGCACAGAAGGGCGGGGTGACGGGAACATGAACAAACCTGTTGCATTTGAAGTGAATGATTTGTGTGTGTCGCTGGGGGCAGCCCGCCATGCGCGCCCTGTTTTGCAGCAACTGAATGCACGCATTGAAGCGGGTCGATGGACCTGCGTTGTGGGGCCCAATGGTGCGGGCAAATCAACTTTTTTGCGGGCACTGGCCGGGCTTGTGCCCGTGCAGCGCGGCGACGTCAAGGTGAATGGAAAAGCCCTGCACGAATACGCGCACCGCGAACGCGCCAAAACAGTGGCATGGCTTGCGCAAGGCGGGGCCGATCAGGCTGCCGATGATTTAAGCACTTACGACATTGTGATGCTGGGCCGCTTTCCCCACTTGCCCTGGTTAAGCCCGCCCGGCCCGGCCGACCACGCTGCCGTGCAGCAGGCCATGGAACAAACCCGCGTGTGGGAATGGCGAAACCGCCTGCTGGGCAGCCTTTCCGGTGGTGAACGCCAGCGTGTATTGCTGGCCCGGCTACTGGCTGTTCAAGCCGACATGGTGTTGATGGACGAACCCTTGGCCAACCTGGACCCGCCGCACCAGGCCGACTGGATAGCGCTGGTGCGTGGCCTGGTGGCAGAGGGCCGCACCGTGGTCACTGTGTTGCATGAAATTTCCCTGGCTTTGCTGGCCGACGACCTGCTGGTGATGCAAGCAGGCCAGCTGCAATACGCAGGCCCCAGCCACGATGCGGCCGCACACCACGCCTTGCAAACCGTATTCGACCATCGACTTTCCATTCACCAGGTGAACAACCGTTGGCTTGTGTTGCCAACCTGACCGCGAGAGAAAACCCATGCAAATTGAAACGCCCCCCACTGAAAAACGCTACGACCGCCCCGAAGGCGAACGGCGTGGTTTGATCATCGTGAACACCGGCGATGGCAAAGGCAAAAGCACCGCCGCATTTGGTTTGGCCATGCGTGCTTTTGGCCGCACCCATGTGCACGGCAAGCTGGTAAAAATTTACCAGTTCATGAAGGTGCCCAGTGCGCGTTTTGGTGAGCACAGATCGCTTGAGCAACTGGGCTTGTCCATTGAAGGGCTGGGCGATGGCTTTAGCTGGAAAAGCAAAGACATTGAACATTCTGCGCAATTGGCCCTGGATGGCTGGGCCAAAGCCCGCGACACCATTCTGGGCGGCGAACATTTCATGGTGGTGCTGGATGAACTGACCTACGGTTTGATTTACGGCTGGATACCCTTGGACGATGTGCTGCAAACCTTGCGCAACAGGCCAAATGATGTGCATGTGGTGATCACCGGGCGGCGCTGCCCGCAAGAGGTGATCGACCTGGCCGACACGGTGACCGAAATGACCATGATCAAACATGCATTCAAGGCAGGGATTCCTGCCCAACGTGGCATTGAAGATTAAACCCGCCTTGGTTGCAGCCACGCCTTTTTCACCAAGTGAATCGGCGGCAGTGTGCCGCAAAAAACGATGTTCAGGTTGGCTTGAAGCAGGTCGGGGAGGATTGGCATTGTTGTAATACAAACTGCGATTTACACTGCCCTGTGAACAAGGTATTCACTTTGCACAAATCCAAACGGATAAGCCTTGGTGCTTTTGTGTTTCAACTTTACATCTGACGATAACTTGCCAAATAACGGTTTTCCCTTGCCCAGCAACATTGGAATGGTAGTCACCGTGATGCTGTTGACCAAACCTTCAGCCAAGAAACTTTGAATGGTTTGCCCACCATCCAGGTACACCTTTTTAACACCCTGCTGGCTGAGCCTTTCGATGAGCACTACAGGACGCTCACTGCTAACTGACACGCTGGAAGGTACGCTGGCCGGTAACTCAATTCCCTTTCGGCTCACCACCACCACCGGGGTTGAACCATAGGGCCAAGGCGTGAAGGTCAGCACTTGTTCAAAGGTATTTCGGCCCATCACCAACACATCCACATCGGCCATGAATTGACCATAACCACAATCTTCATCAGGTGGTACCACTTGATTGGCCTCATTCAACCAGTCGATGCTGCCGTCTTCGCGGGCAATAAAACCATCCAGGCTGGTTGCAATAAAAACTGCACATTGAATTGTCACAGACTATCCTTCACCAAACGAATATCGACTTCACGTTCCACATACTTCCATTCTTCCGAGGTGCGTAATTTTACGAGCAATTCATCAAACGCATCGGTGTGCTCGGGTGCGAATTCAAACCAGGTTAAAAAGTCAAAGGGCTCGCCAAGATCGCGCGAGTGGTGCAATTGCCGGGCAATTTCAGGCAAGTAGGCCAAGCCAATTTCCGTGTGGTGGGACTGTGCCTCGAATATTGCCCGACGTTCGTCTTGCGACAAAGCCCACCACTGCGCATTTTTCTTGATTGGAATCAGTGCAGCGCAAGTCGAGGCTGGGCGGCTCAATCCCTCTTGCTTTGCGCGCAGCTGATTGATTTCATGACGCTCGGCATAGCGCACATTGCTGGTAAAACCCTGAAGCATCCAGGTGCCGCGCTGGCTTAGCTGGCTTGCAGCAGTGTTTACCACATTCAGCCTTGGCACAGCCTCAATAGGCGCTCCCACAACGGTATCGCAACGGGTAACACGCCACTGGCCTTCTTGGCCACCAATGAAGGCGTAGTGATTGTTCATGTGGGGAATGGGGTATCGGTTTGAATCATCAATATCCCAGCTTGCCTCACACGGGTCAAGCGCCGAAATAAAAATTTTCTTAACTATGATCTGGAATATCAGGCTCAACCAACTTGGCCAGTTGCTCCAGCGATTCTTGCCAGCCCAGATAGCACATTTCAACAGGGATGACTGAGGGAATTCCTTCCTGAACAATCCGTAACTCGGTACCACAAGCCACAGTTTTGAGGTCAACAGTGACCACCATTTCACCAGGAAGGCTTTCGTCGTTAAAGCGATCAGTGTGGCGAATGCGTTGATTGGGTACAAGCTCAATGTAGTTCACTTCGAATGTATGACTACTGCCGGTGCTGAAGTTATTAAACGACATACGGTAACCGCCACCTTCGCGAATGTCCATTTCATGGATGGTGCCCGTGAAGCCATAAGGTGGGCTCCAGTATTCCAACGCGCTTTTATCAGTGAAAGCCTTGTAAACCCGCTCTGCTGGCGCGCGCAATACCCTGTGCAACTTCACTGTACCTGTGTTGTTCGACATCGTGATCTCCTTGAAAGTTATGCCTACCGGGATAGTCGAACGAGACAACGCGAAATCGACAGTTGGAAAATAAATTTATTTAGCGTGTATCGAACTGCTTTCTCAAACTGATCACGGTGTTATCGCCCAATGCTTCGCAAACAAGGACATGGGAAAAAACATGTTTCTGTGGCCACTGCGCACGAGGCACTTCATCTTCGTAATAGAAATAGTCCCACAGTATTGCCGCCCAGCTGTTGCAGCGAATGGGCAATTGATCAATCACACCCTCTTTTGGCATCGGGCATGAACCGGGCGGCGTGTCTTCAATTTCGTACGCCGAATCGTTGAAATAGGCTGGCTCACAATCGAGAAGCAAACCTTGAACTACCGCCAAGAAGCCATAGTCGGTTTGTTCAGTAATCTGCCCGTCCATTTGGAGAATCAGATTCTCAAAGTCTGCTTGTCTGTCTGCGGGAAAGGTTAGATCTATGTCATCGTGCTCGCGCGTAATTCGACCCAAACGGGCATCAATTGCCCAGCCACCGCCTATCCACAACGGCAAGTCAAGAGCGTCTGCCGCCGTGAAAATTGTTTTGATGAGAGGAATGTGCAGGTGATTCACTTCGCTTGGCCTTTTTTCCAATCGACGGTCAGAATACCCAATACGCTTGGCCATTGGGGGAGGCCAGCACAAGGAACAAAGCGACATTCAGAAATACCGTTAACCAGAAAACAAACCGAAACGGAGCCTTGTTCGACTTGTGCCTGAGCCTATGTTGACCCACAAGTGCGCCGGGCCAACCACCCAACAAGGACAACCAGTGCAAGGTGCTTTCAGAGGTACGCCACTTTCCCTTCCTGGCTGCTGATTTATCCATGGCATAAGCGATGTAAGTCAAAACGCTAACAACCACGTAAATCAGGGCCAGCAGCAGCGGCGGATTCCAAAGCAGGCTCACCACACCAAACAAAAAAACGAAGGCAGGAATCGCCAAAAACGACCATGTTCCCCACTGCGCGGGAACCTCATTGTTGGCGATTTTTGAATGCCGTTGCATGAACAAATACCTCGATTTAAGCTTGATTGTCGTGATTCAAACCTTCGCCTTCACCCGAATTTCCAAAGCCCTGGCATCGCCCTTCTTGGCATGGTAGCGAACCGCATGGCGTACCACCCATTTCAATTCAGAAGACGCACCCGCCTGCAGCCAACGTTCGCATGTAGAAAAAGCAATTTCCGGGTGGTCTTTGGCAATGTCGCCAAGGTGATTGGCCACACTGCGGCGCACATAAAGCGACTCGTCATTTTTCAAGTATTCGAGTATGGGCAAAGTGGGTTGGGGATTGGCCACAAACGACTGGATCCGTTTTCCCCACGGCAGCTTGGGGCGAGTGCCCTCACTACACAATCGCCTCACATGCGGGTTGGGGTCACTTAACCACTGGGTAACTTGTGCCAGGGTGCGTTCTTGTTGGTCAATAAGAAAAGGTCGAATGGCAAATTCAGCGGTGAAACGCATGGTGAGTTCACGCAACGCTTGCATGGACACATCGAATGGATCTTCGCCACCATTGTAACTTGGGTCCAAACCGAAATCGGCAATGAAAAAACTGTGTGGCATGTAGAAAAACCCTGCCAAGCCCAAGGACCCTACTTCGGTTTCTGCCGGGGTGAAGGAGTCGATCAGAATACACACCGCTTGCTTGTAATTGTCGGGTAAAAATTCGCGCAACGATTTGGCAATGTGTTGCGCGCGCTGCATCAGCTCAAGTGGTTCAAGATCGGTCAACGCATGCTGGCAAAATGTTTTCGCCGGAAATGTCTTGTGCACATACAGAATGTTCTGCGCCAGGCACTCGATCGATTCCCGGTTCATCAACACCTTGAGCGGCGTGCCTTTTTGAATCGCGTTGGGCGCCAGCGGAACCGTGGGGGGACGTGGCGGCATCAGCTTTCAGATTCGAGAAGTGTTTTCAAAGTGTACAAGTCATGTGCTACCGCTTGGGCACTGGTTCAAACATTGACGGCCATACCAAGGGACAACAAAACAACAATCAGGATGCCCCTGAGCTAGAGGCAAAAGCCATTGGGCAAGTACTGCTTGATTTCAACCTTTCGACCTATTTCCCGACCAACCCACACTTGCCGCTTCAGGCCGAACATATCAGTGCCTACGCAACTTTGGAGACGGGCAACACCAGCGAAATCACCAATGACACTTTAGCAGACGTGTTAATTTGGATCGGATATCAAATCGGTGCCAACCTTGAAGGTGCGCTAGCACTTAGAGTCCATCATCTGCCAGAACCGGAGTTTGGATTCATGGAGGATTTTTCCGCGATATGGAGACTTCGTCCATCACTTCAACATATCGGCAAAACGACTTTTCTTCATTCAGCTCTTTTGCCGTCCGAAAGGATAGAGCGGAGATCTCTACCTACTGGACAGACAACAGATCCTGCAATCTGCTAAAGACGATCTGCGTCAAATTAGGGACCTATTCTCCAAACTAGCAGAACTGAATCCTTTGATGTCCGTGAAGTTCGACAGTATTGGTACGGTTTATAACCCAGCTACACATCTCTTTTCTCAGAAAGAACTAAATCTGATCTTTAAAAAAATTCAAGAAACCCAGCCCGAAGCGGTTCAAGCAATTTTTGTTCTTCTTCGTCGTTTTGGTCTGAGGAAAACTGAGTCTCTCTTTCTAAAGCCCGTCAATCTGCAGCTTCTAGATACTACCCCGCTGCTCAGAGTGGTGGGCGATTCTGTTTTTAGGCCCAAATTTCCTGCTTCCAATCGCTATGTGTTATCTCAAACTAAAATTACAAGTGAGGAGAAAGGGATCCTTCAAAGAATAAAGCACCGAGCAATCACAGCGAAAGCAAGTTACCTTGGCGATTTGATTCAGTCCTCTGCGCGCGAGATTAGTTTGCGTCTAAACCAAATCATTCGAAATGTTACTTTCAGAGGGAGTATTCACACCCTGCGACATACCTTTTCGAATACTGAATTTTTCTGGATTGGATTGATTGTACATCTGTTAGCAGGAGGCTACTAAATGACTTTCTATGTAGTTCATAAACTTAAGGTGAAAAATCCGCAATCACTAACAGAGGGACAGGTATCTGAAAGTGCTAGATTATTCAAAACTTCAAAAGCAAATCTTTTCCACAGAATTGCAGCCACTTACAGAGATCAAATTGACAGGTCAATTGAAGTCGGCGACTTGGTCAGTGACTCAGAAAGTGAACTCCGTTATTGGCAACTCGTCTTTGACATCTCATCGACAAAAGAAAATGAGGAAGCGATTTTCGAACGGCTGGATTGGATTGATAATCACATCGTCGATATCGTTTCAAGCCTGCAAGGTGTCGTGTTCGAACCGAAGCTCAATAGCATTCACCGTATAGGTAAGGACGACAACTCTAAACTTGATCATTTAGCCAAGGAAATAATCACCCAGCAGGTTCACGAATTTGTTGTCGAACGTCTTGTCGAACACAACCAAATCAAGCTGACTAAGTTTTCTGGCTTGAGCCCAAACACCGACGTTACAATACACCTTGCAGAACAAGTGAGCGGACTCCAGGACACGACTCGCATTTATAAATTTAAAGGCCGAATCACAAGTTATGATAACCTATTGAATCCATCTAACATCCGCGCCGTAAAAAAACAGAGACGATCAGATCAGATTGGGACCACTACACATAATGTTGGCGCCAGAGATATGAGCAAATTTGATTACAAACCAACACTTGAAGGCACTTTAGTCTCTTTCATGATCGTGGTCCTCAAGAATCATGGTTGCAGCCTTTTCTCCAATCATAGTGGCAGCGGCATTTGTGTTACCACCGACCAAGGTCGGCATAATTGAACAGTCCACAACCCGCAATTTGGCAATGCCGTGCACGCGTAAACGATGGTCAACAACAGCCATCTCATCTACGCCCATTTTGCAAGTGCCCACTGGGTGATAAGCTGTTTCCGCTGTCTCTCTGACCCATTTTTGCAGCTCTTCATCCGTCTGTAGATGCTGTCCGGGTGAAATTTCTTCTCGGTTCATTCCCCTTAATGCCGGCTGCGAGACAATGTTTCTCACGATTCGAATTCCCTTAACCAGTCGATCGATATCTCTTTGATGTTCCCCGTAATTTGGATCAACAACAGGCAAATCAAGTGGGTTTGAGCTTGCCAACTTAACCCTACCTTTGGATAGAGGGCGAAGATCATAAACCATGATGGAATACGCATAACTTTTCAATAGTGGCCACAAATTCAAGCCATGTCGAATGGCAGGAAGTGGAACAAAATGCAATTGCAAATCTTCTATTGGTTCTTCTTTGGAAGACTTCACGAAGCCACCGGACTCGGCAAGGTTACTGCTCAGCTCACCACGCTTGAATATTAAATATTTGACCAGCTCGCTGATACATCGCAACCAAGACAAAGGGTGTAAAGAGATGGGCAAACGATTGCGTGTCCGCATCACCAGAAAAACATCCAGGTGGTCTTGCAGATTTTGCCCCACACCAGGTAGCTCATGTACAAACGGGATGTTGTATTTAATCAGATCCTGCCATTGACCAATTCCCGACAACATCAATAAATGCGGCGAATTAAATGCACCCCCACTTAAAATAACTTCCTTCTTGGCCACTACTTTGCAGAGTTGTCCTTCATGAAAATACTCAACGCCAGAGGCGCTTCGACTGTCGATGCAAACCCGGGCTACTCGTGCACTAGTGATAACGGTCAGGTTGGTTCGGGACATAGCGGACCAAAGATACCCTCTAGAATTACTCCAGCGTTGACCATCTTTGTGATAAGCATAATACGAGCCGATTCCAGCTTGACTGACCCCGTTGAAATCGAGGTTTTCGGGATATCCCGCCTGTACCCCTGCCTCTATGAAGGCTTTGGAAAGTTTATTTTTATGGCTCGGCGAGACTATATTTAACGGGCCTTCGGAACCATGATATTTTTCCAGCTCCTCTTGAGTCATACCAGTGGCAATCGCCTCAGGCTGAAAGTTTTCTGATTTCTTAAAATAAGGTAGAACTTCTTCGTACGCCCATCCTTTGCAACCTAGATACGCCCAGTGATCAAAGTCGCTCCAATGACCTCGAATACCCTGATGGGAGAGGACAAACCGTACCACCACGTCCCATGGTTCTGGTCGAATCAATATGACCTTCGCCTGCAAATGGTGGGATTGTCACAGAACCATGATGAACGCGTCGTTCGCCGCGACATCGAGGGTGATGCATTTGCGGTTTTCTATATCAGGGAAGGTCGTCTAATTGCTGTTGACGCAGTCAACATGCCATTGGCTTTTATGGTCGGTAAGCGGCTCGTTTACGAGGGTAAGGACGTCAGTGCCGAGAAGTTGAGAGATCTGAACATCGCGTTAACTTCTTTAATCTGAAGTATGTAAGAGTTAGCTTCCTTCAAAGGTAAATCAAACGACTACTGCATAAGATTGGCGGAAAAAGACCCCTTTTTGTCCGACGCACCTCTTTGCAGAAAATGACCCCCTCCGCATAATAATTCTCATTTGGTCTATCGCCATTTCTCACATTATAAAAATCACTTGGAGGCGGACATGCTTCAATTTCTAAACAAAGGCTCAACCCACAAAGCCAATATAAACGGCAAACTCATTCATGTTGAAGCCGACGAAACGCTACTTCTAGCTGCTTTGCGTCAAAACGTCGAAATTCCCAATATTTGCAGAGTTGGAGGATGTGGTTCCTGCAAGTGTAAGCTCAAGGACGGCATGGGATCCCGTTTCGTTGTGGGTTGGGCGTTGGCTTCTGGCGTTTAGTTACGATGCGGGCTTTGCCATTGAGCATGTGTACGGTCATCATCGTTATGTGTCAGCGGCTTCATCTAAGACTTGCTTCACAGACGTCATTACATGATTTATCCGTGAAGCTGACATTGTTGTTCCTGGTTTTTTGCCCGGGGCTTTGGCGAGAACTGAGCGAAATTCCAGAAGGTCCTGTTTGGTGATACTGCTGATCACCCTCTTTCCAAACTGTGGGATCAACCACTTTTCCAAAATGTCCCGCTTGGTGCGGATGTTCGAGCGTTTCCAGAGCGATTCGTTTTCTTCAATGAATTTCTGAGCAAATTCAGTGAAGGTGGGATGACCTGCTGAGGAAATATTATCAACCGCTTGGCGCAACGACTGGTTGGCCATTGGAATGGAAACCATTGGCGAAGTCGGTTGATATTGTTGAGTTTCAAGGGCTTCGATTTTTTCCAGCAGACTACTACCTGGAAAGTAATTTCTGTAGCGAAACTGCCCTGCTTTGATCTCAGACTCAATCTGGTTCATCAGATGTTCAAGCTTGTATCGATTCTGTTTCGAATCAGGCAAAACAGATCGTTCTCTACAGCGCTCACCAAGATATCTAAAATCAAGGAAAAGCTGACCGTTGTCTTTTCTTGCGCGTACGCTTCCCATGATGTCCCCTTAGAAGCCCGAAGCCATCAATTTGGTAGACGCCGCTTTCTGCATATCAGCTTCAATCACTTCCCAAACATACAAAATCTTGCGGCCACCAAAAGGACGAAAATAATGGCGACCTTCCAGCAAAACAGAATCTTTCAAACGATCGCGGATAGTGCGCACGTCATATTTGATCCGTGTCGATAGCTCTTCAGTGGTTAAAAAAGTTTGTGACATATAGCCTCCATTGCGTTAAACTTTCTGTACTTCAGATGATTTTTCTTCATCCTGGATGACATATTGCCATCTAAAAGTACATATGTCAAGCATTTTTGTCATCTTGAATGACATTTGGATATCTAAAATGATTAAATGCCACTTATCAAGGCTCATGGGCGAGCAAAAATTGAAAGTCATAGACGTAGCGAGAGCCACTGGACTGAACAGAAATACGATTACTTTGCTTTACAACGAGACCGCCACTAGGGTTGATTTGGCGGCAATTGAGGCACTGTGCAAGCTGTTCGACTGCCAGGTGGGCGACTTGTTTGAATTGGTAGACGAGCAGGACTAGCGCTATGTGCGGTCGGTATGTTCTTGAAGGACCAATATCGCGGTTGACAACATATTTCGATGCACGCTGCACCGAAGATGAACGCCTGTTCAAGAATAGCTACAACATTGCGCCCACAACGCAAGTGCCAGTAGTGCGAATAAATAGGCAGGGCGAGCGGGTAATTCTCAATCATGTTTGGGGACTGATTCCCCATTGGGCAAAAGACAAATCAGGAAGTGCGAAATTGAACAATGCTCGCGGGGAATTCGACCTTTGATTCGCTATCGAGTCGCTGGACTTCAAGTTTTAACCTTTCAAACAGAGCTTTTTTGTCATTTTGCCGCTTCAAAAGATCGCCAAGCTTACTCTCTAGCCTAAATGCCTCCTGGCACTTTGCGAGTTTTTCACGCAACTCCAGAAGTTTATCGTCGAGTTCCTCCATCGCCTTCTCCACTTGATATGGGCTGGCGCCGGCTTTCTCTATTCGCGCCCGCTTTGTGGAAATATCGTGCAAAACCCTCTCTCGGGCCTCGTTCCAATATGTAACGACTTCTTTGTCTTGCTCGGGCAGCTTGTCCAGTTCTTCCTGCTCAATCTGAGCAGTGTCGCCGTCGATTGTTTCATCAAACAAGTGCCGTTGTTCAACTGTCAGGGATTCAGCCTTCTTGCTGAACCGGAACCTTTTGTGAAGCGCCAGTTCGAGGGTGATCTTGGAGATGACAGCGTCTTTGTACTTCACCACCACCTGAAGCTCGGCGTTCACAGCCTGAAGATTTATATTGCTAGCTCGAAGCTCAAGGGCCTCCACCTGCAATACCGAGTTGGCTTTGATTTGTCCCAGTAGCATCGCCTGCAGTTGGTCTGCGTCCATCTTGGCAATCTGTTCTGGCGTGGGGCTTGAGGTCATGACGCAGATATTGCCACACACCATCCACGCCAACTATTGGCAATCTTGCCAATTGAAATTCAGAGATATTTGATGCTGGAATATTCGCCGAGACGCTGCCAGGGTAGCCCTACAATCAGCGCGTTGAATTGTTCAGTGGACAGCGTGACCGATGAGCCTAAATCAGCACTCTTGCCCCAATTAAAACTACCTTTGTGCAGCCTGCGGCTGCACAGCCAGACTCCAAAGCCGTCATGCACAATGACCTTCATTCGATTGGCACCACGGTTTGTAAACAAATAAGCGTGGTGGGCCTGAGCAGCACCAAACACGGCAATGATTTGATTCATCAAAGTGTCCATGCCACAACGCATGTCGCAGGGTGCGGTGCTCATCCAGATTGCGTCCACACGGATCAACGCAACACCTCGCGAAGCACTTGGCCAAGTTCAGTGATCTGCAATGAATCCAATTTAAACTGAATGTGGAGATCACCGCGAGCGATGTTGACTTCGACGCGTTGGCTGTTGCTCGCTGGCGTGTGAGTGTCACGAACGACGCTGGATTCAATTCGAACAGGAACAAAAGCTGGCGGGGTGATCAAAGCGCCAGACTCTTTGACCCACCGACGAAGCAGGTTAGGGTTCACACCGTGCGCCACGGCCACGCCGGAAACTGAGGCGCCAGGTTCAAGCGCAAGCCTGACCAACTTCGATTTGAATTCAGGTGCTCGATACACACGAACGGGACGTTTCGGGGTAGTTTGAAGTGCACTCATGGTGTCCACCAAGAAATGGAGTGGACACTATGGTCGCCGTTCAGAACCAGTCATTTCAAGATGGGTTTGCTGGGGGCTTACTCTGCTTCTCGGTAAGTGCCGATGAGGGTGGATAGTTAGTGAGAAGATATACCTCACATGCATCAAGGATTCTGCGAAGAAGGGCTTTCATTTCCCTTTGTCCTTCAGCCTCTACGCTTCTCGCTAAACTGCAACTTCGGGCGAGAGCACTGAGTAGCTTAGTATTGAAACTAGGACAAACAGCTTTGATTTTTTCAGAGAGATTTCTAAAGTCCTCGTTGTCAACTTCAGACCAATTGTCAGAAGCGGGGTCATCAGTGCGCTCCTGTTCAGTGGGGCCTAAAAGAATCTCATTAAAAATGTTTTTGAGGGAATCTGTACTTAATAGCCGGTCTGTGACGCCACCTGCCCCTGATCTCTTTTCAAGCTCGTCAAGCAATGCGGATAATATGAACTGCTCCAGTCCAACGTGGCGATGGCTGAAAAACTTACAGGTTCTAACTTGTTGAAGCGCTGTCGCCTCGAGGGTTTCATTAGATTCATTTGTCAGCGTCCAGTCAATCGCGCTAATAAAAGAAGAAAACTCCTCCAATGTCATTTGATCGAGTAAATTTCGATAGCCTTTTGAAGTGTCTGGATACTGTGCGGAATATTCAGCCTTAACTATCGCGAAGGCGACCAACTGTTCCTCATCGTCTAGGGTTTCACCCAGAGTTAGTAGTTTGAGGATGTCGTAATGTTTTTGCGTTGGTTCTAAACCTAGGCCTTGACGAAACTCGGCGGATATGCGCTCCTGGGCGATTTCTGCCGAGGCATAGATTCCAAGCTTTAGTGCCCCTGAGCGCATGAATGCGAAGTACAGGTCTAGAAAGGCTACTAACGTGTTTTTCAGCGCCGCAGAATTAAAGCTGATGCGTGAACTGTAGTACTTGTTCTCTTCGCCGCTGATGAGTTGTTCGCTATTCCCGTCGTACAGTACAGAATCCTCCAAAAGCTCCATGGCGCAAAGGACCTGCCCATCGCTGTTCTCCTGTACTCGTTGGAGAAAACGAATTGCGGCACGTAGCTTTTGAAAACGAAATCCCTTCGTCTTGTCACCAGCCTCCCGACTGATGTGCTCCTCGCTATTGGTGAATCCTTCCACTACCGCACACCTCCTAAGCCATATTGTCCCTCATCTTGATTTGTCCGAACACAACCATGAGAGATGGTGAGAATCCAGCAATATATCACCCGGTTAGAAATATCGATTGAATCGGCTAATTCGGCGTTCCAGCTAATAGCTGGAAGACGATAGAGAATAATACTTTGAATTTGGTCGACAAAGATGTAATCAATAATCAACAGACCATCTGCCCTCCGTCATGAAGGACTGCCACAACCCAAAAGCGGCCTCACACGAGTAGATCAGTGAGTGCCCGTTTTGGCCGAATTGCGGTTACTCAATCAAAACCAGCGAATATTATGGGCACACTTGTGCCCATATTCAAACCGATACTCTTGTGCCCATCGTGCCCAAAATTTTGGGGCACAAGATGGGCACAAACATGCTGCGCGAAACAAGAAATTTTTGGATAGAGAAAACTGGTTTCCGACGGAAACGCCCAAATGACGGGCCTCTCGAGAGAAAATTCAATGGCGCGGCTGGCGGGGATCGAACCCACGACCCTTGGCTTCGGAGGCCAATACTCTATCCACTGAGCTACAGCCGCGCGAGAAGGCGTTAGTGTACACCAGCGCTGGTATCTAGGATACTGACGGCAACTATCCACCGTATTGCACCTAAAAAATGAAATTAACGACTATTCTGCGCTCAAAAGCACTGTTGATTCCACTCGCCATTGTCGTGTTGTTCTACCTGTTCACCTGGGCTGGCTTGCCGCGCCTGGTGCACTGGCAAGCCGAAAAGCAGGTGCTGGAACGCTCGGGCCATGTACTGAAAATGGAACTGCCCGAAGTCAACCCCTTCAAACTGACCGTGCGTATCCCCAAGCTGAGCCTGGCCACACCCGAGGGCGAGCAGTTGGTGGCCTTTGACCACCTGTTTGTCGATGTGTCCGGCACCGACCTGTTCACCGGCCTTGTGGCACTCGATCAAATCGACCTGAAGAACCTGAACCTGAATGTGGCGCTGCTGCCCGAAGGCAAGAACAACTTCACCGCCCTGCTGGATGCATTCAAGACCGATGAACCCGAAGAAGAAAATACCGAGCCACCCGCATTTTTGTTAAGTCATTTGTTGATTAGTGATGCGGCTGTTGATTTCGAAGACCGCCGCAAGCCCGATGGCCTGAAAACCCGCTTTGCGCCACTGAACCTGGAGCTGCGCGACCTAGCCACCCGTTCCGAAACCGATGGCGACTTTGTGTTGAACGCTGTGACCGGGCTGGACGCCGAGCTGAAACTACGCGCGCAAATTCAGTTGGCTGACCCTTCAGCCACGGGTGAATTCTCGCTGATCGGCCTGAACATCGCCAAGCTTGAACCCCTGCTGGCACCGCTCTTGCCCACAGCCCCACCTGCCGGCAGTGCCGACCTGGCCTTGAACTTTGATGTGAACCTGAAAGAAGAACCTGCGACCACACCGGGCGCCGAAGCCGCACAACCCAAAGTACTGATCAACAACATCAACGCGGAAGTGCGTGAATTCAGCATTGCAGCCAAGCCCCAAGGTGCTTCAGCGGCTGCGAAATTTTCCAGACTGAACATCAACAATGCAAACTTCGATTTACAGGCCAACAAAGCCGACGTTGCGGGTGTTGTGCTGGCAGGACTGCAACTAGACCACAGCAACAAGGCCAAGGCCATTGGACTGGACACCATTGAAGTGGGTCCAATTGCGGTGGACTTGACTGAGCAACATGCAGAAGTAAACGCGGCCACCGTGAAAGGTGGACTGGTGAATGTGAAGCGCAACGCCAAGGGCGAGCTTGATTTGATGGCGGCGATTAACGACTGGATTCCGGCCAACAAGCCCGCTGAGAAAGCAGCCGATGATCCACCAGCCCAACCATGGACCTACGCAGTCAACACCATCGACCTTTCCGGCATCAATGCCAATATTCAAGACCAAACGGTAAGCCCCGCGTTGAACATTGGCTTGAACAATATTGCGGTATCGACCAGCGGTGTGACACAAGACCTTTCCAAAACACTGCCACTGAAAGCAAGCCTGAATGTGGCCAGTGGCGGAAGCATCGCCGTGAATGGCAACTTCAACCCCAGCACCGCCGCCACCCAAATGAATGTGGAAGTGAATGCGCTGGCCTTGAAACCAGCTCAGCCTTTCATCGGCCAGTTTGCCAAACTGAATCTGGTCAGTGGGGCGGTTTACACCAAAGGCAAAGCCACCTACAACGCCAAAGAACAGGGATATGTTGGCAGCTTGACCATTGGCAGCCTGCGCCTGAATGAAGCCGGCACCAACAACTCGTTTTTCGAATTCAGAAAGCTGTTTACCCCCGGCCTGCGCGTGAATGCCCAAGGCTTGAACATTCAGCGCTTAACACTTGAAGGCCTGGACACAGCACTGTTGATTGCGAAAGACAAATCAACCAACATCAGCCGAATTCTGGTGAACAAGGAAGAACCCGCAAAACCGGCCGACAACACTCCCTCTGCATTCGCAGTCAATATTGACCGCTTCAGCATTGCCAACAGTGAAATGGACTTTGCCGATGAGTCGCTGTTCATTCCGTTTGGTACGCGTATTCACAGCCTGGAGGGCGTGGTGAATGGCTTGTCGAACAAGCCCGGTACCCGTGGTGAACTGGCTTTGAAGGGCGCAGTCGATGAGTTTGGTGAGGCCGATGCACAAGGCACCATTAACCTGCTGGACCCCACCGCCTACATGGACATTGCCGTGAAATTCAGCAATGTCGAAATGCGCAACCTGACACCCTATTCCGGCACCTTTGCGAACCGAAAAATCGAGTCGGGCAAGTTGTCGTTGAACCTGGTGTACAACATTGAGAACCAGCAACTCAACAGCAGCAATCAAGTGATTGTCGACAAACTGAAACTGGGCGAACGCGTTCAAAGCCCGCAAGGCCGCGACCTTCCCCTTGAGTTGGCAATCGCCATTCTGGAAGACAGCAATGGCCGAATCGATTTGGGCCTGCCCATTACAGGCGATTTGAACGATCCCCAGTTCAGCTACGGTGCCATTGTCTGGAAAGCCATTGGCAATGTGCTGACCAAAATCGTGACGGCACCCTTCCGGGCCCTGGGTGCCCTGTTCGGTGGTGGTGATTCAGATGAACTGGGCAAGATTGAATTCACCGCCGGGGCCAATACGCTCAGCCCTTCTCAGCGGGAAGGCTTGAAAAAATTGGGCGAAGCACTGACCACCCGCCCCAACCTCGCGCTGACCGTGCAAGGCACTTGGGCACCAGCCGACAAAACCGCAATTCAAAACCTGCAAATGCGCCGCGCTGTAGCCACACAGGCCGGCGAAAAACTGCAGCTGGGTGAAAACCCCGGCCCACTGGCCTTGAACAATGAAACCACTCAAAAAGCAATTGAAGCATTGTTTGAAAAACGCTTCAGCGGTGGCGAACTGGCCTCGCTGAAAACCGGTTTCAGAAAAGCCAACCCGGGCCAACTGGAACAGGGTGTGGCAGGCAAAGCCTTGGGACAACTCACCAATTTGTTCAAAGACACACGCGAGCTGAGCGATGCTGAAGTGAATGCACTGAAAGGCAAAAACTTCTACGCCGTACTGGCGCAAAAACTGCAGGATTCTGAAGAAGTAAGCACTGCACAATTGCAAACCTTGGCCACAGAACGCCAGCAACTGGTGAGCACTGGCCTGACCACAGCGGGTGTACCCGCCGATCGCGTGAAAACCGATACGCCCAAGGAAACCAAAGCCAATGATGACAAAACCGTGCCCATGGAACTGGGTGTGGCTGTGAACAAGTGAGCTACTAGAAACTAGACAATAAACCCCGCCTGGCTGGCCAACACCTCGCGGGTTACCCGAATAAATTCGCGGGTTTTGGCGGGCATGGGGTTGGCATACGGGCACACGGCAAAGATATCGGCTGGTGCCCCCGCCCAATCGGGCAGCACACGCACCAGCGCGCCGGTTTTCAGTTCCTGCTGAATATCCCATTCCGAGCGCAACAACACACCCTTGCCCTGCAAGGCCCATTGCACGGAAACATCCCCATCGTTTGAACTCACTGGCCCATGCACCTTGACGGTGGTTTCCTGCTTGCCGTTGCGCAATTGCCAATTGTTAAACGTGTGGTTCTCTTGTCGAATCACCAGGCAGTCGTGCCGGGTTAAATCGCCAGGGGTGTTCAATTCACCCGTCGCAGCCAAATACGACGGCGCCGCACACAATATTCGCCGGTTGCTGGCCAGCTTCTGGGCAATCAGCCTTTGGTCGGGCGGTTCACCAAAGCGCACCGACAAATCAAAGCCGCCCTCGATTAAATCAATGGGGTGATCCGTCAGTTCCAGAATCACCTCCACCGCCGGGAATTCGGCATGGTAAGCCGACACCACATTGGCCACGTGTTTGCGACCAAAACCCAAACTGGCGTTGACCCGAAGCAGGCCGCGCGGGGTGTCTTGCCCGGCACGCAAGGTGGCCTCCAGCACATCAATTTGACGAAGAATGTTGGCCCCCTCGGCCAGGTAACGTTCACCCTCGGCACTCAAACCAATGCGCCGCGTACTGCGGTGAAGTAGGCGAACACCCAGCCTTTTTTCCAGTGCAGCCAGTCGGCGGCTGACAGCAGGCGGTGTCACATCAAAAGCCATGGCCGCACTGGCCAGACTTTCATGGCGCACCAGTTCACTGAAAAAAGCAAGATCGGACAAATGCTTCAAAAACTACCTCTACAATGATTCGTGCGTATTTGTTAATAATATTTTAAATATTGAATCATTGTAGATATTTTTATAACGAATACACTGGGCGCTTCCACATCTACGGCACACCACCCATGTCTTGGCTCGCTCTTCCTGATTTGCTCCTTGTTTTGTCGTTGGGCGCGGCTTTGGGTTTCTTCGGTGGGCTGTTTGGTATCGGGGGCGGTATTATTGCCGTCCCGCTTTTTATTATCGGGTTTGGCATGGACCAGGCCCTGGCCCAAGGCACCGCACTGGTGTTGATGGTGCCCAATTTGTTGATTGGCTGGTGGCGTTACAACCAGCACCACAAATTGCCGTGGTTGGCCGTGGCCGCCATTGGTATTACTGCCACGATCACCACCTGGTTAACCGCCAAACTGGCCGTTCGCCTGGATCAAAACCTGCTGCACTGGATATTCAACCTGTTTATTTTGGCAGTGGGCCTGCGCATGCTGTTGCTGCGCAAAAACCCCAGCGCGAATTCAGACAACAGCGACCAACCCCGCACTGCAACCATGCCAATTGTGGGTGTGCTGGGCGGCACCAGCATGGGCTTGCTGGGCATGGGGGGCGGTTTGGTGGCCACACCCATGTTGACCACCGTGTTCAAACACACTCAAACCACGGCGCAGGCTTTGTCACTGGCCTTGGTGGCACCCAGCTCTGTGATGGCACTGACCACTTATGCCAATGCCCACCGCGTGAACTGGGAATTGGGTTTACCCCTGGCGTTTGGCGGGCTGTTTACGGTATCGGCCGGTGTGGCCATTGCGCACTACTTGCCTGAAAAGGCGCTTCGAAGAAGCTTTGCAGCAGTCATGATCGTTGCAGCTTTCTGGCTGATTTTGCAATCACTACACACGCACTAAGCTTTTCCGGTAAGAATAGGGGCTTGTCCACACTTGCCTTTTTTGCTTGATGAAGCTGGCGGCCCTGTTTCGTTTTGTGTTATTTGCCACTTTGCTTGGCTTGGCCTCCAATGTGTGGATGGGCGAGCGGGCGGACCAGTTGCAAACTTCGCAAACAGCCCTACTCACTGCGCGTTTGAATGCCATCAACGAACTGCGTCTGCTGCAATCTGAATTCGATGCACTGCAAACACTGGTGGCCGCTTTTGTGGTCAGCAAAAACAGCCAACACTTGGTGAATTATTACGAGCTGCTGGATGCCCACGCAGGCGCACGAAAATATGCCCAGCCTGTCGACAATGTGTATTGGAGCAAGCTGATCGCCGGCAACACCGAAGCCGTGCCCTTGGTGCCCGCCAAAGGTGAAACCCTGGAAAGCCGCCTGTTCGCCCCACAAAACGTGGCACCCAACCTGAGTGGCGATATAAAAGCCTCGGTCGACAATATTTTGAACTTGAGCAAGCGTTTGCGCGAACGCGAGCAAATTGTGTTTGCCCTCACCCAGGGCCTGTACGACCCCGATGCAGGCAAGTATGTGTCGGAGGCGCCCGTTCGCGACGACCTGGCCATTCAAATGCTGTTCTCGGAAGAATACCTGGGCATGAGCAACGCCATTCGCGCTGAAATTCAGGGTCGAATTCGCGCAGTGGAACTCGGCTTTCAAACCGTGATAGCTGCCCAGGCCAACAACATCAAAACCACTGCAAATTTCGACCTGTACCTGGGCTTGCTCGTTACCTTGATGGCCTTGGTGGGCTTGGCCGTGTTGCAACGCTTTGTGGTGGCACCGCTTCGAGAACTGAACAAGGTGAGCAAACAAATTGCGCAGGGTAATTACAGCGTTACCCTACCCAACCCCCGCTTTGTGACCGAGATGACCAACCTGGTGAAAGGCTTTGCCTTGATGATCGGATCATTCAAGCGCGAGCTGGAACAAGGCGAGGCAGCCAGGTCCGCTGAGATGATTGCCTTCGAGGCCAAAATGGGGCGTGAACGAGCAGAAGCGCAAGTAGAAGCGCGCGGCATGCTGCTGGCGAACATGAGCCATGAAATCAGGACACCCATGAATGCCATTCTGGGCATGACCGCGCTCACCTTGAAGTCAGACTTGCCCGAGCAGGAACGCAACTACTTGCTGAAAGTACAGGATGCTGCGAAATCGCTGCTGGGTTTGCTCAATGACATCCTGGATTACTCCAAGGCCGAGGCTGGCATGGTGGAGTTTGAACACATTCCGTTCACTCTGGATGAAGTGCTGGCCAATTCATTTCTTGCCGTACAAAGCCAGGCGGCCAGCCGCAAACTGATGCTGCTGAACGAGGTTGCGCCTGGTTACTCCAACCAGTTGGGCCAACGCCTGGTGGGCGACCCCTCACGCCTGCGGCAGGTGCTTAGCAATTTGCTGAGCAATGCGGTGAAATTCACGGAAAGCGGTTCGGTGCGTGTGTTTTCAAAACTCCAAACCCGTTCAGACACCGGGCTTGACCTGCGGATTGAGGTGCACGACACCGGTTCAGGCTTGAGCAAATCGCAAGTGGAGCGGATTTTTGAGAAGTTTGCACAAGGCGATTCAAGCATAAGCCGGGTGTATGGCGGCACTGGCTTGGGTTTGAGCATTGCCCGCGAGTTGGTGATTCGCATGGGTGGCCAAATTTCAGTTGAAAGTACACCGGGTGTTGGCAGTTGTTTTTGGTTCTCGGTGCCTGTGGTTTACGACAGCGATATTTTGATTGAACCCCTGCCGCTGGGTTACCAAAATGGCGTGTTATTGCACCAGCCGGGACCAGTGGCCGACTGCGTGATGTCGGTTTTGAATGCCACGGGTATGCAAGCCACATTGGTAAGTACCCTGGGGCAGTGCATAAGGCACTTGGACGAAAACATTTGCGACTGGGTGTTTATTCAATCGGATTTACTCGACCCCAGCGAACCACTGCCCGCTGAACTGCTGGAACACTTGAGTAACCCGGCCTTGCGCGTGGTGGCCATTGACCGCGATCTACTGTCAGCCGACAGTGCCCTGCTGCAAATGTTGCCCGCCGACATCACCAAACAACTGATACACCTGGCGCACCCGGTGTTAATGCAAGACATTTGTGCAGCACCGCGACCCGACTTGCCCATCTTGCCGCGGTCCGATGCACCTCGGGAATATCCCGAGAGCCTTCAGGGGAAAAGCGCCCTGATACTGGAGGATCACCCGGTGAACCAGGAATTGGTTTGCTCCTACCTGAAAGCGGCCGGCATGCACGTAACCCTGTGTGAACACGGCCAAGAGGCCGTTGAATTGCTGGACCCCGATGACGCGCCTCATTTTGATGTCATCATCACCGACCTTGAAATGCCAGTGATGGACGGCTATGAATTTACAGCTTGGTTGCGCGACCAGACTCGCTGGATGGACACCCCCCTGGTGGGCCTGACCGGCCATGCTTTTTCAGAAATACGCAACCGTTGTCTGGATTTGGGCATGGACGACTTTATTGCAAAGCCCGTGGAGGCCCGCGTGCTATACGCAACCCTGGCCGACCTCTTGCACACTGAAATACCTTCGCCCTTGCCTTCGCCACCAGCCCTGCCCAATTTGTTCATGGAGCACTGTACCGACCTGCCGATCAAGCTGCGCGGCCACTTGGATCAACTGGATGAAGGGGCGTTTGTGCGTGAAATACATTCCATGGTCAGCCTGCTGGCTTTGTTGGGTGAAAAGGCCTTGCACCTTGTGTTTCGGGATTTTGAGCAGGGCTTGAACAACCAAACCATTGACGCTAAGGAGGTGTTGGATCAAATTCGCACCGTGTGGCCTGCCTTGGTGAAGAAGTATTCCGAACTGGCCGAGAAAGCCACCCCCTCCTAGGGGAAACCTACCCCCTGAAATGGTGAACCTCCCCGTAAACGGTGAACCCTCACCTATGCGATGCCACGCCAAAGCAATGCAGTCGACAATACTTAAACGATGAACGGCAAGGCATTGGATTCAGCATGACCATTCGAGCACCCTACCAAGTGCTGCACAGCAGCCCTTACAAAAAATACTCCTTCGAGCGCGAGGTGTTTTTTGAAACGCTGGGTGCCTGTTGGGCGTTGAGTTCTCGCAACGTCAGTGGCCTGTTCGCCATGCAGCTACAAATCGATTTGAGCCGTGTGCAGTTGCTGTACGGCGTGCCCAGCTCGCATTTGCCCGAGCCACTGCTGTTTCAATTTCTGAATGTGTTTCAAACCCGGCCACGCAATGGCGCCCATGCACAGCACATGCATGCCGAGCACAATGCGCTGGAGTTGATTGAGGACATGAATGAAGCAGACTTCCTGAATTTCACCACCGGTTTTCAAGACGCTGTGAATCAAATTCTGGAACCGCTGGACTGTTGGACCAAAGAATGCCAACAGGCCCACTTGGCCTTGAAATACTACGGCCTGAACCTGGTTGAAACAGGCATGCGTGAATCCAAATTCAAACGCACCTATGCTGACCTGTTGGTGAACTACCTGCTGACCACGCAACGCGTGTTCTTGCAGGAAAGCAAAACCTCCACCTACAACTTTTAATTCAGTTTGGGCTTGAGGTGTTGGCGCAATACCATTTTCAATTCTAGAAACACATCGGGATCGTTCAGCAAGGTCATGTGATGCTTTTGCGCGAAGGTCACCCGTTGCGCCTTGCCTGTGTCGTCGGCCAGTGCTGAATCAGGCGTGACCAAACCATCGCCCACCGTGGTGTTTAACCAAGATGACGTGTGGTCGCCGATCGTGGAACCGATCAGGTGAAACATCACTTCCTGACCGTCGCGAGTTTGCAGCGCACCCAAGCCGTGGTCCAAATCGCGAATGCCGCGTGAACGCACACCCAGCACCCGGCCAATCGGCCTGGCCAATTCAAACCTGCTGAACAGTTGCTCACCCGCCGCAGCCAGGCGGGCCAGTGGTGCACCGGCATGGGGTGAGCCCAAACACACCACATCGCGAATGGCGCGTTTCAAAATAATGTCGTCGTCAGTCAGTGCTTCAACCACTGCACGGCTAACCAAACCACCCATGCTGTGGCCCACCAGGGTAATGCCTTCCACCGCCACAGGCCAGTTGCGCACCAATTTGTTCAACATGCGCTTGAATTGCCGGGCATTGGAATCAATATTGCGGCCGGTGTTGTAACGCAGGTAAAGCGCAGTAACCGGGAAGTCGTCTTGCAGCTTGTCGCCATAAGGGCGGGTGGCAGGTTCGCTGGGGTTGTAGTACATCTGCCAGCTGTCTTCGTTGCAGCACAGGCCGTGTACAAAAATAATGAGGTGGTTTTGTGCATCGGGAAACTGCGCCATCAGCGCAGCCTGATCGGCCTGCAAAGGCTGACCATTGGCATACAGGTTCATGTGCACTTGCATGGGGTTGCGTGTGGCGGCCAAGTGGTCGCCAAACACACCGTTGATCGCGCTGGAAATGGCCGACACCCGCTTGTCCGTTTTTGCATTCGGCATGTTCGGTATGGGCAAGTGGTCCACATCGTCCATCAACTCCCCACCCATGGCCTGGTCTATCACTTGTGGCGAGGCCAGGCTTTGGTTGGCCTGCCGAACCACCCAGGCCGCACCAGAAAATACGCCTTTGCCCGCTTCGCGAACAGCGCCGTACACCAGGTCGGTAATTTCGTTGTGAACCGATTCAACAGGCTTGCTGGCATTGAGCGTGGCTGCACCCACCGCCTTGAATGGCATGTCGCTGATGGCGCGATGAAATTCATGCACCCGCGTGGTGGCTTGCGCAATGGTGTCGCCCACAAACATCAGGGTGCCTTCCAGTTTTTCGCTGATGCTGGGTTCTTCTTTCTTGCTCATGCGGTGTCTCCGAATCGGAATTCGACGGTGTATTTTCTTGTTAGTGTACAAATGTACACTTAATTATTTTTCTGCGCTAGAAATTCAACTCTAAGAGGCGCCTGTTGATTTCTATTTGACCGTTTTCGACAAACCAAAGCAATAGGCCCAATACACCAGGCCAATGAACAAATAGCCTTCCAGGTAAAAGCTGCGCCATTGCACGTCCCCTGCCAGGGCCAGGCTTAGGGCACCAGTCAATTCAAACAAGGCCACAATGGTGACCAATGAGCATTCTTTGAACAAGGTCACGAAACTGTTGATCAGGCTGGGCAAACAGGCCCGAATGGCTTGGGGCAACACCACATGCACATTGCGTTGAACCCGATTCAGGCCCAGTGCCTTGGCGGCCTGCCCCTGACCGGCTGGCACAGCCTGCAAGCCACCGCGCAACACTTCGGCCAAATAGGCGGCGCTGAACAATGCGATGGTGAATAACACACGGGTGAACAGGTCCAGTCCCTCACCCGGCAACCACAAGGGCAACACAAAAGCGGCCAGAAACAGCACTGTGACCAATGGCAAGGCTCGCAACAATTCAATGTACGTAATACAAAACCGCCGCAGTGGTGCAGATGCAGATTGTCGCCCCAAGGCCAGCAGCACGGCCAGCGGCAGGGCCAAGGCGAAACCCACAGTGCTTAGAATGAGGGTGAGTGGCAGGCCGCCCCACAGGTTAGTGGGTACTGTGGGCAGGGCGGCAACACCACCGTGCAGCAACACCGCACTGGCAGGCAACAACAAAGCCCAAAGCGAAAAAGCGGTTTTACTTTTAAACAACCGTGCTGCCGTTGCAAACAGCAACACCGACCACAACAACAACACGATACCCGCGCGCCATTGTTCCTCAAGAGGATAGCGGCCAAACAAAATAACCCGCCACTTTTCAGCGACAACACCCCAGCAGGCACCCTGCCCGGCGGCCTGTTGGCACGCTTGTAAATCGGGGCGAAATACGGCGCTAAACACAGCCCAGTCCACCAGTGCCCAAGCCACTGGTGCCAAAAGCAATGGCAGCGCAAGCCACAGAAAACCATTGAAAAAGCGATGAAGCAACAGGTTGATGTTCACAAAGCCCCCCTGTTGACACGCGTGTTCAGCGCATTCATCAAGCCAGCAGCCACGGCGCTGAGCAGTGCGTAAGTGACCAAGATGATCAGCACGCATTCCACCGCCTTGCCGCTTTGATTGATGGCGGTGTTGGCCACCGACACCAGTTCGGGGTAACCCACAGCCACACCCAGCGAGGCATTTTTCAGCAAGTTCAAATATTGGTTGGAAAGCGAGGGCACCACCACACGCAAGGCCAAAGGCAGTACCACATAGCGGGTGGTTTGCGCGTTGCTCAAGCCCAAGGCCAATGCGCCCTGGCGCATGCCTGGCCTCACGGCCTGTACGCCTGCGCGCACTATCTCGGCAACAAAGGCGGCAGTGTAAACCACCAGCGCCAGCAGCACGGCCAGGTATTCAGGGCTGAGTACCCAGCCGCCTTCAATTGAAAAACGCCCGCGCACCGGGGCTTCTGAAAACGAGGGAAAAGCCAAACCGCTTTTGCTTAAAAACACGCTGTCGCCAAACGACCAGGCTTGGCTGGCGATGGGCAAAAACTGGGTGATGGCAAAGTAAATGGCCAACAGTTGCAACAACAATGGCACATTGCGAAACAGGTTGATATAGCCCTTGCACAGCCCTTTCAACAAGGGGTGGTGTGCCAGTTGCCCCAATCCAATCAACAAGCCCAGAAGCGTACTGATCAGCAAGGCGGGCAGGCCCACTTTCAAGGTGTTCAACAAACCTGCCAACAGTATTTGCCAGTAGGGCGAACTGAAGGCCACCTGCAGCCAGCCTTCACTGAGTCCAAAACCAGCGGGGTCACTGAGAAATTCAAAGTTCACGGGCAAGCACCTTCAGCGCAAAGGTGGGGCGTACATCAGCCCGCCTTGGGTCCACAGCGCATTCAAGCCCCGTTCCAGTTTCAGGGGCGATTGCTTGCCCAGGTTCTCCTCAAACACCTCACCGTAATTGCCCACTTGCCGAAGAATTTGTACCACCCAGTCGCGCGGCAAGCCCAGTGGTTTCCCCAGGTTTTCTGCGCCGCCCAACAAGCGTTGCACAGCCGGATTGCTGCTGTTCAACGCTTGTTCAATATTGCCTTTTCCAACCCCCAGTTCTTCAGCCTCAATCATGGCAAACACCACCCATTTCACGATGGCAAAAAACTCGTCATCGCCACGCAGCACCGCTGGGCCCAAAGGTTCTTTGGAGAAAACTTCTGGCAACACCACATAATCATCAGGCTTGCCGCTTTGGCTGCTTTTCAAGCCAATCAGTGCCGACACATCAGTTGAAAATGCTTGGCAACGGCCACTGAAAAAGGCTTTGTACGCAGCCTCAAAATTGTCGTACACAATGGCTTTGGCTGTAATGCCTTGCGAGCCCAAATAAGTGCTTAGGTTTTTCTCATTGGTGGTGCCCGATTGAACGCAAATCTCGGCACCTTTCAATTCTTTGGCGCTTTTTACGCCGAAGCGTTTGTGCATCAAAATGCCCTGCCCATCGTAATAGGTAATGGCGGCGAAGTGCGCGTTTAGGCCAGCATCGCGACCCAAGGTCCAGGTGGTGTTGCGGGAAAGAATGTCGATTTGCCCAGCCTGCAAAGCAGCAAAGCGCTGCTGTGAACTTAATGGGGTGAACTGTACTTTTTGTGCATCACCCAACACAGCTGCGGCCACAGCACGGCACACGGCCACGTCCAGCCCACGCCATTGTCCGTCACTACCCAGGGCCGAAAAACCAGCCACGCCACTGCTCACCCCGCAACGCACGGCATCGCGTTTGTAAATGGCATCCAGCACCGGGCCTGCCTGCGCGGTGTTGGCCACTAGCAGGCAAAACAAGGTGCCCAACAAGCGTGTTGCCCGAAGTTTGAGCAGCTTCACTGACTTCCCCCTGTTTCATAAGCACCGCTTACTTTCAACTGCAGCCGGCCCAGGTATTCTTTAATCGCAACGGTGCTTTCATCCAGTGCCTGTGGCTTGGGCAACCATTCCCAGAAGGCGCGGCTTTCATTCAGCACGCGAATGTCAGTGCGCACCGGGTACACGGCAAACCCTGCTTTTTCGAACCACAACACCGAGCGCCCCATGTGAAATGCAGACGTGACCAGCGCAATAGAACGTGCACGCTCGCCCAGCAATTCGCGGGTGCGTACGGCATTCTCAAAAGTAGTTCGGGAGTTGTCTTCAATCACCAAAGCGTCTTCAGGTACCCCCATGTCCAGCATGAACATTTTCATACCAGGGGCTTCGGCTTCCTTGCGGGGATCGGTTTGAAACTGCCCACCACTCAACACGATTCGTGGGGCTACGCCTTGCTTGTATAGCCTTGCGCCTTGCCACACACGGTCGCCGGCATCGTTCAAATCGGGTAAGGCGCGCACACCATCAAACCGCCCCTCAAGTCCACCACCCAGCACCACAATGGCATCGACCTGTGCGGGCAAGGGTCGGTTGGCTTCCAGCACCAATGCCTCATCTTCAAGCCGGCCCAACAAGCTGTCGCCTACCCATGGAAGGCTGAACGCCAGCAATTGCAGTTGTGCCAACACCAACAGATGCACACGCCACTGCCCTCGGCCAAACAGGCCCAAGCCCGCAAACACAGTCAGGGCGATCCACAACCCCAGGGGGCTTAACAGCCAGATGGCGTACTTGGTCAGCTCGGCAGCCACAGTATTCTCCGCAAATGAATCAAGGGTCATTGTAGACGTGCTACCCCGCACACAAGCGCGCTACACTGCTTTCTTCGACCACTCATGCCTGCCAATTACCATGCCATTTCCCAACCACCAGCTCAGCATGACCGTGCTGATGACCCCCGACATGGCCAACTTCAGCGGCAAGGTGCATGGGGGGCATATTCTGAAATTGCTCGATCAGGTGGCCTATGCCTGTGCAAGCCGTTATGCGGGCATGTACGTGGTCACGCTTTCAGTTGATCGGGTGTTGTTTCGCCAGCCCATTCGTGTGGGTGAACTGGTGACCTTCCTGGCCAGTGTCAATTACACCGGCAACACCTCAATGGAGGTGGGCATCAAGGTGGTGTCTGAAGACATTCACAAAGGCATTGCCACTCACACCAACAGTTGCTTTTTCACCATGGTGGCCATGAACACCGATGGAACTCCTGGCAAAGTGCCTCCTCTGGAACCCAGCACTGACGAAGATAAGAAGCGGCATGCCAACGCCGAGTTGCGCAAAATATTGCGCAAAGAACATGAAGAGCGCATGAACAATTTGAAGTAGACTGAAGAGATGAACTTAAGTCATTTATCGGCCGAGATTGATTTGGAAACCACGCTGGACCGCCTGTGTGGAGACTCGGCTTTGCTGCTTGAAATTCTCGATTTGTTTCTCGATGAGTTCGCGAAAGAACAGGCCAACTTGTTGAGCCGGGTTCATACGGGAGATTACACAGGGTTGGCCAGCAAAGCACATTACTTCAAAGGTGTCGCGCAGAACCTCGGGTTAGAGCGGTTCTTGCCAAAAGTTCAACACCTTGAGCAAGCAGCCAAAGAAGGCGACGCGTCGGGCTGCATTCAGGCACTCGATTCCCTGCGTGAAATTGCACGCCACATTCTGGCCCTGAGAAAAAGCATGCAGGCTGCGTGAACCCTGTCTGAAATTCGCTCAAGCCTTTTGCAGGTACTTGCCCAATACTTCAATCAACTTCGCACCGTCCAGGGGTTTGGTGAGGTAGTCATTCATTCCTGCATCCAGGCATTTTTTGTCTTCTCCCACCATGGCATGTGCGGTCAGCGCCACCACAGGTATATTCGGGTTTATGCCCGGCACGCTGCCACTTCGAATCATCGCTGTGGCTTCATAGCCGTCCATCACCGGCATTTGGCCGTCCATTAACACCAAGTCAAATTGCTCTTGTGCAAGCAAATCAATCGCCTCCTGGCCATTGTTGGCAACCTTGCTGGCAAGACCCAAGCGTTCAAGCACTTTGCACACCACCATTTGGTTCATGGCAGCGTCTTCGACCACCAACACTTTTCCGTGAAATTGCTGCACCGTTGGCGCAGTTGCTGTATCGGTACCTGGCGTGGTTTCAATTGTTTCATCACCTTTCATTTGACCGCTATCCGCTGGCAAACCCAATTTCAGGGAAAACACAATTTCAGTGCCCCGCCCTGGCTCGCTGTGCAAGCGAACTTTTCCTCCCATCAGCTCGACCAACTCCTTAACAATGGCAAGGCCAAGCCCGCTGCCTTGCGCGCGTCGTGTGCTGGAGTTGTCCACCTGCGTGAATCGTTTGAACAGGTTTTTTTGATGCTCGGGTGCAATACCGATGCCTGTGTCTTTCACAGTAAACTCGAGTACGGCTTGTTGCGCGGTTCGTAACACTTCCTGACAAACCACTTTTACGTGGCCCACATCAGTGAACTTGATTGCATTGCCCACCAGGTTCAATAAAATTTGACGCATGCGCACCGAATCGCCAAGGTAGGTTGCCTTGGACACAAGCCCTGCAGGGCATTGCAGTTCAATGCCTTTGCTGTTGGCATCAAAGGCCAGTGCGGCTTCCACATCGGCAAACACATCAGCAAGTTCAAGCGGGCTGTGGCGCAGGGTTAGTTGCCCACTTTCCACTTTCGAAATATCGAGAATGTCATTCAACAGGCTAAGCAAGGAGGCTGCGCTGCGTTTGGAAGCTGCAGCAAGTTGAAGTTGTTCAGGTGTCAATTCAGTGTCGAGCAACAGATCAAGCGTTCCCAGCACGCCGTTCATGGGGGTGCGAATTTCGTGGCTCATGTTTGCCAAAAAAGCAGCCTGCGTTTTTTGAGCCTGCAAGGCGAGTTCTTGGGACTGCCTTAGCGACACTTCGCTTTGGCGTCTCGACACAATTTCCTGTGCCAATGCGGTATTAATTTGCGTCAGTTTGCCCAGGTCAGGTAAGGCCATGATGTGTTTTAACTTGGGCAGCAAATAAATTGCGGTGGCCACTGAAACCAGAGCCGTCACAATTTTTGTAATGCCCTGTGTGTAATACAGCGGCACCCACAGGGTCAGAATGCCCATGACATGCGTCACACCACAGGCCAGAATAAATGCCGCGAACAAATAATAAATAGGCTGCAATTCGGCGTCGGGTCGCTTCTTGGCCACGTACACAATGCCGATTGGTATCGAAAAGTAGGCGATGGCAATCAAGAGGTCTGAGATAACGTGCATGGCAAGCAGTTGTGGATTCCACGCAATACAAAAGCCGTGCGGCAGGTACTCGATCACATTGTTCATTGGCCAATCACTTGGATAAAAATCGTTTAGCGATACACAAAATCAACTTGATCCGATTTGTGTTCTCTCAGGAAGCTCGCATCAATATAGTTCAAATATTCGGGTTCTTTGGGCAAATTATTCTGAACGTGACCCTCGCGCATGGCCCACCTGGCTTGGCCTTGCAAGGTGCTCACCAGCGACTGTTGCAAAGTCATTCGAAAGGTGTAGTCATTCCAGTTTTTCTCGATGTGTTCCTGGCTGACCATTTTCTTTCTCAGCAGCAATGCCTGCGCCCTGGAGGGATAATCGCGAATGTAATCGACTGCCTCGCTCAAGGCTTTCATCACACCGCGCACTTGCGCCGCGTGTTTGTTTTTGAATTGGTTTCGCACACTGACATTGAAGGTTTGGGTATAAAGGCGTGGCGCATCCACTTGCACAATGTCACGGCCACCCAGTTGTAGGGCTTGTTCAGCCATGGGTTCCCAAATCGAAATTGCATCCACCCGGCCTTGCTGCAAGGCTTGGGGAAGTTCAGATGCGGCCATGGGCACCTTAATTACCTGCTGAGGATCTACCCCCTTGAACAACAAAAAGGTATCCATGTAATAGTGCGATGAAGATTTGGGTACATAGCCAATTCGCTTGCCAGCCAGACTCAAGCGACCGTTCTGGAGCAAGTTGCGTGACACCAGAAACTTCAGATCGTCCTTGTTGGTCACCAGGGTAGCCAGCACCAAAATCGGATTGTTGTCGTATGCAGCAAACATCACCGGCAATTCCGAAGAACTGGCAAGGTCAGCCTTTCCCTGCCCCAGAGCTTTGATGCAGTCCTGTCCACTGCTGCACTCAATCAGCACGGGATTCACTTGGTGTTTCTCGAAGAACTTTCGCTCCGTGGCCACGTACACCGGCAAAGACATGACAGTGGGCGGCACTGCAATTCGCACCACATCGGCAGCGTCTGCACTTTGAGCAGCCAAAAGCAAAGCCAGCAGCAGGGAGTAGATCCATGTGCTCAACTGAAATTGTTTCATAGCGCCTGCCCTCACGATTTAACAACTCCATGTTGCATCGATGAGAACAACTCGCATGGGTGAATAAGGGCGATTTCAACCCCTTATTTTGTTACTTTACACTAGTTCACAATTTAACATTCAGTGTATTTGAGCTCTCAACTTGATCTGCGCACCCCAACGCTTTACAGCGTCCAGCACTTTGTCAATTTGCAAGGGCTTCACCAGCACTTCATCCATGCCCGCAGCCAGGGCCAACTGGTGGTCGGCCTCCATTACGCCCGCAGTTAAAGCCAGTATGGGCAGCTGCCGCAAGCCCATCTGGTCTCGCAGGTAGTGGCAGGTTTCCATGCCATCCATGTCTGGCATTTGCACATCCATCAAACACACATCCACATCACTGTGGTTGGGCTGACCAAGCACTTGAATCGCGGCTTGCCCCGATTCTGCCAAAATGACTTTGGCTCCATGGGTTTCCAGAATTTTTTTCAGAATCATTAAATTCAGTTTGTGATCGTCCACTGCCAACACGGTTAAGCCAGCAAGAAACACCAACTCGTTTTGATTCAACAAACGGTTCACAGCGCTGGTCTTGCCCTGCGAATTGCCCGTGGCCTCTTGCAATACATTTTTCAAAGCCGAGAAAGAAACGGGTTTCATCAACACCGCATCAAGTTGGCCTGTGGAAAGCGGGTTTTGTACTTGCTTCACATCTTTGGGCCGCACCATCAGGGCAACCTTGGCAGATGCCGGGCCATGCGCGGCTTTCAGTTTGTCAGCCAATTCCAGCCCGCTGGTGTGGTTCAACTGGTTGTTAACCACGAACAATCGTGGCCGCTGCCCAGGGGGCAAGCTCAAAGCCTGCTCCGGGTTCACAAAACGTTGGGGAACCACGCCGGTCCACTCCACCATTTGGGCCACACTTTCAAGTTGGGTTTGGAAACTGTCAATGACCACCACATCGTAGGCAAACGCGCTGGTAACAGGCGCTGCGCTGGCCTGCGAATCCAGGTTCAACATCAGCGAAAACGCGAACAGGCTGCCCTGCCCCGGTGCGCTCACGGCCGATATAGTGCCGCCCATCAACTCCACCAGTTTTTGGCTCAAGGCCAAGCCAATGCCCGTGCCGCCGAAACGGCGAGAAATTGATGAATCTGCTTGGGAGAATGACTGGAATAAACGCTTCATGGCACCAGCATCCATGCCCAAACCTGTGTCTTGAACAATGAAGCGCAGCACGCAATGTTGGGTGTCCAGCTGATCCAAAGTGACGCCCACCTTGACATAGCCATTCTCGGTGAACTTGATGGCATTGCCCGCCAAATTCACCAACACCTGCCTTAGTTTGGTTTCATCGCCCACCAACTGGTCGGGCACATTGGGGGCCACAGCAACTACAAACTCGATGGGCTTGTCCGCCACGGAACCTGTCATTAAATCAGCCAGCGAATCCATTAATTGCCGGGCTGAGAATGGGCGGTTTTCCAACTCCATGGCACCAGCTTCAATCTTGGAAACATCCAGCACGCCACTGACCAAATCAATCAGGCCTCGGCCTGCATTTTCAAGTTTTTCAACAAACTCCAGTTGAGATGAGTCCAGCTTGCTTTGCTTCAAGATGTAAGCCAGCCCCACCACTGCATTCAGTGGGGTGCGAATTTCATGGCTGATGTTTGACAAAAATTCGCCTTTGGCCTTGCTGGCCGATTCGGCCAATTCTTTGGCCTGTCGAATTTCTTCCTCAACGCGGCGACGTTCGGTAATATTTTGAAAAGCCCCCCGAATCATCCAAGGCTTGCGCTGTGCACCATCCCCCCGCCAAATGACTTCGCCAAACACATGCACCCAGATCAGCTTGCCTTTGTAGGTGCGCAATTGCAGTTCAATGTTGACATCGCAGCCTGCGCGCGTAGCATCCTCCAGTGCTTTGGACAGCTTCGCAGCGGAATCTTCGGGATAAAGTGCAATCGCTTCTTCCAGCGTAGGCTGATGCGTGAAGTCTGCTTCAACAATGTCGTAAATTTGTTTTGACCAACTTAACGTATGGGTGTTGACATCCAGAGTCCATGCACCCACACCACACATTCGGCCAGCCACCTCCAGCAAGTGCGTGGTCGATGTTAAATCGGCCAGTCTGTTGTTGAGTTCAAGGGCCAATAAATCAAGCGCTGCGGCCACATCGCCAAGTTCATCGCCTTCCGGCAAATTGCAACGTGCATTCAAATCGCCCGCGCGCATTGCATTGGCCACGTTTTCAATTTGCGCAAGTGGCCTAACCACCCGGTAACGAATCAAAAGCAACAACAAGAAAGAATTCGCCGTAAACAACACAGCGAAAATGAACAGGATATTTCTTCGCTTCTGTGTCAGGGCCTCCTGCAGTGAAAACGCAGCATCTGAGACTTTGTAACTCAGTTCTGCGAGTTGTTCAGCCTCGGAAATCAAACGGTCGGTCAACACACTGCTGCGCCTTTCGTCCAAATCAATTTCCTGAGAAGTCAGCACGTGCGAAAAACCACTGAACAGGGCCGCAAAGTCGCTAAGTCGCTCCTCCAGCCTGGTGGAAATTTCTCCGCTCTCATCCGAAAAATGAAGGTGATCAAGCTCATCGGAAATCGATTGATGCACCACCCACCACTGGCGAATATTGGTCTCGGTCATGTAGGTCGATGCAGTGTGCGTCAACACCAGCATACGCGTGGACAACCGGGAAATTTTGCGCGCAGCAACGCTTTGTTCCAGCACGTCATTGCGTTGCTGGTTAATGGAAACGACCGTAGCAGTTGCCACCACCACAAGGCCAATCAATAGAACCAAGGCTATTAATACGCCTTGTTTAAGTCGCAACAAAGGTTTCATGGGTACACAAAATCAACGGCATTGGGCTTAATTTTTCGCAGCAGGCTAGCGTCAATGAAATTCAGAAATTCGGGTTCGGCCAGGGTTGGGGCAACATGCCCTTCACGCCTCGCCCACCTTGCCTGCCCCTGCACCGTGCTCAACAGTGACTGCTGCAAAGTCAACTCGAACTGATAGGTGGGCCATGCGGCCTTCACTGTGTCAAGGTCAACACCCACATCACGTGCCAGTATGCGTTTGGCCTCGTCAGGGTTCTTCTTGATGAACTGAATTGCTTCGTCCAGCGCACTCAACACAGCAATCAATTTGCGTGTTTGTGCAAGGCGATATTCATTGCTGGCCAACAGGTTGAAGGTTTGGCTATACAACTTCGGAGCATCAACTACTGCCACCTCGTCACCACCAAGGTTCAATGCAATTTGCCCCCAGGGTTCCCACACCGAAATTGCATCCACCTCGCCTTTGGCCAAGGCAGCAGCCAAGGCCTCTGCGCCCATGGGCACCGGTACTGTGGTTTTAGGATCAATGCCGTTGTACAACAAAAACAAATCCATGTAGTAATGGGAAGAGGCTTTTTCCACATAACCAATTCGCTTGCCAGTCAAACCCTTGGTGCCACCTTTCACCGCCGCCTTCCGAACCACGAATTTCATGTCGTCTTTGTTGGTGTTGAAAGTGGTCACCAGGCCAATTGGTTTGCCTTGAAAAACCGCAAACATGAATGGCAGTTCCGAAGACGTGGCCATGTCCACTCGTCCATCGGTCAGTTCTTTCACACACCGGTTGCCACCCAGGCATTCAATCAACACCGGCTCAACCTTGTGCTTTGCAAACAGATTTTTGTCTTTGGCCACAAAAAATGGCAAAGATAACGGCGATTTGGACACTGCAATGCGTGGCTCACTGGCCCACCCCAAAGAGGACAAACCCATGAATGCACAAAATATGACGGTGGAGAAACGCGCAACACGCAGGCGACTGAACATGGGGGCTTGAAATCAAAGTGATAACTCACCCACAGTGCGCGTTTTGCAAGGAAGCAATCGAAGAAAAAGGGGGCTTTCGCCCCCTTTTATTGTTACTTTACACTTATTGTCAATTTAACATTTATAACATGCTCAGTTTGACGCCCTTTGCTGGCGTAACACCTTGGTTTGACCCACTTTGGCCGCCTGAATTTGAGCATCGGTGTAGGGCAAGCGAGCCCAGTTTTTCTGAGAATAAGCCTTGGTGTAATCGTCAAAATGCGGATTGGCCGGGTCGGTTGACAGTGAATACGTCAACATGGCATCGGCCTGTGGTTTGCCATTCGCATCCCAGGTCACAGCCTGAATGTAGCTGTTGCCGTACGTAACTTTGTAGCCTTCAGAATTCAGACGGCTTGGTTCTGTACTCACAATCGTAAACGCACCTTCAGGGCTTGTACCCCCGAAAATTGGCGTGGCACTGGCCTGTACTCCAGATTTTTGAATATTGCCCAAAGGCTCATCCAGCGCAAAACCAGCCGTTTGCACCGCCAAAATCGCATCGGCCAAGGCAGCAGCCGTAAATGGATTGGCAATATTCAGCGTGTTGGGGGTGTTGACCGGATCAACCGCATTGAAGCCATTCGCCCACAAATTGGTCGGCAGTGACAAAGGCACAGGCACATCAAACGGCAAATGCAATTGCGGCACGCCCACCGGCAAACCACCTGGGTTGGCAATGGCTCGGCTCCAAAATTCGCGCCACAGGTGCGCACCTTTGCTCTCCAGGTTGGCCTTGCCGTCCCACGCACCCAAAGCAGCGCAGGCGTCGGCTGTTTGCACAGGCATTAAACTGGTACTGAGCAGCACAGGCACTTGGCACAACGCATCAACCACTGATTGCTTGGCCAGCGTCGCCGAGTAAATTTCACTGTTCAGTGCAATTTCTTTCAGGTTATCTTGCGTAAACCGGTTGCCTGGCAAACCATCGGCACCACCCAAACGGCGTTCCGCTTGAAGGGTACACAAGCGGGTGCGCAAAGTTCGCTCTGCGTTTTCGTCTCCAATAATCCGGTCAAATCCAGTCAGTGGCTGACGTGGATTGCTTAACCAATGGCTGTCGTTGCAGTTGGTTACGTAATCGTCACGCTGAAGCGTGGGCAAATTACCTGGGCCAAAAATGCCAGGCGCAGGTGCATCGGGGTCGCTGCCCCATTCGCAGGCCTCGCGAGATCCATTCAGTACGGGCAAGCCTGGTGAAAGTTGGCCCACCACAGTGTTGAAAGGCTCAGCTGCGCAATCGGCAATTTTTTCATCGGTCACATGCGGCACCACAGTCACATCACCATAGTACGCAGGCTTGCCAGGGCCGCTGGCCGCGGTATTGACCCAAGGCACACCCAGCTCACTGCCATGTAAACCAATAAATTCTTCCAGCGACTTCGCCATGTTCCACTTGGCAAACTGGTTGATCAGGCGATCATTCTCCAGGTTTGCATCCCGCAGGGTAAAAGCCATCAACTGGTTCCAGCCCAGCACCGGTACTCCACTGGCCTCCAATACCAACATGGGTCCGTAGTGGCTGCGGTACATGGTGCGCTGCATGGTCGTAATGCTGCCATCGGGCTGCTTCACTTCAATTTCGGTGGGCAGGGCTATCATGTCGACCATTTCACCTTCGTACATGTACTGGGTCGGATTGGCCGGGTTAATTTGCAACTGGTAAAGCGTAAAGCGGAAAGCCGTTGAAACCGTGTGGCTCCACGCCACGTGCTCATTAAAGCCAATCAACACGGCAGGCACGCCATAAAGGCCCACACCCATGATGTCCATGGCCTTCTCGCCGTTCAACTCCAGAATATTGTGGCTCAGGTACAAGCGCTCGGTGCCCTTCCAAGGAAAGTGAGGATTACCGTACACCAGTGATTGACCATTGGCGGTTGCGTCTTTGCCAAAGGCGTACATATTGCTGCCAAAGTGATCCTTGTTCTGCATCGCAGTGAAGGGGTTCGGGTTGGCCTTGAGCAAAGCCACTTGCTCGGCAATACCTGGGCTTTTGGCTTTTTTACCCGCACTGGCCACAGGCAAGCCAGTGGCACCACCGCCCGCGGGCAAGCCGGGCAACACACCCGGAGGTTGGGCATTGCCAATTTCAGTCACAAACACCGAACTGCTGGCCAACACAGCCAGGCGCACAAAGCGGCGATACATGTCGTCTGTCGTAATTGGGGCCAGCCATTCAGCATCGGCACAAGCGGCATGCGCAGGCACCTTGCTGCCGTCGGCCTGCTCGTACTCATGCTCGCCTGCTTTCAGTTCAGCAATGTAGCGGTTTACACCATCTGCATAACCCGTCACCACGTTCTGAAAATCAGGAATGGTTTTGTCGCGCGTGCGCTGCCAGGCATTGCGGGTCACCCCATCGGCGCCCTCTTCTTCAAAGGCAAACAGGCTTTTCCAGAAGAAGTCGCTGGCCACGTTGTTGGCCGTCGAACCATTGGGCTCAATGGTGTAGGTGCCGTCGGGGCCAAAAAAGCGGGAGCGCTCACCGCGAATCGTCAACAGGTCTTCAAGAAACACACACAGGTTATCCTGTGCAAAGGCATAGCCCTGCCCATAACCCAAACTGCCATAGTCTTTGGCACGAATGTGCGGCACGCCATAGGTGGTGCGGGTAATGCTCACGTCGTATTTCAGGTTGGGGTTCTCGTTCGGATTGGTGCGGCCGTCCGTGCCGGCAATCTCGTTGTTGCTGCTGCCCAGGCAACCCGCCAACACCAACAGGGCGACGCTGACCGCGCCTACCCCTAACCCGCGCCGCAACGCGGCCTTGTTCTTCAAGCCTGTAATCACTGCTGTCTCCTCTGCTTTAATTCTGGGCATGCATCGAGGCATGCCATGTGTTAGTAGTACCTCCGTTGATTAAATTTGGATTAAAAATCAGGGCTTTACCGACAGGCTTCAGTAAATTGCCTGTGCATGGTGCGCTCACCGAAAATTTCCGAAAGCTTGGTGTTAGCACCGATTCAACCCGCACCCGGCTTGCGCGACAATGGTGGTCTTCAGAAGCAACCAAGCAGGCCAAAACACATGCAACCCGCCATGCAACCCTACAAGAACGATCAAACTGTCGCCCACTTCATCAACGGCAACACCGTGAGCATTGCTGGCAGCAAAACAGCCAATGTGTTCAACCCGTCACTGGGCACCGTGGCCCGTCAGGTCGAGCTGGCCGATATCGCCACCGTGAACAAAGCCGTGGAAGCCGCAAAAGCGGCGCTGCCGGCCTGGGCGAACAAGCCGCCTCTGCAGCGCGTGCGCATCATGAACAAATTTCTGGCCTTGATGAACCAACATCGCGACGAACTGGCCGCCATCATCACCGCTGAACATGGCAAGGTTTTTACCGACGCCCAAGGCGAAGTCAGCCGGGGCATCGACATCATTGAATTTGCCTGCGGCATTCCGCAATTGTTGAAAGGCGATTACACCGAACAGGTTTCAACCAACATCGACAACTGGACCCTGCGCCAGCCCGTGGGCGTGGTGGCAGGCATTACACCATTCAACTTTCCCTGCATGGTGCCGTGCTGGATGTTCCCGGTGGCCATTGCCTGCGGCAACACCTTCATTCTGAAGCCCAGCGAACGCGACCCAAGCGCCGGCAATTTCATGGCCCGGCTGCTGAAAGAGGCAGGCCTGCCCGATGGCGTATTCAACGTGGTACATGGCGACAAACTGGCCGTTGAAACCCTGCTGAATCACCCCGATGTGGCCGCACTCAGCTTTGTGGGTTCCACCCCCATTGCGAAGTTCATTTACGAAACTGGTGCCCGCAACGGCAAACGCGTGCAAGCCTTGGGCGGTGCGAAAAACCACTTGCTGGTGATGCCCGATGCCGATTTGGACCAGGTCACCGACGCGCTGATCGGCGCTGCTTATGGCAGCGCTGGCGAGCGCTGCATGGCCATTTCCGTGGCCGTGATGGTGGGCGATGTAGGCGACAAACTGATCCCCAAACTGGCCGCCCGCCTGAAAACCCTGAAGGTGACTGACGGCATGGATCTGTCCGCTGAAATGGGCCCGATTGTCACCGCCGAAGCACTCCAGCGCATTGAAGATTACGTGCAGATCGGCGTGGATGAAGGCGCGACATTGGTCGTCGATGGCCGCGGCCAAAAACCGGCTGGTTTCGAAAACGGTTTTTACACCGGCGGCACCTTATTCGACAACGTAAAGCCCAATATGCGCATTTACCTCGAAGAAATTTTCGGGCCTGTGCTCAGCTGCGTGCGCGTGGCCAACTTCACTGAGGGCCTGAACCTGATCAACAGCCACCAATACGGCAACGGTGTCAGCTGTTACACCCGCGACGGCAACGTGGCCCGCGAATTTGGTCGCCAGGTGCAGGTGGGCATGGTGGGCATCAACGTGCCCATTCCTGTGCCCATGGCCTGGCACGGTTTCGGCGGCTGGAAAGCCAGCCTGTTCGGCGACATGCATGCATACGGTGAAGAAGGTGTTCGTTTCTACACACGCCAGAAATCAATCATGCAGCGCTGGCCAGACAGCATCGAGAAGGGCGCAGAATTTGTCATGCCCACCTCGAAATAAACCAATTCGCGTAGACTAGGTTCAACTCAACTTCGGCTGCGCGAATTCTTCCTTGAACACCGAATTCAAAGCGGGCGCACTGGTCGCATTCGGTGGATACGCTCAAGCAATTGTGTACGGCATGCTGGCCTTTGCCCCACTGGGGCAAGCCGGGCTGGCCTACGGCATTTACGCGGGCTTGGCCAGCGCGTTGCTGGGCGGTTTGTTGGGTGCCCTGATCGGGAAAGCGCCTGTTCAATTCGGTGGGCCACGCTCTTCCACCGCCCTCATTGTTGCCGGCTCACTGTTGGGCTTTCTTCAAATTACCGACAAGCACACCGAACTCATGCTGTTGCTGGCGCTTGAAATTGTGCTGGCAGGCCTGTTGATTGCACTGGCTCAACAACAGGGTGTGGGCAAGCTAATGCAGTTTTTGCCTGCCCCGGTGCTTATTGGCATGAACACCACACTGGGCCTTTTCTCGGCCTACAAACTATTGCCTGCCATGCTGGGCTTTGCGGTGTACACCACGGCCCTGCAAGCCGCCAATACCCCGGCCCTGTTTTCTCCCACGGCACTCAGCGTGTCGGCAATCACGGTTGTTGTACTGCTGTACTTCCGCGCCATACGCCCCAACCCCTTGGGGCTGGTGTACGGCCTGGCCTGCGGCTTTACACTGCACGCCCTGTTGCTGTGGGCATGGCCAGGCGCACTGCCCATACAAACCGTGGCAGCCATGCCCAGCCACCCGCTTTTACAAACCGCTCAAACCCAGCCCACGCCAGCCATTCTTGATGGCCTGCAACAAGTGCTTGCCCTGTTATTGAGTACACCCGGCCTGCTTTTGCAGGTCCTGGTGGGTGCGGCAGTGCTTGCCCTGCTCGTGGTGCTGGAAAGCATGCAGTCGCTGTTGCAAGTGGATCAAACACTGGGGACTCGGCACAACACCCGCCGTGAATTGAACACACTGGCACTGGCCAACGTGCTGTGCGGCCTTGCGCTGGCCTTGCCCAGCTCCAACTACTTTTCCAGAAGCAATGCCGCGCTGGGTGTCGGCGCGAAAAACCGCCAAAGCGAGGCCTGGTACGTGGGTTTACTGGGCCTGCTTTTGCTGCTGAGCTGGCCAATTCTGTCCCAATTGCCCCTGCACATTCTTGCCACTGCTGTGGCGGTCAGTTCTCTTTTCCTCATTCAAGGCAGCACACTGGGCTTGCTGAAACGTTTTGCAATGCCCGGCACACGCCGCCAAATGGCACCCACCGAACGCTTTACCGTGTGGGTGGTGCTCAGCATGGTGTTTGTCACCGGCATCAGCAATTTGTTGATTGGCACCCTGGCCGGCGTTCTGTTTGTCGCGGCCTACTTTCTTCAACAACAATCCGGCAGCGGCTTGCGCAGCATTGAATTCAAGCCCGCTGCACGTTCTCGCAGCATGCGCCCGCGCGCCCATCGCCAACAACTGGACAGCGCCTTTGAACACCTGGCCTGGGTGCGCTTTGAGGGCAACCTGTTTTTTGGCAACGCACCCGCCATTGCCATCCGCCTGCAAGATGAATTGGCACCGGCGCAATCGGCTTTACTCGATTTCACCCACCTTCGCTACATTGACGACACCGCTTGCGACTGTCTCGAACGGCTTTTTAAACAAGGCCTGCCTCGAGCCCACACCGTGGCCGTGCTACCCACACACGAACAGGCCACGGGCGGAATGCCCCTGCTGCGCGGCTGCCTTGCGCGTTTGGGCATTGCCACACAAGGCCACATTGACGACGCTTTTTGGCACATTGAAAACCAGTTGCTGGACCAAACTGCCTATGACAATCTCGCCTGCAGCCCCGAGAGCGCCCTGAAAAACAGCCACCTGTGCGACCACATGAGCCCCGTACAAACACAAGCCTTTTGTGCACACTGGCAAACCACCGCCCTTCCTGCAGGCCAAGCCCTGTTCACCGAAGGCGCTGAGCCTTGCGGCTTGTATGTGTTGCTGCAAGGGCAATTAAGCGCATGGCACCACACCGGGCACAGCAATGAAAGACTCATGCGCTTTTGCCCCGGCAGCATGGTTGGCGAAATGGCACTGATTGACCGCAAAGCACGCTCGGCCACCGTGCGCGCAGACACAGCCTGTACCCTGCTATTTTTGCCCACTGCGCAATTTGACCAACTGCTGATGCAGCAACCCGAGTTAAGCCAGATTCTGCAAAACAACCTGGCCCGTGAACTGGCCCTGCGAATACGGCTAGCCAACCAAAGCCTTTCGCTAACCCAGTAGCCTGAAGGCTCCAATAGAGGGTTTCCTCTTTGTGTACAACCCCGCCTTGCCGTATTTTCTCGGATGTGCACAACCTTGTAACACCCCATGAACAAAGCAGAATTCCAGAAACGCTACGGCAATTCCATTGGCAAACCCAAGCTCAGCTTACTTTTGGGCGAAGCCAAAACCCCGTTTGAAGCCGCCAAACTGGCGGTGGGATGGCGTTTTCTGGCACGCAAAAACGTGGGGCAAGGCCAAACCGTGTTGTTGTTGCCAGGCTTCGGGGCCAGCTCCAGCAGCATGACCTTCATCAAACGCTATCTGAACTCACTGGGTTACAAAGCCGTTCACTGGTCAGCCGGTTTTAACCACGGCGAAGTGGGCAAACTGCTTCCGCAAGTCATCGCCGACATCAAGGAACATTCCGAGCAGGCCCAGGCACCCATCAAATTGCTGGGCTGGAGCCTGGGTGGTTACCTGGCCCGCGAGGCAGCACGTGAAGTACAACAAAACGTAAGCCGTATTGTCACTATTGGCAGTCCGGTGATTGGCGGGCCCAAATACACCGCCGTGAAAACGCTGTATGACATGCGCGGACTCGATGTCGAGTCCATTGAAAACAGCACCCTGAAGCGCTTTGAGCACCCCATTGTGTGCCCCATCGTTGCGCTGTATTGCAAGAAAGACTCCATCGTAAGCTGGCAGGCCTGCATCGACCGCTTCAGCCCCAATGTTGAACACATCGAGATCGACACGCCCCACCTGGCCATGGGTGTCAGCAAGGAAGTCATGAACCTGCTGCCTTATGCCTTGGGTACACCGCTGAAATAGGCGGGTATTCACCTGTGTCCTCCGGGCTTTTACTGACTTGAAACTTTTCGCCAGCAGCGTAGACTAAATTTCTAGTGGACGGTGCTCGCACTGCCACGACACAAGGCAACAAACCCTTGTGCCTGTACCCCCTTTTGCATGCAGTCCGTCCTGCAAATTCGCCCGCCGGCCCCAAGTCGGCGGATGCATCAAGACTGTGTGTCAAAAAGGGTTTCAACATGATCAGACAACACTACCAAGCACTAGAACACATCAGCGCCAGCGCTACCGACACCATCACGGTCAGCGACCCCAGCCGCCCTTTGAAGCTGACAGCAGATTCGCCAGCCTTCGACGCCATGACAGACCTTCGGCGTGTACACCCCGTCAGTATCTCCGGCTCTGAAACGCTGGAGCAAGCCCGCACCACCATGATCGTGTGCGGCGTCAAACTGCTGTTTGTTCGCAATGAACAGGGTCACCTGCAAGGCCTGCTCACCGCCAATGACCTGGCTGGCGAGCGCGCAATCAAGGAAGCTTCTTCCAGCAATCGCAATGTGCCTGAACTCACGGTGAATGACGTGATGGTTAAACTGCCAGACCTGGAGTTTCTGGAGTTTGGCGCAGTGTCGCGCGCTGAAGTGGGCCATATTATTGCCACACTGCGCGAACACAACCGGCAACACGCACTGGTGGTCGACAACCGCACAGGCAAAATGCGTGTAGTGGGTTTGTTCTCTTCTACACAAATTGCGCGGCAAATGGGCATTCCCGTGATGGACCCTGTCAAAGCCAGCACCTTCGCTGAAATTGAAGCCGCGGTGGCCGCTGCTTAAACTTTCAGCAATTCGACCACCAAGGGGTGGTCGATTCCCTTCACATTCCACACACCATGAATTTCCTCGTGCAGATCCGGGCACTGCCCCAACAAGCGCAAACCGCTTAAAGTGCCCGCATCGTACACACCCAAGCGGCTCACCGGAAATACACCCAGGCCACGGGCGGCAAACACCGACATCAAAGCGCTGTCCTCGAACTCGCCCACCACATGGGGCACAATTCCCAGCTGCTCAAACCAGTAATTCAAGTCCACCCGCAAGCGGGAATGCCCCGTGGGCAGCAGCACGGGCAGTTCTGCCAGGCAGTGCGGAAAATGGCTCACACTGCATTTTTTCACCCACCTCGAAGCACCGTACCAATCCACCGTAGTGGTATTCAACACGCGGCTTTGCATGCGCAAGTTGGGGTTGGCTGGCGGGGGTTGCCCAGCAAACACAAAGTCTAGGTGAAGCAAAGCCAACTCAGCCAGCAACTGCTCAGGCTCACCCTCGTGACAGGTCAAGTGCAGGTCTTCAGTATCCAGCACTGGCTTCAGCAAAGCGTGCACCGCCAGTTTCGAAATTCCGTCGCACAAACCCACCCTGAAACGCTTCACCGGTTTGCTGGCCACCGCCCGCACCAGCTCCGGCAAACTTTGACCCAATTGAAAAATTTCCTCCGCTTTGGCAAAAGCCACCTGTCCAGCCTCGGTCAAAGTCACACCTCGGCCATCCGGTTTCAACAACTGGAGCCCAAGGTCTTTCTCAAGTTCGCGCACCTGCGCACTAACCGTTTGAATGGCCATGTCCATGCGCTCAGCTGCACGGGCAAAACCACCTTCTTTGGCCACCATCCAGAAGTAATGCAAGTGACGATAATTCAAGTTCATTCAAAACCCCACCAATCAACTTCGTAAAAACCGCAGTAACAGTTCATTAAATACTGATTTTTCCGAACTCACAACTGGTACACCATGGCGCCGTGTTCAATTCAACCCTCATGGAGTATCAAAGTGGACGTTTTAATGGAATTCATGCACACCGACTTTCTCGGCACAGCCGCATGGATTTGGCTGTTGTTTGTCGGTATTGTGGTTGCGCTGCTCGCCTTCGACCTCGGCGTGCTGCACAAGGATGACCACGAAATTGGGGTCAAGGAAAGCCTGCTGCTCTCGGGTGGCTACATCACCGCAGCGTGTTTGTTCGGTGCCTGGATTTGGTATTACCTGGGCTCCGAAAGCGGCATGAACTACTTCACCGGCTTTGCGATTGAAAAATCACTCTCGATGGACAACGTGTTTGTCATCGCCATGATCTTCTCGTTCTTCGCCATTCCACGCCAGTACCAGCACCGCGTGTTGTTCTGGGGTATTTTGGGTGTCATTGTGCTGCGCGCCATCATGATTGGTCTGGGTGCTGCACTGGTGAAAGAATTCAGTTGGGTGCTTTACCTGTTCGGTGCGTTTCTCGTGATCACCGGTATCAAAATGTGGTTCATGGCCGATAGCGAACCCGACATTGAGAACAACGCTATCCTGAAGTTCCTGCGCAAACGCATGCGTGTTACCGAAGGCCTGCGCGGCAACGCGTTTGTGGTCAACGAGCCTGACCCCAAAACCGGCAAGGTGGTGCGTTTTGCAACCCCCCTGTTGTTGGCTTTGGTATTGATCGAGTTTGTCGACCTGATTTTCGCGGTGGATTCCGTGCCCGCAATTTTTGCAATCACCACCGACCCGTTCATTGTGTACACCAGCAATATTTTCGCAATTCTGGGTTTGCGTGCCCTGTACTTTGCACTGGCCGCGATGATCCACCGCTTCCACTACCTGAAGTACGCTTTGGCGATGGTATTGGTGTTCATCGGCAGCAAAATTTTCCTGGTGAACTTCATTGGCAAATTCCCGCCTGCGTTCTCGCTCAGCGTGACCTTGGGTCTGATCGCCGGGGGTGTGTTGTTCTCGCTGTGGAAAACACGCGGCGGCGACAAGCCTGAAAAACTGGAACACGTCACAGAAAACAAGTAAGCCTTGCTGACAACAAAAAGGCCGGTGATTTTAAAGTCACCGGCCTTTTTTATTCCCTCATCATTTACTTGGGTTGCTTCACTGCCTCAATGGTGATCAGCACTTTCACTTCCGGGAAAAACCCCCTGTCTACTGCATAACCCAGATCGAAATCCGTGCGCTTGAATTCAGCCACCGCATCGGCCCCACACACCTCGGCCTTCTTCATGGGGTGCATAATGCACTTGAAGGTGTTGATCTTCAAAGGCACTGGCTTGGTAATGCCCTTCAAAGTCAAATCGCCCAACACTTCCACAGGCTTGTCGCCTTCAAAGCGCATTTTGCTGGCTTTGTAGGTAATCGTGGGGTGCGCTTCCACATCAAACATGTCCACGTCTTTGGCATGCTCGTTCATCTTGCCATGGCCAAAATCAAGGCTGGCCGCATCAATTTCAATGTCCACGGTGCCGGTTTTGTTGGCACGGTCCAGGGTCACCATGCCCTTGGTTTTCTCAAACTGGCCACGCCACAATGAAAGCCCGCCCATGTGGTCCGCCTCGAACGATGGGAAAGTGTGGCTTGGATCAATGACATAGGTATCCACCGCCGCATTTGCTGAGCCCAGCGCACCGAACATACCCAGTGCAACCGCACCGCCCAACATTGTTTTTGATACTTGTTTGAACATCCCTAACTCCCTGTTGTTGCTGTGTATTACGCGGTGTGCCTGCTCACTTCGCAGGCGCCACCAATTTAAAATCGATCACCACTTCATCGGCCACCAGGCTGGTGTCGCCCCACTCACCATCGGCACCCACCTTGTATTCCAGGCGCTTGATCTGGGTTTTGCCAGTGAAAGTGTGCTTGCCGCCGGCTGTTTGAATTTTTACGGGAAACTTCAACGGTTTTTTAATGCCACGAATGGTCAAATCGCCGGTTGCCTGCAAATTGTTACCACTGCCCGTTACACCCGTAATGACAAAAGTTGCCTTGGGATGATTCTTTGAATCAAACCAGTCTTTCCCTGCAACCTCTTTGTTGTACTCAGGATCGCCCAGGTCGTAACTGGCTGTGTCTACGCTCAGGGTGGCTTTGGTGTTCGCGGGCTTGGCAGGGTCATACTGCACATCGCCGGAAAATTTCTTGAAATTGCCACTCACCGGCACGTTGAACTGTTTGAACGTGGCCTTGACCTCGCTCTGCGCCACGTCAAGGGGTGCAGCCACGGCAGGAAAGGTTAAAACTGAGAGTACCAGGCCTGAAAGCGCCTTGGCGAACGGATATGTCATAGTGAATCCTGCAGAGCTTGAGAACTATCGGAGACTAATCGGCTCGCATCCCGGGAATCATGCGACCCAAAATACCGTCGCGGTCCAGAACGTGATGCTTCAAGGCCATCAACACATGGCCCACCACCAATAAGACCAGGCCTTTGCCTGAAAGTTCATGCAAGGTTTTAAACAACTCTTTTAATTCCGCGTTTTTCTCGATCACCACCGGCAGTTCAATCACACCGAACCAAACCACTGGGTAGCCCGAGGCCAGGCTGTAAAGGTAACCAAACACGGGCACACCCAACATGAACAAGTACAGGGCCAAATGCCCCATTTTGGCCAGCAGCACCGTGTTGTGTCCCCAATGTGCCGGGTACTTGGGGGTTTTCGACAACATTCGAACCACCATGCGCAACAACACCAAGGCAAACAGGGTAACGCCCAACCACTTGTGCCAATTAAACAGTTTCAGCTTGAACGGGGTAATACCGGGAATGTCGACCATGTACAAACCCACACCAAATGCGGTCAAAATGCCCACCGCCATTAACCAGTGAACCAACACCATGGGCAAACCATATCGATGGTTTTCGCTCAATGCACTTTTCAAAATCTCATCCCTTTGCAGCACAGGCTTGCATTTTCAGCAATAAATAGTTGGGTTTAAAGCCTTTTTCAAGATACAATTTACAGTTGTTTTGAAGCTGCGTACATGCCGCAAGGCCTAAACATCTATCGGGCACGTCCATAGGCGTTTCATAGGCGTTAATCAGCCAGTATTGTGCAGCCCTAATAATTACGTTTCAACCAGCGCTTTCAATCAGGACGTCGTATGAGCGATTCAAACGAACACGAACTTCTAATCAAGACACCCAAGCAACTGATCTATGCCGTCATTGCAGCGTTTGTCATTCCGATTTTCGTCATTATTTTGCTGGCTTACTACGTCAGCAGCAGCGAAAAACCCGCCGCTGGCAGCAATGCATTTTCTGAAGAATCAATTGCCGCACGCCTTGCGCCCGTGGGCACCATCGACTTCGTTGATGCCAGCGCTCCCCGTGTTCTGAAAACAGGTGAACAGGTTTACGCCGCCGCATGTGCAGCTTGCCATGACTCTGGCGCTGCTGGTTCCCCAAAACTGGGCGATCAAGGCCAGTGGAGCAGCCGCTTGACCAAGGGCTTTGACACCCTTTGGCAAAACGCGGTGAATGGCATTGGTGCCATGCCTGCCAAGGGCGGCAATTCCGACCTCGACGACATCGAAGTGGCCCGAGCAGTGGCCTACATGGGCAAGGAAGTGGGCGCTGACTATGTTGCACCCGAACCAGCCGCTCCCGCAGCCGCTGAGCCAACCGCTGAAGCTGCGAAGTAACCGGCAATTTAACTGGCAAGGCCAATCAAATAAGTCTGCTGTAAAAAAAAACCCGCCATCCGGCGGGTTTTTTTATTCGGTCAGCAGCATGCCCACGCCACGGAATATCAGCATGGCATTTTCCACCACATCCTCTACCGGCTTCCTGCAACCGTCCATGCTCCAGCGTGCAGCCATGTAAAGCACCGACCCCACCAGGCCCGAGGCCAGCAAAGTTGAATCAAGGCCTTTCACTGCACCGTCCTTTCGCTGTTCAATCAAGGGTTTGGCCAGTGTTTCCAGCATTTCCACAAAGCTGTACAGTGTTTTTAAACTCAATTCTTCCAGGTGCCGGTTCACTGTCAGCACCTCGACCAACAAAATACGGGCCGCCTGCGGGCTTTCCTTGAACTGGCTGAAAAACACGGTCAAACCCGTGCGGGTGGCCTGCTCCAGATTGTCGTCCTCCATACCCAACAACACCTTTTGCAGCTTCTCACGCAGGGTATCGGTAATGTGCAGGTAGCAGGCCGTAAACAAAGCCTCGGCATTGCTGAAACTTTCGTAAAAGTATCGCTCAGTCAGCCCTGCCTCCTGGCAGAGGCCTTTCACCGTGGCCGCATGGTAACCAGTCGACCCGAACACCTTGATGCCCGCTTCAATCAACTTGAGCCGACGCTCCGCCTTGCGGGTTTCATTGGAGACCCCGCGGTAACGACGCCCTGCGGCTTTGGCAATTTGCTCCGGTGCTTTCGCATTCATAATTGGAAGATATACTCAAAAAATAGGCATTGACAGTATGCAGGCCCAACATTAAATTGACAACCACGATTGTCAAATTACAGCTACAACACAGCACATTGGAGACCGACACATGAAATCATTCAACGGCAAAGTTGCCGCAATCACTGGCGCCGCATCTGGCATGGGCCGTACTCTTGCCCTTCAACTGGCCAAAGAAGGCTGCCATGTGTCCATCTCTGATGTTGACACCAAAGGCCTGGCCGAAACCGTAAAACTGGTGAAAGCAGCGGCCCCCAATGTCAAGGTCACCAGCCAGCAACTGGACGTATCCAACCGCGAAGCCATGTACGCTTGGGCCGATCAAACCGCCAAAGACCACGGCAAGGTTAACCTGATTTTCAACAATGCAGGCGTGGCCTATGCAACCCCGGTTGAACACATCGACTATGACAAGTTTGAATGGATCATGGGCATTAACTTCTGGGGCGTGGTTTACGGCACCAAGGCATTCTTGCCACACCTGAAAGCATCGGGCGAAGGCCACATCATCAACACCAGCAGCTTGTTCGGCCTGTGTGCTCAACCCACACAAAGCACGTACAACGCCACCAAGTTTGCCGTGCGCGGTTTCACGGAAAGCCTGCGCCAGGAACTGGACATGATGAACTGCGGCGTATCTGCCACCAGCGTTCACCCCGGCGGCATTAAAACAGCGATTGCCCGCAAAAGCGTGGCCTCTCCTGAAATTGAAGAGTTCACAGGTGCCGACTCTGAACAGGGCAAAGAATTCTTCGAGAAGTTCTTCATTACCAGCGCCGAAAAAGCAGCCGACATTATTTTGAAGGCCGTGAAGGGCAACAAGCGCCGCGTGCTGGTTGGCCCAGACGCTGTCGCCATGGATGCCATGGTGCGCACACTGCCTGAAACCTATCAGGCCATTATCGTAGGCCAAATGAAAAAAATGCGCGACAAGCAAATTGCCCGCAAAAAGCGCAAAGCAGCAGAAAAGCAAACTCAGAGCGCATAACAACGCGTTTGGACTTTCACTGCAAAACGCGGTTAGTCTTAAGACTGCCGCGTTTTTTATTGGGGACTTGATTTGGGTTCAACGAACATTCAAAAAACCCTGCTGCTGATCGGTGCTACCGGTGTGGTGGGGCACCATGTGTTGGCGCAAGCCTTGGCTCACCCGCAGGTGGGCAAGGTTGTTGCACTAACCCGCAAACCCCTCACACCACACCCCAAGTTACTCAACCAGTTGATCGACTTCAACGCCATTCCTGAAGTAGCACCATGGTGGCAAGCCGATGCGGTCATTTGCACTTTGGGCACCACCATCAAAGTGGCCAAAACCGCCGAGCAGTTCCGTTTTGTAGACTACACACTTGTGGCCCAATTCGCTGCACTGGCTGCACAACATTCAGTGCCTTGCTTCGTGTTGAATTCGGCCATGATGGCAAATCCCAAAGCGAAAGGCCTCTACCTGCGCACCAAGGGCGAAGCAGAACAGGCGGTCAAGAATGCGGGTATTTCCAGTGTTGTGATCGCGCGCCCTGGTCTTCTTGACGGTCAGCGCGAAGAGTTTCGACTCGGCGAAGAAATTGGTCTCGTGGCCAGTCGCGTGTTCAACCCACTTTTACCCAAACGTTTGCGCAGCGTAAAAGTTGAAAAACTGGCCCGTGTCATGTTGCACGAGGCATTGAAAGCCGAACACGGCGTGAAGGTTCTAGAGTCGGAAGTATTTCAATCTGACGCGGTATGATTGTGCACATCAACTTACAATTCCACCCAAGCATCCCATGGCCAATATTCTGCTGATCGACGACGCGAACACCATTCGAAAAGTTTGCGCCCACATCCTGACCCAAGCAGGTCACGTGGTGCGTACAGCAGCAAGTGCAGAGGAAGGAATCAGGAACATCGTAGAAAGTGGGGCGCCCGATTTGATCATCACTGACATTGACATGCCAGGCATGGACGGGCTGGAATTGTGCAACCGAATCCGAAAAACCGGAGCCACCGTGCCGATCGTGGTGATCACCTCGTACTCCGACAAGGAAATGATTCAACGGGCCAAAACACTTGGCCTTGCTGGCTGGTTACTCAAACCCGTTACTCCCGAAGCGCTGATCCAAAAAGCAAACTCGGCGCTGGGTACAGCTTAATTTTTACCCAGGTTTTCTTTTAAGTCGCTACCTTGGTCAACAAACCCTTCAACGCACTCAATCGGTCCTTTGGGCTCATCTTCGGCGTGTCGTCGGGCAGGTCTTTGTCGGTTTCCAGTTGAAGCTCTTTGATGAACCGAGATGGAAAACAACTCACCAGCTCGCGTGCCTTTTTCCGCTTTCTGCACCAGGTAATGTTCAGGCTGCGTTGCGCGCGGGTCACGCCCACATACATCAGGCGACGTTCTTCTTCCAGCCTGTCGTCGGTCAGTTCACGGCCTTCGCCGTCGCCAAAACTGGGCAAAATACTTTCTTCGCAACCAATTAAAAACACATGCGGAAATTCAAGCCCCTTGGCAGCATGCAGCGTACTAAGCTGCACGGCGTCGGGCCTGGTGCCATCGTCTTGCCGGTCCAGCATGGTCATCAAGGCCACCTTCTGGGTCAGGTCCAGCAGGGTTGAACCTTCTTCCTCGCCCTTGTCGCCCATCCACTTCACAAAGTCGAGCACGTTTTGCCACTTGGCTTGTGCGCCGCGCTCGTCTTGCTGCTCGTAAAGCCACTCCTCGTACTTGATGGTGCTCAGCAACTCATTGAGCAAATCACGGGCTGGCTCGCGCTGCGCGCGGTATTCAAGCTTGTTGATGAAGGTGCCAAAAGTGCGCAACGCATCGACCATGCCCGCATTCAGATGGCTCTCAGCGCCGGTTTCAAACAGCGCCTCAAACAATGAAACACCGCGTGTGCCCGCGTAGGTGCCCAGGGCCTCGAGTGTTTTTTGACCAATGCCGCGCTTGGGCGTGGTCACCGCGCGAATGAATGCGGGGTCGTCGTCCTGGTTCACCAGCAAGCGCAGATAAGCAATCACATCCTTGATTTCAGCACGTTCGAAAAAGCTTTGCCCGCCACTCAAAATGTACGGAATTTTCTGGCGGCGCAAAGCCTGCTCCAGAATACGCGCCTGAAAGTTACTGCGGTACAAAATGGCATAGTCACCGTACTTGGCACGGCGCTCAAAGCGATGACCGCTGAGCATCATTGCCACTTGTTCGGCCTCGTGTTCATCATCGGCCATGGGGCTGATCACAATCGGCTCGCCCGGGCCGTGGTCGCTCCACAGGGTTTTCGGAAACAGCTTGGGATTGTTTTCAATCAGGCGGTTGGCCGCCTGAAGAATGCGCAAGGTGGACCGGTAATTCTGTTCCAGCTTGATCACTTTCAACTGCGGGTAGTCTTCAGTCAACTGGCGCAGGTTTTCAATGGTTGCGCCTCGCCAGGCATAAATGGCCTGGTCATCATCGCCCACAGCGGTGAACATGGCGCGTGGCCCGGCAATCAAACGCAGCAAATCGTACTGGCAGGCGTTGGTATCTTGCACCTCGTCTACCAACAAATAACGCAGCCGGTTTTGCCAGCGGTTGCGCACCTCGTCATTGCCGGCCAACAAACGCGTGGGTTTCAAAATCAGGTCATCAAAATCCACCGCTTGGTATGCAGCCAATGTGGCCTCATAGCTTTTGTACAGGCGTGCAATTTGCCCTTCATCCTCGGTAGTGGCTTGTGCCAGGGCAGTGTCGGGGTCAATTAGGCCGTTTTTCCACAGCGAAATTACGCTTTGGGCCTTGCGTATCAATTGCTTGTCGGTGGTGCCGTACAACTGCTGCACCAAACCGTAGGTGTCGGTCGCATCCAGAATCGAGAAGCGCGCCTTCAAACCTGCGTGTTTGTGTTCCTCCCGCAAAATTCGAATGCCCAAGCTGTGAAACGTGCACACCAACAAGCCCTTGCCCTCGTTGCCATGCAACAACTTGGCCGCACGCTCTTCCATTTCCTTGGCGGCCTTGTTCGTAAAGGTAACCGCTGCAATATTCTTGGCACTCACGCCCTTGTTCTGGATCAGGTGTGCAATTTTTTGCGTGATCACCCGAGTTTTACCCGAACCCGCACCCGCCAGCACCAGGCAGGGACCATCCACATAATTCACGGCTTCGCTTTGGGCTTTGTTCAGGCCAACAGACATACAGGGGGGAAACTCCAGGGGAAGGCATTACTGTACCAGAGGGTACTTACAAATCGACCGGGTCCACTTCCAAAAACCAGCGCACACTGCCGGGCAGCTCGTGCAATTGCGCCAGCCACTGCGTTAAAAACCGGTGAAGTGCGGGCCTCGATTCGCTTTCAATCAGCATTTGCGCCCGCTCAATGCCACCCACCCGCACCACAGTCAACGGCACCGGGTCGCACATAAAAACAGGGTTGTCAGCGTCCACCAAGGGTTCACCCAGCTCCCTCGCTGTGCTGAGGAACTGCAAACAGTTGGCCAGCTTTTTATGGTCGGCTCGAATGGTGGCCTGGTGTGAAAACGGCGGCATGCGTGCGTCTTTGCGAGCTTGCATTTCATGGCTGGCAAAGTTTTCGTAGTCGTGCGCTTTCAAGGCATCAAACAGGGGGTGCTGAGGGTAACGGGTTTGAACCACCATGCGCGCATCACCAGCCCTGCGCCCCGCCCGGCCAGCCACCTGCATCAACTGTGCGAACAGTCGTTCAGGCGCGCGGTATGCGTGCGAATACAGCGAGGCATCCACATTCAAAGCCAACACCAGGGTTACATTTGCAAAGTCGTGCCCCTTGGCAATCATTTGCGTGCCCACCAACACATCAGCTTCCCCGCTGTGTGCCTGTTGCAGCAAGGCTTCCATTTGCCCCTTGTTGCGGGTGCTGTCGGCGTCGATTCGCAAAATATTTGCAGTGGGCAGCAAGCCAGCCAGGGTTTCCTCAATTCGCTGGGTTCCCCGGCCAAAGCCGGTCAGGTCCTGGTTTCCGCAAGTGGGGCAGTGCGTGGGCACGCGCTGCCCAGCGCCACAGTGGTGGCAACGCAGCATGCGCTCATTTTTGTGCCACACCATGTGCGCTGTGCAGTGGTCGCAATTGGCCACCCAGCCACAAGCATTGCACACCATCTGTGGCGCGTATCCCCGGCGGTTCAAAAATACAATGCTTTGTTTGCCAGCCTCGAAGTTTTGCACCAGCGCCTGCATGGCCGGCTCGCTCAATCCGTCTTTGGCTGGAAAATTGGCGGTGTTGATCAATTCCACCTTTGGCAGACTGGCACCCAGCACGGCCCGGTTTTTCAAGCTCAGCCTTTTGTAAGCGCCCAGGTCGGCCTTCAACCAACTTTCCAGGGCTGGGGTGGCCGAACCCAAAACAATCGGCACCTCGCGCTGTTTGGCCAGCATCAGGGCCAAATCCCGGGCGTGGTAGCGCATGCCGTCTTGCTGTTTGTACGAAGGATCGTGTTCTTCATCCACCACAATCATGCCCAATCTCGGCAATGGGGTCAGCACGCCCAGCCGGGTCGCGATGATCACATCGGCGGCGCCCGTTGCAGCTTCAAACCACGCCTTGGTTCGGGTCAATTCAGCCAGGTTGCTGTGCATCACCACCACGCGGTGGGGCGCCAAGCGCTCTTTGTACAAGGCTTGTGCAGCCGGGGTCAGGTTAATTTCAGGCAACAGCACCAACACCTGCTCACCGCGCTTTAGCCGTTCCTCCACCGTGTGCAGGTACACCTCGGTTTTGCCGCTGCCGGTCACGCCGTACAGCAAAAAAGGCTGAAAACCAGCGGCACTCGACAGTTGCGCAACAGCGTCCAGTTGTTCAGCGTTCAACACTGGCTTTTCAAGTTGATCAATCTTGGCCTTACCCCCTTTGCTTGCAGCAAGCGGGTCATTCCGTTCGGCCAGCAGCTTCTGTGCATGCTCCCGGGATTTGGCCACCATCACAGGTTCTTCACCACGGGCATTCAACACACGCAAGGCCTTGGGCAATGCCTCCAGCGCGATCATGCCCAAGGGGTGGTGATAATACTTGGCAGCAAATTCAATCAGGGCCTGCCAATGGGCGCTCAGGCATTCACCATGATCCAATACCGAGTGCACTGGTTTGATGTTTTCGGCCATTTGCTGATCGGGGGCGGCGCCCTGAACCAGACCGATTCGATGCTGACGTCCCCAAGGCACAATCACACGCATCCCAAATCGGGGCGTGTATTCACTGTGCCATTGGTAAGTGAAAGCTTTAGGAAGCGGTGCAGCAACCAACACATTCACCAGCAAAGTGTGTCCCTTGATCGGGTTAGATGACGTGTTTTGGTTTAGGTCTGTCTTCACAGCTTACTTTAAGTTCATGGACTAGCTGGCTTGAATTAAACGGAATACAAAATTTTTAACAGTCAATGTGGATAACTTTGTGGACATCCGTGGAAATAATCCACGGGTGCAGTACAGGATGTGGGCATACATGTAAAGTACAAATTTTGTAAAATGCCTTTTTGTTTATTTAAAACAATGACTTAATTGACCAGCCTGCTTTTCCATTCGTCGTGCAATGCAAAAAAATGTTTCTTCTGCCTTGCGCCAAAAATGTGCATAAGTCCAAGTTTTTACTGCCTTTGTTTGCGGCTATAGGCATGCACCGCGTTCACCATCACTTCCACACTGTCCGGATTGGTGAATTGGGAAATGCCATGCCCCAGATTGAACACATGGCCTGCACCGGCTTGTGGCACACCAAAACTTTCCAGTGCTTTGGCCACTTCAGCCTCAATTTGCGCTGGCTCGGCAAACAACACATTGGGATCGAGGTTACCTTGAATGGCACAACGGTCACCAATGCGCGCCCGGGCCTGGCCCAGGTTCACAGTCCAGTCCACACCCACGGCGCTGGCACCGCTGGATGCAATATCCTCCAGCCACAGTCCACCACCCTTGGTAAATACAATCGATGGGATGTCTTCAGTAAAGCTGCCGCGGTTGGCCTGCAAAGGCAAACTGGCCACAATTTTCTTGATGTAATTCAAGCTGAACTTCTGGAATGTACCGTCGGCCAAGGCGCCACCCCAACTGTCGAAAATCATCACAGCTTGCGCGCCCGCTTCAATCTGCGCGCGCAGGTACTGGCTGACCGCCTCGGTGGTCACTTCCAGAATGCGGTGCATCAGATCTGGCCGTTTGTACAACATGGTTTTTACCTTGCGGAAATCGCTGCTGCCACCGCCTTCCACCATGTAACAAGCCAATGTCCAGGGGCTACCTGAAAAACCGATCAGCGGTACGCGCCCGCCCAAAGCACCACGGATGGTGCTGACTGCGTCAGTCACATAACGCAGGCTGGTGCCAATGTCAGGCACGGCCAGCTTGGCCACGTCAGCCTCAGTCACCAGGGGGCGCTCAAACTTCGGGCCTTCGCCTTCCGCGAAGTAAAGGCCCAGGCCCATGGCGTCGGGCACGGTCAGAATGTCAGAGAACAGAATGGCGGCATCTAACTTGTAACGCTCCAGCGGCTGCAGTGTTACCTCGCAGGCCGCCTCAGGGTTGGTGCACAAACCCATGAAGTTACCGGCCTTCGCGCGCGTTGCCCGGTATTCAGGCAAATAGCGGCCCGCCTGGCGCATCAGCCAGACAGGGGTGTACTCGGTGGCTTCGCGACGCAATGCGCGCAGGAAGGTGTCGTTCTTGACGGGCTGAAAACTGCTCATGTTCGTAAGTGCTTCTTGTATAAATTCAAACTAAAAACAGACGCTGGTGTTCGGTTTTCAAACAACGGTCCATCACAAAGGGCAAACCCGCTGCGCGGGCCTTGGCTTCCACCAGATCATTGCGAATACCCTGCTGCAACCATACAGCGCCGGCACCCACATTCATGGCCTGAGCCAACACATCGGGGGTGTGTTCGGCACGGCGAAACACATCCACCAAATCAATCTTCAAACCGGTTTCTGCGATCGCTGTTTTTAAATCGGGGTAGCAGGTTTCACCCATCAAGCCGCTGGGTCGCCCCTGCAAAGCCGGATTGATTGGCAAAATTCGATAACCCTGCGATTGAAGGTACTTGGCCACAAAAAAACTGGGCTTGTGAGCCTGCGAGGAGAAGCCCACCACAGCGATCGTTTTGGTGTTTTCGAGCAGTTGCTTCAGTTCAGCGTCTTGCATGCGCATTCTTTCAGCGGTTGCCCGCCTAAGCTCAAGTTTCGAAGGACTCCATTGTGCCTGAAAAACCAGTGCTTCGGATCCAGCCCAAGCCATCGCGGGTGCCGGCCTTGGGCCGATATTCACAACCCATGTGGCCGTTGTAGCCCAACATCTTCAAATGGGCACACACCGGCGCGTACACTTCGGCCCCTGGCTCATCGCGATTGGGCACACCCGCCAGTTGCATGTGTTTTACCCGCCCGGTGGGCAAGTAATCGCTCAGTGCTTTCAAGACTTCCCCTTCGGTGCGTAGGCAATGGTAAAGGTCCATTTGCACGCCCAGGTTAGGTTTGTTCAAGCGGATCAGCAATTCGTGTGCTTCAGCCTGCCTGCTTAACAGGTAACCGGGCACATCGAAATGGTTGATGGGTTCAATCAACCAGTCAATCGGCTCAGCGCTCATGGTGCCGGCCAGCCACAACAGGTTTTCTTCATAACAATCCCACGCAGCCTGCGCACTTTGTCCTTCGCTTGAATTCAAAACGCCTGCCAGCACATGCACCTTGCGCACACCCAGCACCGTGGCGCAATTCACAGCGCGTTCAATTGAATGTCTGAATTCATCGCGCCGTGCGGGCGAACAGGCCAATCCCCGATCGCCCTTAGTCCAATCGCCTGCCGGTGCATTGATCAACACCCATTGCACGCCGGCCTCAAGCGCCTTGTCGCGCAACAGCTCAGCTGGATATTCGTAGGGAAACATACACTCAGCGTGTCTGAAGCCATCTTGAGCGCAAGCATGCAATCTGTCCGGGAAATCAAATTCGGTGTACAGCCAGCTTAGGTTGGCGGCCAGCTTCATACTTCAAACACCAAGTGTGGATTGAAAAACGGGTTTTCGAAGGCCTGTGGCGTCACTTGTACCTGTCCGCGCTCCATTTTTCGGGCTTTGCCTTTTTTGCGAACATAACCTCGCGGATTCACCAGCACGCGGGTTTGACCACCGTTGTTGTGAACTGTGTAATCAAATGAATCGTGCATGTGCCCATGTACCCACACATCGGCCTTGCCCATCAAGCGACTGAGGTCGGATACAAATGCGGCGTTGATCGGGCTGAGATTAAAACGCGGGTGAATGCTTTGCGGATGCGGCGCATGGTGAGTAATCACCACGGTTTTTCCATCAAACGGTACGGCCAGTGCAGACTCCAGCCAGTCAATATTCTGATAGTGCAAATCGATTCCCATGCTGGGGGAAAACTGTTTGCCACGCATGCGGATTAATTTGTAATCCGGCAAAAATGCCTTGGCCACCAACTCGGCACCAAACCGCCAACCGGGCTGTATATTAAAATCGGTCCACAAGGTACAACCCAGAAAACGCACGCCCTGAATTACCACGCTGGTTCGCTGCAGGTAATTCAATTGTTTCCTCGCGGCCAGTTCAAACAAATGGTCGTCCAGAATTTCAATGTCGTGGTTGTAGTACTCGTGGTTGCCCGCCACATAAATATGGTGTTTCTCGCCCAGGTCGGCGAGCGCCTGCAAACCCTGCGTCCCTTGGTGAATGTCTCCGGCAAGGATCATCAAGTCCACATCCTCAGCGGGTTGTGGAACAGCCGCCAAAGCGGGGAAGCGGCGCATCGTCTCAAGATGCAGATCAGAGTACAAGGCGATTTTCATGCCTTTATTCTAACCTGTAGAGGAGTCAAAGCGGATTACACACCCTCAGTCGCCAGCGCACTGCCCATTTGTTCAATGCACCGCAGAATATGATCTTCCAGAATTTTGCAGCTGATATGCCGCCAGTCCAGTCGATTGACGAATACCAGGCAATCATTTTTCGGATCGATTGCAAACCAAGAGGGGATGGGTGTTGAAGCGCCCATTTCACGATTGGCCTGCAGCACTTTCTTGGCAGCAGCCAGGTTATCGAGGCGAAAGCGTTTTAATTCAATGTGAATATCAACCCAGGTAATGCCTTCCATTTCCCCATGCTGAAGCAGTACTGCCTGATCATTGAAGAAAAACACACGCCCTGAGGGAGTCATGTTACTGGGGCGATTCTGTTGGAGGTCTTTCAACAGCGCATCGAATTGTTGGTACATAAATGGCTCCTTGATTGCCACTTATGTTGCGAATCCATGCGGGTAGGTTCCACAGACTTTCACAATGGGTCTGCCCAAGAAAAAAGCCACAGTTTTCACCGTGGCTTCTCACTGGTTTTTCAACCCTGTATTACTTAACGTACTTTTCTCAAGCGCTTGATGGCTTGCAACTGTGCAATCGCGGAAGCCAATTCAGCCTGTGCTTGAGCATAGTCAATGTCCGCACTGCGATTGGCCAATGCTTCTTCGGCCAAACGCTTGGCTTCCGTTGCTTTGGCTTCATCCAGGTCGCTGCCACGAAGGGCCGTGTCTGCAAGAACGGTCACCGAGTTGGGTTGTACTTCCAACACGCCACCGTTTACAAACACCACTTCTTCTTCAGCCTGACCTGCAATCTTGATGCGAACTGTACCGGGCTTGATGCGTGTAATCAGCGGGGTGTGGCGTGGGTAAATACCCAGCTCACCCTGCTCTCCGGGCAAAGCAACAAACTCTGCTTCACCTTCGAAGATTGATTCTTCTGCACTCACCACGTCCACGCGGATTGTCGACATACTCATTTCCTTTGTGATGGGCACCGGCTTGGGTTTTCACCTTTGCCGGTACACGACACACCAATCGGATTACTGAATTTTCTTGGCTTTTTCGAAGGCTTCATCGATGGTACCTACCATGTAGAAAGCCTGCTCAGGCAAGTGGTCACACTCACCGTTCACAATCATCTTGAAGCCGCGAATGGTTTCCTTCAGTGACACGTATTTGCCGGGCGAACCGGTGAACACTTCAGCCACTGTGAAAGGCTGTGACAGGAAACGCTGGATTTTACGCGCACGGGCCACGGCCAACTTGTCTTCTGGAGACAATTCGTCCATACCCAAAATCGCGATAATGTCGCGCAGTTCCTTGTAACGCTGCAGTGTTTGCTGCACGCCACGGGCCACGTTGTAATGCTCTTCACCGATGATGTTGGGGTCAACCTGGCGTGATGTGGAATCCAGTGGATCCACCGCAGGGTAAATACCCAAGGAAGCGATGTCACGAGACAACACAACTGTCGCATCCAAGTGAGCAAACGTTGTCGCAGGTGACGGGTCGGTCAAGTCATCCGCAGGAACGTAAACCGCTTGCACGGAAGTAATGGAGCCCTTCTTGGTCGAAGTAATACGCTCTTGCAAGCGACCCATTTCTTCGGCCAGTGTTGGCTGGTAACCCACCGCAGAAGGCATACGACCCAGCAACGCAGACACTTCAGTACCGGCCAATGTAAAGCGGTAAATGTTGTCCACGAAAAGCAGAACGTCACGGCCTTCGTCACGGAAGTATTCAGCCATGGTCAAGCCAGTCAACGCAACGCGCAGACGGTTGCCGGGAGGCTCGTTCATCTGGCCATACACCAGTGCCACTTTGTCCAACACGTTGGAATCTTTCATCTCGTGGTAGAAGTCGTTACCCTCACGAGTACGCTCACCCACACCGGCAAACACGGAGTAACCACCGTGTTGCTTGGCGATGTTGTTGATCAATTCCATCATGTTCACGGTCTTGCCCACACCCGCACCACCGAACAAGCCTACCTTACCGCCTTTGGCGAACGGGCAGATCAAGTCGATCACCTTGATGCCTGTTTCGAGCAGTTCTGTCGAGGGTGACAGTTCGTCAAAAGCAGGGGCGTTCTGGTGAATGGCACGTGTTGCGTCGGTTGTTACGGGACCTGCTTCATCGATTGGGCGACCCAATACATCCATGATGCGGCCCAGTGTGCCTTGGCCCACGGGAACTGAAATTGGCTTGCCTGTGTTGTGCACAGCCATGCCACGGCGCAAGCCGTCTGATGCACCCAAACAGATGGTACGAACTACACCGTCACCCAGCTGCTGCTGAACTTCCAGTGTCAGTTCGGAACCTTCCATGGTTAGCGCGTCGTACACTTTCGGCATGTTGTTGCGTGAAAACTCAACGTCAATAACCGCGCCGATACACTGTACGATTTTTCCTTCGTTTGTCGCAGTACTCATCGTTATTTCCTTAATTCAAAATCGTTCCGAACATCCGCTTACACAGCCGCTGCGCCGCCGACGATCTCTGCCAGTTCTTTCGTAATGGCAGCCTGACGGGCTTTGTTGTAGGTAAGTTGCAGTTCACTGATCACATTCTTGGCGTTGTCTGACGCTGCCTTCATCGCAACCATACGTGCTGATTGTTCTGAAGCCATGTTCTCTGCCACTGCCTGGTACACCAATGCTTCGATGTAACGCAGCAACAAATCGTCAATCACGGCCTTCGCATCCGGCTCATAGATGTAGTCCCACGACGTGGAACCCTCATCGGCTTGCAGCCTTTCGCCACCCAAGGGCAGCAATTGCTCGAACACGGCTTCTTGCTTCATGGTGTTCACAAACTTGGTGTAGGCCAAATAAACAGCATCCACTTCGCCTGCAACGTACGCATCAAGTTGAACCTTGATCGCGCCGATCAGTGCTTCCAGGTGGGGCTTGTCGCCAAGACCCGTGACCTTGGAAGTCACGTCAACACCAATGCGGTTAAAGAAGCCAGCGCCCTTTGTACCGATTGCGGTTGCTCGTACCTTTGCGCCCTTGGCACCAAACTCCTGAAACTTGCTGGTGACCAGACGCAGAATGTTGGTGTTCAAGCCACCACACAGACCTTTGTCCGTTGTCACAACAATCGCAGCCACGTTTTTGATTTCGTCGCGCGCCACCATGTATTCATGGCGGTATTCAGGGTTTGCCTTGGCCAGGTTGGCGCAAATATTCCGAACTTTGTCCGCATAGGGACGAGCCGAACGCATACGGTCCTGGGCTTTGCGCATTTTGGACGCAGCCACCATTTCCATCGCCTTCGTGATCTTTCGCGTGTTTTGCACGCTCTTGATCTTGGTCCGGATTTCCTTCATTCCTGACATCGTATTTCCTCCAATGACTGGGAAGGTGCAAGACCTTCCGAGTTATGCGGTGGGTACAATCAGATCGCTCTGATTAATACGCGCCAGTTTTCTTGAATGATTTCACGGCCTCGTGCAGCTTAGGCTCATCGTCTTTCGACAATTCGTAAGTCTGCTCGATACGATCGATCAGGTCCTTGTGGCTTGTCTGCATGAATTGACGCAGGGAAACCTCAAAAGGAAGAACGTTCGATACCTCGACATCATCCAAATAACCATTGTTGATTGCAAACAGGGCCAGTGCCATTTCCCATGTTTTCAATGGGGCGTACTGGGGCTGCTTCAGCAATTCAACCACACGGCGACCACGTTCCAGCTGGCGGCGGGTTGCTTCATCCAGATCAGAAGCAAACTGCGCAAACGCAGCCAATTCACGGTACTGCGCCAAGTCGGTACGAATACCGCCTGACAGCTTCTTGACCACCTTCGTTTGCGCTGCACCACCCACGCGAGACACGGAAATACCCGCGTTAATCGCTGGACGAATACCGGCGTTGAACAAGTCGGTTTCCAAGAAGATTTGACCGTCAGTAATCGAAATTACGTTGGTTGGAACGAACGCTGTTACGTCACCCGCCTGGGTTTCAATGATTGGCAGCGCGGTCAAAGAACCTGTTTTGCCTTTCACTTCACCCTTGGTGAATTTTTCAACGTATTCGGCGTTCACGCGTGATGCGCGCTCCAGCAAACGGCTGTGTAGATAGAACACGTCACCTGGGTAAGCTTCGCGACCGGGTGGACGACGCAGCAACAGGGAAATTTGACGGTAGGCTACAGCTTGCTTGGACAGATCGTCGTACACAATCAGGGCGTCTTCACCGCGATCGCGGAAATATTCGCCCATGGTGCAACCAGAGTAAGGAGCCAAATATTGCATGGCTGCTGATTCTGAAGCGGAAGCCACCACAACAATGGTGTATTCCAGTGCGCCGTGCTCTTCCAGTTTGCGCAACACGTTTACGATGGAAGAGGCTTTTTGGCCCACAGCCACGTACACGCAAGTTACGCCAGTGCCTTTCTGGTTAATGATCGCGTCGATCGCAACAGCTGTTTTACCAGTCTGGCGGTCACCAATGATCAATTCACGCTGGCCACGGCCAACAGGAACCATGGCGTCAATCGCCTTTACACCGGTTTGCAGTGGCTGGTCTACGGATTTACGTTCAATCACACCTGGCGCCACTTTTTCGATCACGTCGGTCATCTTGGCGTTCACTGGGCCCTTGCCGTCGATAGGCACACCCAATGCGTTTACCACGCGACCACGCAACTCGGGACCCACTGGCACTTCCAGAATACGGCCGGTACACTTGACCATGTCGCCTTCAGAAATGTGCTCGTAAGAACCCAAAATAACGACACCCACGGAATCACGTTCCAGGTTGAGCGCCAAACCAAAGGTGTTGCCCGGGAATTCCAGCATTTCACCTTGCATTACATCTGACAAACCATGAACGCGGCAAATACCGTCGCTCACGGACACTACAGTACCTTGTGTCCGGATGTCGGCCGATGATCCGAGGCCTTCGATCCGGCTCTTGATCAGTTCACTGATCTCAGAGGGATTAATCTGCATATTGATTGCTCCAATTACGTTTGAGGGCCAAGTTAGGCTGTTAAAGCCGCCTTCATCGCGTTGAGTTTGCCGCGCACCGAACTATCCAAAATTTGGTCGCCCACAGTGACGCAAACGCCACCAATCAGCGATTCATCCACATGAACAGTGACGTTCAATTTGGAACCAAATTTCTTTTCCAATGCACCACGTACGTTTTGAACTTCAGCATCAGTCATGGGGAATGCAGAGGCGATGATCGCATCTGCAGAACCTTCATGGCTGTTCTTCAATTCTTCGAACTGTCGAGCGATTTCTGGCAAGGCCAGCAAACGGCCATTTTCCACAAGCGCAC
>LFEF01039598.1_pt3 | contig 152929 bp, 120 predicted proteins | sample 619371 | NCBI WGS metagenome assembly LFEF01 (sample SAMN03014291, study PRJNA259931) | freshwater metagenome | biome: lake; feature: waterbloom | place: China: Taihu Lake | collected 2006-08 | depth 0 m m
GCCTTTGGCGCCGCTCTTTTTTATGAACTGTAAAACCGCTTATTATTTTGAAGGCTTGAACAACGCTTCATCGATTGGTTTATTGATTTCGATTTTCGAAACAGTATATTCAGCCGTCATGCCATTACCAAGTGGTACTACAGAACTCATTGGTACAACAATACCTTCCGGTAATTTTTTGAAATCGCTGAAGGTAGTTACGAGTTCGTTGCCTTCGGCTGTACGAACAGATTGCACGAGGTTGTATGTTTTTTTATCGATGAAGTGCATTACAACAACACCATTTTTACCAGTCATTTTAAGTTTAAAACAGTCAACACCATCAACAGTTTCCGATCCTGCCAGTTCAAAGCTGTGGCCCTTGCTTTTGTAATCAATAAAAGCACCCTGTACATCCAGCTGTCCCTGTGCTTCTTTTAATTGTTCATCAGGCATTTTTTGCGCTTCGGTTTGTTGTTGTACCGGCATAAACATCCAGCCTTCTGTTGGCGTTACAACAATGTAATTGTTCATACCCATAATCGACAGATCCTGTCTTGTACCTTTTTGGTGAAGAACGGTACGGGTTACATCAATGGTAATTCCCTGCACGCTCATTGCACCGGTTTCAACAATACTGGTTACTTTTTTCCAGTTGTCTGCGCCACCAATGGCTTCAATATGTTTGCTTACAATTTCATCGGCAGTTTGTGCCTGGAGAGAAATGCTTCCGAATACAGCAGCCACGAAGAGGCTGACAATTTTCACGATTTTCATTTGTTTGATTTTTATAATAGGTGCTAAAGTAACAGAAATTGTTACAGTTCAGCTGCTGATTTTTTCTTTGTTTAACAGTTCTTGCGGCTTTATGCCCCGCATCGAGTAACTTGGCCCCGATTTTAAACAGCTTCACGTATGAGTGTTTACCTACACAAAGGAAATATTGTAAATATCTTCAACAGCTCCGTTTTTTATGGTGAGGTGCGTGTTGAACATGGCCGTATTAGCAGCATTCAACAATTGTCGCACACAGCCCAACAAGGTGAACCCTATATTTTACCTGGCTTTGTAGACAGTCATGTACACATCGAAAGTTCGATGCTGGTGCCTTCGGAGTTTGCAAGATTAGCGGTGGTGCATGGTACAGTGGCAACGGTGAGCGATCCGCATGAAATTGCCAATGTGTGTGGTATGGCAGGCGTGGAGTTTATGATCGAAAACGGTAAGACGGTTCCCTTCAAGTTCAACTTTGGAGCGCCCAGCTGCGTACCTGCCACCACATTCGAAACAGCAGGTGCTGTACTCAATGCAGCCGATGTAAAAGCATTGCTGCAAAAGGAAGAAATCAAATATTTGAGTGAGATGATGAACTTTCCCGGTGTGTTACATGCCGATGCGGAAGTGATGGAGAAAATAAAAGCAGCTGCGGAATTGGGTAAACCAGTTGATGGACATGCGCCGGGCTTGCGTGGTGAGGATGCGAAGAAGTACATCGAGGCTGGCATCAGTACCGATCATGAATGTTTTACGAAAGAAGAAGCACTGGATAAGTTGAAGTATGGGATGAAGATTATTATACGTGAAGGAAGTGCGGCCAAAAACTTTGAAGCATTGTATTCACTGATCGATGAGTATCCTGATATGATCCTGCTTTGCAGCGATGATAAGCACCCCGACAGTTTGGTAGAAGGACACATCAATCAACTTTGTGCAAGAGCTGTGGCAAAAGGTGTAAATGTTTTTCATGTATTAAAAGCAGCTTGTGTTAATCCGGTCTTGCATTACAAGCTCGATGTGGGTTTGTTGCGAGAAGGTGATGCGGCCGATTTTATTCTCGTGAATGATTTGCAACAGTTTCATGTACAGCAAACCTATCTTAACGGAGAGCTGGTGGCGGAAGCAGGTAAATCGCTTATCAGCGCCGGTTCCTCATCGGTTATTAATCAGTTTAACTGCTCGGAAAAACCTGTAGCTGATTTCGAATTCCGCCTCAATCGTTTTGGCCATGCAGATGCAGAAAATATCGAGCAGGTATATGTGGTAGAAGCATTAGACGGACAGCTTATCACCAACAAACGCATTGAGCCAATTACTTCTTTTGAAGTGAAAGACGGAATCATTTGCGCTAACATTGAGAAGGATTTTCTGCATATGGTGGTGGTTAACCGTTACCAGGATGCACCGGTAGCAAAATGTTTTGTAAAAAACTTCGGGTTAAAGACAGGTGCCATTGCCTCATCGGTAGCACACGACAGTCATAATATTATTGCAGTTGGTACCGATGCGGAAAGTATTGCAAAAGCTGTAAATCTGGTTATTCATGCAAAAGGTGGCGTAAGTGCGGTAGGCAACGAAACAGAAGCCATGCTTCCTTTGCCGGTTGCCGGATTAATGAGTACAGATGATGGTTATAAAGTAGCCGAAGCATATAGTATTGTTGATGCAGCTGCGAAACAGCTCGGCTCAACATTGGCTGCACCATTTATGACTCTTTCGTTTATGGGCTTGTTGGTAATACCACATCTTAAACTCAGCGATATGGGCCTGTTCGATGGCGACAGCTTTAGTTTGGTTTAAGGTAATTACTTAGCGTAAATCGATACTTGTCTTCAATTCTGTATTTTTTGACGCCGGAAAGAACAATATAACGGAATTGATTGTTCATATTGTGCTACCCTTTATCCACTAAAGAAACCAATATGCAACAATTACTCCGTGACATTGAACAGGTGGTTGATCTCTCCACCTCCGAAACAAAAGAGCTGATCGAAGCCTTTAAACGTTTTACAGACAGGCATTTCGATATTGACCCTGTTGTTCTGCAACAAACATTTTCTTATTCTGCAGCCCACCTGTTGAACCAACAGGAAGATGAGGATAATGCACACGCCCAGCTTGAAGAACTGCTGATTTACTAAAACGCTCTTTCCAGCTTCAGTTTAAAATAATCAGTAATAACTGTTATTTTAGCCGAAACAGTTTTTATGCGAAAGTTCATCGGTATTTTCACAATCGTTGTTATTGTTGTACTTGCTGTATTCATTTACTGGCGTTATTACCGGCCGTTTGGTGACGGCACCAAAGCAGGTGAACTTAATTACATAGTAAAAAAGGGGTATGTTTTTAAAACATACGAAGGCAAACTTATTCAATCGGGTTTGCGTTCAAAAACAGCAGGTACAGTAGCCAGTTATGAATTTGAATTTAGTGTTGAGGATGATAGTGTGGCAAATAATTTAATGATGAATAGTGGAAAAACATTCGTGTTACATTACAAAGAATATCTTGGTGTAATTCCCTGGCGTGGTCATTCGAAGTATGTGGTAGATAAAGTCATTAATATGAAAGAGTAATAAACGAAGAACGCCCCGGTTAACCGGGGCGTTCTTCGTTTATTGAATCTATTTTAATACAGTTTGCTCTTCAGCATTCCCCATTTACACAATCTGTAAACCAGCGAAACTTTTAAACAACCCAGCCCATATTTCATACTTCTGCGGAAGTTGATGCTGCTGGCTTCTTCAAAATACTTGGTTGGGCAGGTTACTTCGCCGATCTGGAAGCCTTTGTAAAAAATCTGCGATACCATTTCATTATCGAAAATAAAATCATCATCGCAGGCTTCCAGTTTGACTGACTGTAGTACTTCTTTACTGAATGCACGATAGCCGGTATGGTATTCTGACAGTTTTTGTCCGAGTAAAATGTTTTGGGTGAGGGTAAGAAAACGATTGGCAATGTATTTATACATCGGCATACCACCCTTTAATGCACCGTTACCCAAAATACGGCTGCCGAATACAACGGGATACACATCGTTCCCAATAATACTGATCATGGCATGCAACAGCATAGGTGTGTATTGGTAATCGGGGTGCAGCATCACCACAATATCCCCACCCAGTTCCAGTGCTTTTTTGTAGCAACTCTTTTGGTTGCCGCCATAACCCTTATTCTTTTCGTGGCTGATGATATGTTGAATGCCCAGCTCCTTGGCCTTGGCTACGGTTTCATCTTTACTGGCGTCATCTACCAGCACCACTTCGTCTACAATGTCGAAAGGGATTTCGTTGTAGGTAATCTCCAGTGTTTTTGCCGCATTATAAGCCGGCAGTACGACGATGACTTTTTTGTTGTTGAACATGGCGGCAAAGATAAGGAGAAACCCCCTCCGCCCCCTGAAGGGGGAACCAGTAACAACCTAACAGTTGCATCAACATTTCTCGTTTAGTAAGCCCTTAAAATTTGCTTTAAATGCTAATTGAATTCTGAAAGAAATGACAAAATGCTGCCATTTACTCAAGTTGTTACCAGTTCTCACCTTTTGCAGGGAGTTAGAGGGTGTTTCATTTCCCCCTTTAATGGATAGGGTGTACATTTGCAGCCCTTAATAAAGCGAATTATGTTTCAGAATTTAAGCGAACGGTTAGAAAGTGCGTTTAAGAATATAAAAGGTGAAGGCCGTATTACGGAGCTCAACATTGCCGCAACGGTAAAAGATATCCGTCGTGCATTGGTAGATGCCGACGTAAACTACAAGATTGCCAAAGAGTTTACCGACACGGTAAAGGATAAGGCCCTTGGCAGTAAAGTATTGCTGGCGGTTAATCCCGGGCAGCAAATGGTGAAGATTGTGCAGGACGAACTGGCCGAACTGATGGGTGGTACAGAAGCCGAGCTGGACTTAAAAGGATCGCCTGCTGTGATCCTCATTGCCGGTTTACAGGGTAGCGGTAAAACCACTTTCAGCGGAAAGCTGGCGAATTACCTCAAAACCAAGAAGGGTAAAAGTCCATTGCTGGTGGCAGCTGATATTTACCGCCCGGCGGCAATTGATCAGTTGACGGTACTTGGTGGACAGATTGGTGTGGATGTGTACAGCGAACGGGAGAATAAAGATGCCGTTGCTATTGCACAAAACGCCATCAAAGAAGCAAAAGCAAAAAACAAGAATGTGGTGATCATCGATACGGCCGGTCGTTTAGCGATCGACGAAGTGTTGATGACCGAAGTAGCGAATATCCGCAATGCAGTTACCCCGAACGAGATTTTGTTTGTGGTGGACAGTATGACGGGACAGGATGCGGTGAACACGGCCAAATCCTTCAACGACCGCCTGGACTTTACCGGTGTGGTACTTACAAAATTAGATGGCGATACCCGTGGTGGTGCAGCGCTTTCCATCAAATACACCGTGAACAAGCCGATCAAATTTGTGAGCAGTGGCGAAAAGATGGATACGCTCGATGTATTCTACCCCGATCGTATGGCCCAGCGTATTCTCGGCATGGGTGATATTACTTCACTCGTGGAAAAAGCGCAGGCCCAGTTCGATGAAGAACAAGCCAAGAAGCTGGAGAAGAAAATCCGCAAAAACCAGTTCGACTTTGAAGATTTCAAGCAACAGCTGGAGCAGATCAAGAAAATGGGTAACCTCAAAGACCTGATGGGCATGATTCCCGGAATGGGCAAGGCCATGAAGGATATTGAGATCAGTGACGACGCTTTCAAAGGTGTGGAAGCCATCATCAACTCCATGACTCCCCAGGAAAGGGCAAACCCTGACCTCATCAGCCAAAGCCGCCGGATGCGTATAGCCAAAGGCAGTGGAAAAGATATTGCCGAGGTAAATGCTTTTATGAAGCAGTTTGAGCAGATGAAGCAAATGATGAGCATGATGAACAAAATGCCCATGGGCCGTATGATGCCAGGTTTAGGCCGCCGGTAAAATTTAATTTTTCAGGGGTTGGAACTTTGAGCTTCACGGCTTATTTTTGCCTTCCTAGTTAACCTTTATTTATTCACGCATTTAAATTTTAATTTACGATGCCAGTTAAAATCCGTCTGCAAAGACACGGGTCTAAAAAGAGACCTTTCTATTTCATCGTTGTGGCCGATGCAAGAGCCCCAAGAGATGGTAAATTCATTCAGAAAATTGGTACTTACAACCCTGTAACAGAGCCTGCTGTGATCCAGATCGATCGTCAGAAAGCACTGGAGTGGTTACACAAAGGAGCTCAGCCTACAGATACTGTGCGCAAGATCCTTTCTACAAAAGGTGTATTGTACCTGAAGCACCTCTTACGTGGTGTTAGCCTTGGTTTATTCGATCAGGCAGCTGCAATGGAAAAATTCCAGGCTTGGCATTCTGAGCACGAAGCTACAGAAGCGAAGAAAAGAGAAGAAGCCCGTAAGGCAAGATTCAAACAGCGCAGTGGTGGTAATTACCAACGTCGTCCGATGGCTCCAAGAAAGCAGGAAGGTGGCGAAGCACCGGCAGCTGAGTAATCCCATTACTTACATTTGTCTTCATAAAAATCCCTCGCAATATTGTGAGGGATTTTTTTATGCACACCTATTTGTTGCCGGGAAGACAGGAAGACGGAAAGAAGAAAATGTTTTTGTACTTAGCTTTTATGCTGCTATTTAGCTTTTGTTGCGTCGCACACTTGTGCATTTTGTTTTCTATTCAGCAAAACCCACCCCATTTCAACTTTACTATGTGCCACATGTTGCAACCCCTCCCAAGAGGGGATAAACAGCATTCTGTTCGACATCATATTAAATGCAACAAGTAAGCTAAATACCCATTCTCTTTGGAAAGCGAGGCTTGTGCTATGCAGTTCCCCCTTTAGGGGGCGGAGGGGGTTCCTTATCTTTGCCGCATGGAACAATACTTCAGCATCGGGCAAATACTCGGCACTTTCGGATTAAACGGCGAAGTGGTACTCAAGCATAATCTGGGTAAAAAAACTTCGTTGAAAGGACTGGAAGTATTGTTTATTGAAGAATCGAAAGATAAATTTCTGCCTTACTTCATTACAGGTACCAAAATCAAGAACGAAGAAGAAGTATATATTGCTATTGACGGTATTACCACCAAAGAAGAGGCAAAGAAACTATCGCCGAAAAAAGTGTGGTTGCGTGAAGCCGATTTTCATAAACAGGCGGGTAAAGCGGCGCCGATTTCATTGATAGGTTATTTAATGATTGATGGTGATAAAGAACTGGCGGTGATACAGGAAGTGATCGAACAACCGCTGCAGATTTTATGCAGATTAGAAATTGAAGGCAAAGAAGTATTAATACCGCTGCACGAAGAAACCATCCGCAGCATCAATCATAAAAAGAAACAGGTAGTGGTGGAACTTCCTGATGGATTACTGGAAGTGTATTTGGGCTAGTAACATTGTCATCCCGAGATACGAGGGAACTGACTGTTATAAGTACTGCCAATAATATCCTAATTACAAGCTAATACGTTTTTAAGCTTCTTATTATCAAACAAACAATCTGCATTATGCTTTATCGTCTTCTGTTTTTTCTTACGCTTTTATTCTCTGCAACAAACAGTTCGGCTCAAACGCAAACAGAAGAAAAAGTATTTCCGCTGGGCATTGTGCGCCAGTTGCATTCAGCTGTGTTGAATGAAGACCGGACATTAAATATTTATCTGCCCGAAGGGTATCATAAAGATTCGAGTTACTCGGTTATCTATTTACTCGACGGTTCGGCAGATGAAGATTTTATTCATGTGGCAGGGCTTGTGCAGTTCTGCAATTTTCCTTGGGTGAATATTTTGCCACAAACCATTGTTGTGGGTATTGCCAATATTAACCGCCAGAGAGATTTTACTTTCCCGGCTACCATTGCATTAGATAAAAAGAAATTTCCCGTTACCGGTGGTTCATCAAAGTTTATTGGCTTTATCGAAAAAGAATTACAGCCGTACATCAATCAGTCATTTAAAACAAATGGTAAAACGATGCTTATTGGTCAATCGCTGGGTGGTTTACTGGCGGCTGAAGTATTATTAACAAAACCCGATTTGTTTTCGCAGTACGTAATTGTTAGTCCGAGTTTGTGGTGGAACGATGAATCATTATTAAAAGTAAAGCCTGCACCTGTAAAAAATAATACAGCAGTTTATATTGCAGTAGGTAAAGAAGGAAAGGTAATGGAAGGAGATGCAAAAGCATTGCACCAGTTGGTGAAGCCACACATAAAAAACAATGCATTACAATTCGAATTCCTCAGCAATAAAAATCATGCAACCATTTTACACCAGGCTTTGATGAATGCGTTTGAGTTTTTGGGAGGGTTGCAATAATCTACTTTCTGAAAGATAGTCATTAAAAAAGGCCGTTGAAAAACGGCCTTTTTTATTTGGTCAATTATGGTAGTAATACGCCATCAATTACATGAATAACGCCATTGGTTGTAACAATATTTGTCTTAATAATATTAAACGCCTCTGCGTTTTTAGTTCCTTTGATTTTAGGTCCGCCAGCTAATGTGATTTTTGTCTCACCTCCGGCAAACATAGAAACTGTCATATTATCTGTGAGATCAGATGAAAACACACGACCTTGTACAACGTGGTAAGCAAGTACGGATGTCAAGAAATCGGAATCAGCATTGCTGACATCTGCTATAGTTTTAAAACCAGCTTTCATAAATGCCTCGTTTGTTGGAGCAAATACTGTAAGCGGGCCATCGCCACTTAATAACGCAGCTACATTTGTTGTTCCCTTGCTTGCTTTTAACACCGCTGCAACGAGAAAGCTGAAATCAGGATTTGCAATTGCAGTAGCCACAATGTTTCCTGCCGGTGGTAACAGTACATGATCTATTACATGAATTACGCCATTGGCAGCTTTAACATCGGCAACAATTACAGGCGAACCGTTGATAAATACACCGTTACTGTTGGAGGTAAGAAATACATTAGCACCGTTCACCGTTTTCACAGCGGCATTCGGGCCGGCAGGAACCTGTGCAGCCATTACTTTCGCCGCAACTACATGATACAAAAGAATGGGCGTTAATACTTCCTTGGGTGCTTTCACAACATCCTGGATCGTTTTAAAACCCAACGCCTGGAAGGCTTCATCAGTTGGGGCAAACAAAGTGTAATTTGAATTGAGTGTTGATAAGGTGCTTGTTAAACCGGTACGTGCAAGTGCAACAGCGAGGTAAGAAAACTTTACTTGTCTTCCTGCAGATCCCCTTGCTGCAATGAGCGATGATGAACTTTTAACAGTAAAACTTGTGTTGGGATTTTGGATGATAGCAGCAATCGATTCTTTTTCAAAATTGTTTACTTCGGCTGAAGCATCGTTTTGTTTTTGACATCCCGTGGTAACGAAGAGGCAAACGGCCACAAGCATGCCCCATGAAAAAATACTTTTTTTCATACGTGTTTTTTTGTTTGATTAAAAAATGATGAGTACTGGCTTTCCGGGATACAGGTGAAGGTTGTTACAAGGGGAGTTGTGGCCAATTTAACAGCAGATCAAAAAAATGGTTCGCTGAAAGATTGATAAAATAAAAAATTACTGTCGCCTTTATTGGAGCTTAGCTTTTTTGTTCAAGTTTTGAAGATGCTTTTGTTTTGAATATGTAAACAAGCGTTGTGATTAATGCAATCAAGCCTCCTGCGTAGCTGAAATTATGCATGCAACCTACGATGATAAACGCATCTCTGTCTGATAAGTTTTCAGGAAGCCACCAGTTTACTTCCTTTCCTGTCAAATATAATTTGCCATAAAAAAAGCCGGCAATACCTGCCATAGCTGTTATAAGTAGTACAAGAATAATGGCTTTCCGTAATACCTTACTCATGATTTTATGTGTTGGAAAAATGAATGACAGCAAACCCAATGGAATGCCAATAAATAAACCCATCCACCAGGTGGCCAAAAATCCAATCGCTGCAACTGTTGATCGATGACCGCCAAACCATTCTGGCTCGAAACCAAATTGTTTGTATTTGAATTTTGTAAAATATTCGGGAGAGATGGAGTACGTTATTTGATCGTGAAGGATCCCATAAACAGCTGCAACAAGTATAGCAATGAAGATGAATGAAGTGAAGACCCCGAACTTGCGCATGGTGATGAGTTATTTCTAACTGAGATGCGAGAATCAATGAACTGCACAAGCGAACTGCGATATTAAAATTCACTAAGCTGTGTTGTAAACGTCATTTCGACGAAGGAGAAATCTCTACCCAATCAAGATGTTTGATTCAATCAACATCATTAAATACTAACCTTTTCAGATAATAGCGATGCCTACTGCGTCGGCATAACGGACTCTGCCATGTAGTTTTAGATATATTATTACTTCAGCTTCTTTATAATCGCTTTCGCATTTTTCCAATACCTGCTTCCTTCCTTCACCTTCTCTGCATATTGTTTTGCTTTCTCGTTCTGTTGCAAATGATACGCACTCAACGCAGCAAAGAAGTTGGCATTTTCAGCATAAACCGATGTGCCGTTTGCCAATGTTTCAAACAAAGGCAAGGCCTCAGCATATTGTTCTGTTTTCAGCAAGCTGATGCCGAGGTAAAAATCTACAGCGGCATCTGGAGTGCCTGTAGTTTTCAATTGCTGGAATGCTTTTGCAGCTTCTGCATATTGTTTGTTGTTGAACAGCTGCGCAGCCTTTGCTTTATCATTTTCATTACCACGCACTATTGCGCCCGGCATATCATCAAATGAATAGTTATCAGGTGAAGTGCCCGGCAATGCGACTAATAGGATCAACACGATTGATGCAGCTGCAGCCAGCATATACATCGTCCGCCGCATGTTAAATACTTTTGCTTTTTGTTGTTTGAAGTATTGATGCGTAAGCGGATCAAGTATTTGTTTTAACTGTGGTAATGTTTGTTCGGCTTGTTGATGTTTGCCCACCGTACTGTTGAGTAAACGATAGGTATTCACCTGTTCCTGCAGTTGTTGGTTGCTGCGGAGTTCCTGTTCAAACTGTTGCTGTTCTTCAGCCGTCAGTTCGCCATTGAGGTAAGCATCAATATCGGAGTACGTGTAGGTCATGATACGAGTTCTTTAAATTGTGGTTTGTTACGTACCAGTTCTGCCAGTTCGCCCATGCAATTACTTTTTCGCTTGCGGTAATACGCATAAGTCATACCCAGTTCTTCTGCAATTTCTTCCTGCGGCTTTTTCAACAGGCTTTTTAAAATCACTTCTTTGCAGTTGCCCATTTCATCCAGCACAAGCATGATTAATTGTTCTTTTTCAACCTGCGCCACATGTTCGGCGGCACCTGCATTGGCATCGTCCGGTATATGGGTATATGCATCTTCTTCGCCGTTTGTTACCACGGTAAGCGAAGTTTTTTTCGTTTTGTTGATGAATTTACGTTTGCAGAGCAGTAACAGAAACGCTTCAAACGGACAGGTGAGCACAAATTGTTTGTCGTTCGCCAGCTTATAAATATCAATCAACGCTTCCTGGAACACATCACCGGCATCGTCTTCACTACAGCCACGTGAAAGCAGGTAAGCCTTCATATTAGGCGCAAATCGCTGGTAAATCTCACTGATGAGCCGCTGATCGTGATGGAGCAAAGCAGTTATATATTTCTGGTCGGCGTGCAAGGGCAATGGTTTAGTAGTTGGTTAAAAATAAGATTTTTATATTTAGGGTAACAGATGCCTCACCTTATTGATATACACCTGTATCATCATGAAAAAAATAATCGTCCATATTGTCCTCCTGTTTGCTTGCTTTAAGGCATCGGCACAAACCGATTCGTCGGTTGTGGTGCAGCAGAAAGAAAACAAAGTTTCTTTTAAGGCGGGGCTGCCCCCATTGACACAAATACCCGGCGCTCCAAAGCCATTCTATTCTTATCTATGGGATTTTGGTGATGGGCATTTCAGTACCGATGAAAATCCGGAACATGTGTATGCAAAGGAGGGCGATTATGAAGCGGTGTTATATGCGGTGAATAATTATGATGATGGCAAGAAGCCCGGCCGCAAACCGAAAAAGGTGGCTGTTAAGCAAGTGAATAAAACCTACCTCGCAGCAGTATCGCCATCGGAACAGAATTTCTTTAAAGCAAATGGTTTTTTTGAACTGAAGTATAACTGTATGGCGAAGCCTGGCGATACAATGGTTTTGATGGCCGGTTGGAAAAATGATGTAGCTGTGAATGGCAAAGTGTATCTCTTCATCAACGAAAAACAATTCGGACAAAACAGTTTTGATACAGCAGGTTTTCGTTTATACAACGATGCAATGTTGATCAACGATAAAAATGCAATTGCATCTGTTCGATCGTTTGATCAGCTATTACTCACTAGTAGCGGAAGTCCGGCATCGCATTTTAAAGAAGAGAAAAAATTTAATGGTGTAGAAAGCAAAACATTTTTGATGAATACATTGAAAAGTTACAGCAATGTATTTGCGGTGGATATAAAACAGGCAACAACCGATGCACAGTTCATGTTCACGAATTTATATGTAACGCCTGGTATGATCAAGGATACCAATGCAACCATCATCATTACCGGTTTGTTTGTGCCCGATACTGGTGGCGTGTATATGCATCAATTGAATATTCCTATTGTTACTTCCCATGATCCGAACAAAATGAATTTGAAGCAGGGAAGATTGAATTATCGTACACTCAAAAAAAGTAAATCACTCAGCTATAAAATCCGTTTCCAGAATGATGGAGAAGGTCCGGCACGAAAAATAAAACTGGCCATTACTCTACCGTCGGCCATGGATCCGCAAACGATCAGTATTAAGGATATGTCGCCCTATTGTTTGCCCTGCGACAGTGTGCCCACAAGAACCGGTTGCTGGGATTTGGTCACCGATAAAGACAGCGCTGCATTTATCTTCAACGGAATTTATTTACCGGGCACGAACCAAAAAGGGGTGAATGATAAAGACAGCACCAAAGGGTTTGTAGAGTTTGATGTAAAAACAAAAAAGAAACTGGACAACCTTCCTTTCAAAGGAAGAACAGCGATTTACTTTGATAAGAACGAACCGGTGATTACCAATTTTGCTACCGGGAAATTTAAACCTGCCTTATCGCCGATTGTAATGGCGGGTTATGAAATGAACCTTGGTGCAAATGGTTTGAGTGATGGTTTAAATGTGGGTGTGGGTATTGCAAGATTGGCACCGTACAAGCCTTATTTCCAGTTTGAATTGTTTGGTAAGTATTATCAAACAACTACGGCTCAACAAACTTTTCAAACGCAGGGCGTGGTAGTGATTGATGGAAAGAATTATGATTATCGTGGTTATAGGGAGCAGTTGCGATCAAGCATTACACGCATTGGTTTAGTGCCGCTGCATCTGCGTTATAATTTCAACGATCTGTTATCGGCCGGTGCAGGCGTACGGGTTGATGCAGACTTTGCCGGTTCGGTAGATACAAGCCGCACGTATCTATTGAGTAATTTCAACGGACAGGTGAATTTCCCTTATGACCTTACAAAAAGCAGTTCGATCAAAATATTCTCTAATGCACAGTTTCTTCCGTTTGTGGATGCACAGTTCGGAAAGGTTCGTCTTGGTCCGCAGATAGGCACCCGTTTTTATTATGGAGGAACAAACAAATCTTATCTCTATTTTTATGCATCCTGGCGACTGTAATTCCTTCATATCAATCTTTCCTTCGTCGTTTGCTGCCCTTCAGCAGTATCGCTTTTCTGTTGCTGTTTTTTTCGGGTGATGAAAGGCCTCTGCAAAAAGCAAAATGGAATGAAGTCTATCAACCAAAAGATCAGTTGCAGTCTTATTTGGAGAAGCTGTATGATCTCACTGATGAACAGCCATTCTATCTTTCTAACAAAGCCGATTCGTTAGAGCAAACCTTTTGGCGCAAACCAAAGCTGAAAGAAGAACAAACTGCCTATCTCGATTTTGTACTCAACATCGCTTATCATTTATTGCAACAAGGGCAAATACAGGCCAGCACACGTTGGTACGAAAAAGGATTGAACTACCAGCAGCAACAGAACGTTGTTTATGAAGCCGAAGAGTTTATCATTAAACCGCTTGGAAATAATTATGTGCGTTTGGGGGATTATGATAAAGCCATTGCCTTGCAGCAATCGGCGATAGAACGGGCAACCGCTGAACAGAAATTGAATCTGCTTCCATCGCTTTACAGTAACAAAGCGATTACATATTACTGGCTGGGCAATTATGCTGCAACGCAATCAAGCTGCAACATAGGCTTGCAGTTTATAACGCAGCAGCCAACAGTAACCGGTTTGTTGTACAATGTAAAAGCCGATGCTTTTTATGCAGCAAAGCAAAACGATAGTGCATTTTATTACAATGAAAAAGCATTGGCATTCTTTCGTTCTGCAAATGCAGTTGATGCAGATGCTTCCTGGATGGTGAGTGCGTTGCAACTCTCTGCTAAACTTTTATATGGGCAAAAGCAATGGAACGCCGCCTTACAGAAATTACAGAATGCAGAAAAGATACTGGAGCAAACTTATCCCGACAGCAGGCAAAGAGATAAAGCCAAACTGAAAGCTGAAAAGGGAAACCTGTTTCTGCAATTGCAACAGGCCGACAGCAGCATTCAAAATTTCAAAGACGGGCTGCTGTATTTCAATATCAGCAACACTGGTTATTTTCCCGATCATACTGTTACAACGCTGTATGCAGGATTAGCAAAAGCACTTGCAAAACAACAATCCGATAAAGCAGCTTATTACTTTCAGCTTACTGTTGCCAATGATTATTACTGTAACCAGTTGATCACAGTTTCAACTAATGCATTGCAAAGCAGTAACAGTAATACCATCAGCGAAGAAGCGATTGTTTTTTTTGAAGAGCAGTACAGGCGAACCGGGAAACAGGAATTTCTGCAGCAGCTGTTATGGCTTGTTGAATTATCAAAAGGTCGCAAGCTGCTAAACGAACAAAACAGAAGCAGGCAATGGCAAACCGACAGTACCGATTTATTACGGCAGCAGTTATTTGCAGAGTTGCGCAACGATTATCTATTATCTGCTGAAACAAATGATGCTGCAAAGAAAGCATTCATCAGCGAACGGATCCGCAAACAGGAGCTGCAACTCGGCTTGCAGGAAAACCGGTTTGCACAATTGCTGGAGCAACCTTCATTGCAACAGTTTCAGCAGAAGTTAAAAGAAGTAACGGCAAAGACTGATTTCATCAGCTACAGTATCGTCAACGATCAGGTTTATTTATTACATACAACAGATGGAACGGTTAACTGTAAGCTGTTGCCGGTAACTTTAAAACAACAAATAGATTCGTTGCTTCAAATCTATTTTTCGCCAACATCATCTGCTTACAATAATAACCCGGCTGCTTATTTTCAATCGGCAAATGAAGTACGAAAGCAAGTACTTCCGGTTGAACTGAAAACGAAATCAATCATCCTGTCTGCTGATGCCTGGCTGCACAATCTTCCTTTTGAAGCATTAAGCTTGGACGGAAAACAACAGTTCCTTGCAGAACAAACTGCAGTAAGTTATGTGTACTCGTTTCTGCAATATGTGCGGGCAGCAAAGCAGTCAACAGAAAAAATACCGGTCACCGTTTATACATTCAATCAGCAGCAGAATGGATTTGCTGCTTTGCCCAACTCAATTGTTGAAGCAAAACAGTTGCGCAAAAAACTCAACACAACAACTTACGAAGCCACAACAACTGATGCGAATGCGTTTGTTGCATCCATGCAATCGGGAGCAGTGTTGCATATAGCTGCACATGCAGTGGCAGGTAGCTCACAGCAACCTTTTCTTGTGCTGAAACAAAAATTTTATCTCGGCCAGTTGCAGTATGTGGTTACAGCTGCTCCATTGGTAGTACTCACGGCTTGCGAAACAGCCGCAGGAAAAATACAGGACGGCGAAGGCGTTGCAAGTATTGGTCGTGCATTCATCAGCAAAGGTGTTAAAGGCGTTGTTGCAAGCCGCTGGCCGGTAGATGATGCCGTGGCACCGTTATTTGTACAATCGTTTTATACTTCATTACAAGAACAACATTCACCCATTACTGCATTGCATGATGCAAGAAAGCAATACCTGCAAAACACAACCAGTCTTGCACAAAAGAATCCCCTGTTATGGAGTGGGTTCAGTTATATTGGTATCGATCAGCAATTGCAATTACAAACTTCTTCTTTCAATTGGTATTGGTTATTACTTCTTTTAGCGCTTCCCGTTGCTTTCTATTTCTTCCGAAAGAGTAAGGGTTAAGTTTTAGCACAAAGAACACAAAACTTTGTGGCCTTTGCGTATACTTAGCGCCCTTTGTGACACCTTGGTTAAAAAAAATATTCCCGCCAAACCATCTAATAATCAACGGTTTAGAAATTATTTAAAAATTTCTTTCCCAAACAGGGTAACAATCTTTTACTGCTGCGGATATACTTCCAAACAACAAACAAAAACAATTAAAACTTCTTATTATGAAACAGTCAATCCTTTCAACCGTAGCAATTGCAGCAGCCATCAGTTTTACTGCTTGTAAAAAAGACAAAGCAACATATGTGCAGCCACATGTGTTCGAACAAAAAGTAAAAACCTTCTTCGATGCAAACGCACCCAAGTATGAAGCGTTTACCATCGATGCAACAACAGGTGGCTTACTGTTAACAAGCAAAGGCACAAAAATCAACTTTCCTGCCAACGCATTTAAGAAAGCAAACGGACAAATTGTAACAGGTAGTGTAACCGTACAGGTAAAAGATATGTACCAGGCAGCTGATATGTTATTGGCCAACAGACCAACAGAAGCAGGAGGACAAATGCTGATTTCTTATGGCGAGATGACCGTAAAAGCAAACCAGGGTGCTGATGAATTACAACTGAATGCACCTGCACAGGTAGTAGTGCCTGCCGCACCAAAAGCAGGTGCCAACGGACAGTTCTTACGTGAAGTACCTATGTGGCGTGGAGATAGTGCAGTAACCTATACGATCAACGGTAACGATCATGAAAACTTACCGGTAACACTTTCGCAAACAGGTTATGTGCCACGTGGTGTTAACTGGGTACAGAATGGCAACTTCGCAACAAACAATAACAATGGTACTTCAACTTTCAATCTTGATAGCTTGGGTGTATGGCGCAACTGTGATGCGTTAATGGGTGATCCACGTCCGAAAACAACAGTATTGGGTTACTTCAGCAACCAGTGGAACTCTGCAACAAGTACCAACTATATGGGTGGTGAACCAAGTATGCTCTTCTTTAAAGTGAAACAACAAAACACACTGGTGAAATTGTACAATAAAATTATCAATGCACCTGCAGGTAAAGAAGGTTTATTAAGTTACCAGAATAGTTTTCCGATTGGTATTGAAGGTACATTCCTCGCCATCACTTTTAAAGACAATAAAATTTACGCAGAAATGCAGGATGTAACAGTGGGAGCGCCTGCAAGTGGTAAAACTTATTACGGTGTAACATTTAACCTCACCGAAGTAACCGAAGCTCAATTGCTTGCTCTGATTCAACAATTGAATACCAAGTAAGCACCGTTGTTCATCTGTCGAAAACATCTGTACTATGAAACAAATCCCGGCCTTGGTGCCGGGATTGTTTATTTAAAATCGCTTTGTATAAAATCGGCCAGCAGTTTCATACGGAAGTAAAGATTACTGATCATCAGCTGCACATTGTTCTTAACCTGTTCTACACTTCCCTTATTCATCTTCTTGAGTGTTTTCAACTCTACAATTTTTTCATCAATCTTGTCGATGAGCCGTTCGGCTGTCCAGCCAATGTATTTTTTATTACGGTCGTCGTATACATGGTAGGGTTCAATGGTGCCGGCCTTTAACTTCTTGAATGTAAAATTTTGCTTGATGGCTTCCTGTATGGCATCATTGCTCAGCAGATCAATAATCGTATCGGGCGATACACTGTTGCGGAATGCATTTTTAAAAATATTGAGGTTGTTCCGAAGTTCCATCAATACCTGTTTCTTCAATACATCGTTTGTTTTACTTTGCTTGTGCAAAAACGAAATCAGGTTATCGAGAGGTGCAATGCCGCTTTTTAGCCAATCAAGATTCATAAACTAAAAATAACGGTTCATGCTTTAATCTGCAACCCAAATTAAATGCATAAAAAAAGCTCCCGATCAAAGGAGCTTTACAGACAGAAAAAACCAGGGTTTATATTTTTTCGAGCACAATGGTAGCATTAACTCGTTGCGTGTCTTTCGATACCGTTCCTCCTGAGTTATTTATTTGCGATGAAAATGTTTTCATGTACATGGTTAAACGTTTCCCTTCCAGTTTGTATTTGCAACCACCCGGCTGTACTGCGCCTGAAGTGCCGGGAGCCGAAGGAGTACCGGGTGTTCCTTCAAAGTAAATTGAATCGGCACCAACCAGTTTATACTTACTATCGGGGTTTGATGGTGGAATGGTTGTAGTTATGTCGCTTGAATCTTCTGTCTGCAAGACATTATTTTCAAACGTACGGATGATTAATTTTCCTGTGTAATCGTATCCGATTCCTTTGCCTGTAAAATTAGTACTGCTGATCGTGTACATGCCAACCGGGTTAGAGCTGGAAAAACGTAATTCAGTTTCAATTTTTGTATCGGTACCAAAAAGATTCAATGAGGTGGATGCAGTGGTTGAACCGGAGCTGGAAATCAATTTCCAGTTACCTTGTATACTGCCGGCACCAGATCCAGATCCCGATCCACTTCCGCCTGATCCATTTGCACTAAACGATTCTTCTTTCGAACAGGAAGCAACAATAACTGCAATCGTAAAAAGTATTGCAACTATTTTAGGAAATTTCATGAAGTAAAAGTTTAAGCAATACTACTCAATTTTTCCAATGTTGTACCTTGCTGTTTCATAAGCGTGTTGATTTGGCTCATAAACGTATCATAGCACATTTCGATTTGGATACTTTCTTTGTATCGGTAGAACGTTTGAACGATCCTTCACTCGTCGGCAAGCCTGTTATTGTGGGCGGTACAAGAGAGCGGGGCGTGGTAAGTACTTGTAGTTACGAAACACGTGTGTTTGGTGTACACAGTGGTATGCCCATGACACAGGCCATGAAACTTTGTCCGCAGGCAATTGTGTTGCAGGGAACACGTGGCGATTACAGCCGCTATTCACGCTGGGTAACGGATATTATTGCAGCAAAAGCACCGCTGTTTCAAAAAGCATCCATCGATGAATTTTATATTGACCTTACAGGCATGGATCGTTTCTTCGATCCGGTGCAATGGACGGTTGATCTGCGGCAGGAAATTATTGATGCCACGCAGCTGCCTATTTCGTTTGCAATGGCATCGAATAAGCTGGTGGCAAAAATTGGTACCGATCTGGCAAAGCCCAACAACTATATTGTTATTGAACACGGAAAGGAAAAAGAATTTCTTGCGCCGCTTCGTGTAAATAAAATTCCGGGTATTGGAGAGAAAGCCTATCATACGTTGCTCGACTTAGGTATTGAAACCATCGGCGATCTGCAGAATGTAAATCCGGTTATGCTGGAGCAACAATTGGGTAAGCATGGACGGGATCTCTGGCAGCGGGCACATGGCATCAGCTTCAGTGAAGTAGCAGCTTACCACGAATCGAAATCTATTTCCAGCGAAAATACATTTCACGAAAACAGGAGCGATCTTCCTTTTCTTGAGGCAGAGATTGTTCGCTTAACTGAAAAAATTGCGCATGAATTACGGCAGGAAAATAAAATGGCCGGTTGCGTTTCGGTAAAGATCCGTTATCCCAATTTTGAAACGCAGCAAAGGCAGGCTTCCATTCCTTATACATTTTATGATGATGAGTTGATCTATAATGCTAAACAATTGTTCCATCAACTTTATAAAAAAGGGCAGCCCGTTCGTTTACTGGGTGTAAAGCTGAGCGAATTAACCGATGAAGCTTCGCAAACAAATTTGTTCCAGGATGTGCAGAAGAAGAATGAATTGTACAAAGCCATTGATAACGTAAAGGAACGTTTTGGTAAAGCTCTGCTTACAAAAGCACGCAATGCAAAACGAAAAGACGAAGACAACGAATTGCCCGATGTTACCTAACTGATGTTTGTAGGGAAAATTTTTTACGTATAAAGTCTATCTGATAAGTAGGGAATATATATCTTTACAGCCTCAACAATTATTCACTATTAAATCTGTTTAACATGAGTTTACGTTTAGGCGATGTTGCGCCAAATTTTAAAGCAAAGACCTCCATTGGTGAAATTGATTTCTATGAGTACCTGGGCGATAGCTGGGGCGTGTTGTTTTCGCACCCTGCAGATTATACCCCGGTTTGTACAACCGAACTTGGTAAAACCGCTCTGCTGAAAAGTGAGTTTGAAAAACGTGGTGTAAAAGTATTGGCACTGAGTGTGGATGGTGTAGAAAGCCACAAAAGCTGGATCAACGACATTAACGAAACACAACATACCAATGTTGAGTTTCCGATTATTGCTGATGAAGAAAAAACGGTTGCCGGTTTGTACGATATGATCCATCCGAATGCATCTGAAACATTAACGGTACGTTCGTTGTTTATCATCGGGCCGGATAAAAAAGTAAAACTGTTCATCACTTATCCTGCTTCAACAGGTCGCAACTTTACAGAAGTATTGCGTGTAATTGATTCATTGCAGTTATCGGCTAAGTATACGGTTGCTACTCCTGCCGATTGGAAAGATGGTGATGATGTAATTGTTGCAAACTCTGTAACAACAGAAGCAGCAGTTGCTAAGTTTCCAAAGGGTGTGAAAATTATAAAGCCTTACCTGCGCTATACACCACAGCCAAACAAGTAATTTGCCTATTGGTTCTTTCTGCTATAAAAAAGCCCCGATATCATTTCGGGGCTTTTGTTTTTTAGTGTGAAGCGTGTGGCTTGGAGCGAACAGCTTATTTCTTTATCCATTTATCAAACTGTTGCAGCATGGCTTTCAGATCTTTCGAAACCGGTGCTTCCAGTTCTTTTGTTGTTCCATCAATATCGCTAAACTTCAGTTTCCATGCATGCAGTGCAAGCCGGCTCAGCAGCGGACGTTCTTCTTCATCTTCTTTCGACAGTTTGAACTTTTTCCGTTTGAGTGAAGAAAGTAAAACAGGTGCCGTTGTGCCATAAATATCATCACATACAATGGGGTGGCCAATGTGTTTCATGTGTACACGTATCTGGTGGGTACGGCCGGTATGAATCTGAAACTGCATCCAGCTGTACAAACCATGTTGCTGCAGTAATTTATAGTCGGTTAACGATGGTTTACCTTTTGCATGTGTAACATAGGTTGATTTTTTTACCGGGTGCTCCATAATGGCTGCATCAATACTGCCTTCTTCCTGTACAGGCGTACCATGCACAAGCCCGAGGTAAAATTTCTCAACTGTACGTTCTTCAAATTGCTTTGATAGCAATTTGTGTGTGGCCTCATCTTTTGCAAAAAGAATTAAACCGCTGGTGAATTTATCTAAACGATGAACGATCCATACTTTGCCATACTTTTCATTCAGCCAGTCTTTCAACGAAGGTTCGCTTTGTTCACGATCGGGAATAGAAAGCAGGCCCGATGGTTTGTTCAACGCAATCCAGTGTTCCGTTTCAGCAATAATGTCAATCTTATTCCTCATCTCTGTTCTTGCCTTTTTTTTCTTCTTTCTTTTTTACAAACGATTTGTTCAGGAATTTCAGCAAACGCACTTCTTTTTCGTTGAGGTAACGCCACTTGCCACGATCAACATTTTTCTTGGTAAGATTCGCAAACAATACACGATCGAGTCCTTTTACATCGTAACCCAAATGCTCGAACATACGGCGCACAATACGGTTACGGCCACTGTGAATTTCAATACCTACAATTTTTTTGTTTTTCGGATCGCCATAACCCAATGCATCCGGTGCAATAAAACCATCTTCCAGTGTAAGTCCGTTGATCATCTTTTCAAAATCACTTTTTTCTAACGGACGGTCGAGTGTTACCTCGTACACTTTCTTTACCTGAAAACTGGGATGCGATAATTTTTGTGTAAGCTCTCCATCGTTGGTGAGCAATAGCACGCCTGTTGTATTACGGTCTAAACGGCCAACAGGATAGATGCGGTTGGTGGGCACACCTTTCATCAGGTCCATAATGGTTCTTCTTCCCTGTGGATCGTCTGATGTAGTAATATAATCTTTCGGTTTGTTGAGTAAAATGTATACCAGCTCTTTCTGGATGTTGATCTTCTTACCGTTTACATATACTTCATCTTTATCCTGCACTTTATAACCGGGTTCGGTTACAACTGTACCATTTACTTTTACCTGTTCGGCTTTAATAAACTCAACAGCATCTCTGCGACTGCATACACCACAATGAGCAATGTATTTATTCAACGGCATTGCTGCATCGCTGCTTTCTTTACGGAATGTAATTGGTTGTGGAGCTTTGTCTGTTTTAAAACGGGTATCTTCTTTTTTGCCGATTGTTAATTGCTTTTTAGCTCCGGGCTTTTGTGGATCGCCAGCTGCAGTACGCTTATCATCCCGTTGTCTGTAACCGGTCGATTGAGGACGTAAACTTCTTTCTTCTGCTTTTTTCTTTTCGAAGTAGGCGTTCTTTTCTTCACGTGCCTTTTTCTTTTCCTGGCGGAACTCTTCTTTAATCTGGGCATTACTTTTTTTGCCCGATGGGAACTTGCCGAAATTGCTTTTTGCCATTTGTATCTGTTTTGCTGTTTTGCAACAGGATGAACCGCAAAGGTAACTTAAAAGTGTTAGTATGGGAAATGTGCTTTCATGGCCATTCCTGCGCACGGGTTTAAGTAATACCAAGCTGCATCAATTTTTTGATAAATAATATCACTCGTTAGTTGTCGGCTTTTTCAAATGCTGAAAAAAGTAATACAGGTCAAACGGTTGCACAACCGTTCAACCATTGCATCAACCATGCGTGCATTTGAGAAATTATCTTGCAAGCAATTTTTAAACAAATCGTCAAACTGATCTATGAGAAATGTTTTCGCTGCTTTGCTGTTGTTGATTGCTAAGCTGGCAGGTGGTCAATCGGCCCAAACACTTTATTTCGATCCTGCTTCAACCATGGGCGCACCGGTATCAAGACTGTTTGAAAGTGTTACGTACATTCCGCTCGAAACAACCCGGCAAAGTTTGTTTGGACAAATCAGCCAGCTGGTTGTAACCGCTCAGTATTTTATCGTATTCGATTACGACACGCAGGCCTTGTATTTTTTTGATAAAACAGGAAAGTTTCTAAAAAAATATAAAGACGAAAGGCATACGGTGGCATCGATGCAGTACATGGAAAAAGAAAATGCATTGTATCTGCTGCAGATCAATAAAAATTTTCGCCCTACCGAACAGGAACGGGATGAACTGGTGCGGAATCCTTTTTCGAAGAACAGTTTAAAGTACGGCCGCTCGGTGCTGTACAGTTTGGCCGATATACAGGCCGAACAGATAAATGAAATAAAGGGGTTTACAATTTCAATGACCAATCCCCGTTTTTTTGCACCCGATCTGTGGGCCTACAGTATTGTGCTGCAGGATAAAGACGCAAAAGATTCTGTTGACTTTGAATTAAAAATATCGAACGGCAGTAAAACGCTCCGTTCTTATTTCCCTTATGCCAAACGTACTTCATCTTATTTTGCCGATCCCGGAAACATTGAGTTCTTTCCGGTAGCAAAAGCAAATACATTGTTTTTTACAAGGCCGTTTGTCTATTCGGTTTACCAGTTAACTCCAGATAGTGTAACCACGCTGTACAATTTTGTGTTGCCATTTGAAAATACAATCCCCAAAACATTTTTTACAAAAGAGTTCAGCTCCCGTAATGAGTTGCGTGAGTACAAACAAATCAACCCCGGTTATGTATGGCGCATTAACGGATTGGTGCAGTTTCAAAACTTATTATTCTTTGCACTCGATTATCAGAAGCGTGACCGTCGTTTTATATTCGATAAAAGCAGTAACCGTTTTTACAATGTTAACCGCATTTCTGCCGACAGCACAAATGCCTTTTTACCTGTAATGGGTTGGAATATTCAGTACTACGACAATACTGCTTTGTACAGTAGTATTTCTTCTGATGCTATGTTTCGTTCAAGAGATGCGGAGAAGCATCGCAACCCTGTTTACACCGATGTGCTTACCACCTATTTCGATAAGAGCAAGCCATCATCGAACCCCGTTATCATCATCTTGAAACCACTGACTAAAACCAAATGAAATTTTTACTGACTGCACTTTTGTTTTTACCGTTGTTAACCTTTGCGCAAGAAAAAAAAGAAGCAACTGCCGGTTCAATTACCGGTATTGTAAAAGATTCGGCAAATGATTATGCGCTTGAATCGGTTACTGTGCTCATTTATAAAAAAAGCGATTCTACATTACTCAACTATCAGCTTACGAATCCTGCAGGTGAATTTAATTTTCAACAGTTGCCGTTGAATGTACCCATGATTGTGAGTCTCAGTTTTTCGGGATTCAATTCGTTTTCTAAAATTATTACGCTCGATAGTTTACATGCATCGTACAACTTCAATACTATAAAACTCAACACTAATTTTAAAGCGTTGGATGAAGTGGTGATTACAGCTGTTCTCCCTATTCGGATGAATGGTGATACGCTTGAAATTAATCCGGCTGCGTTTAAGCTCGATTCCAATGCAGTGGTGGAAGATATGTTGCGTAAAGTGCCGGGTGTTACTTTGTGGGGTGATGGAACTGTAACGGTAAACGGAAAAAAAGTAACCAACGTATATGTAGATGGTAAACCGTTTTTTGGAAACGATCCTGCAATTGCTACACAAAACCTGCCGAAGAATGCCATTGAAAAAATACAGGTGTATACCGAAGAAGATCGCAGTAAAACTCCTGCTGAGCGAACAGCTGCCGATTCGTTATTAACGATGAATATTAAACTGAAAGCCGATAAGAAGCGGGGTTATTTCGGAAAAGGAAGTGCAGGACTTGGTACCGATCAGCGCTTTGAAGCTGATCTTGGTTTACAGGCGTACAATAAAAAGACGAGGTTTGGTATTGGTGCTGCTATCAATAACATTAATAAGAATGTGGATGATCTGCAATCGCTTTTAGGCGAAACAACATTCAGAAGTTTTAATCCTCGTAACAGGTATGTCGCCAATTTTGGCGGCCGTGGTATTAACAAATTTTATTTTCTTGGTGCTAACCTGCAACACAGTTTTATTGAAACAACCAATAACCAACGCACCAACGAATTAAGTATCGATTTAACAGGCAGAGGTACAACAACGTTTCTGAGTTCTCAATCGGATGCTATTACCAGTGCGGGAGGTAACTCATTTTATAAATCGAGTTTACGTAATACAACATCCGACAACGATAGTAAAACACTGGGCATCAATTATAATAAACGGGATGTAGATAAGGATATCACTTTCCGTGTTTCGGCAACAGATAATATTGGTACAGGCAGTTCAGCTGCAACTATCAATACAGAAACCGAAGGCAAGGGCGTAGTAAGTGAAAGCAATGAAGCATCTGAATCGCAGACAAAGAACCGTGGCATAAACATGAACGCCGGTTTTTTAAATAAGGACAGCGATGAGCGGAACCTGAAAAGTTTTTCGCTCCGTGTGAATGCTAATTACAACGAAAGTGAAAGTATACGCAAGAGCCTGAGCAGTTTCGAATCGTTTGAAGATCCTACACGTAACACTTCTTTCAATCGTTTGTATAATACGAATTCAACTAACTTAAACAGTTCGGTTAATGCTACATACAATGCATTAAAGCGCTTGTTGTTTGGCAGTAATAATCTCTGGAATATTAATATTCGTCTTACAAACAATGTCAACTTCAGTCAATCCGATCTTACGTATAATGTAAGCGATTACGATTCTGTAGGTAAGTTTTATGTAGGAAATAATAAGATTACGAACATACATAAGAACAATCGCCTTAGCGAAGAGCCTGCGCTTAATTTATCCAAGTCGTTTTCAAAACGTTTGTCGAATCGCTATTTCCGTACGTTCACTATTTCAACAAACCTGGGCGGACAGCTTTTGTGGGAGAAAGATCAATCGAATTTCAGCAACCGTAACCTCGATCGGAATTTTGCTTTCTTTACCCCCAACACCAACCTCAGTTACTTTTACCAGAAAACGAATGGCTATAACATTAATGCAAATATTACGCATAATAAAAATTATTCGATACCCGGTCTCGATCAGTTATTTCCCATTATTGACAGTGCCAACCTGTATTCCTTCAACTACGGAAACAAATATTTAAAACCGTCCAGCTCCAATAACTTCGGGTTTAATTTTAACTATGGAAGAGGCGGCAACAGAAATAAAAAAGCAGATATTAATTTTAACCTCAACGCAAATTTTGGTACAGTAAAAGGCGACGTAGCCGACAGTAGTTTTTACGACAGTCTTGGTCGCAGAAACATTTATCTCATCAATATCGATGGCAGGCGCAACTGGAACATTGGTGGTAATTTCAATACTTCGATTCGTTTAAAAAAGAATGTGCTGCAGTTTTCGTACAACGGATCTTTGAACAACAGCCAATCGCCAAACTACATTGATAATATTTTTTCTACTTCACGTATTCAAAATCTCAACAACACGGTACGTATTTATTTTGCGTTGGGCGAAATTGTCAACTTCTCCGTATCGCAAGGGATTAATATGAGTAACAGTATTCAAACAGGAAAGAACCTGCGGTCGTTTAAAAACACAAACTATGTAAGCGGTGCAAATATTAATCTGCAGTATCCGAAAAATATGACGCTGAGTAATACACTCAACTACGTAAAAAATAATACCACCAAACAAAGCTCTGCTTTATGGAATGCGTTTATTACCTATCGTTTTCTTAAAGGAAAGCAACTGGAAGCAAAGTTTTCTGCCATGGATATTTTACGGCAAAACAAGAATATCAACATCGGTTCAAGCAACAACACCATTACAACCACTGTAACCAATGGTCTTCAGCAGTTTTACATGCTTACGTTTGCTTATTATCCACGTGGGTTTGGCGGCGGAGCATCGGGTGGCAGAAGAGGAACGCCTGGTGGCAATGGCGGCGGTGGGGGCAGAACGAGGTTTTAATTGATTTCAGCTTTTCTCAAATTGATCTAATAAAAAAAGGACGGCTCATAGAGCCGTCCTTTTTTTTATTTCACCTTCGTTTATTTTCTGATTACAAGTTTTTCTGTATGTATGATTCTTCCTGTTGCATTTGTTATGCGGAGAATATACATGCCATTTGGAATTTCTCTTGTATCCATTCTAGTAGCAGTACCATTGGTTAATTGTTGCTTCACTCTGCGTCCATTCATATCAAACAAGGTTGCTGTTCTTCCTGCTTCACCTGCGTAGTTGTATACCACAACAAAGTTGGTAGCAGGGTTAGGATAAATATCGATGGTTTTATCCTTGTTATCAACAGCCGTTGGTTGCTGTATGTTTGCAGCGCCTGTTTGTACATACTGCCGGAGCGTTCCCGGAACATAAGTAAACTCGAGGATACTGCCCGGGTTGGCAGGTGTGGTTGTTACATTACCTGTTGGACCTGATGTAGATCCACTGGAATCACATGCCACATAAATTTTTAAACCATCAGGACTAACAGCTACATCACGATAGCGACCCATTCCTCGGAAGTAGTTAATGGTATCGGAGATGATTTGCAAACCATCGTTACTTAATTTGTAACGGGCAATTACACCTCCTTTTAATGTTGCAACCAATAAAGAGTTTTGCCAGCCGGGTATGGATGTGCTTCCGTAAAAATCAGTTCCGGAAGGACCAACCGAAGGCCATAACATATTGTCGCCTCCTGTTGGTGGGTTAGATGAAGGGAAGATCGAACGCAATGGTTCTTTAGCATTAAGTGTCTGGCAATTTGCCTGCTCGTTAACAACAGTGAAGCCGCCAATTACACGGCCGTTATAGTTACCATCGCAATAACCAGATACCTGTGGCCAGCCATAGTTGCGTCCCGATTCAATTATATTGATTTCATCATCGCTAAATGGACCATGTTCAGAACTATATAGAATAGGGGTGCCGTTTACATTACCCCAAACTAAACCTTGTGCATTACGATGACCAAGTGAGTAAACAGGAGTTGGTGAACCTCCGCTTGTAAACGGATTATCTGCAGGTATCCATGAGCCGCTCACTAACTCTGTATTGAAACGAAGAATCTTTCCTTCGTAAATAGAAAGATTTTGTGCATTGTTTGTACGGCTAACGTTATCGTATTGTCCGGCACCCATATCGCCAATTGTAAAATACAATTTGGTATCGGGTCCAATAGCCAAACGGCAGGAGTTATGATCGTTACTGCCGGGAATATTTTCGAGGATAGTAACAGGGTCAATCAATGTTTGTGTGAATGCATCATAAGTGTAACGCTCAACACGTATTCTTCTTACAGTTGCACTTAAGGATTGATACGTATAGGCAATGTAAACAAATGGTTTACCGGTTAAAAATTCTGGATGCAAGGCAAGGCCCATTAATCCATCTTGTCCACCTACTAATACCATCTTACTGCCAAGCGTGAGCACAACACGTTTTGAACCTGTAGCAGGGTTAACAAAACTTACGGTACCGCCAAAACGTTCGGTATACCAAAGATTGCCATCGGGTCCATAAACCAGATCGTGTGGCATACGTTGGCGTGCAATAACTGTGCGTACATTAAACGATTCCGATGCCAGCGTAGCTGAAAGGGTAGTTACAGGAAATACTGCACTGGCAGATTCGTTCCCGGCTGCATCTTTTGCACGTACCGTCATATTATATGTTGTGTTAGCAGCAAGTCCGGTTATACTGTACGAAGGGCCGATCAGTGTAGTGCTGTTCAGCTTCACACCGTTTCTGTACACATCATAGCCGGTAACTCCGATGTTGTCGGTAGATGGTGACCAGCTGAGTACAAAAGAAGTATTGGTAATAAATGCAGCAGCAAGATTTGATGGAGCTGTTGGTGCCTGCACATCCGATACCAGGTCTTTTGATAAACTTGAACCGGGAATTACTTCTGATGGGGCAGAAGAACTTTGACCCGGTTTGGCCCAGCCAACAGCAAGATTATCGTTGCCGGTTGTTTCTTTCATCAACGCTTCAACATAGTATTTTGTACCTGCAACCAGTTGAATGGCCACCGATTTTTGTGTTGCTGAAGCATTCCATTGCCGTGATTTTGTTGGTTTAGAAGTATAGGCAACCCGTACTTTATTTGCAGCACTTGAAGTAGTGCTGAGCCAGAGCTCACCTGCATTATCGGCTGCAACCCAGAAATAATAGGTGCCCGTGGTTGGCGGACAGATATAACCATACATTCGAACGCCGATGTTGCTGCCAATGTTTACAGGCATTTCAAAAATTGTTCTGGTGCCGGTAACAGCTGGGTTGTTTGGATAATTGACATTCGAGGTAAGATCACTTACATTACCTCCTGTAATATTGTTCCATTGCTGATAATTGATACTTCCTGTACCGGTACATTGCGCAGTGAGAGAATGCAATGCAAGCAGGCACACGAATGAAAGCAGTAGTTGTTTCATTGTAGTGAATTTTGGGTTTATGTGTATCAAAGGAAGGATTTTTTTATGAAACAAAAACACCGGTTTATTACTTAGGAAGTTTAGCAGGTATGATATGAAAAGAATATAAATGTGAACGCATGTTTGTATTGAACTATGCGTAGGTATTATAAATAAAAAAGAGAGCTGTTTGATGAAGTAAACAACTCTCTTTGTATAAGTTCGTTAAACGATGTTATAACTGACCTTCTTTATTTGCCAACTGTCCGCAGGCTGCATCAATATCTTTACCACGGCTTCTGCGTAAGCGTGCATTTACACGGTTCTTCTCCAGGTAAGCCATAAACTTATCAGTTACTGCTTCATCAGGTTTTTGATACTTCGCCATATCAATCGGGTTGTATTCAATAATGTTGATGAGATCAGCAGGTACCTGGCGATAAATTTTAATCAGCTCATCTGCATCCTTCAGCGAATCGTTGAAGTCTTTGAACAGGATGTATTCGAAAGTGATTTCGTTTCCTGTTTTTTTATAGAAATAATTGAGTGCTTCAATCAATGACTTGATATCGTTACTGTCGTTAATAGGCATTATTTCATGACGTTTGGCATCATTGGCTGCATGTAAACTCAGCGCCAGTTTAAAACGCACTTCATCATCGCCCAGTTGTTTTATTTGCTTGGCAACGCCTGCGGTAGATACTGTTATACGGCGTGGGCTCATCCCTAATCCATCGGGTGAAGTAATTTTTTCAATGGCCTTTAATACGTTTTTATAGTTGAGCAACGGTTCGCCCATACCCATAAACACAATATTGGTGAGCTTCTTTTCATAAACCCGTTCGCTCTGTTGATTGATGAGTACAACCTCATCATAAATTTCATCGTAGTTGAGATTGCGTTTACGATCGATATAACCGGTGGCGCAAAACTTACAACTGAGAGAACAACCGATTTGCGAAGACACACATGCCGTTTTACGATCGTCGGTTGGTATCAGTACCCCTTCAACCAAATGTCCTTCGTGTGTGCGGAATCTCGACTTTACAGTTCCATCAGCAGAATATTGTGTGGCATCAACAGCCAGTGCCGGTAGTGTAAATGAATCGCCCAGTTTTTGACGAAGTTCTTTACTCAGGTTGGTCATATCGGCAAAACTGTGTGCATGCTTTTGCCAAAGCCATTCGTACACTTGTTTTGCTCTGAATTTCTTTTCGCCAATGCTTTCGAAGTAATCGGTGATTTCTTCAAGACTTAGGTGGCGTATATTTCGCTCGTTCGCTACTGCCATAGCGGCAAAGGTACAAAGCAGAAGTGGATTCGGTTACAAAACGATCATCCTTGTAAAAAAAGAAAGCCTTCCGGTTAAAGAAGGCTTCAGAATGAATACGTTATTAATTACAATAACCCGGCTTTTACTTTAAACTTAATTTCGGCCCGTATATCAATGGCCTGTGTCACCGTTTCTTTAGTAACCACACTTGTTCGCAGTTTGTAGCTGCTTGCTTTTACGTAGCTGCTCAGATCCTGCGTAGTGGTTGTTAAGTTGATGCTTTGTGCAGTAGATGAAATATTACTGAGACTGGCCAACAGAATTTCGTCGTTGTTGTTGGTTGATATATAAATGTCAACCGATTTTAAAAAGCTGAATGTTTTTGTTGTTGGATTGGTAATGCTGAGTTTTAGTTCTTCCAGTTTTATTTCTTTGATGAGGTTGGCAGCAGTGTTATTGTTGCCGAACTGCTGTGAAGAATTGGTGGTAACATCGGGTGTGCCCATTTCAAAAGGCAGGTTAATGGGAGAAGAACTTTCGACCCGGAAATTCGTTTGATTATTGATGGAGAAATTTACGCCCAGTTTTTTGCAACCTGTAAAGGTAATTGCTACCAGGAGCAGCATAACTGCAATGTTTGTTTTCATTTGATAGTAGATTTTTGAAATACAAAGATAAAAAAAAGCTGTTACGCCATATACGTAACAGCTCAAAGTAAAGATTTACACTTATTACTGATTTGCTTTCGGAGCGATCGTTGTCCAGTTTTGTGAACCCAGAAAAAACACGGAACTGCCTTCTGTATACTGAATCAGTAATGCATACTTTTTATAACGTTTAGGTAATGCCTTTCCCTCCGCAATGGTTGCATTATCAATCAGCACTTGTAATACAGTGTGTGTTGTTTCGGGTACAAGCACTTGTGTGGTTTCTTTGCCTGTAAGGCTTACACCTGCTTCAATTGCTACGGGGCTTTTAACTTCTTCTGTTTTAAAGTTTACTGATGTTCCGTTAACCCACACATGGTAGATATGGATTGTTCTGTTTTGCTTTACCGCCAGGTATACATATTCTTTGTTTACCGGTTTGTTTTTTTTATCGAAGGTTGAGTTGGCGCCGCTGCTGATTTTTTGTTTATAAGCATACAGGCCTGCAACAGGATAATCGATTGTACCTGCAAACGAACTGCAAACAAGCAGCAACAGTATGCTGTAAATAGTCTTCATACGTTTAGTTGTTTGTAAGTTGGATGCATAACGCTTGCCGATTACATAAGTTCTACTTCGCTTTCACAAATTGTTGCAGATGTTTATACTTCCGGTCATCGCTCCAGATTTCTAACAGATAATTACCGGTTGAAAAATTACCCAGTTGTACAGACCCAGACTGGTATCCTTGCGTTTTTTGTAACAACACCTGTCCGTTCATATTCATTACACGCAGGTTAATTGTACGTATGCCTGTAAGCGTACCTGTACGGAAGTTAAGATCGTTACTGATGACTGTTGGAAATACAGAAGTAATGAAACGCTTGTCGTTTACAATTACATCCGGTACAGAGGTTGGCACATTGCCGATGGTTGTATAGAACATACCATTGCCATGCGTGCCGATGAGTAGTGTATTGTCTGTTGTGCGAAGCGCAAGATCGTTTACAATGGCGCCTTGTAATACTGGAGGACCTTCCATGGTCCAGTTGGTACTCGCTCCATTAATGGTAGTGGTGCTGAACAGACCGATGGACGTACCAACGTAATATTCAACACCGGTTGTAGTGGCCACAATCGCACAGGTTCGGAATGATGCTGAAGCAATATTTCCCTCAACCAGTTGCCATGTTGGTGTAGCAGAAGTTGCATTGCCAGTCCAGAACGCACTGGCTACGCCATAGTTCGAAACAACTGCAAGAACAGTATCGGGGTTGCGTGGGTTTACAGCAATTTCACGAACAAGCGAACTGGTGGAAGATGCTAATGCGGAAGGTGTAATGTTAACCGGTATAGTAGAGGCAGCTGCATCACGAGGATTGGTTAAACGGTAGATGCGTCCGTTACTTGTACCAATGTATAAATGACTGTTGTTGCCGTTATACGTTCCTCTCGATGTGGCCAATGAAAAAATACTGCCGCCTGTTAATGTGCTGGCAACACCTGTCATTTGAGTCCAACCTGCCGCCGATACAGTGGTGGCATTGGTTGTACGGTACAGTGAGTTTAAACCCGCATAGTACATTACATTGGTATTATCCGGATCAAGATGGAAGTAGGTGATGAATTCGCTTTGAGCACCTGTTGGTTTAAGGTCTGATGATAATTGTGATCCTATACCATTTGCAAATAAGCGATATACACTTCCATCCTGCACACTTCCAAATAAATATTGATTGGTGCCTGCACCCGATGTTAAAGCAACAGAACCGCCATCGCCACCAATTAATACATAATGGTCGTTGGCATCGGTAGGCGCCTGCAGCCCGGTACCGTTTAAAAATCCTTTCGAATCACGATAGGTAGTTGAGTTGTCTTGCGCCCCTCCTACAAATGAAAGAGAGCCTGCAGCCGGGTCGATGGCTACATGATAGTATTGCAATGTTTGATATTGATTGCCTAAGCCGCTCCATAAAACAGTGCTGGCTGTAATATCATTCGTAACGGCTAAGCCACCATCGCTGCCAACAACCATACGGTTCGTAATGGATGGATGAAATGCAAATGAATGAAAGTCTACATGCACAGCAGCATTCGGATCGGAGTAGGTATTAGATGTTAAGCCGCCGATAAAAGAGCCGGCTGTGGTAAAACCGTTTGTAGACCGGTAAAGATTTACACCACCTGCAACAACAATATCCGGATTGGTTGGATGTACTGCCAGCAGCATGTTGTACCCATCCTGTGTTTCCATATAACTCCCGGTTGTTCCGTTACGTAATGCCTGCAAATTCGGTCCTCTGTTTGTACTCCAGGTAACAGTGGGGAAATTGGTCAAATCGGCCCTGAAAAGATCTGCTTCCGGTACATTCAGTGAGGCACTGAACGCATTTTGATACATCACATATAAAATATTGGAATTACTCGGCGCAACAGCTAAAACTGTTTTTCCCCAGCCGCCGGTATAATCTCCGTTTGCATCCGTTGTATTATTATAAGCCCTCCAGCCGGGAACCTGGTCGCTATGCCCAATCCTGGTCCATGTACCAAATGCACCTGTGGTTGAAGTCCAGACACCGGCAGTATCTCTATCTCTGTTTCTTCCCGAGAAGCAAGCGTAATAGCGTACCGGTACAACACCGGGTTTCGATATCACAATATCTGTGATCATGTTTTCAATCACCTGGTCAGGGTTTTCCAGTTCGCCTGTTTCATTTAATACCAAACCCCAGCTTGTACCGCCATTGGTAGATCGAATAATGTAGTTGAGGATAGCTGCATATACATTACCACTACCATCAACCTGTACATTAAACACCATATCAAAAATACTTTCAAACCCTTCTCGTGTACTGCTTACAATGGTAGAACTGAGTTTGCTCCAGGTTAAGCCATTGTCGGTTGATTTATAAATACCATAACCGGGAACAAATGCATTGGGGTATGCGGCAGATGCACCCAGCAGCTCGCCGGTGCCTGCGTACCAGGTATCCTGAAAACCGGAGCGTGGGTCTTGTGCAAGACTGGTTACAATTCGCACATCACTTACAGGACTCACATACGTCCAGCTGCCACCACCATCGGTTGAACGGTAGATGCCGCCTGTAACACCGGCCGCCAACATTACGTTGTTGTTGCGCATGTCGTAAGCAACAGTACGTGTCCGTCCGCCATTTTGCGAAGGTCCAACTGCAGTATATGTATTATTAATGGTTTGGCGGAAGCCGGCCTTGCTTTGCCTTGCTTTTACAGTAGAAAGTAATGCTGCATCTCTCCGTTGCGCATCACGGGGAATTTCACCCGTGGCAGGATCGTGGAGCATTTTCCATTCGTACAAACGTCGCTTAGCGCCGCCTTCTTCTTTTTCATCTTCCTCCGACTGCGCTTGAAAAGCAGTAGTTAATTTTTTTTTTGCTGAAGTGGATTGGTGAATGAGGTAAAAGCCAATCGTTCCTATAGCCATTACAAACAAAGTGATAGCGAGAACCGGTTTTATACGCATACAGTTAAAAATTGAGGTATGCTGTAAGTTAAGAAAAAAACAAGCCTAATGGTAAACCTGTAGAAGAGTTGGGCATGAGGCCAAAAAAACAAAAAACCATCGCTGAAAGCGATGGTTTTTGCGGTGAGGGCGGGATTCGAACCCGCGGTACAGAGTTACCCGTACGGCAGTTTAGCAAACTACTGATTTCAGCCACTCATCCACCTCACCGACTGAAATTTTAAGGGTGGCAAAAATAAAGAGAAGCACCCATACAACCCAAAAAAGAATGAAAGGATTTACTGAATCGTTGAAAATACTTTAGACGGTGAATTTTTTAAGCAGTTCATCAAAGCTTGCAGTTTCCTGTACACCTGTTGCAAGTTCTTTGATGTTGCAGGTGCTGCTTTCAAGTTCTTTGGTACCGATAATAACAATAAACGGTATCTGTTTTTTTTCTGCGTATTTAAATTGCTTATCGAATTTGCTGTTTTCGTGATAAAGCTCTGCTGCCACTCCTTTGCTGCGCAATTCCTGCATCAGCTCAAATGCTTTTTTACTTTCTGCATCGCCTAAGTTGAAGAATAAGAGCTTTGTGCCTGTATGTACACCTGCCGGAAAGAGTTTTAATTCTTCCATTACATCGTAAATACGGTCTACACCAAACGAAATACCTACACCGGGAATGTTGGGAACACCAAATAAACCCGTGAGATCATCGTAACGACCGCCGCCGCCAATGCTGCCCATTTGCACATTATTAGCTTTTACCTCGAAAATTACGCCGGTGTAATAGTTTAAACCACGTGCCAGAGTAAAATCGAATTGCAGGTTGCTGATGCCCGATTGACGGTAAACCGTTTCAATTTCTTCAATTCCCTTGGCACCTGTTTCGTTTTCGCTCAACAATTGTTTAATGGCTGCAAGCTTTTCTTCGTTGCTGCCGGTAATGTTGAGGTAGTTTTCGATGATGCTGATCTGCTCAGTATTTAATCCACGTTGCGCCAGTTCTTCTTTTACTTTTTCAATACCAATTTTATCGAGCTTATCAATTGCAATGGTAATGTCTACCATCTTATCGCCACCGCCACATATTTCGGCCAATGCGGCTAATATTTTTCGACTGTTGATTTTTATATCTACGCTTACACCCAGCTTGCTGAATACAGTTGCATAAATGTTTGCAAGCTCTACTTCGTTTAATAACGATTTGCTGCCCACTACATCTGCATCGCATTGGTAAAACTCACGATAGCGTCCCTTTTGCGGACGATCGGCACGCCACACCGGCTGTACCTGGTAGCGTTTAAACGGCATCGTAAGTTGGTTGTGATTCATGGCTACGTAACGTGCAAACGGAATGGTGAGATCGTATTTCAATGCCCGCTCAGTAATTGAACTTGTGTTTTTTCCTGCCAGTACTTTCTCAAACTCTTCTTTTACTTTTTGTTGCTTATCGGGGTTGTCTAATCCGTTGTTGAGAATTTTAAAAATCAGTTTATCGCCTTCTTCTCCATACTTGCCCATCAACGTATCAAGATTTTCCATGGCAGGTGTTTCCAACGGTTCAAACCCGTACACTTCAAATACCGATTTGATGGTTGAAAAAATATAATTGCGTTTGCGTACAACTTCTGCACTAAAATCTCTTGTGCCCTGTGGTAATGATACATTCACCTTCGCCATTGATACGTTGATCGTTTTTTGTTTGTAGTTTATTGTTTTCCTTACTTCTTATTTCGCACTTCCTGCGTATGCTTTTGTACTATTCGCTCACATGCTGCATCAATCAGTTCGTACACTTTATGATAGCCATCTTCTTTGCCATACCATGGATCGGGAACCGCCCTGTTTTCTCCAGGATACAATGCGTTTAACAGCAGATCAATTTTTGCTTCGTTCCACAACGTTCCGCTCATGTGTTTTACATCAACATAGTTGCTGCTGTCCATTACATAAATGAAATCGTAGTTGAGAAAATCTTCTTTTACAAACTGTCGTGCACGCTGGTTGCTGATATCAACACCATTCAGCTTTGCCACTTTTATACTTAAATGATGGGGCGGCTCACCGGCATGCCAGGCGCCTGTACCCGCACTTTCAACACTCCATTGCAAACCGGCTTTTCCTGCTTTGTGTTGCAATACACCTTCTGCCAACGGACTGCGACAAATATTTCCCAAACAAACCATCAAAATACGCATGCCCGCAAAGATAATTGAGAGTAACAAGTTTCAGATTCTTATTTCGTACATCTCACTCCGTACAAGGTTTGTGGATTTATTTAAGCATCGCATCTAAATAACAAACAGTACTTTTTTCAATTGCTGTTTTACAAACAAATGTTTCAATAGCAGTCGGCCGACAACTATACCTGAACTTTTGTTTTTCATGCAAGTAAAAATCAAACAGTGCTACAGTAATGTGTGCAGCCTGTTTATTGTTCACAACCAAACTGTAAAAACATGAAAAGCGAAGACATTCTTAAAGCCGATGTATTAGACATTTTATTCGAAAACCGTAACAAAGCGTACGGGGCCTATTCTATCCGCAGAGCCTATCCATCTCATCTTAAAAAAGCAATGGCAACCATGTTGGTATTGGTGGGCGCTGCATCATTTATTGTAATGAGTCAGCCGAAAAAGATCCGAGAAAGAGCGATTCCGATTGTGCTTAAGCCTGATCATGAATTTGATAAAGTGAAAGAAATTGAAAAGCCGAAAGAACAACCAAAGCCACAAGAACGTACCGTAGCTGAAAAGCCGCCTACAAAAATTGATACCGATCCGATAATTGTTCCCGACGACGAGGTAAAGAATCCGCCGCCCGACAGAACAGATCCGAAGCCTTACAATCCTGGTCCAACTGATGATCCGGGCACACCCGGCGGTAGTGATTACATACAGGCAGATCAAGGAAATAAAACGGTCATCACTCCTAATTCTCCGAACGAAACACAACCGGAAGCACCGCAAATTCTCGAAGTGTCTGAAATTGCACCCGAATTTCCCGGCGGAATGCAGGCATGGATCAGTTACTTACAAAAGATGCTTCGAGTGCCGGATGATCTGGAGGCAGGTGACCGCAAAACAGTGCGGGTGAAATTTGTGGTTAATGCCAACGGCGATGTTACAGATGCTGTAATTGTTGCAAGTGGTGGTCAGCAATTCGACCGGGAAGTATTGCGGGTTATTGGCCGCATGCCCAAGTGGAAACCCGGTAAACAAAACGGTAAAGCGGTAGCGGTATATTTTACACAGCCGGTTACTTTTACTGCACCGGAAGAGTAAAAATTGGTTAACTTGCCCGCTCCCTAAAAAAGCTTACATGTCAATACAGGAAGACTTTAGAAAGAAAAATAAACCCGTTAATGTAAAAGCATTATTCGATTTGGCGATGGGTGTAATTTATGCGGTAGTGGGAGCTGTATTGGCTGTATCAAAACTCATTGGCCTGGAAATTGCATTTCCACCTCCCGATGTAGTAACTGTTTTTGGTATCGGAGCATTTTTGTACGGCGCATTCCGCATTTTCAGAGGTGTAAAAACGTTTAAAAATCCTTCGTAAGTATGGTGAAGCGGTGTGTAGCTTTTGCAAGTGTTCTGTTCCTGTTTTTTGTTTCCTGTAAAACAAAAAAGCCTCAACCTGCTGATACCGGCACTGCCGGAACCATTCACATCAGCGTGGATGATGCTTTTAAGCCAATAATAGAAGAGCAGATACAGGTGTTTGAATCGGCTTATCCCAAAGCAAAAATTATAGCTCATTACAAGCCCGAAGCAGAATGCTGGCAGGATTTGCTGAATGATAGTACCCGCATGGTAATTGTAACCAAAAAGCTGACAAACAACGAGGCTCGCTATTATTTCGATTCGTTGGGCCTGTACCCCAAAAGTGAATTGTTGGCAAGGGATGCCGTGGCCCTTGTAGTAAACAGAAATGCTGCCGATTCTGTATTTACAAAGGAAGATGTACAGCAATTGCTTACCGGCACAAGCAAGTTGCCATATAAACTGGTTTTCGACGGAGTAAAAGCAACCAGCTCGGTCCGTTATGCCATTGACAGTATTTTACGGGGTAAAATGTTTAATACAGCCGTTATTACCGCCGCAAAAAACAGCAGGGAAGTAGTGGAATACATAGCCGAAAATCCCGGCTATATTGGTTTTGTGGGTGTAAGCTGGATTGGTAACCCGGAAGATGTAGACCAGCTGGAAATGCTGAAAAAGGTGCGGATTGCCTGGTTACCCTGCGATAGTTGCGATGAAGCGGGCACCTTTACCAAACCCTGGCAGGAAGAGATTTTAACAAAACGTTATCCTTACTCCCGTGAGATTTATTACGTCTTGAAAGAAAATCACGCAGGTTTGGGAAAATCATTTGTGAATTTTATGAACAGCGACCGTGGTCAACTGATATTCAGAAGAGGCTATTTGGTTCCGGGCAGACGAATTTATATTATGCGGGAAACCCAACTGAAATTAGTGAAACCGGTAACTCAATAATTTTAATATTTTTACCGACCCTGAGCAACCAGATTACTTAAACCAAAGAAGAAAGAAAAAATGAAACGATCACTTAGTTTAGCATTTGTGGCAGTTGTATTTGTGCAGCAGTTGTTTGCGCAATCACTGGAAGACGGCAAAAAGTTCATGTACTATGAACGCTTCAAAAGCGCAAAAGAAGTTTTTGAAAAGCTGGTAGCAGCCAATCCGAAAAACGAAGAAGCGGCCTATTGGTTGGGTCAGGCATTTATTGGTTTGGAAGATGTTGCCAAAGCGAAACAAACCTACCAGGCAGCACTGCAGGCAAACGCAACCTCACCGTTGCTGATGGCCGGTATCGGTCATGTTGAGTTATTGGAAAACAATGCAACCGATGCACGTAACCATTTCGATATGGCAATTAATAACAGCAAGTCGAAAGATAACGAGGTGTTACACGCAGTTGGTCGTGCCAATGCATATACCAAAGCAGGTGATGCCAACTATGGTATTACACACCTGCAGAAAATTACAACTACCAAGAAGTTTAATGATCCTTCGGTTTATGTAACAATCGGCGATGCCTACCGTAAACTGGTTGATGGAGGTAATGCAGTATTGGCTTTTAAAAATGCATTAACCTTAAATCCAAAATATGCCGCTGCAAAGCATAAAGAAGGATTGATCTACGAAAGTCAAAAAAACAAAGACTATTTCCTGCCTGCTTACGAAGAAGCAGTAGCAATGGATCCTAACTATGGACCGGCTCTGTATTCTTTATATTTCTACTGGTATTTTAAAGATGTAACAAAGGCAGAAGATTATTTAAATAAATACATTGCTGCAATTGACAGCGATCCGCAAAATGATTATTACCGCATCGATTTAAAATATGCATCAGGCCAGTTTACCGAAGCGATTTCGCAAAGTGATGCGTTAATTGCTAAAGTAGGTGCAGATGTGATCAGACCACGTATTTACCGTTTGAAAGCTTACAGCTATTTTAAAACCGGCGATATGGCGAATGCAAAAGCCAGCATCGATCAGTTCTTCAAAAAAGCAAAGCCGGAAGATATTGTACCAAAAGATTACGATCTGGTGGGTGATATTTTTGCCGGAACAAAAGGTAGCGAAGCACAAGCTTACGCCAACTACGAAAAGGCAATGAATGCCGATACAGTACAGGATAATAAAGCTTCTTATTTAGATAAAGCTGTGGCTTTAGCAAAGAAGTTAGGCGATAAACCTGCAACCGCTTATTGGTTAGATAAACAGTACAAAGCAAAGAAATCGCCAAGTAATGTAGATATGTATAATCTGGGCCGTGCATTTTTTGATGCAGGTGCAAGTGGCGACTTTGCATTTTACAGTAAAGCCGATAGCGTATTCGCAGTTTACACAGAAAAATATCCCGATCAGGCTTATGGTTATTACTGGAGAGCACGCTCTAACTGGAGTATCGATACAAGTATGGTTAACGGAATGGCTAATCCCCACTTCGAAAAGTTTGTACAGGTAGCTTCTGCCAGTAAAGATTCTGTATCATTCCGTCCGCAAATAAAACTTGCCTACAAATACTTTGTTGGTTACAATATCTTTGTTAAGAAAGATTATAAAGTAGCGATTGAGTTTTGCGACAGAATTCTTGCAATTGATCCGGCAGATAAGGAAGCTCTTGAATACAAGCGCCAGCTCACCGGTGGTAAATCACAAACAACCGGTAGTGCAACAGCCAAACCCGGTGGCGCAACATCAAATACAGCTGCTTCGCCCGGCGCCGGCGCAGCAAAAAGTAAGTAGTATAGTTTATCTGGTATAGAAGATCCCTTCGCAGAAGCGAAGGGATTTTTTTTTATTACAGGGAATTTCGATTACCCTGCCTTATTTTTGCGGCATTCAAAACCGTCTCTGATGCACAGGCTTTTCTTTTTACAGTCCAATCCTGCTTCTACAGCTGTAAATGCTGTAAACGATTCCAGTAATTACTTCCCCATTGGTATACAAATCCTGTTTGCAGTTGGCTTTGTGGCGCTCATGATGGTTCTTACACATTTGCTCGGGCCCAAACGTCCAACCGCTCAAAAGCTCGAAAACTTCGAAAGTGGTATCGAAATTCATGGTAACGCACGTCAGCCAATGGCGGTTAAATACTTTCTGGTAGCAATTTTGTTTGTTTTATTTGATGTGGAAGTGATCTTTTTCTATCCCTACGCTGTTAATTTCAGAGAGCTGGGATGGAGTGGCTTCATGGCAGTATTAATGTTTGTGGGCTTTTTCCTCTGCGGCTTCTACTATATTATTAAAAAAGGTGCGTTAACCTGGGAAGATTAACCGTTGGCTCCAGGTTTCACACGTCAAATTATTTTTTATGGCACGTCCGGTACAATATAATATCAATCCTAAACCAACAGACTATAAAGGTCACATCAGTATGGCCGATATGCCTGATGGTCATATGGGCGAAGGCTTTTTTGCTACAAAGCTGAGTGAAGTAGTTGGTTTGGCCCGTAAAAATTCAATCTGGCCTTTACCATTTGCAACTTCGTGTTGCGGTATTGAGTTTATGGCAACAGCTGCGGCACATTACGATTTAGGTCGTTTTGGTTCGGAGCGTATGGCCTTTACACCCCGCCAGTGCGATTTGATGATGGTAATGGGTACGATCTCTAAAAAAATGGCGCCTGTAGTAAAGCAAGTGTATTTGCAAATGGCCGAACCCCGTTGGGTAATGGCTGTAGGTGCCTGCGCCAGCAGCGGTGGTATTTTTGATACATATAGTGTGTTACAAGGTATAGACCAAGTGGTACCGGTGGATGTGTATGTGCCCGGTTGTCCTCCACGCCCCGAAGCTATTTTAGATGGCTTAATGAAAGTGCAGGAGCTGGTAGGCCAGGAAAGTTTGCGCCGCCGCAACAGCGATCATTACAAAGCATTATTGGAGAGTTACGGAATACAATAAGAAGCGATAAGCTGTAAGTTATTAGCCACAAGCTATTTACTTTCAGCTCGCAACTAAAAGCTACTAGCTATTATGTCATTGACCAACGAACAGATTCAACTCAAATTGCAGGAGAAATTCGGAGAACAGGTTAGCAACTTCTCCGAGCCTTTTGGTATGCTCACCTTCGAAGCGCCAAAAGAGCAGAACCTGAAAGTACTCCAGTTCTTATTCGACGATGAAACGTTGAAGTTCCGTTTCCTTACCGATCTGCAGGCTGTACATTATCCCAACGATAAGGGAAGAGAATTAGCTGTGGTGTATCATTTACACAACCTCGTAGATAATGTACGTATCCGCTTTAAAGTATTTACCGATATCAATACTCCCGATGTGTTTACTGCTACTCAGTTGTACTCAAGTGCCAACTGGATGGAGCGTGAAACCTACGATTTCTTTGGTGTGAATTTCGTTGGCCATCCCAACCTCAAACGCATTTTGAATGTGGATGAAATGGATTATTTCCCGATGCGTAAAGAGTTTCCGCTGGAGGATCAATCAAGGATTGATAAGGACGATGAAATGTTTGGAAGAGGAGGAAGTATTTAATTCATAATTGAATAATGGAGAATTACTAATGAGCGACGTTCAAAATATATTATTACCTGAAGGTTCGATTGAGAAAAAAACAATCACCCTCAACGTAGGTCCAACACATCCCGCAACCCACGGTGTATTTCAGAACATCATGGAAATGGATGGTGAGCGTGTAATGAGTGCCGAATCGACCGTAGGTTATATTCACCGTGCGTTCGAAAAACTGGCAGAGCGCCGTCCGCTGTACCAGATTACACCCATTACCGATCGTCTCAACTATTGCAGCAGCCCTATTAATAATATCGGCTGGCATCTTACCTGCGAAAAGTTATTAGGTATTCAAACACCAAAGCGTGTTGACTATCTGCGTGTGATCTTAATGGAGCTGGCACGTATTGCCGATCACCTTATTTGTAACTCCATTGTGGGTGTAGATACAGGTGCATTTTCGGGCTTCGTTTACCTCATGGAATACCGTGAGTTGATTTATGAAATTTATGAAGAGATCTGCGGTAGTCGCTTAACCACAAACATTGGCCGTATTGGTGGTTTCGAACGAAACTTTACGCCAACAGCGTGGGAAAAATTGGAGAAATTCCTCAAAGAATATCCAAAAGCATTAAAGGAATTCGAAAATCTGTTTACACGTAACCGCATCTTTATCGATCGTACAGTTGGCTGCGGACCAATTTCTGCAGAACGTGCATTGAACTACGGTTTCACCGGTCCGAACCTGCGTGCTGCAGGTGTTGATTATGATGTGCGTGTACACTCACCTTATTCTTCTTACGAAGACTTCGATTTTATTGTACCTGTTGGTACAACCGGCGATACGTATGACCGTTACCTCGTTCGTAATGTTGAAATGTGGCAGAGCTTAAGCATCATCGAACAGGCGTATCAAAAAATACAAAACATCAAAGGTGCTGATGCAGAAGTGTATCATGCCAATGTTCCTGAATATTATTTACCTGAGAAAAAAGATGTTTACACCAGTATGGAAGCACTCATCTGGCATTTCAAAATCATTATGGGTGAAATTGAAATGCCGAAAGGTGAAGTATATCATAGTGTAGAAGGTGCAAATGGTGAGCTGGGTTATTATTTCATCAGCGATGGCGGACGTACACCTTACCGTTTACATTTCCGCCGGCCCTGCTTTATTTACTACCAGGCATACGAAGAGCTGATTAAAGGAAGTATGTTGAGTGATGCCATTGTGGTAATGAGTAGTTTGAATTTGATTGCAGGAGAGTTAGACGCATAGTGAATTGATAATTGAATAATTGAAAATTGACAATGAGGTTTTCTGAAGAACAGTTGAAGAAAGTAGAAGAGATGATCTCTCACTACCCGGAAGGAAAGCAAAAGAGTGCTTTAATTCCTTTGCTGCATTATGCCCAACAACAAAACGGTGGTTGGTTAAGTGCAGAAGCAATGGATTATGTTGCAGAGTTATTGAAGATAACACCCATTGAAGTATACGAAGTAGCTACGTTCTACAGCATGTATAATTTACAGCCTGTTGGTAAAACTGTGTTTGAAGTTTGCCAAACAGGTCCTTGTATGTTGCGTGGAAGCGATGATATTGTTGCTTACATCCACGAAAAGCTGGGCATTAAACCCGGCCAAACAACCGAAGATGGTTTGTTTACATTGAAAACGGTAGAATGTTTGGGCGCCTGTGGTTATGCACCAATGATGCAGTTAGGTCCCGATTACCGTGAGCACCTGACGAAAGAAAAAATTGACGCACTGATTGCAGAAGGAAAAGCAAAAGCCAATTAAGATGAAGAAGAGAACAGCCATGTACATTGGGTTTTTGCTTTCAACTTCAGCTATGATTGTAATGGTTGTGTTTTTGATGTTGAAAGATAAAGCAGCCATGCGTCCGTTATTATTTATTGGAATCGGTTTAGCCTTTGTTTCATTAGTGTTCCGTAATGTGTTGCGGTTTAAACCCGATTGGTTTAAAGACAATGAGAGCAACGGCAACAATTAATTATTAAAATGATCTCCTCACAAAGAGGAAAATTATATGGGCAGAAAATTACTTTTAGACAAAGCACATGTAGAAGGCATCAGGCATTACGATGTGTATCGCCGTGAAGGTGGTTACCGCAGCGTGGAAAAAGTATTGAAGACGATGAGTCCGGAAGCGGTAGTAGAAGAAGTGAAGAAAAGTGGATTACGTGGTCGTGGTGGTGCCGGTTTCCCTACCGGTATGAAATGGAGTTTTTTGGCAAAGCCCGAAGGCGTTCCACGTTACCTTGTTGTAAATGCCGATGAGAGTGAGCCCGGTACATTTAAGGATCGTTACCTCATGGAATTTATTCCGCATCTGTTGATTGAAGGAATGATCTGCGCATCGTATGCATTGGGAAGTAACACCTCATACATCTATATCCGTGGCGAGTACTGGTGGGTAAAAGAAATTTTAGAAGTAGCGGTACAGGAAGCACGCAATGCTGGTTTCTTAGGTAAAAATATTTTAGGTAGCGGATTCGATTGCGACATCTTTGTTCAACCCGGTGCAGGTGCCTATATCTGCGGTGAGGAAACAGCATTGATTGAAAGTTTGGAAGGTAAGCGTGGTAATCCACGTATTAAACCTCCGTTCCCTGCTGTAAAAGGTTTGTGGGGTTGCCCAACTGTGGTAAACAATGTTGAATCAATTGCAGCAGTGGTACCCATCGTGAACGATGGTGGTGAAGAATATGCAAAACTTGGCACTGGAAAATCTACAGGTACAAAACTCATTTCTGCATGCGGTAACATCAACAAACCAGGCGTGTATGAAATTGAAATGAATATTTCGGTAGAAGAATTTATTTACAGCGATGAATACTGCGGCGGTATAGCCAATGGCAAAAAGCTGAAGGCATGTATTCCCGGCGGTTCATCTGTTCCTATTCTTCCTGCCAATCTTTTGCTCAAAACGGCAAAAGGCGAAACCCGCATGATGACGTACGAAAGCCTCAGCGATGGTGGTTTTGCAACAGGCAGTATGATGGGTAGTGGTGGTTTTATTGTTTTGGATGAAGATCAGTGCGTCGTAAAAAATACATATACATTGGCTCGTTTCTATCGTCATGAAAGTTGCGGACAATGTTCGCCTTGCCGTGAAGGAACCGGTTGGATGGAAAAAATTCTGCTGAAGATTGATCAGGGTAAAGGCAGCATGAGTGATATTGATCTGTTGTGGGATATTCAACGTAAGATCGAAGGAAATACGATTTGTCCGTTGGGCGATGCAGCTGCATGGCCAGTGGCAGCAGCCATCCGTCATTTCCGTGATGAATTTGAATGGCATGTAACCAACCCGGTTGAAGCAGTGACAAGAAATTACGGTTTAGCAAACTATGCGAAGCCATTAGAAATAGCAGCACCAACTGCATAACAAATTTGAAAGAACGTATTCAACAATATGTCTGAACAAAAACAACTTTTTAAAGTAACCATCGACAACATTACAGTTGAAGTGGAGCCCGGCACAACTATTCTGCAGGCTGCACGTAAAGTGGGTGGCGATGTAGCACCTCCTGCGATGTGCTATTACACAAAGCTTAAAGACAGTGGTGGTAAATGCCGTACCTGTTTAGTAGAAGTAGCTGCCGGTTCAACGGCCGATCCACGTCCCATGCCAAAGCTGGTGGCAAGTTGCCGTACCAATGTAATGGATGGAATGGTGGTAAAAAATATTACCAGCGATCGTGTAACTGATGCAAGAAATGGCGTGGTTGAATTTTTATTAATCAATCATCCGTTGGATTGTCCTATCTGCGATCAGGCAGGCGAATGTCATTTGCAGGATCTCAGCTATGAGCATGGTAAAGGTGCAAGCCGTTACGAATTCAAACGCCGCACTTTTGATAAGCATGATCTGGGTCCGTACATTCAACTGCACATGACCCGTTGTATTCTTTGCTACCGTTGTGTATATACAGCCGATCAGGTAAGTAAAGAACGTCGTCATGGTATTTTAAGTCGTGGCGATCATGCAGAAATTGCTACTTATATCGAGAAGAGTTTAGATAATGATTTCATCGGTAACGTAATTGATGTTTGTCCGGTAGGGGCATTAACCGATAAAACTTTCCGCTTTAAAAACCGTGTCTGGTTTACCAAGCCGGTAGATGCACATTGCAAATGCGATAAGTGCAGTGGCGAAGTGCAGTTATGGATGCGTGGCGATGAAGTGTTACGTGTAACTGCACGTAAAGATGAGTGGGGCGAAGTAAAAGATTCAACCAAAGGCGAACCCGGCTGGATCTGCAATACCTGTCGTTTCGAACGGAAAAAGATCAGCGATTGGGTCATTGAAGGGCCAACACAAGTCAACCGCCATTCAGTTATTTCGCAAGGCCATTATGTAGGGGTGAAGAAGCCAAACGAAACGATTAGTAAAGTAATGGGCGGCAGAGATCCGAAGTTGCTCATGAATATTAAAGATGTAAGTGAAGTAAACCAGGTTGAATTAAGTGAGTTGAAGGGGCCTGCTACATCAGAATCATTTAAACAGTTGAAGAAAGGAAATTAACAGATATGATCTTATTAACAGTTGATTGGGCATTGGTGCTGGAGAAAACCATCTTCATCGCATTTATCATCACCGTTTCGTTGGTGGTTGCTCTGTACATGACTTTCGGCGAACGGAAAGTGGCTGCATGGATTCAGGATCGTGTGGGTCCAAACCGTGCTGGTCCGTTTGGTTTGTTGCAACCTCTGGCCGATGGTGTGAAGATGTTTTTCAAAGAAGAAATCATTCCCACCTCTTCCAATAAGATATTATTTATTCTTGGTCCATCGCTTGCCATGCTTACAGCCATGCTTACAAGTGCTGTAATTCCCTGGGGCGATAAGGTTGAGTTGTTTGGCCGCACCATTTCCTTACAAATTGCCGATGTAAACATTGGTATTCTGTATGTATTTGGTATTGTTAGTTTGGGTGTATATGGTATTATGATTGGTGCATGGGCCAGTAACAACAAGTTCTCGTTAATGGGTGGCTTGCGTGCAGCATCACAAATTATTTCGTACGAACTGGCAATGGGTCTTTCATTAATTGCTTTGCTTATGATTACCGGCTCGTTGAGTTTAGGTGAAATGGTAAAGCAACAACAGGAAGGCTTGTGGAATGTAATTGTACAGCCACTCGGCTTTTTTATCTTTTTAGTGTGTGCATTTGCTGAGTGTAACCGTACACCCTTCGATCTGGCAGAAGCAGAGAACGAATTGATCGGTGGTTATCATTCAGAATATTCGAGTTTAAAACTTGGCTTTTATTTGTTTGCTGAGTACATCAATATGTTCATCAGCAGTGCGGTAATGGCAACTTTATATTTTGGTGGTTACGATATTCTTCCGTTTTACGACGAATCGTCCTGGGGCTTCTCTGCCAATACAATGGCTTTGTTAGGAGCTGCGGCACTCTTTGCTAAAATATTAATTCTGATTTTCATTTTCATGTGGGTTCGTTGGACGATTCCACGCTTCCGCTACGATCAGTTAATGAATCTTGGCTGGAAGGGATTGATACCGCTGGCCTTGTTTAATATGTTAGTAACAGCAGCCGTGATTTTGTTTTTGAAGAAATAAGAAGATCGGATAGAAACAGGGAACAAGAAATTACATTTGCAAACTTTTTTAATAAACGTTGATGCAATTAACAAATAGAGCGAAACAGGTAGACCGTAAGCCACTTACCATTGCAGAAAAGATTTATCTGCCTGCAGTGTTGAAGGGTATGGGTATTACGTTTTCGCACATCTTTAAAAAGAAGGTAACCATTCAATACCCCGAGCAAACAAGGCCTTTCAGCCCGGTGTTTCGTGGGTTGCACATTCTGAACCGTGATGAAGAAGGAAGAGAAAACTGTACAGCTTGTGGATTGTGTGCAGTAGCTTGTCCTGCGGAAGCAATTACAATGGATGCAGCAGAACGCTTACCCGGCGAAGAGCATCTGTATCGTGAAGAAAAATATGCAGCCAAGTACGAGATCAATATGCTGCGTTGCATTTTCTGTGGCTTGTGCGAAGAGGCTTGTCCGAAAGATGCGATCTATTTAACGGAAACATTTGCTCCGGCTAATTACAGTCGTAAGAGCTTTGTATATGGTAAAGACAACCTGGTTATTCCTCATCCGAAAGAAAACCCGGAAGCATTTGCCAAAGCAAAAGGATTAATTGACGAACGAAAGGCGAAAGCCAATCAACAGACTGCTTAATATGAATATTACTCAACTATTATTTTTCTTCCTGAGTGCATTGGCAATTGGAGGAGCGTTGGCAATGGTTAGCAGCAAAAACCCGGTATATAGTGTACTGTGGCTTATTGTGGTGTTCTTTGCTATTTCGGGCCATTATATTTTATTAAATGCTCAGTTTTTGGCTGTCGTAAATATTATTGTATACGCAGGTGCTATTATGGTGTTGTTCCTGTTCGTAATCATGTTAATGAACCTGAACGCAGAAACGGAACCACAGAAAAATAAGTGGCTGAAGTTTGCAGGTGCAATTGCAGGCGGCAGTTTGCTGTTGGTATTTATTGCTGCTTTACGTCATGCTGATGCAATAAGAACACAGCAGCTGAATATGGGTGGTGAAGCAGGTTTAATTAAAACGCTTGGTAAAACGTTGTTTACCGATTATGTGTTGCCATTTGAAATCAGTAGTGTACTGTTTTTAAGTGCAATGGTTGGTGCTGTGGTAATAGCAAAGAAAGGAGACTAGAAATTTTCAAATTGAAAAATTCTCAAATTCAATTATGCCGATTAATTATTATATTTTTTTAGCAGTGGCTTTGTTCTGCATTGGTGTAGCGGGTGTGTTAACACGCCGTAACGCCATCATCATTTTCATGTGTGTGGAACTGATGCTGAATGCTGTAAACCTGTTGCTCGTTGCGTTTTCAAAAATGCATGCGCAAAATGCAATGGCTATCGATCCGTCTGCAGTGGCAGGGGTAGAAGCGCAACTGTTTGTATTTTTTATTATGGTGGTGGCTGCTGCCGAAGTAAGTGTGGGTTTGGCCATTATTGTAATGATGTACCGAAACATTCACAGTGTGGATGTAAACTTTTTGAACAGACTTAAACATTAATAGAGGAGTACGAACTGTGAGGTACGAATTACGTACTTCCGGCTTCGTACCTCGTACTTGAATATTATGAAGAGTATTATCGACTTGGTTTATCTGGTTCCGTTGTTTCCGCTGATTGGTTTTCTGATCAACGGATTGGGCAGAAATTATCTCAGCAAATCGCTCAGCGGAATTATTGGCAGTGCTGCTGTTCTTGCTTCATTTATTGTGAGTGTACTCATCTTTAACGAAACAAGAGACGAAGCGTTTACAGCAACTACTGTAAACCTGTTTGAGTTTATTAATGTTGCCGGACTCAATATTCCGTTTGCTTTCCAGGTAGATCAGCTGTCGGCTTTGTTCCTGCTGGTCATTACAGGTGTAGGTTTTTTAATTCACCTGTATTCCACTTCGTATATGCACGATGAAGCAAGTCATCACTTTGCACGCTACTTCGCTTATTTAAATCTCTTCGTGTTCAGCATGTTGTTGCTGGTATTAGGGGCCAACTACCTTATCATGTTTATCGGTTGGGAAGGTGTAGGTCTTTGTTCTTATTTATTAATCGGTTACTGGTTTAAGAATAACGAATACGGCAATGCAGCACGCAAAGCTTTTGTGATGAACCGTATTGGCGATCTTGGTTTTCTCCTCGGCTTATTCTTCATCATACAACAGTTTGGATCGTTAACCTATACCGAAGTGTTTACACAGGCTTCGGGCATGTTTAAAGGTGACACCATTCTTGTTGTGATTACTTTGTTACTCTTTGTAGGTGCAACCGGTAAGAGTGCACAAATTCCTTTGTATACCTGGTTACCCGATGCGATGGCGGGTCCAACACCGGTATCTGCCCTCATCCACGCAGCAACCATGGTTACAGCAGGTATTTATATGATTGCACGCAGCAACATCTTATATACACTTGCTCCAACAACGCAGGTTGTAGTAGCTGTAGTAGGTTTAGCCACTGCAATTCTTGCAGCAACAATCGCCATTAAACAAAACGATATTAAGAAAGTACTGGCTTACTCAACGGTTAGTCAGTTAGGTTATATGTTCCTTGGTTTGGGTGTGGGAGCTTACACCGGAGCTGTGTTTCATGTAATGACACATGCCTTCTTCAAAGCCCTGTTGTTCCTTGGTGCAGGTAGTGTTATTCATGCCATGCATCACGAACAGGACATTCGTAAAATGGGTGGACTCGCAAAGAAACTTCCCATCACACATATCACTTTCTTACTGGGTTGTATTGCCATTGCCGGTATTCCTCCGTTCAGCGGTTTCTTTTCCAAAGACGAAATTTTAGTACATGCATTCGGTGCTAATCCTGTTTTCTACATCATTGGTTTAGCAGGTGCATTGATGACAGCTTTCTACATGTTCCGTTTATACGCCATGACGTTTAAAGGATCGTTCCGTGGTACACACGAACAGGAACATCACCTGCACGAAAGCCCGTGGCAAATGACAGTGCCGTTAGTGATCCTTGCATTCCTTGCAGTAGTTGCAGGTTTTGTGGGTATTCCTGAATTGTTTGCTGCAGATGCGCATCGTCTCGAACATTACTTAGCGCCTGTATTTAAACTTTCAACCGAGGCCGCAACTGCACATCATGTAGAACATTCAACCGAATATATTTTACTGGGCGTAAGCTTAACGCTGATTGCTGCAGCCATTTTCTTTGCGTTGAAACGTTTCAGCAAAAATCCTGAAACAGGCGAACCCGAAGGCTTTGGAAAAGTGTTGGCGAATAAGTGGTATGTAGATGAGTTGTACAATAATATCGTTACCAAACCACTCAACGGATTAGGCGTATTCTTTAACCGTTTTGTAGAGAAAAGTGGTATCGATGGTCTTGTAAACGGTGTGGGTAAAAGTGTACAGTGGGGCGGCCGCCAGTTGCGTTTATTACAAAGCGGACAGGTAGGTTCGTATGTATTGTGGATGGTGATTGGTATTCTGCTGTTGTTCGTTATTACTATTAAATTCCTTTAATTAACCAGGCATAACTGTTTTATGATCGCATTACTGTTGATATTGGTTCCGTTGATTGGTGGATTGGTTACATTCTTTTTGAAACAGGAGAAGCAGGCCAAAACATGGAGTTTTCTTGTATCGCTCATTTCATTGGCAGCGATTACGTACAGCCTTATTACCAACAACGAAGAAGCCAGAAGTTTTACTGTAGCATGGTTGCCCCAACTCGGCGCAAGCTTTGCATTAAAAATGGATGGCGCAAGTACCTTGTTGTGTTTGCTCGGCGCACTTTCTTATCCCATCATTTTTGCTTCAACCTGGAAATCTTCTTATCCATCGCCCAACAGTTTTTATGGGTTGATGTTGCTGGCGCAGGCAGGTATCCTCGGTGTGTTTTTAGCAGCCGATGGTTTGTTGTTCTACTTCTTCTGGGAGCTGGCACTGATTCCCGTGTACTTCCTCTGCAGCAAATGGGGTGGCGAAAAACGCATTGCAGTTACATTTAAATTTTTCATTTATACATTCATCGGATCGTTGCTGATGTTGGTTGGTTTGCTGTACATGTACTACCAAACCGCTGATGCATCCTTTGCAATGGAATCGCTTTATGCAGTGAAGTTGTCGGGCGATCAGCAAACATGGTTGTTCTGGTTATTTTTTATTGCATTTGCCATTAAGATGCCGGTGTTTCCTTTCCATACCTGGCAGCCCGATGCATACGAGCAGTCGCCAACTGCAGTAACCATGGTATTAAGTGCATTGATGGTGAAGATGGGTTTATTTGCAGTGATCCGTTGGTTATTGCCTTTGTTCCCCGATGCAGCTGTACAGTTTGATAATGTAGTGATAGGTTTAAGCGTAATTGGTATGGTGTACGCAAGTATCCTTGCCATGCAGCAAGACGATCTGAAACGTTTAATTGCTTATTCATCCATTGCGCATATTGGTTTAATGAGTGCGGCCTTGTTTGTAAACAACGAAAGTGGTTTGCAGGGAGCTATTATTCAGTTCTTCAGTCATGGTGTAAACGTGCTGGGTATGTGGATTGTGGTAGAACTCATCGAACGCCAGTTTGGTACTCGTAAAATGAGTGAGCTGGGCGGTCTTGCACAAAAAGCACCGGCGTTAACAATTCTGTTAGTGATTGTGGCTTTAGCGAATGTAGCATTGCCGCTTACCAATGCTTTCATTGGAGAGTTCCTCATGTTTAACGGACTGTTCAAATTCAATGTATGGTATGCAGCTGTTGGTGGTTTAAGCATCATCCTCAGCGCCATCTATACCTTGCGTATGATCCAGAAAGTATTTTATGGTAACGAAAATGCATTAACAGCTAATAATACAGACATCAGCTTTATTGAAAAAGCAGCGTTGGCTGTAATTGTGATTGCCATTTTTGTAATGGGTGTGTATCCTTCACCTGTATTTAATTTAACCAAGGATACAGCAAGCTTTATACTGGGAATCTTTAAATAAACTCTTTAACGAAGAACGATGAACCTGATTTTACTTTCGGCGATTTGGGGTATTGTGATGATGTTCAGCGGTTTGTTCCTGAACAGCAAATCGGCGGCTAAAACCGTTGCCCTTGTGGGTGCGGTGGCATTATTGATCGGCAACTTTTTTGATCTCAGTGGAAAAATGATCATCAGCAGCGACTTTAAAGGTATGCTGCAGTATGAGCGTTTTGGTTTGCTGTTTCTTACTGTGTTAATTGTTGCATTGCTGCTTTATATTCTGCTGAGCGGAAAAGATGTAGAAGCGGTGGGCAATCATCCGTTCGAATATTTTGCACTTATCTTTTTTGTAATGAGCGGTGCAGGTTTGGTAGCCTTGTTCAACAACCTGCTCATCCTGTTCATCGGTATTGAAATTGTATCAATTCCTCTGTACATTCTAACAGGTTCGGACAAACGAAATCTGAAAGGTAATGAGGCTGCGTTGAAATACTTTCTGATGGGATCTTTTTCAACCGGTATCCTGTTAATGGGTATCGCCTTTTTGTATGGTGCTGCCGGTTCGTTCCAGGTAGAACGTTTGGCCATGGTTGCTTCAGAGGAGTTCCAGGTGTTTACCACTATTGGTATTGTAATGATTATGGTGGCATTGGCTTTTAAAGTTTCTGCTGCACCGTTTCATTTCTGGACACCCGATGTGTACGATGGTGCACCAACCGTGTTTACTTCCTTTATGGCAACCATTGTTAAAGCAGCTGTGTTTATCGGCTTCTTAAACTTGTTTACCAATGCGTTTGCAGGTAAAGCCGATAGCTGGAAATTAACGGTAGCCATTATTACTGCTTTAACTCTGTTCATTGGAAATATAACAGCGGTTTATCAGCAAAGCGTAAAGCGTATGCTGGCTTATTCCAGTATTACACAGGCAGGCTTTATGATGTTTGCTGTTTTTGCCATTAATGATATGTCGAAACAAGGTCTGTTGCTGTATGCTGCTGCGTATTGCATTGCCACCATCGGCATTTTTGCGGTATTGGTTAAAATGAAAGATTACACGTTTGAAGGCTTTAACGGATTGGCTAAGAAACAGCCGCTGGTAGCATTTGTACTTACCGTTTGTTTCTTATCGCTGGCCGGTATTCCGTTAACAGCGGGCTTCTTCGCAAAATATTTTGTTTTGGCAGCAGCCGTTAAAACCGGTACTTATCTGTGGTTAGTGATTTTTGCAGTAGTTATGGCAGCCGTGAGTGTGTACTATTATTTCCGAGTTATACAGGCCATGTATTTTAAAGAAGGCGACACGCAGGAGCTGGAAATTTCAACTTCGTTTAAAACGTTACTGGCTGTTGTAGCGGCAATTATTATCCTATTAGGTGTTTATCCGAGCCTGCTGCTCGATGCGCTTGTTTTCTTTTAAACAGGCCACAGAAACGAATTTTACAAAACCCTGCAACCGCAGGGTTTTGCCGTTTATAGAAACAACTTGCAAATCGGCGGAGCTTTCTTAATTTCGGGATGAATAAAGAAGACCGGCAGCGGTTTTACTTCAAACGCACATATGACTTTCTCCGACATCTTATCATTGGCATGGCGAACAATACGTTCCAATAAATTACGCACCGGTATTACGGTTGCCATTATTGCATTCGGTATTATGGCACTCATTGGCATTATTACCGCCATTGAAGCAATGAACCAAAGCCTGTACGAGAACTTCTCTATTCTTGGTGCAAACTCTTTCAGCCTGCGTTACAAAGAACGGAACATCCGTTTTGGCGGCGGTCCTAAAAGCGATTTAACCCGTACCAAAAAAACAGGTACCAAACAACGCAGCTCCAACCTCGATCGGTTTATTACGTTTGATGAAGCAAGACGATTTAAAGATCAGTTTGCGTTTCCGGCAACGGTAAGTATTTCCAAGTTTGCAAGCGGCAATGCTACCATCTTTTTTGAGGAGCAGAAAACCAATCCGAATGTTCGTGTAATCGGGGGGGATGAAAATTATTTGCTTAACAGCGGTTATACATTAGAGCAGGGACGTGATTTTAATAAGCTCGATGTTGAGAGCGGACGTAACGTTGCCATTATTGGCAGCGACCTGGTGCATAAACTGTTTAAAGACAAGCCAACATATGCGGTGGGTAAAATGATCCGTATCGGATCGAACCGCTACCGCATCATCGGTGTGTTAAAAGCAAGAGGAGCCAGTTCCTTTCTTTCGCTCGATAATATTGCATTAGTTACGTATAACAATGTGCGTCGTGTATTCAGCGGTAACGGAAGTTATAACATCACCATACGTGCAAATGATTTTGCGCAGATGGATGCTGCAGTGGGTGAGGCCACCGGTGTGTTTCGTCAGGCCCGGCGTTTATCAACGAAAGAAGCGGATAACTTTTATGTAGACCGCAGCGACAGCATTGTTGAATCGTTGAAAAAAACACTCAGCTATGTACAAATAGCAGCTATTGTTATTGGTGCCATTACATTGTTAGGCGCAGCCATTGGTTTAACCAATATTATGTTGGTGGCGGTTAGCGAACGTACACGGGAAATTGGCTTAGCTAAATCTATTGGTGCTAAAAGTTCAAATATCCGCAAGCAGTTTTTATGGGAAAGCATCCTCATTAGTTTACTCGGCGCCTTCTTTGGAATTGTATTGGGTATTCTTGTTGGTAATCTCGCCGCACTCTTCTTTAAAACAGGGTTTATTGTTCCCTGGGCATGGGCAGCTGCCGGTGTAATTATTTGTTTTGTTACAGGGTTGATTGCCGGTTTATATCCTGCACGTAAAGCAGCAAAGCTCGATCCCATTACGGCTTTACGGTACGAATAACAACCGCTTACAGGCAGTCTTTCGTTTCTTACCATCCATCACACATACTTTACCGATGGTGAAAGTGTACTTCCCGCTCTCACCGTATTTTATTCCGCATGTGTAAGCGGTAAAATATCTTTGTTCTTCCTTTTAAAGGAAATTACTCCAATGTAGAACGTACATTTTTATTTTCAGCGCCCAACTGCTTCCTCAGTCATCTTCCGTAAGTTTTAAACAAGGTGCACCTACTTACCAACAATGCTCCTGCGTAGCTTCGAAACGCTGTAAATACTGCTCCACAACAATTATTTTTCATTCTTAAACCATTTTTTCAACTATGGACATTGCATCCTTATTTTTCGCCTATTGGTGGGTGTTAGTTATTTTCTTTTCACTCATCTTTTACAAATTCGTATTACGTGTTTTCTTTGGTATGGTCATTGTACCAGAAGACAAAATCGGTCTTGTTACAAAAAAGTTTGTACTGATTGGTGCACATCGTGAGCTGCCCGACGGTCGCATTATTGCAACAAAAGGAGAAGCGGGTTTCCAGGCCAAAACATTAGCGCCGGGTTTATATTGGTTTATGTGGCCCTGGCAATACGGAGTAGATATGATTCCGTTTACAGTTGTGCCCGAAGGTAAAATTGCACTTGTATTAAGTAAAGACGGTACCGAAATTCCAACTGGTCATATCCTTGCACGAAAAGTGGATTGTGATAATTTCCAGGATGCGCATGCGTTTCTGGATAACGGAGGACAACGTGGCCGTCAAACAGCATTTATTACTGCAGGTTCCTACCGTATTAACCGTCATTTGTTTGATATAAGTGTGGTTGACCAGGTAACCATTAACGAAAACATGGTGGGTATTGTAACTGCATTAGATGGTGAACCTATTCCGATCGGATCAATTGCAGGTAAGTTTGTTGAAGGGCATAACAACTTCCAGAACTTCGATTCATTTCTTGCCAATGGTGGTAACCGTGGTTTGCAGCCACAGGTAATACTTGCGGGTTCTTACTATATTAATCCATGGGCATTACAGATAGAAGAAACACCCATGACGGATATCCCCATCGGTCATGTTGGTGTAGTAATCTCTTACATTGGTGATGTTGGTAAAGACTTAACAGGCGACACGTTCAAACATGGTAATATTGTTGAAAAAGGTTATCGTGGTGTATGGATGGAGCCATTAGGTCCGGGTAAATACCCCATTAACAAATACACTACAAAAGTGGAGTTGGTACCAACAACCAATCTTGTATTAAACTGGGCCAATGCAAGAAGTGAAGCACACTCGTTAGATAAAAATCTGTCAACGATTACGGTGCGTTCGAAAGACGGTTTCCCGTTTAACCTCGACGTAGCACAGATCATTCACATACCCGCAACAGAAGCACCGAAAGTAATTGCACGCTTCGGCAGTATGAACAATCTTGTGAGCCAGGTGCTTGAACCTACTATCGGTAACTACTTCCGTAACAGTGCGCAGGATAGTGATGTGATTTCGTTCTTAAGTACACGTAAAGAACGCCAGAACGCTGCTAAAGAGCATATCAAAGAAGTATTGGAAGAGTACAACGTAAATGCTGTTGATACGTTGATTGGCGACATCGTTCCTCCGGAGGCGTTGATGAAAACATTAACCGATCGTAAGATTGCGCAGGAAGAAGAGAAGACGTATGAAACACAACGGATGGCGCAGGAAAAACGCCAGGGCGTTGAAAAGGAAACAGCTATTGCTGACATGCAGAAGGAAATTGTAAAAGCGCAGCAAAGTGTAGAGATTGCACAACGCACAGCTGATGCAACGGTGAAGAAAGCGGAAGGTGATGCTACCAGTTTAAAACTGAGTGTAAATGCTGAAGCAGAAGCAATCAAGCTGAAGGCTGCAGCACAGGCAGAATCAACAAAGTTAAATGCCGCAGCCGATGCTGAGCGAATTTCAAAAACCGGTTTGGCAGAAGCAGAAAAAATTATGGCCATTGGTAAATCAACTGCCGAAGCATACGAGTTGCAGGTGAAGGCAATGGGTGGCGATAACTTTACTCGTTATAAGATTACTGAGGAAATCAGTAAAGGTCAGATCAAGATTATACCTGATGTTTTAATTGGTGGTGCCAATGGAGCAGATGGTCCCATCAGCGGATTGCTTGGCCTGAAGTTGATGGAAATGATGGACGCTGATAAAAAGAAAAATGAAAGCAAAGACAATTAAAACTTGTAGTTGCTGTAAATAAAAAAGACCCCGTTTGATCGGGGTCTTTTTTTATGATTACCTGAAACGAAATAATTATTTCTTTTCAAGCATATCGGTAATACGATCGCTCAGATCCTGCAGGTGCAGCTTCGTCATATTATCAGTTGTTAATGGTAAAGCAACTTTAATATCGTTGCGCAGCTGGCGTAAGGTTCCTTTCAAAATAGAATACGCATCTGTGTTTTTAACATTAACCGATGGTGATACCTGGAAGCTGATAGTAAGACCACCCGTGTTTGCAGCAGGAGCTCCGGGCAGCAATGAAATAATACGCTCAACAAACATCTTTTGTAAGTTACGGCGGTATACATCAGTTGCTTTGCGGTTGTATACTTCGCTGAAAATTGTACGACGCAGATCATCCATTAACTCAGTTGCTTTATAGGCACTGTTGCCTAATGTTGCTTCTGCGGTAAACAATTTGCTCATAGTAGATACAGAAACAAGACGGTTAATGATTGCTTCCTGTCTGTTGCCGATAATTTCCTGCGGGTTAATACCGGTACGGCTGAAGATATCATTGTTAATTAACCATGTTGGAGTTGTAAATAATTGCTGACCTAAGAAATTTACTGCGTCTTTTTGAATTGCTTTTGGTACAAATTCATATACAGGTCCTTCCTGTTCAACCATCTTTGGTGTTTCGTAAATGCCACCAACGTTCTTTGCAACATGACCCATGTAACGGCCAAACTGTGTTTGTACCTGGTTGTACATTTCATCTAATCCTTCATAGCTTTCGTTTGGTTGCTTGGTCCAGTTAATGAGGTTTGGAACTATGCGCTGCAAGTTCTTAATACCATAAGCACTTGCTTTCATGGCATCATTACCTAAATCTTCGTTTTGTGAACGTGGATCATCAGGATTTGTTTCTGTACCAAACCACAGACGCTTATTTTTTAAACGCTCGGTTGTTAACTTCTGCAGGTAAGCTACTTCTTCTTCTGCAGTTTTAAATTCAGGTAACCAACGGTAACCCCATTCAATCGCCCATTTATCGTAATCGCCGATGCGTGGGAACAAACCAATACGGGAAATATTATCTTCCGGTTGTGCTACGTAGTTAAAACGTGCATAGTCCATAATAGAAGGAGTATGGCCATTTGCTTCAACCCACTTCTTATTACGTAAACTGTCAACAGGTACTGTTGAAGAAGAACCATAGTTATGACGTAAGCCTAAAGTGTGACCTACTTCGTGTGATGATACGAAACGGATGAGTTCACCCATCAGCGCATCGTCAAAAACCATTGCATGTGCACCGGGGTCAACTGCTGCTGTTTGTACAAAATACCAGTTGCGGAGCAAGCTCATTACATTGTGGTACCAGTTAATGTGGCTCTCCAGAATTTGTCCGCTGCGTGGATCGTGTACGTTCGGGCCGCTTGCATTTGCAACTTCACTTGGCTTGTAAACAATGGCACTGAAACGGGCATCTTCAAGACTCCAGGTACTGTCTTCCTGTTTTGTTGGAGCCATTTTACCCATGATGGCATTTTTAAAACCTGCTTTTTCAAAAGCAGCTTGCCAGTCATCAACACCCTGCATTAAATATTTCACCCATTTTTTAGGTGTAGCAGGATCGATGTAGTAAATGATGGGGTTCTTTGGTTCAACCAATTCGCCACGCTTGTACTTTTCAATATCTTCTTCTTTTGGCTCAAGCTTCCAGCGAACAGCCATTTGAATTTCTTTTACACCTTGTGGGTTTGCATCAAAGTCGGTCAAACGTCTTGTAAAGAAACCTACACGGGGATCAAAGTATCTTGCTTTTGCAGGTGTTTTCGGTAATAATAACATCGAACTGTTCAGTTCTAATGTAAAGGTAGTAGCACGACTGCCGCCGCCAAAACCACCTTGGGCTGTTGGAGGGGTAGCAGCACGGCCATAAGTTTTTACCGTTTTTACTTCAATATTAATCGGGTATGCCTTTACAGTTTGTGTGTAAGACTTGTCTGCCTGTAATAAACCTAACTGAAGGCTTGTTTTGGTAGCTGTGTTGAAAAACAGCACATCGTTATCTCCGGCAATAAAATCAGTCATTTCAATAACTGTAAAACGGGTGTTGGTTACAGAATCTCTGTTGTATGCTTTCACATCAAAAGCCTGCATGATAGGCTGTGTGTTTGAGTTTACAACCGATTTGTACATACCATTTTCATCTGTACCACGTTGATCGAAGGATACACGTTTTAAAAAGATTTTGTTGTTAGGACCTCTTTCGAAACGGATGACGTTATTGTTAACAATATCGCCAGCGTAACCGGAAAAACCGTTGCTTAAACCGGCAGCCGATTTAGAAATACGGGTAACAATAAGGATATCTCTGTTTAACAGAGAGTCGGGTAATTCAAAGAAATATTTATCGTCCAGCGTATGTACTTTAAACAGTCCTTCGTCTGTTTTCGCCTTGTCTGTAATAACTTCTTTGTAAGGTTTTGGCGCTGTACGTTGTGCAGGGGCACCGCCGCCCGGCATACCGGTTGGCATTTGTGTTGGTGCACCGCCGGAGGTTGGATTGCCCGGTCGGTTTTGCGCAACAGCAGCAGTTAAACTACCTGCCATCAGCAGGGATAATAGCATCAGATTTTTCTTCATACTTTGTTGGGGTTTAAAAATCGCTTGAAGATAGTGGTTAAACAATGAAACCCATTCACTACAAAAACGAATGGAAATTGTTAATGACAAGCGGTGAAAAATGATAAACGGCTGCAAACGATTGCTGTAACTACTCAAAAAATTAAAATGAACGGGAGTTGCAGAAAATAAATATTTCCCTAACTTGTGCCACCCTGTTAAGGGGAATTGGTTTGATTTTTTGAAAAAGAAATTTCATAGAATTGTACCACTATTTAAGACGTAAAACTTACTTAATTAAAAAACCAAAAAATCAATTGTCATGGCTGAAACAAAACCAACGGCAGCAAAAGCCGCAACTTCAGGGCAAGCAAAGCAGAGCACAAACATTATTTCATGGATTGCACCAATTGTGTGTATCCTTGCCGGTTACTCTATCTGGCGTTTTATTTTAGGTAACCCCAGCGGTTTTGATGAGCCGGCTACAGAAGGTTGGTTCTGGCCTAAGCACCACAAACCAAAAGGCGCCCTCAATGCGATCTACGAAGGTGGTATCATTGTACCTTTCCTGATTGGCTTATTCCTGATGGTAATTGTGTTTTCTATTGAGCGTTTCCTCACTATTATGAAAGCGATGGGTGCTGGTAACACAACAGACTTTATCCGTAAAGTACAGTATCACCTTGCAAACAAAAATATCGAAGCAGCTTTGGCTGAGTGCGATAAGCAAAAAGGTTCTGTAGCAAACGTAATGAAGGCAGGTTTGAAAAAATACCGTGAAATGACAACAGCTGACGGTGTTGATCACGACCAGAAAGTTGCCGCTATTCAAAAAGAAGTAGAAGAAGCAACAGCTTTGGAATTACCGATGCTTTCTAAAAACCTCGTATTCTTATCTACTATTACTTCTCTCGGTACATTGATTGCCCTGTTGGGTACTGTATTGGGTATGATCCGTTCATTCTCTGCCCTCGGTAAAGAAGGCGGTGGTGGTGATGCCGGTGCGTTGGCGGTAGGTATCTCTGAGGCCCTTTATAACACAGCTTTGGGTATCGGTACTTCATCTTTTGCGATGATCATGTACAACGTGTTTACTACAAAGATCGATTCAATTACATACGGTATCGACGAAACAAGTTTCACATTGACTCAAAGTTTTGCAACTCAGTACAAATAATATACAGGCCAAAAAAACTGGCCAAATGTGTATGGATTTTTACTGAAACTGAATCTTCATAATTCAAAACTTTAATCTTGTGTCTAAACTTAATAAAATAGCCCGGAAAAGTACATGGGTAGATATGACCGCCTTCGTGGATGTGTCGTTTCTGATCCTTACTTTCTTCATGTTGGCAACGAAGTTCAAACCACCAGAAGTGGTTAACATTGAGAATCCGAAGTCGGTTTCATCCGATAAGGTTGAAGATAAAGACGTTTTCAAAGTTTCATTTGATAAGGAAGGCCGAGTATTTATCAGCTTTAGTTCAGATAAAGATGGTAGAGAAAAAGCACAGTTAACAGCAGAAGTATTAGGCCGCCAGAAAGGGCTTGGTTTAACCCCTGCTGAAATTTCAAACTTTGTAAAATTCTCAAGCGGAGGTATTGGTGTTCCCGTTACTCAGTTGAAAAGCTTTTTAGCACTGAGCGATGCAGAATACAAAGCCTTTAAACAACCTGGTATTCCTGTTTCGGATACATTGAATAATCAGTTAAACGATTACATCAATGCCTTATTAACGGGTACCGGTGGACGTAAACCTGCAAACGTAATGCTCAATGGTGATAACGGAACAACATACCCTTACTTCAAAAACGTACTTTCTGCGTTTAAGAAAAACGGTATTTTCTCGTTCAAGCTTATCACAGCTATGGAAGGTGTACCATCAGGTACTCCTCTCTACAAGCGTCAGAAAGAGCAAGGGGGCGCAGCAAAATAATTTTTAACATTAAATAACTGAACAATGGCAGAGATAGCACAAGACGGGGGCGGAGGTGGCCATAAGAAAGGTCCTGGGGTCAAGAAACAGGCCCGTAAAGATGCCCGGGTTGACATGACGCCCATGGTGGATCTTGGGTTCCTGTTGATCACGTTCTTTATCTTTACTACTACCATCAATAGTCCCAAAGCCTTTAAGCTGAATGTTCCGGATGACAGTGCCAAAGACGAAGAACAAACTCAGGCAAAAGCTTCGGGTGCGTTTACGGTTTTGTTAAGCAAGGGTAACCATGTGTACTATTACGAGGGTCAGCTGCAAAGCGACGGATCGAACTTTAAGTCTTCAAACTTTAAAGAAATCCGTAACGAGTTGCTCCGTAAAAAGGCCAATACAGCTGAAAAAGATCTCGTTGTGATCATCAAGCCAAACGAAGAAGCGAACTACAAAAACGTAGTAGATATGCTTGATGAAATGCAGATTTTGGAAATTAAACGTTATGCCGTTGTAGACATTGCTGAAGGGGAGAACGCTCTTATTCGGGTAACCGAAGGCTCGTCTCCAACCCCGGCAGCCGGCGGAAAATAATGTATGGAATTATCCCGCATTTGCATCTAATACTAAACACAACCGTTAATTATGGAAGTAAATAAAATATTAAGCTCCGATTTCCTTGATATCCTGTTCGACGGCAGGAATAAGGAATACGGTGCTTATGAACTCCGAAAAAATTACAAACGCCGTTTAACAACAGCATTGTTGATTACTGCAGGGTTTGCTCTGTTGATTTTCATCAGTGTAATCGTTGGCCGCAGCGTTAGTAATTCAGACAAATCGAAAGTAAAGGTGAGCGATGTAACGCTTGCCGATATTAAGCAGGAAGAGCCTCAAAAAATTGAGCCGCCACCCCCGCCTCCTCCAAAACAGGAGCCCCCGAAAATTGAAATCACCAAGTTTACGCCTCCTAAAATTGTAGAAGACGAGAAATTTGATGAGAAACAAGAAGTAAAGGAGCAGGAAGAAATTACCAACGTTGGTAAAATTGACCAGGAAGGTATTAAAGATCCTGAAGTAGTAAGTCCTCCAAAGGTAGAAGAAGAATCTAAAGTTGTAGAAGCTCCTAAGGAAGACGAAAACCAGGTATTTACCAAAGTGGAAGTGGAAGCCCAGTTCCCCGGTGGAGAAGGTAAATGGAACCAATATGTACAGCGTGAGGTAGAAAAAAATATCGACGATCTGGTTGACGATGGTCAAGCAGGTACATGTGAAGTTCAGTTTATCGTGGATAAAGAAGGTAACGTAAGTAATGTGGAAGCATTGTCTATGAAAGGTTCTAAACTCGCAGAGGTTGCAGTAAATGCAATTAAGCGTGGACCTAAATGGATTCCTGCCATCCAGAACGGCCGTCAGGTAAAAGCTTGGCGTCGTCAGAAAATTACGTTCCGCTTACCGGATGAGCAACCATAAGACCTTTTCAGAAAGGAATATACAAGCAAGCTCCCCATCGGATTTCCGATGGGGACTTTTGTTTTAAAGATGTTTGGAGTGCCAACTGACAGTTGCAAAAAGTATGTATGGATTTTCTCACCATTCTCATCTCAGTAAAAACAACTGTTATGGATATTATAGCACCAAAAAACAAACGGGAAATAAAAGTCGATTTTGCACCAATGGTCGATCTTGGCTTTCTCCTCATCACTTTCTTCATGTTTACAACAGAGCTGTTAAAACCGCAGGCATTTGGTTTGCATGTGCCCGATGATAAAGATGTTCCGGTGCCCAATCAAACCCCCGAGTCATCTACCATTACATTGCAAATGAAAGGGAATGGTGTGGTAGATTACTATGAAGGGTTCGAGCAGAAGCCGATTCAAAAAGGTACGCTTACCTTGTATAAACAAAATTCACTCCGTACTCATCTAATCGACAAACGAAACCGCATTTTACAACAGCTTCATACCGATTCAAATTACACTGTACTCATTCAGCCCAATTCCGAAACATCTTATAAAGAAATGATTGACGTAATGGATGAAATGAAGATCCTCGACATTCGTAAATATGTGCTGGTGGATGTAAAACAGTAAAAGTGGGCAGGCTTGTATGCAAGCGTTAAATTTGCAGCATGCTTGGAAAATTATCTGGTTGGGACGATACCATTGTTGCGTTGGCAACACCTCACGGAATTGGCGCTATTGGCGTAATACGGCTAAGCGGCAACAACGCAATTGATATTGTAAACCGGTTATTTCCCTCGAAAGATTTGCAGCAACAAAAAACGCATACTATACATGTAGGTTTTTTGAAAGATGGTGAAAAAGTATTGGATGAAGTGGTGGTTTCACTTTTTAAGAATCCAAGAAGTTATACTGGCGAAGATGTGATTGAAATTTCATGCCATGGCTCTCCCTTTATCCAGGAACAGGTTGTGCATACATTGGTAAAATACGGTGCCCGTTTAGCAAAACCGGGTGAGTTTACCCAACGGGCCTTTCTTAAAGGCAAGCTCGATTTAACACAAGCTGAAGCTGTAGCAGATTTAATTGCCAGCAACACGGAGGCCTCTCAAAAAACAGCATTACACAATATACGTGGAGGTTTTTCGGGCGTGTTAAAAGAGTTGCGTGAACAATTGATTCAGTTCTCGGCATTAATTGAACTGGAACTCGATTTTTCGCAGGAAGATGTTGAATTCGCCGACCGTACACGTTTCTATGAACTCATTGCAAAAATGCAACACGTTACCGGCGATCTATTGCAATCGTTTAAACTCGGTAACGTAATAAAAAACGGGGTGAGTGTTGCGATTGTGGGCAAGCCTAATGCAGGGAAATCTACATTGCTTAATACGTTGCTCAATGAAAACAGAGCAATTGTAAGCGACATTGCCGGCACAACAAGAGATACGATTGAAGAGGTTATCAATATTGATGGTATTTTATTTAGGTTGATTGATACAGCAGGAATAAGAGAAAGCAGGGATATAATTGAAACGATTGGTGTAGAAAAAAGTATGGAGAAAATGAAGGCGGCTGACCTTGTTGTATACTTGTTTGATGCGAATGAAGAAACACAGGCAGGCATTGAAGCTGCTGCGTTACAAATACAGGAACATAACAACAACTTCCTCTTGGTTGGGAATAAGGTAGATGTATTAACTGAAGCTGCAGCTCAGGATAAATTTGCAGGCGATGCTGTTCTATTTATTGCTGCAAAATCGAAACTGCATATTGATTTACTCAAACAAAGGCTGGTTGATAAAGTTGTACAGGGAACTGTAAAAACAGAAAATACAATTATTACCAATGCCCGCCATTACACTGCACTGCAGGAAGTTGATAAAGCTTTAGTTGATATTACAAATGGGCTCAATAACCAATTATCAGGCGATTTACTTGCATTGGACATCAGGCGTTGCCTTCATTTTTTAGGAGAGATAACCGGTGAAATAACCAATGAAGACCGGCTCGATTTTATCTTCAGTAAATTCTGTATCGGAAAGTAACTCCACAGCTTGTAGTATAGATTACTACTTACGTGTAATAAAAAATCTCTAAAATGGGCTAAGGCCTTTTACGCAGCCTGTTTTTCAGCTTGTGTGTATGTGTACAGGTTAAATTTGCATAGCAAAAACCGGCGGTATGCTTGCTTTTAAACCGGTTCCTGTTATTTCAACTTTTACCCACTTTGTATAAGCTATGTACGGAATTGTAAATAAAGCTATTGAGGAACTCGTTAAGGAAAACTACGGTGAAGAAAAGTGGGAGTTAATTAAAATCCGCAGTGGTGTTGATGTTGATTTTTTTATCAGCAATGAACCTTATGATGATGCGATTACCTACCAGTTGGCAGGAGCAGTGGCCGAAGAAATGCACGTACCGTTAAGTGATGTTCTTGTTAAGTTTGGTGAGCATTGGGTACTGAAAACCGGCCGTGAAAAATATGGTTCATTAATGGAAGCAGGAGGCAATAATCTCAAAGAGTTTCTTTGCAATCTGCCTGTTTTTCATAACCGTATTATGCTGATGTATCCGAAGCTTACGCCTCCCGAATTTAAAATTACTGATGTAGAAGAGTGCTCCGTTTGTGTACATTATTTTTCCAGAAGAGAAGGTTTGCAGGAATTTGTGCGTGGGCTTTTACAGGGCTTAGGTAAAATGTATAATACGGCTGTAACAATACAGTTATTGCAACATCGCAGCTTGGGTGCCGATCATGAAATTTATAAAGTATCCTGGTGATGCAGCTTTCTTTCAATATCGATCAGTTTGAACGGTTGTTCCCCTTTCATCTTTTACTGAACAGGGATCTTCAGATTGTACATGCAGGAAAGTCGTTGCAAAAGTTGATCAGTATACCTCCACTTTCACCGTTTACTTCCTTCTTTCATTTGCAAAGGCCGCAGACGGCAGATGAAAACTTTGAAGCTTTACTTGCATTGCAAAACCAGCTGGTGGTTATTCAAAGCAAAACCACCGATTCGTTTTTGTTACGTGGACAGCTGGAGCAAATAGATCATGAAATGCTGTTATACATCGGGTCGCCTTGGCTTGCGTCAATGGACGAAGTAAAACAGCGACACCTGTTGTTAAACGACTTTGCTTATCACGATCCAATGATCGATTTGCTGCACGTAATAAAAACACAGGAAATAGCTGCATCGGAAGTGCGTCAGTTACTTACTACGGTTAATGAACAGCGAAACGCATTAAAGCAGGCAAGCAAAGCTGTTGCAGATATAGCATTGTTTCCAATGCAAAATCCCGATCCGTTATTTCGTATTGACTTTAATGGTACAGTAATACTAGAAAACCCCGCTGCAGAAAAGCTGCCACTCCATTTAACTTATGGCGGTCAGGTATTTGAAACAAAGTCGTTTTGGAAAAATGTAATCGGCGAAATAAGAAATGGAGATGCCCGTTCTTTTCTGGAAGTGGAAGCGGAAGGGCGTTATTATTCATTTGCCTGTATAGCATTGGAAGAAGAAGGGTATATCAATATTTACGGACGTGATATTACTAACCAGGAGTTGCTCGACAGAGATCTGAAACGTACAGCCAATCGTCTTACAACGCTAATTTCCAATTTACAATCGGCTGTATTACTTGAGAATGAAAACAGAACAATTGCATTGGTAAATCAAATGTTCTGCAACATGTTTCATATACCGGTGGCGCCGGAATTACTGATAGGCTCCGATTGCTCGCAGGCTGCCGAACAAACGAAGCATTTATTTAAAAACCCCGATACGTTTGTAGAACGTATTGCGGAAATTCTTCAGAATAAAGTAACAGTAACGGGCGATAAACTGGAGTTATTAAATGGAAAAATTTTAAGAAGAGATTTTATTCCTATCTGGAATAATAATCAATACTTCGGCCATATGTGGGTGTATGAAGATATTACGGAAGTTGAAACACGGGAGCAGGCCTTAACTGAACAGAAGGCCTTTTATGAAGAAATCCTCAATAAAATTCCCGCAGACATAGCGGTTTTTGATAAGGAGCATCGCTATCTTTTCCTGAATCCTGTAGCAGTAAAAGATGAAGCTTTGCGGAGATGGCTTATTGGAAAAACAGATGAGGACTACGCACAATATAAAAACAAACCGCAGAAGTTAGTAGATGAACGAAGAGCCATTTTCAATGCAGTAAAGGAATCAAAAAAGCTCCTGAGTTTTGAAGAACTTTTGTTACAGGCAGATGGAAGTGAAGTATATCAATTAAGAAATTTTAATCCTGTATTAAATGAAGAAGGTGAAGTGGAGTTGATGATTGGATACGGTTTAAATATTACAGAACGGAAAAAAATGGAACAGGCGTTGGAGAAAGCACGTGCAGAAGCTGAGCAATCGTCTGTAATGAAAGATCGTTTTTTTGCCACCATGAGCCATGAAATACGTACACCTTTAAACGGTATTATGGGTGTTACCGAATTACTTGGTAAAACAGAACTAACCGATAAGCAACAGGAATTCATCAGCATAATTAAAATGTCGGAAGCACATCTGTTGCGGATTGTAAATGAGGTGTTGGATTTTGAGAAAATAACCAGGAATGAAATTATACTCGAAGAAACAGAGTTTGATGTAATTAAGCTGATAACAGATATATGCAGTGTTTACAGAGTAAATGCAGCTGAACGAAATCTTGCATTTAATTTAGAGAGAAATGCAGATGCACTTTTTGTAAAAGCAGATTCTTATCGGTTCAGCCAGGTTATTCATAATTTATTGGGTAATGCTGTAAAATTTACACAACACGGAAGTATAACAGTAGCGGTGAACGTAGAAAAAATGAGTGAAGAACAGGCTGTTGTAAAAATAGCGATAGCTGATACAGGTATAGGCATTGGAGCCGATATGCTCACAACCATTTTTGAGCCTTATGCGCAAGGTAAAAGTGCAATAGCAAAACAGTATGGAGGCACAGGGCTTGGTTTGTCTATCTGCAAACGGCTTGTTGATTTACAAGGCGGAACTATCGATGTTGAAAGCGAAGAAAATAAGGGTTCTGTATTTACTGTTTCATATAAATGGCCAACTGTATTTACAAAGCAAAGTGTAACGAAAGATAAAACGGAAATACCCGTAACAATGGCAGAAAGTAAATTGCGTGTACTTATTGCAGAAGATGTTGCAATTAATCAGTTTTTATTAAAGCATTTACTTGAAAAGCAGAACGTTTACTTTTTTGTTACTGACAACGGGTTGCAGGCAGTAGAAGAGGTAAAGCGTAATGAATACGACGTTGTATTGATGGATATTGAAATGCCTTTCATGGACGGCGTTGAAGCCACAAGAGAAATACGGAAGCTTGATGACCGGTCGAAAGCGAATATTCCCATTATTGCATTAACGGCTAATGCGATTAAAGGAAAGCGTGAAGAGTACCTTGCTGCGGGCATGAATGATTTTATTACCAAGCCTTTTAGTGAACAACAGCTTACAGAAGCATTAAATAAAATCAGTACCGGAAAAACAAAACAAACAGATGCTGCAATGCCTAAGCTGTACAATTTAAATTATCTGCAAAGCTTAAGCGATGATCGTGAGTTTATACAGAAAATGATTGCAGTGTTTCTGGAATCAACACCGGTTATGCTGGCAGAACTTGAAGCAGCAGTTGGCCAGTACAGTTACGATAAAGCAGCAACTGTATTGCATAAGCTGAAGCCTGCGGCTGCCACAATCGGCATGTTACAACTGAAGGCCGAAATTGCAGCCATTGAACAGGAAATTAAGTTTGGAACAGTGAATGCAGATATACATAAACGTATGGTAATGGTAATAAAGAACTTTAACGACTGTATTGTAGAATTACGTTCAGATTTTATGTAGTTATTTGTACTTATTTAATTAAGTGCTTTGTAGTAAATGCATAAAATACTCTGTTATTTTTATAGATTATTTCGAACAGAAAATCAATCATTCGTTTCTTTGCAAAAAGTATTTTTCTCTATCTTACAAACAAATATAAATCGACTATTTTGACACCAATAAAAATTCTGATTGCGGAAGATCACGTTCTGATTGCAGAGATGTGGAACGCAGTTTTAGGCAAAAACAGAGAGTATAAAATTGTAGGTAAAACAAGCTCTAAAGCCGACACTGTTACAGAAGCAAAAGCACAGCAGCCCGATGTTGTTTTGCTTGATATTGCTTTGTCTGATGGTTCCGGCCTGGATATTATTCCTGAAATTAAACAGGTTTCGCCGCACACAAAATTTCTGATTGTTTCTGCACACACCGATTTCCCAACGGTGAAGAAAGCTTTTTCAGCAGGTGTTTACGGATACATTACAAAAACGTCGCCCTTAAGTGAAATGATGCAGGCAATTAACGATGTTGTTGCCGGTAAAAACTATCGCTGCCGGGAAGTACAGGAATTGATTTCCGGTATTTTCTTTAATGATAATGCCGATGCCGGAGATGTTTCGGCGAAGTATTTAACAAAGAAAGAAAAGAAAGTAGCGTATCTGCTTTATAAAGGGTTAAGCGCACGTGAAATTGCAGAACAGTTAGAGTTAAGCTCTAAAACAATTGATACACATCGGTATAACATTTATCAGAAATTGCAGATCAAAAAGTCGGTTCAGCTGATTAAGTATATCGATGTGAACCAGCATCTGTTTACAGAAGTAATGGATTAATTACCTGCAGCTGTAAGTTGCTTCGTAATATCTTTTTTTAACATACGGCTTACTTTAAAGCCGTATTGTTGTATATGCACCTTTTCGTTATCTACTCTGGTGATTTTTTCTTTATTTACAATGTAAGATTTGCTGATTCGTAAAAATAATTCAGGCTTCAGTTTTTGTTGAAGCTCTTTCATGGTTATCAATACCATATGGCTTTTTGCAGCGGTAACAACTTTTACGTAGTCCTTGGAGGCTTCGAAAAAAAGCACATCAGCGCTGTTCAATGTAATCATCGTTCTGCCTTCTTTAAAAACCAAATTGAGGTTACGACTTTGCTGATCGGTAAAAGTATTCGTTGATGTTTTTATTTTTACCAGGCGGGTTAATGCATTTGTAAAACGTTCTTGTGTAATTGGCTTTTTCAAATAATCAATGGCACCTAATTCAAAGGCAGTAAATGCAAAACTTTCGTGTGCAGTAGTGAATATAACAGCAGGCTTATAGGGTAACTGTGCGTATAATTCTATACCGGATTCTTTGTTTAACTCTACATCTAAAAACAAAAGATCAATGTCCGGATTCGTATCAAAATAGGTTAATGTATCTTTTATATTTTCAAAACTGGCAGCAAGGAATAAATCTTTATGTGGCTCAATCAACTGCATAAGGATGGCTCTTGCAATTGCATCATCTTCTATTAAAACGCATTTTAGTTGTGCCATAAATTAGAACAAGGTAATTACCTTGTCTAAATTATGTAAAAGAAATCATTCCGATATATTTACGTTTGACTAAATAGGTAAGGTATTCCTGTTGATTAGATATTAAAAAAGGAGATGTTGGTACATCTCCTTTTGGCTTTCCATTAATCGCTGCTTTTTTACAACGTGCATGCAATCGTTATTATTTACCTCTGAAAGTACTTCTAAACATTCTTTATAAATGAGAACAAAATGAATTAATTAATATTTTGCAATTTTTATGGCCTGCAGCAATGCCTGCTCACTATACACATTTACCACATAATTACCGGCAGGCAATTGATTCATATTTAACCTGAAAGAGTTGCCCGGATTTGTAAATACCTGTTGTAACATTCTTACACCACTTACAGAGTTAATTACTTCCACCTGTATTTTGCCGGATAATGCCTGGTCGCTGTTTATAACTGTATAGTTTGAAGCCGGATTAGGATATGCAAATATTTTGCCGTTCGATGCTGCAAACGATAAGCGGGCAATATTCGAATTTGCGTGCGTAGCATCTTTATCAACCATTTTAATACGGTAGTAGACATTGCCGGTAAAACTTCCTGCATCTTCAGTATGATAGTTTCTGATGGTTCCGGAATTGCCTGCTGCTTTTACAATCGCAACTGATTTCCAGTTTGTAGCATCAGTGCTGCGTTGTACTTCATAATAATCGCTGTTTATTTCTTGTGCAGTAGTCCAAGTAAGCACAACTTTACCCGTTGCTTTAGCAGCGTTGAAGTTGATTAACTGCACTGGCAGTGGAGCAACTGAACTGCCACCGGCACCAGCTGGAGGATTATAAAAATATGGATAAATTGTAAAAAGCGCACCTCCAACTCTTGCCACAGTCTTATTGGTAATATTAGCAGTTGGTGCATTTGCTCCTGACATGATGTGTGTGGAGGAAGGTGCTCCAACAGCCAAATTATATTGAGTACCTGATGTTGCGTTTACATTATAGGCATTGGCATTTAAATAATATGAGCTTCTATTACTACCCGTCGAAGCAATTGTAGTGGAACCAATAATTATATCGGCTCCATTTTCTTGAAGATGTAAATAACCCGGAAAAAAGTATACAATATTATTGAAGGTTCTCATTCCCCAACCAAGTGTTATCGAAGATCCTGCACCAAAAGTAATAGGTCTGTCATTTGAGTGTAACATGCCAACGTTTTGAGAAGTTGCCGAAGTACCCTCACTGCGAATTTGTATATTAAAATCAAAAGCACTCAAATCAATATCAGCGTTATCTTGAATGCTTAATGTGATTCCAAAAATCTGAAGCGTAGCACCTGTTTGCGGGGAACGATTGGTACCTACCCAGGCCGGATTGGTTGTACTACTTATTACTTGCCAAATTGTAGAGCGGAGAAAACCGTTTGTACCTGTGTGAGTATTTGATGATACGTTAACAGTACCGCCTGCCGTGCCTTGTAAACGGTAAATAGTTCCAGTTTGTGCATTAGCTGCTACTGCTGTAAATACTAATACCAATAGAGTAAAAAATTGCTTCATGTTTAATTTTTTTGATAATAAAAATTTGACGTCTGGCGTCAGGTACGGTTTTAAACATGGAGGAAGTGGATGCGTAACTAGAAAATAGTTAGTAGGATCTTCGGCAGGAATCAGATTTTCTTATGCGGCCACTGGCAGCTGTTTCGTTTTCAGACCTCAAATATATTTTGCCTGTTTGTTATGTGAAGGGTATAATCGACAAAATGCATGTATAATCGACTAAGTGTATTTTTCAATAGAAAAGACCGCTTTATTTTACAGAATCTAAGGTTAAAGACTGAGTTGATTTGTGCGATTATAGCAAGAAAGGAAGTATTGGAAAATTGAGCTCCGGTAAGGGTTTGTGCAATTTACATGCGATGCAAGGGGCAAGCAGCAAACAAGGGGGAAGCTTTGACGAGAAGAAAAAGCGGGAACTAATGCGTTGCAGAGGGTTGCTGCTACAAAGTAACTCTTAAAGTAAATAGGATACGGACTTTACAATTGTGGATTCAGGGTAAACTCTTTATCTTATCATAGGTTTTAAATTTTTAGCCAGCGGGTAATTCCTTTGAAGGATGGCTATATATGGTTTTCCAATTATTATCGTAATTGATAGTGCAAAGAAAGCTTGTATATCTATGCAGAAAAATCGTAATACAACGAAAGAGTTTGTAAGTGAATAATAAGGGGAACTGTAGTATATTAACTACGAGCCTCAAAACGCATACAAAGTTATGGCAGGTAACGGCACATTTAAAAAAAACGAACAGTCAGATATGCTTCACATTGAGTAACTTAAGCCGGTTATTTGATCGGTTCCTCATGAAAACTCCAAAGAACACTTGTACAAACCATTATAATTGTTGCGTAAACATATATGCAAAGTGAGGTAAACATACTTCTGGGTGTTTCCGGTGACGAGGCCGTCCGTTTTTTATCACTTCTTACAGAAAATGATCAAATACGATATCATTTTGAGCGTGCAGAAACGAAGGAACTATTTCAGCAAAAAGCCACAAAAGGCCGGCATCATCTATACATTGTATCACTCAGTTTTTTAACGAACAGCTTTCCCGACTTTGCTGTTTACACTGCTGAACAACACGCCGGCACAGCAACAATTTTACTTTGTACTGCTGCCGACTTTGAAGCCGCTATTCCATTTCTGCGAAACGGCATCAGTGATTGTCTGCTTCTCGATTCGTTAACAACGGAAAAAATTGTAAGGAGTATACAAATGAGTTTGAATGCAGGGCAGGCAAAATTTGCACAGGCGCAAGCCAATCTTTCTGCCATAGAAAGTAGTGGAATGGCTCAGTTGCAGGCAAAGCAGGATCTGCAAAAGTTTTACGAACGTTTTATCCGCATCAGCAGCACTACCAACGATGCTGTTTGGGAATGGAATTTAGCCGATAACAGCCTTTGGGCTAACGAGAACCATCAGCTTTTGTATGGATTAACGGTAAACGATCCTGTTCCAACAAAAGAAGTATGGGTTGATCGTATTCACCCCGATGATCGGCAACGACTCCTGGACATGCAGGACCATGCATTGGCTTCTGATACCAACGTATTTATTTCTGAATACCGCTTTCGTACAAAAGACGGGTATAAATATATTTTCGATCGCTGTTATATTGAAAGAGATAACAGCGGCACGCCTGTTTTAATGACGGGTAGCATGATGGATGTTACCGAGCGCAAAATTGCCGAAGAAAAAATTATTCATTCCAATGAACGGTTCGAATTAATTGCCCGAACAACCAATGAAGCGTTATGGGAGATGGATCTTGTAACCGGTTACACATGGAGTAACGAAACCCATCAGCAACTCTATGGTTTAACTTTGCAGGATGAAGCACCCATGCTTGAACAGTGGGAAGACAGTATTCATCCCGATGAGCGGGAGGCTGTATTGGAAAGTTTTTACAGTGTATTACACTCCAATGAAAACATCTGGATCAGCGAATACAGGATGTTCAATTACAAAGGCGAAGAAATGGCTATTTACGACCGTACGTATATTGTGCGTAACAGCGAAGGAAAGCCGGTGCGGATGATGGGGAGTATGACGGATATTACCGAACGCAAAAAGGCCAGTGAAGCACTCGTAAACAGCGAAGAAAAATATCGTACGCTGGTAGAGCAGGCTACCGATGCTATTTTTATTGCCGATGAAAAGGGTAAGTTTATTGTTGTTAATCCGGCTGCAGTAAAACTATCGCAATACAGCGAAGAAGAGTTGATGCAAATGACGATTTATCATTTATCCGATCCGGAGGAACTGAAAGTGAAGCCATTTGCATTTGGAGAAATGAAATCGGAGAAGGGCGCCAGCAGCGAGCGCCGGATGCGCAGAAAAGATGGCGTGTGTGTGGATATTGAAATTAATGCGAAGTTTTTATCGGATGGCCGTTTCCTTGCTTTCATACGGGACATTACCGAACGGAAGAAAGCAGAAAACGAACTGAATAATTCATACAAAGCAATCCGCAAACTTACTTCGCATCTCCAACAGGCAAGAGAAGAAGAACGGAAACACATTGCAAGGAACATACACGATGAGCTTGGCCAGTTACTAACCGTACTGAAAATGGATATTTCCTGGTTAAGTAAAAAAATAAAAGCACTTAACGTTCCTGCAATTACAGAAAAAACCGATGAAGTGCTGGAGTTATTAAACAACACGGTTCAATCAGTACGGCGTATTGCTGCCGATCTGCGTCCGGGTTTACTCGATGATCTTGGTTTAACTGCAGCAATTGAATGGCATTTGGGTGAGTTCGGAAAACGAACCGGCATTCAAACCCATTTTATCACAGGCGAAGGACACCTGAATCTGCCGGCAGAGCAGGCTACAAGTCTGTTTCGTATTTACCAGGAAAGTATGACGAATATTGCCCGGCATGCAGATGCAACTGAAGTAACTGTAGAACTGATCATGGAGAATCAGTTTATAACCATGCGGGTATCGGATAACGGAAAGGGATTCGATCTTGCAACCGTAGGTAAACGAAAAACACTTGGCTTGTTGGGGATGAAGGAAAGAGCTGAGATGATGGATGGCAGTTTTAGTATTAGTAAAAATGCCGATGGAGGCATGCAGATCGAAGTGCAATTGCCCCTGCAACATAGTGAACCTTTTGAATCGCTGCAGGTTTAACAGAAGACAGTTACCATTTCACCAAGTATAACCAAACGACGATGCTGTTACTATCGCCCGATATTCCATTGCAAAAGAAATTAATGAAAATTGCCAATACGCTGCTGTTGGTTATTCTCGTTATTGTGCTGCTTGCGCTTACAGGCTGGAAATTTTCCATTGACTGGTTAAAATATCTCATCGCCGGTTCGGTAGCAATGAATCCGCTTACCGCTGTTTTCTTTATTCTACTCATCACAGCTACAAGCCTTAAATTAAAATTGAGCGGAAGGAAAACGATAATGCTGGCTGCAAACGGTACGTTGCTCAGCATTCTCCTGGTTTCTTGCTGGAAATTACTGGCAGTGATTTATGAAATGCCGTTTACACTCGATCTGTTGTTGTTTCAAAAATCGGTGTTGAATGAAAGTGCGGGAGGTTTTGTAAACAACATGGCCCCCAATACAGCATTTTGTTTTATTATCTCGTCTCTTGCTGCACTGTTTATTAACTACCGCAGCCGCAGCTTAATTATTGTAACACAAGCGGCAGTTCTCTTATCGCTGATGCTGGCAGTTTTTTGTATTCTGGGTTATTTGTTTGGTGCTGTTGAATTTTACGAAGTACAAAGTTTTATACCCATGGCGCCGGGTACAGCTATTTGTTTCTTTTTGTTTTCACTTGCTGTGTTATTTGCTACACCTTCAGTTGGCATTATGCAGCAGTTTACCAGCATTTATTCCGGTAGTTATTTAGCGTGGCGATTATTTATTCCCGCTTTTTTGTTACCGGTTATAATCGGTCTTATCAGGTTAAAAGGACAACGGGCCGGTTTATATAATCTTGAGTTTGGATCGGCCCTGTTTGTTACCAGCATTATCATTGTTTTTCTTGCATTGATCTGGTTAAATACTTTTTTGCTGAACGTACGGGAAGAAAAGCAGGCCGAAACAATTGCAGAAAAAAATCACCTGGCAAATTTAGTTGAGCAAACAAGCGATGCGATTCTTTCAACTGATACTGCGTTTAATATTAAGAGCTGGAATAAAGGTGCCGAAGAAATCTACGGCTTTACAAAAGAAGAAGTGCTCAACAAACCGATGGGTACGTTTTTACGGGGCACACTATCGCCCGAAACAACACAACGGTTATTGGCCGAGCTTTTGGAAAAAGGATTTTATACGGCCGAATATGAGTTTTACGGAAAAGCGCAACATGTTATTTATGTGCAGGCTTCCGTAACCGTATTGCGGAATGCTAACAAAGAGGTAACCGGTTACGTTGCGGTGCACAGAGATATTTCGCAGCGGAAAAAACTGGAGCAGCAGTTACAGGAGTTCAACCATCAACTTGAAAAGCAGGTGCATGAAAAAACAGAAGAGTTGCGTGATGTATTTGAACGTATTTCTGAAGCCTTTTTGGGTATTGATAATAACTCGAATATTGTTTACGCAAATAAAAAGGCCGAGCAGTTATTTGGTATTGATGGAAAGCAATTGATCCAAACACCCGTCTTTAACCTGTTTCAGCAACCCGAAGGCGAAGTGGAAACAGCATTACGTGAAGCATTTCAAAGCCGGGAGTATATTTACCTGGAAACATTGCTGCCGCAATTTGAAAAATGGTTCGAGCTGCATATCTATCCTTCTGCTTCCGGTTTATCGGTATACATGCGGGATATAACAATTCGTAAACAAGCACTGCGGGCTTTAAATGCCAGCGAAGAAAAATATCGACTGTTTTTCGAAAACAGTATGGATGGTATTTTAATCACAAACGGCGAAGGAGAAATTTTTGGGGCAAACAAAGCAGCCTGTCAAATTTTTGGTATGACAGAAGAAGAGATTTGTGCTGTTGGCCGCAGGGCCATCTTGGATGAAACAGATCCGAACTGGAAACTGTTTCATGCCGAGCGTTTGCAAAAAGGGAAAGCAAAAGGAGAGTTACGTCATTTCAGAAAAGACGGATCTACCTTCCTCGCCGAAATAACTTCGGTGAAGTTTAAAACGGCTTCCGGTGAAGAGCAGGCAAATACCATCATCCGAGATATTACCGAACGACGTAAAGCACAGGAAGCTTTACATAAAAGCGAAGAAAAATACCGTAACGTGGTGGAGCAGGCCGGAGATGGGATCATTGTTTTTGAAGCAGATGGAACCATCCTCGATGTAAATGAAAGTGTGTCGTCTTTACTCGGTTATTCAAAAGATGAACTGCTGGCTTTTACCGTAGCTGATATTTTAGACAGCAATGAGTTGAAGAATGTACCTATTCGTTTCGATTTGCTTGAAAGAGGCGAATCGATTGTAAGGCAACGGAAAATGAAACACCGCAGAGGTGGTATGGTTGAAACAGAAATCAGGGCAAAGCGTTTACACGATGGTACTTATCTCGCCATTATCCGGGATCTTACCGATCGTTTGCAGGCACAACAACAACTGCAGAAAGAAAAAGATCTATTGGATTCAATTATTAACAGCTTACCCGGTATTTTTTACTTCTACGATCAAAACGGAAAATTCATTCGTTGGAATAAAAGATTCCAGGATGTAACCGAGTACAGCAGCGAGGAAATCGCTGTTATGCATCCCCTCGATTTCTTTGAAGGCGATGATAAACTGTACCTGGAGAAACGGATTGGCGAAGTGTTTACAAAAGGAATGAGTGATGCGGAAGCAAATTTTGTAACAAAATCGGGCAAACGCATTCCTTATTTCTTTACCGGTGCCCGTATTGAAGTTGACCATGAAGTTTGCCTGGTTGGTATGGGAATTGATATTACCGATCGCAAGCATGCTGAGCTGGAAATTCAGGATTCCTATCAGCAAATCAGGCGATTAACAACTTACCTCCACAATGTGCGGGAAGAGGAGCGGGCGCATATTGCACGTGAAATACACGATGAACTGGGCCAGCAGCTGACGGTTATTAAAATGGATGTTTCGTGGATGAAGAAGAAAATTGCCAGCGGCGATTTACCCGCAGTTACAGAGAAAATGAACGAAATGCTGGAAATTCTTGATGGAACAGTTGCTTCGGTAAGGCGTATTGCAACAGAATTAAGACCCAGCTTGCTCGACGATATTGGTTTAATTGCCGCCATCGAATGGCAGATTGATGTCTTCAGCAAACGAACCGGCATTAAGATCAAACTCGAAAAACCCGATGAAAGCTTATTGGTGCCCGATGCGTATGCTACGGGTCTATTCCGTATTTTGCAGGAGTCGCTGACGAATATAACCCGTCATTCAAATGCAAATCAGGTAGATATACATTTGAAAAATCAAAACAAAGAATTTATTTTGTGCATACAAGACAATGGGCGTGGCTTTGATATGAGCGAATTGGCAGGCAAAAAAACTCTCGGTTTATTAGGTATGCGTGAACGATCTAATGCAATGCATGGTACATTTACGATTGAAAGTAAACCGGGGCAAGGAACGAAAGTGGAAGTACGGGTGCCTTTATCCTAATCGTGCTTAGACCTATAAACAGCGTTATGAAAAGAATTTTAATTGCAGATGATCATGCTATTGTAAGAAGGGGACTTCGTTTATTGCTGTTGGAGGAATATCCGTCGGCCGAAATAGGTGAAGCAGGCGATGCCGAAACCCTCATCAATAAAATTATTCAGCAAGACTGGGATGTAGTTATTTGCGACATCAGTATGCCCGGCCGCAGCGGACTCGATGCTTTATCGCAAATAAAACAAATGTCGCCCAAGTTGCCGGTGTTGATTATGAGTATGTACCCCGAAGATCAGTATGCGTTACGGGTGCTGAAAGCTGGTGCAGCGGGTTATTTAGGTAAAGAAACCATTCACGACGATATTGTCAGGGCCATACAAACCGTTGAATTAGGAAAAAAGTTTATTACTCCCACTATAGCCGAAAAACTGGCAAAAGCCTTTGAAGAAGATTCGGCAGATCAATTACACGAAAAACTCTCCGACCGTGAATTTGATGTATTTAAAATGCTGGCAAGCGGTAAAGCAGTAAGCGAAATTGCCAACCAGTTTGCTTTAAGCGTTACAACGGTAAGTACCTACCGATCCAGGGTTTTAGAAAAAATGGGCATGAAATCAAACGCCGATCTTACACGATATGCGCTTGAAAAAAAGCTTATCTGATGCCTTGTAGTTTTTGTACTACAAACTGAGGTTTTTATACTACACTTTCTACGTTAAAGACACGATACACATTCTTGCCAAAACAAGATAATTTGCCACTGCAACCAAAATTGCTTTTCCTTGGTGTTGATTGTAGATGATAACGTTAGCTATACAGAACGGATGGTTGAAATTCTTTCAGAAGATTTTCAATCTGTAAAGTTTTATACCGCAGCCAACTTTGAAGATGCAGTTGATTGTATCGACCGTATCGATTTTCAGGTGGCAATGCTCGATATAAATCTGCCCGGTAAAAGCGGCATCGACCTGCTCAATTACATTAAAAGCAATAACAAGCCTTGCCGTGTAATTATGATTACTAACCAGGCTTTTGACAGCTACAGGAAAAAATGCCTGGAGCTGGGAGCAGAACATTTTCTTGATAAAACATCCGATTTTGAAAAAATACCATCACTGCTGGCAGAAATGCTGAATTGATGTGAACATATTGAACATCACGTTCAACTACTGATGATGACCTATCCTTTTTGTTTAATCAGGATAATTGCTTGCCAATAAAAAAGGGTATAACATACATGTTATACCCTCTCTTTTTAAAGCTTTGCTAAACGCTTATCTTTTCAGGTTTAAAGTAAACACACGGCTGTCGTTGCAATAGCTGCTGTTGCTCCAGTATAAACTTTTATCAGTTGTTTCAGCATACCATTTAGTCCAGTTGCCGGGCACCCAAACATCAATGCGTACAGAAGTTGCATATGGAGAAAGGCGACCCTGGTAAATACCTTCTACCCAAATGTCAACATAATGTCCGGTAAAGTTGTCGAAGTACGCATAGCAATAACCACGGGTTTTCTTTTCACGTGGGCCGGCTTCGGGGCCAGGTAAATCTTTTTTCTCTTTTACTTCCTGTGCAATAACGGCTACTTTCTTTTTGGTTGCAGCTTGTGCAGTTGCTTTGTTACCAAATGCAACCGTTAAACCAATAATAGCGAACATGAGAAATACTAACTTTTTCATACTGTTTGTTTTTGTTGAGGTTTAAAAATGATGATGAAAGAATTATTGTTTTTTTGGAACGATTTTATACGGAACTGAATAAATATTTACAGCATCAGGTTGAATGGTTTCTTCGCCGCTGCCTCTTGTTTGGATGGCATCGGTTTGATTGATGCCCTGCATTAATTTTTCAAATGGATTGTTTGGTTTGGGGGCATCGCCACGTGAGAGGCCATTGGCTGCAAATACCTGCCGCAGGTTTAAAGGCGTGCGTGCAGCAACAAGTTTAATTACATTCATACCATCGGGCGGACCAATACGGAAGATGCGTGTTAAGCGTACCGTATCGCCGGGGTTAATAAAGCAATCCATCGGTTGTTGATTACTGGCCGGGAATAACACATTCACCAGGTTGTCGGGTTGTATTTCAAGAATGTTGTAGTAAAGCCGTTCCTGCCCGTTGTTAATAATGCGCAAATTGTAACGGTCGTTGTGTTGAAAAACAATATTTCCCGATGCATCTGTAATGCTTTTAAGCGGCAGATCTTTAATAACGGCATTGTTATTTCCTTCTGCTTTTTTGTAATCAATCGGCACAAATTCAAACACAACATTCAGCTCTTCGTTCTTCATATTCAGGTTACGCAGATAAGCTGCACGGCCAAAGGCGGCTACTCTTGAATTGATAAAAGCAGCAAGCTGTGCTTCTGTACTGTTTTTACTGCAAGCACCTAATCGATAATCGCCGGCAGTAGAAACATAAACTGAATCAGCTGCAAAACCATCTGCACCCTGCTCAATAAACAAATCGCCTTGTGCACCGGTTAATTTAACCTGTTTGTTTTGTGTAAGCAATTGCTTTACCTGTTGTAAAAGCGATGCGTCTTTGATGTTCACAGTAACGGGTACAGTTAAGTCGCCAAAACTTACTTCATCTAAAAACACCCAGGCAGTTTTTAATACATCTTCACTTAATTCAGTATCCAGTTCTGCTTCACTGCTGTAATCGCCGGCAGTAGTAATAACTGCTTTTGCCAATGGCTTTGCATTTTCTCTGTTGTAGGTATTTGATGGATAGATGAGTAAGGTTGTTCCGGCAAATACACTGTAAATTTTTCCGCAGCCGATTGTTATTTTCTTTTTGCTGATGATTTGTTCGGCCGTATAATAATTGGGTTTGCCTAATGCTGCACCGCCGAAAATTTCTTTATCCAGGTCGCCTTCGGCATTGGGCGTTTGTCCGGGCACCATTTTACTCATTTCTAAACGAATGTTATCAAACAAACCACGATAGCTTGTTTTCGTATCCGCTTTTGCCAAAGCTTTAGAAAAAGCCAGCGATAAACTGCCGCAATGTTCTTCGCCACATTCCTGGTTTAACTCCGAAGCTGCCGATGCAAAAAAGGCGCTCATGGGTGCAAGACCGGGCTTTGTTTCGCCGAGGCTGAACAGGCCTTCATTAATTATTTTTGTATTGGTAACAGGTTTGTAACCTTTCGGTGCATACTTGGTGGTGGTGCCTCTGTAAGTACCAAGCCCCGAACGTGTACTGGTGCCGCTATGGCAAGCATCGATAACCACCAATAAATTACCATTGCTGCCCAAATGTTTTCTTACTTCTTCCAGTTTAAAACCAAACTCATCATCACGCAAATGTTTTTCAACACCGCCTTCATATTCCATTGGCGAATCGTAGGTAACCAATGCTTCATCATAACCATCTGCTTCATCTCCATTATTATCCATTACCTGTTGCCCGTGCCCGCTGAAATGAAAGACACAGATATCACCTGCTTTTGCTTTGGTAATAAACTGTTGCTGCATGGCCAGTAAGATGCCCTGCTTTGTGGCTTCTTTATCCCGTATAATGCGAATGTTGGCTTCTTTAAAACCTTGACGTTTGAGTGCCTCACGAATCAGCGGAATATCATTTTCTGAGTTAAGCATATTCCAGCCCGTTGCAGGTGCATAATTTGAAACAGCTACAATTACCGCATACTTCTCGGGAGTTTGTGCAGCAGCATGTAACATTAACATGCTCAGCAGTATGGTGAAGAATGATTTCATTGTGGCGTTTGGGTGGTTAATACTTAGTTCGCAACAATGTTAGTAACTGTTGCAGCCCCGTTCAATACCGTCTGCATGGTATTTTCGTCCCGTTCAGCAGATTGGCAGCGGGTTGATTGGTTCATTCTTTCTATTTTTATCGCATGTGGTTTGTTTTGTTTTATACGGCCGGTAGTATTATTCTGTATAGTTATGTGGGGTATCCGTTGCTGTTAGCGGTAATATCGGTGTTTAAAAGCCGCAGTAAACAAACTGCAACACAATTGCCGTTGGTTACTGTAATTATTGCAGCGTATAACGAAGAGGCGGTAATTGGTAAGAAAATAGAAAATACATTGGCTGCTGATTATCCGCTTGAAAAGCTGCAGCTAATTGTAGCAGCTCAGGGTTCAACCGATCGTACAGCAGCTATTGCAGCCGCTTTTCCAAACGTACTTGTTATGCAATCGGCCGAACGAAAAGGCAAAGCCGTTGCGGTAAATGAAGCTGTAGCACAGGCAATACATCCTGTTGTTGTACTAACCGACGCAAACACGTTACTTACACCGCAAACCATTCAACGACTTGTGTTGAAATTGAACGATGCTGCAACCGGTGCGGTAGCGGGAGAAAAAAAGGTTGTGGATGCAAATAATGCAACAGTATCTGGCGAAGGATTGTACTGGCGTTACGAATCGTGGTTGAAACAACAGGAAACTGTTTTTTATACAGTTGTAGGCGCAGCGGGTGAGTTGTTTGCATTTAAAAAAGAATTGTTTGTGCCCATTCCTGCGCATGCCGTTACCGACGATTTCTTTTTATCTCTTTCTGTAAATATGCAAGGAAAAAAAGTGGCCTATGCTGCAGATGCAATAAGTACCGAAGCTGCATCACTTTCGTTAAAGGATGAATGGAACAGGAAGTTGCGTATTGCAGCAGGTGGTATACAGTCGTTGTTGCTTGTAAAGAAAGCACTCAATCCTTTTCGTTACCCGGTACTAAGTTTCCAGTTTTTTTCGCATCGTGTATTACGCTGGTTATTTTGCGGTCCGGCATTTCTTGTATTGTTGCTGGCAAATGTAATGCTGGCAAATACAACTTCATTTGCATGTTACGGGGTTGCGTTGTTGCTGCAAATACTGTTTTATGTGTTTGCTTTAATCGGTTACTTTTTTTCCGTACAAAAAAAATCGTTCTTCCTGTTTACTGTTCCGTTTTACATTGTGTTTATGCATGCAGCTATGATGGCGGGTTTTGTTCGCTATTTTACAAAAGGACAATCTGTTTTGTGGGAAAAAGCACAGCGGTAACATTGTAAAACGATTCTTCAATAATTTCACGGTTTAATTACAACTATCAATACAACAGCTTCTATATTAAGCAGCCCCATTGAATACCTGAAAGGTGTAGGGCCTTTGCGTGCCGATCTTTTAAAAAAAGAGCTGAGCATTTTTACGTTTAACGATCTGCTCGAACATTTTCCGTATCGCCATCTTGATAAAACAAAGATTACACCTATTGGGCAAATTAATATGCAAATGGAATATGTGCAGGTAGCAGGCCGCTTAACCGATTTTGAAGTGGTGGGCGAACGAAAAGGAAAAAGGTTGGTGGCGCATATTCGTGATAGCAGTGGTACAATGGAGCTCACCTGGTTCCAGGGCATCAGCTGGGTGCAGAAGATGCTGGCGATTGGTGAAGAGTTTTTAGTGTTTGGCAAGCTCGGTTTTTTTATGGGCAAGCCGCAAATTGTACACCCCGAACTGGAAGTACGCACTCCCTATAATGCCGATGGGAAATCGGTACTGGAGCCTATATACCCTGCAACAGAAAAATTAAAAGTACGAGGGCTCAACGGCCGCAACATTGCCAAGCTGACTGCAGCATTGCTGCCACAGCTTCATCCAAAAGATTTACCTGAAAATTTACCGGAGCCCATTCTTAAAAAACTAAAATTTCCTTCCAGGTATCAGGCCTATTGTGCTATTCATTTTCCGGCCGACCAGGAACAGTATGATGCTGCATTGCGCAGGTTGAAGTTTGAAGAACTCTTTATTGCACAGTTGCGTATGGGTATGATCAAAAGCAACCGGCATCGTTTTTCGAAAGGCGTAGTATTTGATAAAGTGGGCGAGCTGTTTAATAATTTCTACAATCATCATTTGCCTTTTCAATTAACCGGCGCACAAAAAAGAGTATTGAAAGAAATCAGGCAGGATACTGCAAGAGGCCATCAGATGAACCGCTTGCTGCAAGGGGATGTAGGCAGTGGTAAAACCATAGTGGCGTTGTTAAGTATGTTATTAGCTGCCGATAATGGTTACCAGAGTTGTTTAATGGCGCCAACAGAAATTCTTGCACAGCAACATTTCAACAGTTTGTCGAACCTTTTGCGTGAAATGCCGCTCACCGTTAAACTGCTTACCGGCTCAACAAAAAAAGCAGAACGTGAAAAGATACTGGCTGGTTTACAATCCGGCGAAATTCAATTAATCGTAGGTACACATGCACTCATTGAAGATCCGGTAAGGTTTCAAAATTTGGGACTGGCAATTGTTGATGAACAACATCGTTTTGGTGTAGCACAACGTGCCGAGCTGCAAACCAAAGGAAAACTGCCGCCGCATGTATTGGTAATGACGGCAACGCCTATTCCACGTACAATGGCCATGACGGCTTACGGCGATCTGGATTATAGTGTGATGGATGAATTACCTCCCGGTCGTAAACCTGTTACAACCGTACACAGGTACGAAACAGCCCGGCCATCGATCATGGATTTTGTTAAGCAGGAAATTGCTAAGGGAAGACAAGCCTATTTCATTTATCCGTTGATTGAAGAAAGTTCGAAAATGGATTTTGAAAACCTGATGAAAGGGTATGAAGAAGTGAAAGCATTTTTCCCAGAGCCGCAGTACTACATAAGCATGGTGCATGGTAAACAAAAACCCGAGGTAAAGGATACCAACATGCAACGGTTTAAAACAAACGATACACAAATTATGGTGGCAACCACTGTAATTGAAGTGGGAGTTGATGTGCCCAACGCAAGTGTAATGGTGATGGAAAGTGCCGAACGTTTTGGTTTATCGCAGCTGCATCAGTTGCGTGGAAGGGTTGGCCGGGGCAGCGAACAGAGTTTTTGCATTCTTTTAACAGGGAGTAAGTTAACGAATGATGCCCGGGAACGGTTAAAGATAATGTGCGCTACCAACGATGGTTTTTTAATAGCAGAAAAGGATCTTGAATTGAGAGGGCCCGGCGATATTGAGGGCACAAGACAGAGCGGTACATTAAACTTTAAGCTGGCCAGTATAGTCCAAGACAAAGAAATACTGGAACAGGCAAAAATCTTTAGCGATGAACTGCTGCAAAGCGATCCTGATTTGTCTTCGGCAGAAAATTTGCTGTTAAAAACGTATCTGTTGTCGAAAAAAGGAAAAACGGAGTGGAGTAAAGTGGCTTAATGAAATAACGTGTGCGTTCTTCCGTTTTAAATAATTAAATTCAAAGTCCATTACATCAGCATCAAACTCATGAAAGTACTCCGACTCCTTTCTGTTCCATTTGTATTGTTGGCTATACCGCTGTATAGCTTTTCGCAATTGTATTTTGTAGAAAACAAAGGGCAGTGGGATCAGCAGGTGCACTTTAAAACCGAAGCCGGCAACAGTGCTTTCTTTTTAACGAAAGATGGGTACAGCATCTTAATCAATCATCCGGAAGATTATCAGCGTTTAGCCGAGTTTAATCATGGTCATGGCTTCGATTCTGTGGCGAAGCAACAATTTCGAAATGCAGCACCGGATAAGATGCGTGCACATGCGTTTCGGGTAAAATTCCTGGGCGGCAACTTCAATACAAAACCCATCATGGAAAAACCGCTACCCGGTGTTGAAAATTATTTCATCGGCAACGATCCATCCAAATGGGCAAGCGGTTGTAAAACATACCAGGCCATTACATATAAAAATGTTTATCCCAATATTGATGTCCGTTATTATGTACAGGACGACCAGTTGAAATACGACCTGGTTGTTTATCCCGGTGCAGATGTATCTAACATTCAGATGCGGTATGAGGGCGCTGAGAAACTGAGCATCCGCAGTAATGAGCTCATTGTATCAACTTCGGTTGGCGAAGCCCGTGAGTTAAAACCCTATTCGTACCAGTTTGTAAATGGTAAGCGGGAGGTGGTTGGTAATAAATACAAGATTACCGGTAATACAGTCAGTTTTGATGTAAGCGCTTATAATAAATCAACAGTTTTGGTAATTGATCCCTCGTTGGTCTTTTCATCCTTCAGCAGAAGTACTGCCGATAACTGGGGCTTTACTGCCACACCGGGTGCCGATGGAAGTTTTTTTGGCGGCGGTATTGCGCAGCCCACTGGTTTTCCGGTAACCCCAGGTGCAATACAAAGCACGGGCGGCGGTAGCGGTGGTGGCAGCTCAGGTGTTCCGCCGGATATTGCCATTATTAAACTTTCACCCGATGGCCGCACAAGAATTTATGCAACTTATTTAGGCGGTAACGGGCTCGATCAGCCGCATAGTTTAATAGCAGATGCAGCAGGTAATCTGGTTATTGCAGGCCGTACCAATTCCGGTGCAAACTTTCCAGGTACATTGGTAGGCACGGGTGGCAGCTACGATATTTTTGTAACAAAAATTAATGCAACTGGTACAGCCATTATCGGTTCATTGCGCATTGGTGGTTCGGGCGATGACGGTGTAAATATTACAGCCAGTCGTGGTGGTGCAAATTCGTTACAACGTTTTTATGGTGATGATGGAAGAAGTGAAGTAATACTCGCAGCCGATGGAAATATTTTATTGGCCTCTTCAACAAGATCGCCTGGAGCAGCAGGAAGTACGTCAAGCTTTCCTGTGCAAAATGGTTTTCAGGGGGGCTTAAGCGGTAACCAGGACGCAGTGGTGATGAAAATTAATGCAAACGCAACGGCGGTTATCTGGAGCACAGTAATGGGCGGTTCAGGTGATGATGCAGGATTTGTATTAAGCTACGATCCGTTGAACCCGGCTAACATTTATGTAGGTGGCGGTACAGGTAGTAATAACTTTCCATTGGGTGCAGGCGGTGCTTTGCAATCAACATACAATGGTGGTTTGGCAGATGGTTACCTGGCACGTTTGCAGGATAACGGAGCATCGGTAAGTTTAGTACGATCAACTTATTTAGGTACCGGCAATATTGATATTGTTTACGGCGTGCAGTTCGACAGCAGAGGATTCCCTTATGTAATGGGAACCACAACAGGCAGCTGGCCGGTTATAAATGCAACCTATTCTGTAGCTAACTCCAGGCAGTTTATAGCAAAGCTTCGTCCCGATTTAAGTGCCTTTGTATATTCTACAACCTTTGGTACAAATGGCGCCTTAAGTCCGAATATTTCACCCGTTGCATTTCTGGTAGATAATTGTGAGAACGTATATGTTTCCGGTTGGGGCGGCGGTGCCAATAACTTTGGCGGTACCGGTTATCCCAGCTCGGGCACAACCGGATTACCGGTAACACCCGATGCGTTTCAACGCAATACCGATGGCAGCGACTTTTACTTTTTTGTACTGCAAAAAAATGCAGCTTCACAATTATACGGTAGCTTCTTCGGTCAACTGGGCGGTGGAGGTGGTTTAGAACATGTAGATGGCGGTACCAGTCGTTTCGATGCGCAGGGTGTAATTTACCAGGCACTTTGTGCAAACTGTAAAAACGTAAACAGCGGTACGCCTTTAACATCGCCATATCCCATTTCTGCAGGCGTATTTGGTAATATCAATCCTTCCGGTGGCAGCGGTTGTAATTTGGGTATGGTGAAGTTGCGGTTCGATTTGGCAGGTATTGATGTAGCGCTGCGTGCTGTGGGTGCCAAACAACTTAATTTCTGTTTACCGGCAACCATACAGTTTACCGATACCATTCGCAAAGCAAAGCAATACATCTGGATTTGGGGCGATGGTACACCGAATGATACAACAACCGTCAACCCATTCACACATACATATTCAAGCACCGGTTTTTTTGATGTAAAAGTGATTGGTATCGACAGTAACTCCTGTAATGTAAAAGATTCGGCAACCATGCGTATTCGTGTTACAACCGATTCGGTGGATGTAGGATTTAATTTTGCACGGCAAAACTGTAATAGTTTAACGTTCAACTTTACCAATACCAGCAATATAAGAACAGCATCAAGGCCGTTTGGTCCAAGATCATTTATGTGGGTGTGGGGCGATGGATCAAGAAACGATACAGTGCCCGGTTTTTCACCACCCATTGCCCACACGTTTCCGGGAACAGGCACTTACAATGTGCGTTTGGTGTTGATTGATTCGAACTATTGTAACCTGGGCGATTCATCCGGTATCATCAACTTCCAGGTTATCGATAACATACGGGCAGGTTTCCGTGTATCGAATGTATGTGTGCCAGATACAGTCAATGTAGTTGATACATCGCTTGGGGCATTAACTTATTTATGGGTTAGCAGCGATGGACAAACATCAACCAATCCTGTTCCAAAGTTTGTTTATAATTCGCCCGGCACTTATACCATTAAGCAATATGTGTTTAATCCCAACAGTTGTAACGGAGTTGATTCTGCAGAACACGAATTCCGTGCAGTTGCTCCGCCAACAGCAGGCTTCACTTACAGTCCCAATCCATCGCAGGAAAATACACCTACACGTTTTACCAGCACAGCATCAGCCGATGTAGTGAAGTGGTTGTATGAATTTGGCGATGGAGATACATCCAATCTGCGTGATCCGATACATCAATATGTTTCGCCGGGCATTAATACCGTTTGCCAGACAGTAACCAATGCAGCCGGTTGTGTAGATTCTGTATGTATTCCTGTAGAAGCAATCATCAATATCGTAAACGATCTGCCTTCGGCCTTTACGCCCAATGGCGATGGGGTGAATGATGTGTTTATGGTGCGTGGCTTCGGTATTACAAAAATGACGTTGCGTGTATACAACAGGCAGGGTGTAATGGTATTCGAAAGCCGTACACAAAATATTGGTTGGGATGGAAAATACAAAGGTGTACCACAGCCAATGGATGCTTATGCATGGACGTTGGATGTAGAATATTTTACAGGACAAAGCTTTAAAAAGAAAGGCGATGTTACGTTGATCAGATAGTGCAAAATTCAGTACCCACATATCCATATTGAACAAGACCAAGACCAACAGCAAAATTAATGCTTAAATGATGAGCTATGATGTGTAAACGAATTACAGGTGCTGTATTGTTGTTACTGTTGTTGCATGCCGGTGCAGCTGCACAGGATTTGCATTTTTCGCAGTTTATGAATTCACCGTTAACAACAAACCCGGCCAACACCGGATTTATTCCTGAAGCTGATTATCGTATTGGTGGCAACTTCCGCAACCAGTGGACTTCCATTCCTGTACCGTATCGTACATCAAGCGTATGGGGCGATGCACAGGTGTTCCGCAATAAAATTGAAAACGGTTGGGTAGGTGTTGGTGCTGTATTATTGAATGATGTGGCAGGCCGTGGCAATCTCCGTTCAAATAAAGTGTACGCATCGGTTGCTTATCATCAAATGATCGGAGATGGCAGTTTGTTGAGCGCAGGCTTTAATGCAGGTTATGCCAATAAACGCATCGATATTACCAAACTCACATTCGATAATCAATGGAACGGAAAGTTTTTTGATGCAGGTGCACCCAATGGCGAATCGGTTTTAAACAACCCCAATACTTCTTATTTCGATTTACAGGTTGGAATGAATTATGCGTATTTCCCTACAGAGAATACATACATCAACGCCGGTGTTTCAGTACACCACATTAACAAACCAAAAGAAACATTCTTCAGCAATGGTACCAACGAAGTGCCACGCCGTTACATTGGTTTTTTAAACGGAAGTTTTAAAGTAAACGACGATTGGATTGTGAACCCCAACGCTTATTTTTCTTCGCAGGCGAGTGCAAATGAGCTGGTCTTTGGTGGTAACCTTGCACATAATGTGTTAGGCGACGGAAGTGTAGTTGTATTTGGCGGTGCTTACTACCGTTGGAATGATGCAGCTGTTGCCATGATTGGACTGGAGTGGAAAGACATCCGCTTTACGTTTACCTACGATGCTACAACAAGTAATCTTGCCCGCTTTAACAGTGCGAACGGGGCGTATGAATTTTCGCTTATTAAAAACGGATATTACAACGAGTACTTTGGCGATAAGAGTCAACGCAGGCAAAGTATGTGTCCTAGATTTTAAGTCGTAAACAGTTAGCTTCTTGCGGGAACTCCTCTTCTTATTAGATTTTGCCGCCTGCGCCACCTTTCCGAATTTCGCCCAAAATTCGAACACATGACCGCCGTTCACAATTATACAAAAGTGGATATGCCATTTGTTGAGCAACTGAAAACAATTGTTGGCGAACAGTATGTTTTTGTTGATGAGGAATCGCTCAGCAAATATGCACATGATGAAACAGAGAATCTTCATTTTCCTCCCGAAGTTGTGGTGAAGCCACGTACTACAGAGGAGGTTAGCGCCATTATGAAGTTGTGTAACGAAAAACATATTCCTGTTACACCACGTGGTGCAGGCACAGGTTTGGCCGGAGCAGCATTGGCACATAAAGGCGGCGTTTTACTTTCTACCGAACGGTTCAATACAATTTTAAAAATAGATGAACGGAATCACCAGGTAATAACCGAGCCCGGCGTTATTACCGAAGTGTTGATGGAAGAAGTGAAAAAGCTTGGCTTGTTTTATCCGCCCGATCCCAGCAGCCGTGGCAGTTGTTTCATTGGTGGAAACATTGCAGCAAACAGCGGCGGACCCAAAGCCGTAAAGTATGGTGTGGTGCGGGATTATGTGTTGAACCTGGAAGTGGTCTTACCAAATGGTGAAGTAATCTGGACAGGAGCGAACGTTTTGAAGAATTCAACCGGTTATAATCTTACGCATTTAATTGTGGGTAGTGAGGGCACATTGGGCATTGTTACCAAAATTGTTTTACGGTTAATTCCTTTGCCAAAATATGATTTGCTGATGTTGGTTCCGTTTAAAAATTTAGAACAGGCAGGTGAAGCTGTAAGTGAAATTTTCAGAGCAGGATTTGTACCGAGCGGATTAGAGTTGGTGGAGATTGATGCTTTGCAGATCGTTAGTAAAATGGTTGATAGTTCTGCCGTACCTGTTACCGATGATACAGCTGCACATTTAATTATTGAAGTTGATGGAAACGATAAGGATGTGCTGATGAAGGATATGGAGGCAATTAGCGAACTGTTAACGAAATATGATATTGGTGAATTGTATTTTGCAGATGATGCACAACAGAAAGCAGAGTTGTGGAAATTGCGTCGTCGTGTAGCAGAAGCTGTGAAGTTGGTTGGCTATACAATTGAAGAAGATACTGTTGTTCCCCGTGCAGAATTACCTGCGTTAATCAAGGGTGTAAAAGCACTGGGCAAGCAATACAATTTCAATGTAGTGTGTTACGGTCATGCCGGTGATGGTAATCTGCACATCCGCATACACAAAGAAGGTACACCCAACAGTTATGGCGATGCAGAAATGGCCAAATGCCTGCGTGCAATGTTTGAACTGGTGTATTCGTTAGGCGGAACCATCAGCGGGGAGCATGGTGTGGGCTTAATTCAAAAAGGCTATATGGATATTGTAATGAAAGAAGCGAACCTGAAACTGATGCGTGAAATAAAACGGGCCTTCGATCCTAACAATATTCTTAACCCCGGTAAAATATTCGACCAGGTTTAAACAAACAGACATTATGAAAAAAGCGGTAGTTGTAATTTGTTTATTGCTTGTGAGCTTCCATTTGTTGGCACAAAAAGAAGAACGTGAAAAAGGATTTAAGCAAGATCAGTTGTACATCGGTACTGGTATAAATGTTGGGTTTTCGCAAGGCTGGGTACTTGGTTTAAACCCGGAGGTTGGTTTAAGCTTAAACAATTTTCTCGATGTAGGTATTGCAACAAACATCAACTACATCACGCAAAATTTTGGAGGCGGTACGTCGTATAAATTCTTTGCGTACGGTGCCGGGCCTTATGTACGTGGCTGGATTATTAACCAGTTTTTTATCACCGGCCAGTTGGAGTATAACCGTATTTCAGAAAAGTATACCGATCCGTACGGTACGATTAAAGATGCATATGCAAGTCCGAGTATATTAGTTGGAGCCGGTTACGGAAGCAGACAAATAGGCCGTGCACAGTTTTTTACAAGTATAATGGTAGATGTATTGCGTAAGCCCAACTCTCCTTACGTAGACAGACAAACAAATACTTTGTTACCTGTTTTTCGTACCGGTTTTATGTTCTACCTCAAACCGCATAGAAAAGGTTAAGTAAAAATTTCTGCCGGTTCATTTACAAACACAATACGGTCTTCGGGGTGTTCGTATAAAAAATCTTCCTTGTACATTTTTTGCATGTGCTCAATCAAATGGTTGTAAAAACCATTGCTGTTAACGATAAAGATTTTTTTGCTGTGAATCTTTAATGTATTCCAGGTAAGCATTTCAAATAACTCATCTAATGTGCCGTAACCGCCGGCAAGAATAACGGCCGCATCGCATAACTCATACATCATTTTTTTACGCACATGCATATCTGTAACTACATGCAGTTCGGTAATGCCTTTGTGCTGGGCTTCCCACTCCAGTAAAATTTCCGGTATAATACCTGTTACGTAGCCTTTGCCTTCCATTACTGCATCTGCTACTGCACCCATAATACCTTTGCCGCCACCTCCGTACACAAGTTTAATATTCCGTTCGGCCATCATGCGGCCAAGTTCTTTTGCATGTGCAAGAAACAGGGGGTCGCCCCCGGGTTTTGATCCGCAAAAAACAGCGAGTGAAGAAAGTTGCATAATTAAAGTTATGAGTCGCAAAATACGCAAACTGGTTTACCGTACGATTAATTCTTTATCTTCATTTTTAAACAATTCAGTATGTCTCCTTTATTGCTGTTTTCATTTGTACTGGGGTACTTTTTGTTGCTGCTTGTTGTAGCATGGTATACCTCGAAGAATTCAAATAACGATTCGTTTTTTATCGGTAACCGCAGCAGTAACTGGATGTTGGTGGCATTTGGTATGATTGGTACATCGTTAAGTGGTGTTACGTTTGTAAGTGTACCCGGTGCAGTGGCAAAAGAGTCGTTTGCATATTTTCAAATCACTATTGGTTACCTGCTGGGCTATATCACAATCGCATATGTATTACTACCACTATATTACAAACTCAATCTTACATCAATCTACAATTATCTCAGTGGCCGGCTTGGGTTTAAATCGTATAAAACAGGCGCCTCATTTTTTATTCTTTCCAGAACCCTGGGCGCCACAGCAAGGCTGTACCTGGTAGTTAAAATTTTGCAGGATGCATTACCGGCTTCGGTCAATATTCCGTTCTGGGTTACTACACTTGTTATTCTCGTAATGATTCTTTTATACACTTACGAAGGTGGTGTAAAAACAATTGTATGGACCGATACGTTGCAAACAACCTTCATGCTTTCGGGTCTGGTTATTTGTGTGGTGTATTTACTGAACCAGATGGGTATGAGTTTTGGCGACAGTATTTCTGCCATGAATGAAAAAGGCTATTCAAAAATCTTTTTCACCAACCCGGAAAGTAAATTCTTTTTCCTGAAACAAATCCTGGCCGGCGCCTTCATTACCATTACTATGACGGGTATGGACCAGGAAATGATGCAGAAAAATATTTCAGTAAAAACATTAAAAGATTCACAGAAGAATGTACTTACACTGGGTGTTATTTTAATGATTGTGTTGATGCTGTTCCTGTTCCTCGGCGGTGTTTTGTTATTGTTTGCAGAGCAGCAGGGTATAACAGCTGTTGGTGATAAGTTATTCCCGGCTATTGCATTAAACCATATGCCGCCGATAGTATCGGTGATCTTTATTATTGCGTTGATCTCAGCTCTGTTCCCCAGTGCAGATGGGGCCATTACCGCACTTACTTCTTCGTTCTGTATCGACATCATCGGTATGCAACGCCGTACCGATATGAGTGATGCAGAAAAGAAAAAACTGCGTCAACGTGTGCATTTGTCTTTCGCAGCTTTATTTCTGTTGTTGGTAATGGTGTACAAATGGATTAATGAACCAAGTATGATTGGTGTTATTTTAAAAGTGGCAGCATATACTTATGGTCCGTTATTAGGTTTATTTACTTTCGGTATCATAACCAGGCGTACGGTGAACGATAAGCTTGTACCTGTTGTCTGCATTATTGCACCGGTTATCTGTTTCTTTATCGATAAGTTTCAGAAGCAATTATTCGGTTCCTTCGAAGTTGGGCTTGAGTTACTTATCATCAACGGCCTGTTAACTTTCATCGGATTATTCCTCATCTCACAAAAACAACAAAAGCAACTGCAAACAGCGTAAAACATACAGCACGAAGAACCAATCGATTATTGCCTGTTTTAAAGCCATCTGTTTTATCTTTGCCGAAACGTTTTTACTTGGAGTTGATTCACCCGAAGGCCGAAGTTTATGCAGCACTTTTTTCTACAAAGGAAGATGCTGTGTTGCAGCAGATAGCCGCAGAAACGGAACAATCGCACAAACAGCCGCATATGCTCAGCGGTCATCTCCAGGGACAGTTCCTTGAAATCATCAGCAAACTGGTACAACCTAAACGTATTCTTGAAATAGGTACCATGGTAGGTTACAGTACCATTTGTTTGGCAAAAGCACTTGCTGTAGATGGGTTACTACATACCATTGAAATGCGTGAAACAGATGCAGTGATTGCACAATCGAATTTTGAAAAAGCCGGTTTGCAGGATCGTATTCAGCTTCATGTTGGTAATGCATTGGATGTTATACCGCAGTTGCAGGAAACATGGGACCTGGTGTTTATTGATGCAGATAAGACCAGTTATACCAGATACTACGAGTTGGTAAAACCACGTTTAAGAAGCGGCGGTTTGATATTGGCAGATAATGTACTGTTTCATGGCGATGTACTGGAAGATGAAATAAAGGGTAAGAACGGAAAAGCAGTACATGCATTTAACCAGCTGGTTGCTTCGGATGATGAAGTAGAAAAAATAATGTTAACACTGAGAGACGGATTGTTTCTAATCAGAAAAAAATAAAATATACTATGAGGAGACTGTTGTATTTGTCTATGGCTCTTTTTGCTTTTGTAACTGCAAATGCACAAACACTGACAATTGAAGAGTACATTGATCTGTACAAAGAAATTGCCATGAAGGAAATGATCCGCACGGGTGTTCCTGCATCGATTACGTTGGCACAGGGAATTGTGGAAACCGAAAACGGCAACAGTAAGCTGGTAAAAAAATCAAACAATCATTTTGGTATTAAGTGTAAAGAAACGTGGACAGGTCCGTCTGTAAGTCATGACGATGATGCACCGGGTGAATGTTTCCGTGTATACAACAATGCTGAGGAATCGTACATTGATCATTCTAATTTTTTACGCACACGCAAGCACTATAACTTTCTGTTTAGCCTCGATCCGGCCGATTACAAAGCATGGGCTTACGGTTTAAAGAAAGCCGGTTATGCAACTAATCCTGCTTATCCTGCATTACTCATCAAGTACATTGAGAAATATAACCTCAACGAATACTCTTTAATTGCACTTGGAAAGAAAACGGGTAATGATCCCATCCTTGCCAAAAATGAATCACCATCAACAACGCCTGTAACAACAACAGTTGCAACAGTGCAGCAACAGCCCGTTGTTCAGCAGGCAGTGGTAACAGCTCCGCAACCCGAAGTAGTGGCAGTAGTAAAGAAAGAAGAGCCAAAGAAAGAAGAGCCCAGAAAAGAACAACCCAAACCGGCAGTTGTAAAGCCAGCGGTTAATTACCCCAGCGGCGAATTTAAAATCAATGAAACAAGAGTTGTGTATGTTACAAAGGGCACGCCCTTTCTTGCAATTGCGCAGCAGTACAATGTGCAGTTAAAATGGCTGTTCGATTTTAATGATCTGAAAGAAGCAGAAGTACTCGAAAAAGATCAGCTTGTTTACCTGCAACGTAAACGCCGTACAGGCGCCAATGCCGTGCATGTGGTAGCAGCGGGTGAAACTGTTTACGATATTGCACAAACACAAGGCATTCGTTTAGATGCATTGCTGCAGTTAAACCAGATGACGGTGAATATGCAGCCTGCAGTAGGTGAACAGTTATATTTACAATCGCCTGCACCGTCAAAACCTAAATTAGCTGTTGTTGTAAAGGAAGTAGAATTGCAGCCTGTAAACGAAGGCGAAACAATGGCACAGAACAAGGAAGTGATTGTACACGTGGTGCAACCCAAAGAAACTTTATACAGCATTTCAAAAAAATACGAAGTATCGCTGGCGCAAATTCAGCAATGGAATAAACTGGCCGGTACCGAATTAAAAGAAGGAACAGAACTCATCATTAATAAATAAGCTGCATGTCAGAAATCATCAAGGTCCACGATAAATATTTTGTTCCGTACATGACGGAAGCAACAGTACTTGCACGTATTGCAGAAATAGGAAAGCAGATTGATGCTGACTATGCAGGCAAAAAACCATTGTTCATTGCCATCCTCAACGGATCGTTCATGTTTGCTTCCGATTTATTTAAGCAGATTCATATTGATGCAGAAATTTGTTTTATCAAACTGGCATCGTATAAAGGAACAAAATCGACAGGCCAGGTAATTACAGCTATTGGTTTAGATACCGATATTGTAGACCGGCATGTGGTGGTAATTGAAGATATAATTGATACCGGTAAAACATTGAACGAGTTTTTGCCGCAGTTGCATAACCAGCAACCGGCTTCGTTAAAAATTGCTTCGTTATTGCATAAGCCCGAAGCAACAACGTATCCTATTCAAATTGATTACTTAGGTTTTTCTGTGCCAAATAAATTTTTACTAGGTTATGGTTTAGACTATGATGGTCTTGGACGTAATCTCAAGGAAATTTATCAGCTTACTGAGAACCCATCCTGATAAGCCACTTACTAACCCGGCGAAGCAGGAGTTTATTATGAAACCACGGTTGATTACTTTGGTATGCTTGCTCCTGTTCGCACTTGTGGCGGATGCACAATACTATTTCCGTGGCGAAGTAAAAGATGCGGGTGGTGTGGGTCTTGCATTGGTACGTATACGTGTACATTCTTCCAATTCGTTTTATCAATCGGGTTCTACAGGCGGTTTTGGGTTGCCTTCTGCCAAAGTAAAAGACACCGTCAGTTTTTTTCTGCATGGCTACGACGAAAAAACAGTGGTGCTGAACAGTAATGAGTTTAACAGTGTAGAGTTAAAGCCCAGTTCTGCCATCAGTAATCCTAAACGAAAATTACTTTCTGTTACAAAAGATAAAATACAGCAGCGAAGCGGTATTGGTTTTGCAAATGGCGAAACATATTCGGAACAGGTTGAAAACAGTTTTAATGAAGCGGAACAGTACCCGGCAGTCGGTTTTGCATTGAATGTAGATAAGGCATCGTACAGCAATATCCGGCGGTTCATCAATATGAAATCTGTTGTGCCAAAGGATGCAGTACGTATTGAAGAAATGCTCAACTATTTTCCGCAGCAGTACAAAGCACCGGCCGAAGGAAAAACATTTCATATCGAATCACAACTTACCGACTGCCCCTGGAACCCGATGAACCGTTTGTTGTTTTTGCAGCTGCATGCAAAAAAGATCAAGTACGATTCGCTGCCGCCAAGCAATTTTGTTTTTTTAATTGATGTGAGTGGTTCAATGGATTTGCCCAACCGTTTACCATTGTTGCAAACTGCTTTTCGGATGATGGTGCAAAACCTCCGCACAATTGATACGATTTCGATGATGGTGTATGGCGGAACTGTAGGTGTTGTGTTACAACCAACAGGTGGTAACGAAAAAGAAAAAATTATGGCTGTGATTGATTCGCTTGCTGCAGGTGGCGATACGCCCGGCGAATCTGCCATCAGGCAGGCATACCGATTGGCGCAAAGCCAGTTTATACAAGGCGGTAATAACCGTGTTATACTGGCTACTGATGGCGATTTTAATGTAGGCGAATCGAGTGAAGAAGCATTGATTCAACTGATTACACAAAAGCAGCAAACAGGCATTTATCTTACTTGTCTTGGTGTTGGCATGGGTAATTATAAAGATTCGAAACTGGAAGTGCTGGCAAAAAAAGGGAATGGAAATTTTGCTTATCTCGATAATGTACTGGAAGCAGAGAAAGTATTGGTAAAAGAATTAATGCAAACATTGTATGTGGTGGTGGATGATGCGTACCTCAACGCTTCGTTTCAATCATCACAAATTAAAAAATATCGCTTAATTGGTTTCGATAACCGGAAAGATGTACTGGCCGACAGTGCCAGTATTTTAGAAGGAGGCGAAATTGGTACGGGCCATATTGTTACGGCCGTGTTTGAAATAGAGATGAATAATAGTTCTGGAACCGAAAGCGAATTAGCGATTGCAGAGCTTGGCTATCAACAGGTGGGGTCAAAAGAAAAGCAAACGGAAACATACAGACTGACGAACAACTATAAATCGTTGTATACAGTTGACAGTAATTATCGGTTCTCAGCTGCTGTTGCGATGTTTGGATTAATGCTGAAACAATCGCCTTACCTGAAAGTGTACAGTTGGGAATCTTTGATCAATCTGCTCAATACTTGTGTCAACAAAAACGATTACTGGCAACAGGAAATGTTGCAGCTGGTGATCAAAGCAAAAGAAATTTATAAACCGGTAAAAGAACGCCGCCGCTGGTTTAGTAAAAAGAAAAAAGTAAAAGAAGAAATTATTCTGTTTTAATTTGTTCCAACTTTAACCAAAGCAAAGAGGCAGCGAAAGCTGCCTCTTTTTTATACTTATCATTCATTATTGATTACTCATCATTCATTACTTTAATTCTTACACCTTCGCTATGACTTGTAAACTCCGGCGCATACATACATTGAATGGTAGTAATGCCGCTGCTGTAATTACCTGCATGCGTAATGAATAGGGGATATTCAAAAACATACGTGCCTTTGTTAAGGTAGCTGAAGAAGAAACTGGTGCTGGCATCTTTGGTGCTTTCGTAATAACCTAAACCTCCCTGCCATTTGTATTGACTCAATACATTCACCGGTTCCATGCAACTTGGACGCATGTCTTTCATGTGTACATATTCCATATTACGGTCAACACGTAATTCAATGCGCACTTTTATTTTATCGCCCACTTTCAATTCATCGCCTTCGTTCACCGGCGTAAGTACTGGTCCGTTTGCGGAGTTACGTTCTACAAAATATTTCTTCTGCAATTTCAGAGGCGTTGAAGCAGCAGTGATCTTATCAAGGTTTTCAAAATACTGCCAATAAGCAGCGCCCCATGTTGGCTGCCCGTTCGATTTATTGACAGTCACGCTGATATTACTGAACGATGGTTTTACAAAATTACCATCGATGCTACGTTTGAAATAACCGGTGCCAGCTTCTGTTTTTTCTGTTGATGTGCTGAATAATTGATCACCTGCTTTTATTTCCACCACAGGTTCTGTTGCAATCCATTCGCCACCCTGCAGCAACAATGCATAACATGCTTCAGCAGTGGCAATGGTTGTTTTCCAGTTTTGTGTTTGCTTTTGTTTCAGCAACCAGGTTTTCAAATCGTTCACTGCTTTTTTATCAGCAGTTACATCATTGAATACTTCAATCATCAATGCCTGTGATTCCACCGGCGCCTTGTACCAGTAATAACCTGAAGTGAAATCTTTAAAGTACATACCCATCTCTTCGCTGAAGAGCGCATTTTCTTTCAACGATTGCACAATGGCTGTTGCTGTTTTGCTATCCTTGCTGCGGTGCTGCGCCAAAGCAATCATGCCTTGCATGTACTTGCTTTGTTTTACCCAGTATTGTTTCGACTGTGTATTGTAATAAGTAAATGCTGTTTCTGTTCCTTTTGTTTGTGCAATGGTAGGGAAGAAGCTGCGCATGTACAAATATTGAATTTGTGTTGAACCGATATTGTTATTCTTCAATGGTGTTTTGTACTTCAGCAAATTATCATAATCATCTTTCAATCGTTTGTCGAGATAAACAATTGCTTTGGCTACCATTGCATTCAATGCACTTTGCTGTTCTTTCGGTACTGCATTCAGCTTTTGCAAATGACCGATACCTGTAACAATGTATTGGGTAATGTAACGATCATCCGGTCCGCCTTTGAACCATACAAAACCACCATTGGCCGATTGCATCTGTTGCAGCTGAGCAAGGTTTTTACTCAGCTCACTGTTCATGCGCATCATATCAAACAGCAATGCAATGTTTTTCTTCTGCTGTTCTTCGTTCTTCGCCTGCAATACCCAGGGCGTTTCCTGCAGCAATGCGTTTTTTAGTTCTTCATTCTTCTGCAGATTGCTCATGAGGGCTGCAGTATCTTTTATTTTCCATTGCTGCATTACCTGTTGTATGCGTGGCATTTTCTGCGTAATGTGCGATGCCAATGCATTTGCATAAAACCTGTTCCATGTTTGCTCTGCGCATTCGTACGGATATTCCATTAAGTATGGCAATGCCTGTACCGCATACCAAACAGGATTGCTGGTAAACTCAATAGTAAAACGATGATGCGTTAAACTCTCCGATTGTTCGGCGTTGAGCAGTTTGGTGAAGTTGAATGTTTTTGTGCCATCGCCACGCATCCATAATGGCAACGATTCTGTTACCAGCATGCGGTTGGTTAATACAGGAAGCGTTGCTTCTTCACCATCGGTTTGATTACCTGCTTTGGCAATAATACGGTAGGTAAGTGCTTCATTAAAATTGTACGGTACTTCGGTACGGAACTTCACCACGGTGCTTTGCTTTGGACCAACGGTAAAATGCTGTACCGGAAATGTATTCTGGAACCAGCCATCAACAGGTTGCATGGTGGCGGTGTTGAGTAACTGCAGATTACTCGTGCCTGTAATTTCCTTATCAGTAAGGTTGCTGATCTTGGCAGTGAATTCAAAACGATCACCTTCACGTAAGAAGCGTGGCGCAAAGGGTTGCACCATCAGATCTTTTTGTGTAACGATGCTTGTTTCGCTTAAACCCATCGACAGATCTTTGGTATGCGCCAGCAACTGTGCCTTCCATTTGGTTAACGCTTCAGGTACGGTAAAGCTGAACGTGATATTTCCTTCTGCATCTGTTTTCAGATCGGGGAAGAAGAAAGCGGTTTCGTTAAATTTGGTACGGATGTTCGGATTGTTATCTTGTTTTTTCGGTTCTTCTTTTTTGGTGTTGTATTGAAACGTCATTGAATCAACCAGACCTAAATTGAATTCCATTTTTGTAGCCCCCTCTTCTTTCTCAGCCGCTTCCGGAGCCGGGGCAGCAACCATTTGAGCATCAGCAAGAGTAACAGGCGATGTTCTTTTATATGCTACTCCCTCAAACATTCCAAAGTAATTACCGATTTGTTTGAATAAATCATAGTGTTTGGTGAAACTGATATCAGTTTCTTCAAAATAGGATTTTTCATCACTATTGATTGACTTAAACCCTCCACCGCTCCAACTATTCTTCATATAATTAATCGGAAACAAATCCGGCTTATTCCATTGGTGCGGTTTAAACTGATCCAACGATGCATCGTACATACTTGCCAGCATTTCTGCTGCAACCTTATCGCCTTTGTAACCACTGATCTTGATCTTCCATTGCTCTTCACTGCCGGGCAATGTTTTATCACGGAAGGTTTCATAGCTGATGTTTAAATCTTTGTTGGTCCATGGCACATGTACGTAACGTGTGAAACTGTGAATACGGTTGTGTTTAATGAACGAATAGGCATAACCAAAACCACCACGCTGTTTTTCGGTAACAGGAACAGTGATTTGTTTTTGTTCGTTGCTTAGTTGATGAAATCGAAAATTGTCAACTGAAGTTGCAGGATCAACCTGTACTAAGAAAACATTGTCTGCACTGCTGCCAAACTGCAGATTTGCATTCGTACCAGGCTCTCCAGTTACAGTAGAAGGTAATTGCCAAACATATTCCGGCGTAGAGAGTTTGTTGTTATCGTCTGTTAATTGCACATAGGTTTGATTCTTAACTTCTTTACCATCCTTATCGGTTGCAGTTGCTTCAATTAAATACCAGCCTGGTTTTAACTCACTACTCACTACTAACCACTCACCACTTGCCTTTGTTGTATCCGTCTGCTCAAACATCAGGGCGCCCTTCTCCCAGTTTTCTTTTTCTGTTTCATTATTGTATTCGTCGTTCGGGAAATCGGCGAGATATTCTTTTTCATTGATGATAAATTGATCAGGTGCTTCCCAGTAACGGTTACGGATAAGTCGTTCCGGTGTTTTCAGTTTATACATACGCACAGTAACCGTACTCTTCACAAATTCATTCATTGTGTTTTGCGTACGCACCTGTATGCTGTTGAACCGGGAAGCTTTTTGCAATACACCGTTTGGTAACCTGATGTCTAATTGCAATGCACAGTAACCAACACTTACAAGAGTTTCGCCGCTTCTTGTTTCGCCGTTGAGATCGGTTACATCAGCAAAAACTTTGTAATCGAATACCGGCTCCAGTTCTTTCCGTATTTTTTTATCAGGAACAGCTGTAAACGAAATTTCAAATGTGCCATCGGCTTTTGTGATTGCTTCGCCATGTGCAATTTCCTGTTCATCCATTTGCGGCCAGCCCCATTTCCAGCAAAGCCAGGGATAGGGTAAACGTGGTTCACGCACTACACGATACTTAACTTTTGCACCGTCAATGTTGTTTCCTGCATAGGCTTTTGCTTCGCCTGTAACCGTAATCTTATCATTGATGCGGAATGTTTGTTTGATGGGTTGATACTCTACAAAAAACTTCGGACGCTTGTATTCTTCTACCGAAAAATAAACCGTGCCGCTGGTTGCTGATTCCTGTAAATAATATTGTCCGCTGATACGGCCAACCGGCAGCACAAACTTTCCGGAGTAAGAACCATACTCGTTGCTCGTAAGTTTTATGGAATCTACTTTCTGGTAATTAGCATCGTAGAGATAAACGGTTGTTGTAAGTGCACTCACCACTTTTGGTCGTTCGGTAGCTGCATCGGTTGCAGTAACAAGACCTTTAAAATAAATCGTTTGTCCTGGACGGTAAAGGGAACGATCGGTAAAGAAAAAAGTTCGTCTTGTTTTTAATTCATCAACCGGCTGCTTCTTATTATCGTATACAAAACTGTAGGCATTGTCATTTACAAACAAATGATCTTTTTCAAAAGATACTTCCAAAGTTTGGTTATAACGGTTTTCGCTTTTACTGTTGACAATACTGAAATAACCATTTGCATCGGTTGTGTAACTGCCTGCTTTATTGTTTACGTTTTTACGTTGATTGTAATCGTAACCCTGCTCCCAAACTGTAACGTTTGCTTTGTGCAGCGGTGCACCGGTTTCTCTGTTTACTACAAACACATGATTGCTGTAATGCATCCATGCAAGATTGCTTACATGGAAAAACTGTACAGCCAGTATGTTTTTTGTAAGCGTAAATTTTTCATCGGCACCGGTTAGCAACAGATAAGTACCCACCGGCAATGCAGGGATTTTTAATTCGGTACTGTGTGGCTGGTAATCGTCAGTTGCAGGTAAACTGTAACTGAAACTGTTGATTGGTTTTAACGCTGTTAACTTTTGCCAATATGCATCATCCCAGCGGTTCTTCTCCATGTTCTGCCAAGTGTCCCTGTCAATAGCTACAATACGGAAATATGCTTTTGATACATTCCTGTACTTCAGCAACGAACGAAACGGTTTGCCGGGTACATTCACTTCTTCTGATGTTAATGAAAGCTCTTTGCTTTGTATTTCCTGCAAAAGATTGCTGCAGTTGGCACGGCCTTCTGTCAATTCTTTTTGTGCAAGGATTGTTTTACAAAGCTCAATTGCTTTTTTGAAATACAAACGTGGATTCTGTTCGTCGTTTAGTTTATGCTTTTTGAAATCGTAGGTGGCTGCATAATCTGCATAATCTCTTGCAAGCAGATAGGCCGCCTGTGCTGCCACCGGCTGATTATTGTATTGGCTGATGATATGCTGTAATGCCAGACGGTAGAGTTCTGTAGTATTCTCCAGTGTTGCATGCTGTTTAACAAACTGCAAACGCAGCAGGTCAACATCAATCAATGCATCTGCTTTTTTATCGTTGATATGAAAGGCAATCAACTCCTGGTACAACAGCAACGCTTTGTGTGAAAGCGATGTTGCATCGGTTGTAGGAAATTTGCGTGTAATAAAATCGGCAGCAGGGTCGAAAACCGCAGCCATGTTCAGTTCAAATACTTCTTCGGGTTTGCTGATGCTGCGTTCATCATTGGTAAAGTAATCAATTGCACGATGCGCCAGGAGATCGTACAGTGTTGGGCGCAGATAACGCACATTGCCTTTGTTGATGACTGCATCAAATGCATCGAGCTTTGTTTGCTGTAACAGTTTTTTATTTTGCAACGAAGCAAGGTATAAGCTGCTGATCTTTTGATGAAAGTCATCAATGGTCCATGTTTCCAAATCATCTTTTACAAAACCCGTTGTATTGGTACGATCGTAAAATTCCCAGCGGTTATTTTGCAGGTATTGCCAATAAGCTTCCGCTGCATAATTGGTCAATACAGATTTTAAAGGTTCAGTTGCAGCAGCTATTTCTTTTTCAATTTCTGCAATGGCTTTTACATCAGCCTCTTCTTCTTTCTGTTGCTGTAAGCTTAAACGGAAAAGAACCGACTTGAGTATTTGCCCGTTATTCTTTTCTTTTTTTGCTGCTTCGTAAATAGTCTTTACTTCTTTTAAGGCCGATTCGGTTAATCCTTTTTTAGAAAGAAGATCATCTACCTTTTTCCAGGCAGTAGTATAGTTGAATTTGTTTTGTGCAAATAAGCTCATACTGAACAAGAGGATAAAAAGGTTAACAAGGGAAATACGTTTCAAATACATAGAAAGCATTTTATGTAAGGTAATTAATACTGTGCTCTTATGATGCAAAGAAACAGGTAATTGCATAATGCAGTATCAGGATGTCGAATACGTCAGATACTTTTTAGTAAGTATATCAGTTGTCTGGCATCTTCAACGTCCTGACAACGGAAATGCTTTAACGAATCTTTATCAGCTTTCCATTTGCCTTCGGCTTTGTTGTTGCGTCTGAATAAAAAAACAAAGGAGGTTTCTATGAACAGAATTTTTACCCTTTTAGCCTTTCTCTTAATGGCCACCGCAGCATTCGCCGGTTGGGACGATGGACGATTAAGTATTACGAGTATGTCGGCAAAGCCTGTTCGTATACTTGTAGACGGACGACAGGTGCAGGTTGGTAACCGTGAATACCAGATCTCCGATCTTAATCCCGGTTTTCACCGCATACAGATCTATGCTGTTAATAATAACAACAGGCGCAGAGGCGTATTCGGCAACAACCGGGATGAACTGATCTACAACAGTAATATTAATATCCGCAGAGGAATGCATACCGACATTATTGTAAATCGTTTTGGCAAAGTATTTATTGATGAACAGGCGATTGATAACCGTAACGATGATGATTGGTACGACCGTGATAACAGGGGCAACAACGGTGGTTGGGGAAATGATCGTAACAACGATTACAACCGCAACCAGCCAATGGATTACCAGAAGTTTCAGCAGTTGAAACAGTCGGTTGAACGCAGCAACTTCGATGACAACAGAATGGATCTGCTCCGCTCGGTTATACCTAACAATGCATTTACTGCACAACAAATAAAAGAGTTGGTACAGTTAATGAGTTTTGAACAGAAAAAACTGGAGCTGGCAAAATATGCCTACCGCTACACAACAGACAGAGGTAATTATTTTGTAGTAAACGATGCGTTTAATTTCGGTACCAGTAAAACTGAACTGACACGATACATTGCATCGTACAGAGATTAAGCATGTGTTCAGCAGAACAACAATTGAAAAGCCTCCTGCAAGGGAGGCTTTTTTTATTTCTTTTGAAAAAGTAGAGTAAGCAGTCGTGGTAAATTATTCCGGTCGTCCTCATCAAAATATTCTGTGAGTGTAAGCAGTTCTAAACCGTTGGCTGTTGCAGCATCCATAAAGTCGCTGATATGATGATTGAAACAGGTGACAACCTGCGTGCCTGCTTCAGTTTCAAACCTTGCTTTGCTGCCGTTGTATTGTTTAAAGGGGTGCAGTTCGCTGATGTAGAGATAGCCGCCCGTTGTTAATACGTCCGCCACCTTTTTCATAATGGGCGATAACAGCTCGATGTGTTCCAGCACCAGGCTGAAGCCAACAATATCGTACTGCTTTGCAGCAAAGGTCCACGGTTGTGTAATATCGGCCTGCACAAATTGCACATGCGCTGCAGTAATTTTTTCTTTTGCTTTGGCCAGCATTTCTTCACTTAAATCAACTGCAGTAACTGTTGCCGCTTTTTCCATCAGCCAAACGGTGTTCTTGCCGGTACCGCAGCCGATTTCCAAACAATGTGTAAACGATAAGGGAGCGAGAGTTTCCCGTAACGATCTTGCTTCCAGATCACGGGTTTTGTTTTCGTTTGTATCGTATTGCATGGCCCAACTGTTGTAGGCTTGTTGTACATCACTCATACACAGAAATTTTAATCAATCAACAGATCATATTTATCGAGCAAGCCGGCTAAGCCTGCTGTTGTAAATTTTGCTTTCTTTAGTTTGTTCCGTGCAGGGTCAATGGAAAAATGAAAGGCAGTTCGCAGGTCGGCTTTCTCCAATATTGTATTGTCGAAGGTGGCCTGCTGCAAATCACAATCGGCGAAATCAGCACCGCTCAGATCGGCTTCAGTAAAATCAACCTGCTGCAAACTGCATTTGGTAAAACGTGTGTTCTTCAGTTTCAGTTTATAAAAAGTAGAAAGGTTCAGCAGGCAGTTGGTAAAAGTTACGGCAAATAAAAATGTATTACAATCTTCGAAACGCAATCCCATCAACTTGCAATTGCTAAACTGTATTTCCTGCAATGCAGTGCCGTTTAAATTAGCTGCACTAAGGTTACAGTTATCAAATATGCAATCAATGAAAGTTGTTTTTGAAAGATTTGCTTCTGCAAAATTGCAGTTGGTGAATGTACAGTTTTCGTATTCACCTTGTTTGAATGCAGTTGTAGTAAAGTCTACCGCTTCAAACAATTCATCTTCGATATAAACGCTTTGCATAAATCTAATGTAAATGGATTTTATGAAAGCTTGATACGAATAGCAGCTTTATTTTATGCGAAAGAAAAGTTCCTGAATGTAAACTTTACTGCCTTGTTTATTTACAGCTTCGTCTGCTGCAATCGCAATAATATATCCGGGTTTTAGGTTCCTTATAAATTCTTTGGCATCGGTACAAACGATATTGCCGGCACATCTTTGAAACATTGCTTCGCACATAGGAGGCTGGTAATAAATGATAACATCCTTCACCGTAATCCAAGAGAAGTTTGCTGTAACGGTTTTCATTTTCAGCAAATCATCCTTTGCAATAATATTAATTGAATCATTGTACTGTTTCCCGTCAATTAATAATCGAAAATCTTTTTCAGTAACCTGCTGGTTTTGAGCGGCTAGTTCATTCGTGAAAAATGCAAGTAGTACAGCAGTCAAAAGGAGTTTCATTACAGCAGTTTTTATAATAACGGTAAATGCTTCTTTTGATTATCCTGCAAAAGAAAACCCCGCAGTAATGCGGGGCTTTTCATCATAATCAAAAGCGCAATTATTTACTCAATACTGCGGCCATTGTTTTACCAATATCTGCCGGGCTGGCTACTACATGAATGCCACACTCGCCCATAATTTTCATTTTTGCTTCAGCTGTATCTTCTGCACCGCCAATGATTGCACCCGCATGACCCATACGACGGCCGGGAGGCGCTGTTTGGCCGGCAATAAAACCAACCACCGGTTTCTTTGCATTCTCTTTATACCAACGTGCAGCTTCTGCTTCCATACCACCACCAATTTCACCAATCATTACCACTGCATCTGTTTCAGGATCGTTCATAAACAACTCCAACGCTTCTTTGGTAGTAGTGCCAATAATAGGATCGCCACCAATACCTACCGCTGTACTTACACCCAAACCTGCTTTCGCTACCTGGTCGGCTGCTTCATACGTAAGTGTACCGCTTTTTGAAACGATACCGATACGGCCTTGCTTAAATACAAAGCCTGGCATAATACCCACCTTACATTCGCCGGCAGTAATTACACCGGGGCAGTTTGGTCCGATTAAGCGGGTGTTTGTTCCAACGAGATAATTCTTTGCCTTCACCATATCCTGTACCGGAATGCCTTCGGTAATACAAACCACCAGTTCAATACCGGCGTTCGCAGCTTCCATAATTGCATCAGCAGCAAAAGCCGGTGGTACAAAAATGATACTTACGTTTGCACCTGCTTGTTTAACGGCTTCTTCTACCGTGTTAAATACAGGACGATCAAGATGTGTACTGCCGCCTTTGCCCGGTGTTACACCGCCAACGAGGTTGGTACCATATTCAATCATTTGTGAGGCGTGGAAAGTTCCTTCTGTACCGGTAAAACCCTGTACAATCACTTTCGAATTTTTATTAACGAGGATACTCATTTTGAAACGTTATTAAGTGCCGCAAAGATAGGGGATGATGATTTAGGATTGCGGATTTACGATTGCTGATTTTTATGAGTTACTGAATTGTTTAGTCGGCTGAAGGGGAACTTTTACTTACGAATGAACATTAGCCGAACAGCATTAACGACTTGCTGTTGTTGTAATATTCCTCCCTGTATAACCCCAGGTTAAACTGCCCCAATAGCTTTGCCAAACTGTTGCAGGTTGTATTTCATCCGTGCCCTTTGGATAGCGAACCATGTTTACACAACTCAGCATCCATTCGCCGCTGGTTGTTACAGCAAAACGTATTTCGCCATTTGCATTACTCAAATAACTGGTTGTTGTTACACCGGTTGGCAGTTTGTGCCAGCTGCGCACTTTTGCATTTGGTAAAGGATTACCGTTAAACAATACCTGCACCGTAAGCGAATCGCCGTTCTTTAGTTGATACGGGTGGGAGAGAGGAATGAGATCGACGGGTAAGCCTGTTTGCTTTTTGTAGATGTTTGTTTTGAGTGCACCAATCTGCACAAGGGTTTTAACCGAACGCTGGTAATATTCTTTGCCGGCAGAATCTGTTTCATTGTGTTGATTGCGGTAGTCAATTGCAGCCTGCAATCCATCTTTTTGCAAATATTCATTGAATGATTTTGCATCCAGTTGAATAAACGAATTGTGACTGTTGAAAGCAACCATCGCTGTTCCCTCTTCATGAATCGAAAACTGCAGGGAGTCGCCTTCGTCGTCGGTTAAAGCATCACTGAGGTCGTCGGTAATATCGGCGTAGTAAAGTTTGAGTGTATTTATTTTCTGCTGGTTACCGGTCCAGTTATCGCCGGTAAAATGTTCGCCCACACGAAACCGGATATTGATTTCTTCGGTGCGGGAAAAAAGATATTGCTGCGGTTCCAGCCAAAACTCGTGTGCAAGTCCGGGGAGTACAAATAAAAACGAACAAATGAATAAGAGTGATTTATAATTCATGCCGTTCAATTTAAACGGAGCGTTTGTATTCGTTCCCCTTTTTGAAAAGTAAAATACCTGTTTTACTTCGTCAGTTCATTCATATCACGGTCGGTATTAATCTTTCCTTTTGCTTCCAGCATACGCATGTCTTTGGCATCCTGTAAAAAGTCGGAGGCAAAAATGAATTGGTTCAGTTCTTCGTTTTTGCTGAAGATGATGTCTTTGTTCGAACCTTCCCATTCTTTATGGCCCTGGTGCATGAAAATAATTTTATCACCTATTTCCATTACACTGTTCATGTCGTGGGTGTTTACCACGGTAGTCATACCAAACTCAATGGTAATTTCTTTAATCAGTTTATCAATCACCAGCGATGTTTTGGGATCGAGCCCTGAGTTAGGTTCATCACAAAATAAAAATTTAGGATTCAGTACTATGGCACGTGCAATGCCCACACGCTTCTTCATACCACCACTGATCTCTGCAGGAAATTTATCGTTGGCACCGGTAAGATTTACTCTTGCCAATACTTCGTTTACCTTTTCGTGTTTTTGTTTCTGGTTCAGTTTGGTAAACATATCCAGCGGAAACATCACATTCTGTTCCACCGTTAGCGAATCAAATAAAGCAGAACCCTGAAACAACATGCCAATCTGCTGACGTAATTGCTTGCGCCCTTCTTCATTCATATTGGTAATGCTTTCGCCGTCGTAGCAAACGTCGCCACTATCGGGTTCAAACAAACCTACCAGGCATTTCATTAAAACAGTTTTGCCGCTGCCGCTTGCACCGATAATGAGATTACATTTACCTGTTTCCAGTGTAGCCGATACATTATCGATAACGGTACGGCCGTTAAAACCTTTGCTGATATTTTTTATCTCAATCATGTGTTATAACAATAATGCAGCCAGTGCGTAATCGGCTAATAAAATAAGTATACAACTTACAATTACACTCTTTGTACTGGCACGTCCAATTTCCAGCGAACCACCTTCTACATGGTAACCATAGTATGCAGGAATGCTGGAAATAATAAATGCATACGTATAAGTTTTGCTCAATGCAAAGAATACATTGTAAGGAATAAAATCTTCCAGCAACCCATCGTTGTAAATGCTGGGTGGAAGAATGCCTGATAAATTACCGGCCACTTTACCGCCCCAGATGCCCAGCACTGCTGCCAATACAACCAGGCAAGGCACTACAATTAACGCCGCTAAAATTTTCGGCATAATTAAGTAAGCCTTAGTATTAATGCCCATAATTTCCAACGCATCAATTTGTTCGCTGATGCGCATATTGCCTAACTCCGATGCAATACGGCTGCCGACCACACCGGCCAATACAACACATATTAAGGTAGGAGCGAGCTCAAGAATAATATTATCACGAACAATAACGGCAATAACTGTTTTAGGAATAAGTGGTGTTACCAGCTGATATGCTGTTTGAACAGTTGTTACCGCACCAAGAAACACGGAGATAATCACTACAATGCCCACCGAACGGATGCCGATTTCGTTGCATTGATGCATCAGTTCTTTCCAGTAGAGGCGCATATTTTCCGGTTTGGAAAACATACCCTTGATCATCAACAGGTAACGGCCTAAGTGTGTAAAGAAATTCATTTGGTTGTGAAGCTGTTTGGTCTGTGACTTTTACAGTTATTGAAGATACAATTGAAAATTCAAATCTCAAGTTCAGCTTTACGAATGTAGGCCAAACCTGAGATTTGAATTTATATGCAACAACGATTTAACGTTTGCTGAAGAAAGGGAACATTACATATCGTGACTTACTTTGCGGAAGCGTTTCCACCACGGCGATTTTTTAATGGCAGCATCCACATCTGTTCTGCCTTTCATTTGCGCATCAATAACAGAAATGAGCACCATGTTGAAAATGGAACGTACCGAACTGCCTAACTGCAGAATATGTACCGACTTTTTCAAACCTAATAAGATGGGTCCGATGGCATCGGCATCACCTACTTCCTGCAACAGGTTGTACGCTATATTGCTGCTGGCAAGGTTGGGGAAGATGAGCACATTAGGTTCACCATTCACCAGTTCGCTGAATGGATAATTCTCTTTTAAAATTTCTTTATTGAAAGCCACCAATGGCTGAATATCACCATCGCAAACAAGATTTGGTTCACGCTGCTTCACAATGTCTCTTGCCTTCGCCACCATCTTTGCTTCAGGACTGTCGCTGCTGCCAAAGTTGGAGTAGCTGAGCATGGCTACACGTGGTGTAATACCAAATGCACGTACTTCTTTGGCTACAAGCTGTGTAATATCTGCCAGTTCATCAGCCTTCGGGTTAAAGTTGACGGTTGCATCGGCAAGGAACAACGGTCCACGCTTGGTCAACATAATATACATACCGGCAATCTTGCCTGCAGTTTCATCTTTACCGATAATCTGCAGTGCAGGACGGATGGTATCAGAATACTTACGGCTTAATCCACTGATCAATGCATCGGCTTCGCCTGTTTCCACCATCATACAACCAAAATGTGTACGCTCTTTCATGGCTTTTACCGCTTCGTAACGGTTCAAACCTTTACGTTGACGTTTCTGGAAAAACAGATCGCCGAATTTCTGACGCATGGCTTCTGTTTCTGCATCTCTGCTTTTCGGATCGAGTACAGGAATACCATCGAGATCAATACCGTTTACTTCGGCCATGTCTTTGATGTTGTTTACATCGCCCAATAAAATAGGGTAAGCCACACCTTCTTCAAACGCCATTTGTGCAGCCTTCAACACTTTTACATTTTCTGCATCGGCAAACACCACACGGCGTGGATCTTTGCGTGCTTTACTGCCAATGGCACGTAACAACTGGTTATCGATGCCCAGGCGTTTATTGAGTTGATCTTCGTATGCTTCCCAATCGGTAATTACATGTTGCGCCACACCACTTGCAATAGCTGCTTTTGCTACTGCAGGTGCTACGTAACTTAACAAACGTGGATCGAGCGGTTTGGGAATAATGTAAGTAGGGCCAAATGAAATATTTTTTTCATTGTAAGCCATGTTTACAATATCGGGCACCGGTGTTTTAGTTAACTCGGCCAATGCTTTTACTGCAGCCAGTTTCATTTCTTCGTTGATCTTGGTTGCACGCACATCCAACGCACCACGGAAAATATACGGGAAGCCCAGTACATTGTTGATCTGGTTCGGATAGTCGCTGCGGCCTGTACCCATAATTACATCCTTGCGTGCATCAATTGCATCGTCGTAGGTAATTTCCGGATCAGGATTGGCCATGGCAAATACAATGGGATTTTTTGCCATGCTCTTCACCATTTCCTTCGATACTACATTGCCTTTGCTTAAACCAATAAACACATCGGCATTCTTCATACCTTCTTCCAGTGTCATCGGTTTACTCTTGATCACAAATTCTTTTTTCTGATCGTCAAGGTCAGTTCTTCCATCGTGGATGAGACCTTTACTATCGAATACTTTAATGTTTTCTTTCTTTGCACCCAATGCAACATACAGTCTGATGCACGAAATAGCAGCAGCACCTGCGCCATTCACCACAATCTGTACTTTATCGATTTTCTTTTTCTGTAATTCCAATGCATTGATGAGGGCAGCAGCGCTGATGATGGCCGTGCCATGCTGATCGTCGTGCATCAGCGGAATTTTCATTTCTTCTTTCAAACGCTTTTCAATGTAAAAACATTCAGGCGCTTTAATGTCTTCGAGATTAATACCGCCGAATGTTGGCTCCAGCGCTTTTACGATCTCTACAAATTTCTCCGGGTCTTTTTCATTGATCTCGATATCGAATACATCAATGTCTGCGAAAATTTTGAAGAGTACGCCCTTTCCTTCCATAACAGGTTTACCAGCTTCGGGACCAATATCGCCCAAACCGAGTACCGCTGTACCGTTACTGATAACGGCTACAAGATTTCCTTTGGCTGTGTACTTGTACACATCTTCAGGGTTGCGGAAAATTTCCATACAAGGCTCGGCCACACCGGGCGAATAAGCCAATGAAAGATCACGCTGTGTTTTTGCTTCTTTTGTGGGAATGACTTCGATTTTACCGGGACGGCCTTTGGCATGATACTCCAATGCTTGCTGCCGGCGCAATTGTTCTTTATTCATACGTTTCAATTATGCAATCAATCGTTAACAATCTAAACAAGGCGGCAAGGTACGAAAAGAATGAAAAGTGGATTTTTGAGCCACTTTTCATTCTCAACAATATGAAATCGGGGATTAAATAATATTCTTCAGCAAATCCTCAAAGCTTTCTCTTTTGCGGATGAGGATTGCTTCGCCGTCTTTCACCAATACTTCGGCGGGGCGGTAGCGTGAGTTGTAATTGCTGGCCATTTCGTAACCATACGCACCTGCATTGTGGATGCAGAGGATATCGCCTTCTTTTATTTCGGGCAACATGCGGTCGCTGGCAAACGTATCGGTTTCGCAGATATAACCGGTGATCATGTACTTCTTTTCTTCACCGTTAGGGTTGCTTAAGTTACTGATGTAATGATAGGCATCGTACATCATGGGTCGAATAAGGTGATTTAACCCGGTGTTGATACCGGCAATGATCACATCTGCATGTTGTTTGAGCACATTTACTTCAGCCAATAAATAACCGCATTCGCTTACTAAAAACTTACCCGGCTCAAACCACACTTGTAGTTCTTTGCCATTCGCTAATGGGTGATCGGTAAATGCTTGTTTCAGTTTTTGTGCAAGGGCTGCAATATTGGTTTCCTTTTCATCTTCTTTGTAAGGCACTTTAAAACCACCGCCGAGATCAATTACTTCCAGCTCGGGAAAATGAGGAAACAATTCAAACAACACTTCAATACCCTTTACAAAAACTTCCGCATCTTTTATGTCGCTGCCGGTATGGATATGCAGTGTGCGGATGAAGATGTTATGGTCTTTTACAATCTGCTCCAGTTCGTTGATTTGTTCCACGGGTATTCCAAACTTGCTTTTATCATGCCCTGTAGAAATTTTTAGGTTACCGCCTGCCATAATGTTGGGGCGGAGACGAATGCCCACCGGGTAACTGTGACCATACTTCTTCCCAAATTTTTCAAGGTTGGATAAACTGTCGATGTTGATGTGTACACCTGCTGCAACCGCTTCTTCAATTTCAGCAAACGAAATACCATTGCTCGTGTACAAAACATTTTCAGGTGCAACACCTGCATGCAAAGCCAGCTTTACTTCGTTAATGCTGCTGCAATCGATATTACAACCAAGACTGTTGATGTACTGAATAACATGCAGATTGGTTAATGCTTTGCAGGCATAAAAAATACGTGTATTTAAAACCGAAAAACCGTTCACCAGCTTTTCGTATTGTGTTTTTATTTTGTTTGCATCGTATACATAAACAGGCGTACCGTATGTTGCTGCAATCTCTAATAATTGGCTGGTGGGTATTGTAGTCGTCATTTTATTTTTTGCTGACTGCGAAATTAGTTAAAAACAGGTTGTTCATGAACCTAGCCGTTCTATCTTTCCTGATGACTTGCAGAGCAGGAAGAGCGGCCTGACTTTTTAAGAACGATCATCTGTAAGTTATTCTGTAAAAGAAAAACCCCGCTGTTGCGGGGTTTTATTTAAGGTTTTGTTTCTTCTTCGTTGTTCGGTTCGTCGTTGCTTTCTTCCTCTTCTGCCTGTTCCTGCGCAGTCTCTGTTTCTTCTTCAGTCAATTCTACTTCTTCGGTTTCCTCATCGGCTGTTTCTTCTTCCACAACTTCTACTTCATCAATAATTACTTCTTCTGCAATTTCTTCTTCGTTTGTTTCTGTTGTTGCAGTTTCTTCAATGGTTTCTTCTGCAACCGGCTGTTCTAACAGTTCGCCATCTTCAGTTACCACCAATGTTTCGTTACTGCTTAACAACTGCTCTTCTTCACCTGCTACATGCAAGGTGTCGCTTTGCACTGCAGTCGGGTCGATGATGTCGGTTGAGATTACTTCTTTGATCTTTGGCAGATCATCGGGTGAGTTAATGCCGAAGTAATCCATAAACGAACGGGAAGTGCCGTATACCAACGGATGGCCGGGCAGTTTCTCATTACGTCCAAGTATTACAATGAGTTCTTTTTCTAATAATTTCTGTACAGCATAATCGCAGTTTACACCACGGATAGCTTCCATTTCACCTTTGGTGATGGGTTGCTTGTAGGCAATAATGGAAAGCGTTTCAAGCGCTGCGTTGCTCAGGCGTTTTAAAAATTTATCTCCATTGATTTGTGCAACAGTTTTATGGTATTCCTTTTTGGTGAGGAATTGCCATCCGCCGCCGCTTTCACGCACTTCAAACGGATAAAATTCGGCTGCATATTTTTCTTTGATAGCTGCAATGGCCGCTTCGGTTTGGTCAAGGCTTGCACGGTCTTCAATAAAGCCAAGTGCGTTATTAACCAGGTCGCAAAGCTCAAGCGTGGTAAGCGGACGTTCAGCTGCAAAAATCAGCGCTTCAATATGCGGGATGATAACACTTAATTCCATCTCTTGATTTGAAAATTTGAAAATTTGAGAATTTGAAAATTATGCAAAATCTCAAATCTGTGAGAGCCTTTATTTTCCGTTGGAAAGAAGGGCTTATCCATTTAATGCTGCTGCACCACTAACGATCTCGGTAAGTTCGGTTGTGATTGCTGCCTGGCGTGCACGGTTATAGCTGATGCGGAGTGAACGCAACAATTCGTTGGCGTTATCGCTTGCTTTATCCATGGCCGTCATACGTGCACCATGCTCAGAAGCATTGGCATCAAGTACAGCTTTAAATAATTGTGTATTGAGGATCTTAGGCATCAATTCCACAATCAGTTCTTCTTTGCCTGGTTCAAATATAAAATCGGCCTTGGTTTTTGAAGCAGTACCTTGATTTTCCACTTTTGGAATAGGGAGGAAACGTTCTGTTTTAAATACCTGTGTAGCTGCGTTTTTAAATTGGCTGTATACCAGTTCCACTACATCATAGTCACCCTTTACAAAGGCTTCCATAGCGGCAGCCGATGCTTTTTGTACGGTTTCGAACGACAGTTGCAGGAATGTATCTCTGTACGCATCGTTTGCTTTATAACCGCTGCGCAGCATGGCTTCGTATCCTTTTTTACCAATACCCCAAACTTCTACATTGCCTTTGCTGTTTTGTGCAGCATATTGCTCGTTAATAAGCTGGCGGGCCATTTTAACCAGGTTGGCATTATAGCCACCGCATAAACCACGATCGCTGGTTACAAGAATAATCAGCACCTTATTTACCGGACGCTCGGTAGCCAGTTTCATACTTACACTGCCATCGCTGTTGCTCACGATATTGCTGAGCATTTCCTGCAGTTTTTGTGCATAAGGGCGCATCTGGATGATGGCATCCTGTGCTTTACGCAGTTTAGCCGCACTCACCATTTTCATTGCCTTGGTGATCTGCTGGGTGCTTTGTACACTTTTAATCCTGTTACGTACCTCTTTTAATTGTCCGGGCATGGTTTACACGTTTATTTTCAGGCCGCAAAGGTAAAGGAATCGGGCTTACAACCCCAAGCTGTAAACGAATTTGTGGAAAAGGAATTTATGGTTTTTTGACTCTTTTTGGGTTCAAACAAAGCCCGATACAAGGTTTTTGCTATTTTGAGGCTTACGAAGCTATTTATGCAACAAACCAACTGCTTAAACTGTGGTACCGAAACCGGGCCTCCTTATAAATATTGCCCTCAATGCGGGCAAAAAACAGATACGCACAAGCTTAGTCTGGCCCACATCTGGCACGATTTGCTACATGCAGTAACACATGCCGATAAAAGTATCTTCTCCCTTGTTTGGCAACTGATTGCCCGGCCCGGCACTGTTGCTGCCGAATATGTGGAGGGTAAACGAGCCAGGTATTTTAATCCATTTGCTTTCCTGGTATTGGTAGTGGGTATATCATCGGTGGTATTAATCAGCACCGGGTTTGTCAGTTTCAGTAATACGGCTGCTCCGGGCAACCCGGTGTCGGCTTTTTTAAATAAACATGTAAACCTGGTTATCTTTTTAAACGTTCCTATCCTGGCATTTTTCTGCAAGTTGTTTTTCGGTAGCAGGCAACGGAATTTTGCCGAAAACCTGGTACTGGCTGCTTATACATCGGGTGAGCGTTCGGTTTTCTTTTCGCTTTTGGTTGCTCCGCTCTGGATGCTGATTCATGCCCATTATTATTTGTTTGTAGTGCTGTATGTTTTTGTGTGGCATCTTTTCTTTGCGTTGGCTTGCCGCCAGTTCTTTAACGGTAAAGGCGGCGTTAATTTTTTAAAAGGATTTCTGGTAGCCCTCTGTTCGCAGTTGTCGACCATGTTGTTAATATCCGGGGCCTATTTTATTTACTTCTGGTTTTTCTACAAAAAGGCATAAAAAAAGCAGCCCGAATGAGCTGCTTTTTATTTAGTAAGGAATTTTTGATTAGTTGTTGTCCTGCATCATCATCATAGTACGTCCTTCGCTGCGGCGGAAATTGTTATTCTGCTGACCACCTTGTGTACCGCTGAATTTATTAAACCTGTACGTAAAGCTTAACATGAAGTACTGCGTTAAACGGTTAGTACGTGTGTCGGTAATAAATTGCTCGGTAACAGTACGGCTGATGTTTGTGTTCTGTTTGAAAATATCGAAGCCGGCCAGTTTAATAATACCATTCTTCTTTTTAAATACTTCCTTTTCAACCGATGCATTTAATAAAGCAATATTCTGCTGGCCGGAAGAAGTTAACCCTTCGTAAATGAAGTAATCAAAATCCCAGCGAAGAATAAAGCCTGCGCCAAAATCAATCCGTCCGTCGTTACTTAAAGTAATCGTATGTAAACGGTTGATGTTATTGTTGTTTGAGTTTTCGGTATAGTTGAGGTTATAGTTGGCGCCTGTGCGTAACTCTAACCAGGGTAAGTTGTAATCAAAATCAACACCGGGGCTCCAGATCCAGTTGCGTGACATGTTTTTGATATCCGCTCCAACTATGCTGTCGGTGCTTGTTTTTGTAACCTGATTGGCAAGACTTACGTTGTTATTGTAGTTCAACATACTTCTTAAACCAAGAACATACTTACGGTTTTTAAACGGACGGCCATAGTTTACAAAAAGGTTGGCGTTATAATAACCATCAACGTTTACAGGTTGTGTAAAGGTGGCACCCGTAAATCGGTTAGAGGCATCTCTAAAGTTGGTCACCTTGTTTACAATCTGGTTATCTACAAAATTGAACGAAGCATTTACAAGGAAAATTTTACCCGATCCGAAATTGAAATTATTAAACGTGCTGTTAAACACATGGCTGGTTGATGGTTTCAAAAACGGGTTACCGCTTGATTTATTCAACTGGCTGCTTTCTTCCAAAACAGGCTGTAACTGATCGAAGCTGGGTTGTCTTGCACTACCGTTGTAGTTAAAGTTGAATGTTTTGGAACGTGAGAAATTATATTGGAAACGGGCTACAGGGAACCAATTGAAGTTGCTGATTGGTTTGTAAACACTGTCTTTTGTAATGCTGTAACCATTTAAAACAACCGGCTGCACCATTACACCAATGGTGTAATTATATTTCTTCATCACCGTTCTGATGGCGGCACTGATGCGGTTGAAGTTAAAATCAGTTTCGTAATTATTACTAAGGTAATCTACAAATGCATAATCATTACCGGTTAAAGGGTCTTTGGTATAAACCTGTTTGTTGTTGCCGGAGAAATTGCGGTTGAAGTTGTAACCCAAATCAAGAAAACGATTAGGACGCAGCGGTTCAGTGTATGTAAATCTGGCATTAAATCCGCTGTTACGGTTATCCTGTATGGTATTTCTGAATTGTAATGAATCACGCAGGAAGGTGCCGCTACCGTCGTAGAAATTGGTATAGTTTTCTCTCAGCTGATCTGATTCGCTGCCCGACAAAGTGAGCTGTCCGTTAAACGAAAAATTTCTTCCTCTTTTCTTAAACCGGTGGTTGTACAATAAAGATGTACTGAAATCGGGCCGACGGGAGAAAACAGAAGTTTGATTGCTGTCTGATCTGCTTTGCAGTTTTGCGTTATAATAGTGCGATGTATCAAACGCAATGTTATCACCTTGTGTGTACGAAAAACTTGGATTTACTTTAATATAGTTGAACGAATCGATCCAGTATTCAAGGTTTGCAAAAGCACGGTGTGTGCCGTTTTTATTGGTTGTAGAACGGTACGTATTGGTTAAAAGAGAGAACAGCGGTTGATCTCTGCCTGTAAATGTTTCGGTAAATGTATTTCTGTCGGTATACGTGTAACTGCCATAAAACGAATTCCGTTTACCGAAATCGGTACGATAGTTTAAACCGATAGAGTTGAGGGTGGTAATACCGTTTTGATTACCGCCTCCACCGCCTTGGTTGCCACCACCGCCAAACTGCATACCGCCTCCACCGCCACCTCCGCCACCATCGTTGGCACGGAAAGTAGAGGTGTTATTATTATTGCTGTTGACGATGAGTGAAAGCTGTTTGCTGTTATTAAAACGGTTGAGGGCAACAGCACCGATATAACGGTTATCTGTACCATAACCCGCCATCGCACGACCAAAAACGCCTTTGTTTTTATCTTTCTTCAATTGCAGGTTAATCACTTTTTCTGGCTCACCATCACGAATTCCCGAAGCGCTCGATTGATCGCCATAGTCATCAACCACCTGTACCTTATCAATCATATCAGCAGGAATTTCCTGTGTAGCAGTTTTTGGATCGCCACTGAAGAAATCTTTACCGTTTACTTTAACACGTGTAACCTGTTTGCCTTGTGCAGTAATGTTCCCTTGTCTGTCTACCTGTACACCCGGCAGCTTTTTCAATAACTCTTCAGTTGTAGCGTTGGGCTTGGTTTGAAACGCACTGGCACGGTACTCAACAGTATCTTCTTTCATGGTAACCGCAGGTGCTTCAATTACAATTTCAGCCAGGTCGAGGTAAGTATTAGTTAACACCAGTTCGCCCAAATCAATATTGGCTACGCCGGCCGATGGTTTAAAAAACTCTTTCACCATTGGTTTAAAACCGGAATAACTGATAATGATTGAATAAGCCGATGCCGGAATTTTTGCGAAGCTGAATTCGCCCTTTGCATTGGTTATTGCTCGCAAAGTATCTTTCGGAGTATCTTTTTCAACCAGTTTTACGGTTGCTTTTTCGAGGCCTTTTGCACCGGTAGAGTCAGTTACTTTTCCGGTAATGCCCGATGTTTGAGCCAAAGCTGGTACGGAACTGATGGCGATAAGGATAATGAGTAATAGTTTCTTCATAAACATGTTTAAAATACGAAATACGAACATTTTCGTTTAAATGTGAAATTGCAAAATGTTAAATAATAGACGATATGCCTGCCTAAAACTTGCATACCCGGGTATATTAGGGATAAAAGGCAAAACTATTGGTTCAATGGCCATTGTCTATCCGTACAGCAGGGTAAAATGCGGGTTGCTCACCATGAATGACGGATTAACAGGCGAATATGCCGGCTGTTTTGTTCACCGTATTCCTGCGGCTGCATCCAAAAAACAAAGACGGGCAATCATCTCTCCATACTTAATCATTACCTTTGTCGGCCTCTGCGTAAAAGGGGGTTTCTGTCAAATTGGCTTTGGATGAAACCTTGCATTGTATTTGACTGAAAAAATGCTTTAACAACGTAATTGACTCATTAATAAATACACATGTTAGGATTCCTATCGAAACTCTTCGGAGGCAGTAAAAGTGAAAAGGATGTACAGAAACTTACACCTATCGTTGAAAAAACTAATCAATTTTTCCAGCAATATCAAAGCCTCACCAACGATCAGCTCCGGAATAAAACACAGGAGTTTCGTGATCGTATAAAGGCACATTTAGCTGCTATTGATGAAGAGATTGCCAACCGCACAAGCGAAGCTGATGCTTTAACTGAAGATCAGATTCAGCAGAAAGATGAGGCCTACCAGCAAATTGACAAGCTCAAAAAAGAGCGTGATAAAAAGATTGAAGAAATTCTGGAGCAGATTCATCCCGAAGCATTTGCTGTAGTAAAAGAAGCGGCCCGCCGTTTTACCAATAACGAAGAATTGCAGGCAACTGCCACACAGCTCGACCGTGACCTGGTAATCAAACGCCCACACATGCGTATTGAAGGCGACCAGGTTTTTTACAAAAAATCGTGGATGGCTGCCGGTGGACAGGTTACCTGGAACATGGTGCATTACGATGTGCAGTTAATTGGTGGTAGTGTATTACACCAAGGTAAAATTGCCGAAATGGCAACCGGTGAAGGTAAAACGCTGGTATCAACATTACCTGCTTACCTCAACGCATTGGCGGGTGAAGGTGTACACCTTGTAACGGTGAACGATTACCTGGCCCGTCGTGACAGTGAGTGGAACGGAACTCTGTTTGAATTTTTAGGATTAACTGTTGATTGCATTGATAAACATCAACCCAACAGCGAAGACCGCCGCAAAGCATACCTGGCAGATATTGTTTACGGAACCAACAACGAATTTGGTTTCGATTACCTGCGTGATAACATGGTGGTAAACTCTGCTGAAAAAGTACAACGCAAGCTGCATTTTGCGATGGTGGATGAGGTGGATAGTATTTTAATTGATGAAGCCCGTACGCCATTGATCATTGCCGGTCCGGTAGGTACAGGCAGCAACGAGCAGCAGTTTCACAGCATGCGCCCACGCATTGAAAAACTGGTAGATGAACAAAAGCGTTTAGCCCAACAATATTTAAACGAAGCCAAAAAAGCTATTGCTGAAGGTGATGACGATCCGAAGAGCGGTGGCCTTGCATTGATGCGTGCATGGCGTGCATTACCGAAATACGGTCCGTTGATTAAATATTTAAGTGAGCCAGGGATTAAAGTAAAACTGCAGAAAGCAGAAAACTACTACCTCGCCGATCAGCAAAAAGAAATGCCGAAGGTAGATGAGGGTTTACTGTTCCATATTGATGAAAAGAGCAACTCAGTTGAGCTGACCGATAAAGGGTTGGCCATGCTTACCAAAGAAAATGAAGATCCTACATTCTTCGTATTGCCCGACATCAGTACCGCATTGGCAGCGATTGAACGTAGTGCAGCTCCTGCAGAAGAAAAATTACATCAGAAAGAAACATTACTCAGCGAGTATTCAGCAAAAGCAGATCGTATCCATACCGTTTTGCAGATGCTGAAAGCCTATACTTTGTTTGAAAAAGATGTTGAGTACGTAGTATTGGATGGACAAGTGAAGATTGTGGATGAACAAACAGGTCGTATTCTCGATGGACGCCGATACAGCGATGGGTTACACCAGGCCATTGAAGCAAAAGAAAATGTACACATCGAAGCGGCAACACAAACCTATGCTACCATCACTTTGCAGAACTACTTCCGTATGTATCACAAACTTTGTGGTATGACGGGTACTGCAGAAACAGAAGCAGGTGAGTTTTGGGATATCTATAAACTCGATGTGGTGAAAGTGCCAACGAACCTGAACATGATTCGTGACGACAGACAGGATCTGGTTTACAAAACCAAGCGTGAAAAATACAAAGCAGTTATTGATGAAATTGAAGTAATGCGTGCAGCCGGCCGTCCGGTGCTTGTAGGTACAACATCAGTTGAAGTGAGTGAATTGCTGAGTAAGATGCTGCAGGTGAAAAAGATTCCGCACAATGTACTCAACGCAAAACAACATGCCCGTGAGGCACAGGTTGTTGCTGAAGCCGGTTTGCCCAGTGCAGTAACCATTGCAACAAACATGGCCGGTCGTGGTACCGATATTAAATTGGGTGCAGGTGTAAAAGAAGCGGGTGGTTTAGCTATTCTTGGTACAGAACGTCACGATAGCCGTCGTGTCGATCGCCAGTTGCGTGGTCGTGCCGGTCGCCAGGGCGATCCCGGTTCATCACAGTTCTATGTATCACTGGAAGACGATCTGATGCGTATGTTCGGCAGCGATCGTATTGCCGGCATGATGGATAAACTCGGTTACAAAGAAGGAGAAGTGATTCAGCACAGCATGATCACTAAATCAATCGAGCGTGCACAAAAGAAAGTAGAAGAAAACAACTTTGGTATACGTAAGCGTTTGCTGGAGTACGATGATGTAATGAACAAACAACGTTCGGCTATTTACACTCGTCGTAACCATGCATTAAGCGGTGAGCGCTTAACACTCGATACAGATAATGCATTTTATTCTGTTGCAGAAGGATTGATTGCTTCATTTAAAGAGCAAAACGATCATGAAGGCTTCAAAATGGCCTGCATTATCAACTTCGGTATTGATACGCAGATTACCGCCGAGCAGCTTGACAAATCGGATAGCAATGCATTGGCAGAAGCATTGTATGTAGAAGCGAAAACAGCGTACCTGCGCAAAAACGATCAGCTGAAAAAAGATGCATTGCCGGTATTCCAGAATATCAAAACAACACAAGGTGCGCATATTGAAAATGTGTTTGTGCCGTTCAGCGATGGTAAGCGTGGGTTGCAGGTATTGGCATCGATGAATAAAACCATCGAATCAAAAGGAAGCGAGCTGGTAAATGCATTGGAGCGTACGGCTACACTCGCCTTTATTGATGAAGCATGGAAAGAGCATTTACGTGCAATGGATGATCTGCGTACATCTGTACAGAATGCAACGTATGAGCAGAAGGATCCGTTGGTGATTTATAAAGTAGAAGCGTATACCTTGTTTGAGCAGCTCAACAGTGAAATCAACAAAAACATTGTATCCTTCCTTGCACATGCAGGTTTACCTGTTGAAGAAAACAATGCCGGACAAATTCGTGAAGGCCGTGAGCAAAAAACCGATATGAGCAAATTGCGTCAGCGCAAAGAAGATATGGTGGCTGCAGGTGCCGGAAGCGAATTAATGGAAACACCTGATTACTACGATCCATCTGAGAATGTGAAACAGGAACCTGTTATTGCCGGTCCGAAAATTGGACGCAACGATCCTTGTCCGTGTGGAAGTGGTAAAAAATACAAACAATGTCACGGTAAAGATTTATAAACCTCAAACCTCCTTCGGGAGGTTTTTTTAACTGATGAACTTCCTTTGATTCAACACGATAAAAAAATACATTTGCCGCATGAATATTGCTTCTTATATCGATCATACGATTCTTAAACCAACTACGTTGGTGAGTGATATTGAACAGTTGTGTACCGAAGCCGGTTTGTACAATTTTGCAGCGGTTTGTGTACCTCCGCCGTTTACCAAATTCGCCAAAGGGTTACTGGGTGGTACCAATGTAAAAACGGCAACAGTTATTGGTTTCCCGTTTGGTTATTCGGCTATTGAAGCAAAAGTGACTGAAACACTGTTGGCCATTGTTGATGGTGTAGATGAAATTGATATGGTGGCCAATATTTCTGCCATTAAAAACGGCGACTGGAATTTTGTTAAACACGAAGGTGAAGTGCTGATACCGATGGCGCATAAAAAAGAAAAGCACATCAAAGTGATTATTGAAAGCGGTGTACTGACCGATGAGGAGATCATCCGCTGTTGTGAAATTTACGCTGAACTTGGCGCAGATTTTGTAAAAACATCAACCGGGTACGCTGAAAAAGGCGCTACTTTAGGGGCGGTGCAACTGATGCGGAAGCATTTACCGTCTAATATCAAAATCAAAGCATCGGGTGGTATTCGCAACTACGCTTTTGCCAAACAGTTGGTAGAAGCAGGTGCAGACAGGTTGGGTTGCAGTGCCAGCGTTGCCATTGTAAAAGAAAGTTTGAACCAGTAATATGCAAAAAGTTATTCTGCTTTGTTTGTTAGTAAGTATTACAGCTGTTGCCAAGGCACAACTGGTAACAGATACGGTTAACAGCAATGTATTTGTTGTGAAGGACAGTCGCATTGATTTACTTGCCAAAAAGAAAGCAGAGATCAATAAAAAAGCGGCAGATGCCAGACGGCCAACCAAAGGTTATCGCATACAGGTGTTAAATACCACCGACCGTACACAGGCATTGGCTGCAAAGTCGAAGCTGCTTGCGCAATATCCCGATCACAAAACCTACCTCATGTACACGGCTCCTTATTTTAAAATACGCATCGGCAATTTTGTTGAACGTGGAGAGGCAGATGAATTGAAAAAGGAACTGGCGAAAATGTTTCCTACCGGTGTATTCGTTATTCCCAGTGATATTGAATATAAAGCACCGCCGGAGAAAGAAGAAATTACCAATTAATCGTACCGATTGTTAACGGACAATATATTGTCAGCTTTCAGTTGAACAATTATCATTAAAGCCTGCAGCGTTGCAGGTTTTTGTATTTTTGCGCATCTATGTTAAAAGATCAGATACAGCAACTCGCCAAACAATACAAAGAAGAGTTTATTGCCGTGCGTCATCATTTGCATGCAAATCCCGAACTCAGCTACAAGGAATTTGAAACATCAAAGTTTGTACAAACAAAATTGAAAGAGTTTGGCATTCCGTTTACAGTAATGGCCGAAACAGGAGTTGTTGGTTTGATCGAGGGAAAGAACCCATCTTCAAAAGTAATAGCCTTGCGAGCCGATATGGATGCATTGCCGATACTGGAAGAAAACGATGTGCCCTATAAATCGAAAGTGGATGGTGTCATGCATGCATGCGGACATGATGTACATACTACCTGTTTGCTGGGCGCTGCAAAAATCCTCAACGAATTAAAAGATAGTTGGGAAGGAACAGTGAAGCTCATTTTTCAACCCGGTGAAGAAAAAAATCCCGGTGGTGCCAGTATCATGATCAAAGAAGGTGTGCTGGAAAATCCTAAGCCGCAATGCATATTTGGATTACATGTGCATCCCGGTTTGCAGTTAGGTCAACTCAGTTTTCGTGGAGGCAAAGTAATGGCCAGTGCCGATGAGCTATACATCACCGTTAGAGGTAAGGGCGGCCATGCTGCTGCTCCGCATCTGGCAGTTGATCCTATTTTAATTGCATCGCACATGGTGGTGAGTTTGCAACAAATCATCAGCCGCAACCGGAATCCGCATAATCCTTCCGTATTATCCATCACTGCATTTAATGCAGGTACTACTACCAATGTTATACCTAACGAAGTAAAGATTATGGGTACGTTCCGTGCAATGGATGAAGCATGGCGTTTTGAAGCACATGATCTAATCCGCCGCAATGCAAAACTACTGGTAGAGAGTATGGGTGGTGAACTCGATCTGCATATTGATATAGGTTATCCAACTGTTTACAATAACGAAGCCCTCAACGAAAAAGCAAAAACAAAAGCAGCCGAATTAATGGGTGCAGCACATGTAGAAGAAACCGAGTTGCGGATGGGGGCAGAAGATTTTGGTTATTACTCGCAGGTAATACCCGGTTGTTTTTTCCGCTTAGGGGTGATGAATAAAGCAAAAGGCATCAGCAGCGGTGTACACACACCAACGTTCAATATCGATGAAGATGCAATTGAAACCGGTATGTCCATGATGGCCTGGTTGGGGAGTACAGTGGAGCCATAGTTTATTGTTTCAAATATTCTTTCGGTATCAACAAATCTTTATTCTCTGTTTGCCAGAACACAGTTAGTATCCACCAACGCTTTCCATCGTTATATAATTGAATGCTGTTGATGCCACGCATAAATGGTTCTGCATCTGTTGCAGTTCTTCTTGCTTCATACGTGCTGAAGCAATGGGCAATATGTCCGTACACTTCCTGCTTGCGGTGAATTTCTTTTTCAAAAAATCCATTTTTCTCCAATAAAGGTCCGTTACCGGTAATATATTCTTCAACAGTTAAAACACGCTTCACCACTTCGCCTGTTGGTCGAACTGCAGTAGCTACCAGTTTTCCCTCGGGCAAAAACAAACTCCGCATGCGGTTCCAGTTTCTTACTTCACCTGCAGGTCCGCTGATAACATTGTACAACGCCGCAATAATCGCATCAACCGTTTCAACATCTTTTGTTGCTGCAGGCACAGTGTCGGTTTTTGTTTGCGCAGTTGATGATACAGCTACAAGAACAAAACAGCTAACAAAAGCAAGAAGATTTCGCATGGTTCTTTTTTTCGAAAGATAAGATTGATTACGGGCAGATGCTGTTCCGTTCTTCAAAAACTTACATTACATTTAATCAGTATAAAAACACTGAACAATGCCTATACGCATGACAGATGATCCGCAGGATCAACAGGAACAATACAACAACGATGGTGGAGGTGCTGGAAATTTTCCCGTTGGCCCTGGTGGCGGCGGAAGAGGTGGAGGTGGTTTGCTCAACCTGCTGCCTTTATTGCTGAGTATGTTTGGCCGTGGTGGCGGAGGTGGTGGCAAAGGAATTATACTATTATTGGTTGTAGCTGTGGGCGCCTACTTTTTATTGGGACGTGGAGGTTGCAACGTAAGCGATCTTGCCAATCTTGCAACTGGCGGATTTCTCGATCCGAAACAATTTGAAAAAGCAGAAATCTACGAACCGCTTACTGATGATGATACAAAAAATCCGTTGCCTGAATCTGCCAACCTGCAGCGCTTTTGTCCTACACCACAGAATCAAGGTTCGCAGGGTAGTTGTGTGGCGTGGAGCAGTGCATTTGCAGCGCATACGATTTTAGAAGCTGCACGTACAGGCAAACAGCCAGATGCAGTTGCGTTCTCTCCGTCGTTCATGTACAATCAAATTGGCCTCGATGGTTGTCAGGGTTCGTACATTATCCGTGCCATGGAATTTATGACCAAGCGTGGCGATGTTCCCTTCGATCAGTTTCCATACAACGATCAGGATTGCCAAACTCAGCCCAACAATAATCTGCAACAAACGGCCCAGCAGTATCGTATGCGGGGATTTAACCGTTTGAGTTTGGGTGACCGGAATGATGCAGTTGATCTGCAGGCCATCAAACAAAATCTTTCGCAAGGTGCACCGGTTGTTATTGGTATGATGGTGGGACAAAGTTTTATGCAACCCATGATGGGACAAGACTTGTGGGTGCCTGCTCCCGGCGACAGAAGCATGATGGGCTTTGGCGGTCATGCCATGTGCGTGGTGGGGTATGATGATAAAAAATATGGCGGTTCATTTTTGCTGATGAACAGTTGGGGACAGGAATGGGGTGTAAATGGTTTTGCGTGGGTACGTTACGGCGATTTTCAAAATTTTGTACGTGAAGCGTATGGTGTTAATCCGATGCATGCAGGTAACGAAGATGTACAGCAGTTTGCTTGCGAAGTAGGATTGGTTAGTGTTCAATATGATGGAAAGAAGACAGTAGCCGGTGATTACATTGCTTTGCGCAATATGGGCGGTAATCGTTTTGAAACAACAACAGCTCTTCGTCCCGGCGATAAATTTAAAATGGAACTGAAGAACACAACCGAATGTTATGTGTATGTGTTCGGCAAAGAAGTGGATGGAACCAGCTATACGTTGTTTCCTTATCCACGCACCGATGATCCAACCAAAACAAAATATTCTCCGTTCTGTGGTATTACCGGTGTGCGTTTGTTTCCGAAAGATAAAAGCATGACGCCTGATAGTATCGGCAACCGTGATGTAATTGCAGTAGTGGTGAGTAAGAAAGAACTCGATTGGTATCAGCTCAATCAACAGATCAGCAGTGATCCTTCGGCCGATTTTGGCAGCAGGCTCAACCGGGCACTCGGTTCATCGCTTATCCGTAATGTGCGTTATTCATCAACCGGAAAAGGAACGATGCGTTTTGATGTAAACGGTGATGCCAATAATGTAGTAGCTTGTATTGTTGAAATAACAAAGTAACAGATGCTCATCTGTTCGCTTTATCTTTAAAGAGGCAGGCGATTCACCTGCAATGCCATATGAAAGAATCTGCAACACAGTTTATTAAACAACTTACACATCCGTTAAAAGGGAAACTGTTTCTGCTGCTCAAGCTGCCTGCAGCTTTTTTCAGTGGTGTACGCATCCAATCAATTACAGAAGAACAATGCGTGGTAACGGTGCCGTACAAGTGGTTTTCACAAAATCCTTTTCGTTCTACTTACTTTGCCTGCCTGGCAATGGCTGCAGAAATGACAACCGGTGTATTGGGTTTAATGCAGATCAGCGGACGAGAACCTGCGGTATCTATGCTGGTAGTATCGATCGAAGGAAATTTTTTCAAGAAAGCAACCGATGTTGCAAGCTTTGTTTGTGAAGCCGGTAAGGAATTTGAACGGTTGGTAGATGAAGCGATTGCTACAGGCGAAGCAAAAACAATTAAAGCAAAATCAATTGGCCGTAACAAAGCCGGTGAGATCGTTGCAGAATTTTATATTACATGGTCATTTAAAGCAAAGAATTAGAAACTTTAAAAATAAAAATCTCTTTGAAGGGCGGAGTGTTACAGTTCCTCCTTCTGGGGGCGGAGGGGGTTATTATGAAACTTTCATTTCACGGAGCTGCACGTTGTGTTACAGGCAGCAAGCATATACTAACTGTAAACGGTAAACGCTTATTGCTCGATTGTGGACTGTTCCAGGGTATGGGAAAAGATACCGATGCTATGAACAGGCACTGGGGCTTCGATCCGGCAGAAATTGATTACATGATTTTAAGTCATGCACATATTGATCATAGTGGACTAATTCCAAAGTTGTGTAAAGATGGATACAAAGGCGAAATACATTGTACGGATGCTACTGCAAGTTTAACCGCAGTGTTGCTTGAAGACAGTGCCGAAATACAGGAAGATGAAGTGAAGTACGAGAATAAACGCCGGGCAGCAACCAACATGCCTTACCTGCAGCCATTGTATACCATTGAAGATGCAAAAGCTGCATTAAACCGTTTTGTGCAACATGAGTACGGACAATGGTTTAAAGTTGCCGATGGTATAGAAGCCATGTTTACCGACGCAGGTCATATTATTGGTAGTGCCTGTGTACATTTAAGAGTTACGGAAAATGGCAAAACAAAGAATATTACGTTTTCGGGTGACATCGGCCGTTACCGTGATGTGATTTTAAAATCGCCGCAGGAGTTTCCGCAAGCCGATATCATTATCATGGAATCAACCTATGGTAACAGTTTACATGATAATGCCATTTCAACTCCCGATCAGTTATTGCAGTGGATTGAAAAAGCCTGTCTGCAGAAAAAAGGAAAACTGATTGTTCCTGCATTTAGCGTTGGCCGTACACAGGAATTGTTGTATGATCTTAATCAACTGGAACTGGAGCGTCGCCTGCCCGATCTGGAATATTATGTCGATAGTCCGCTGAGTATGGAAGCAACACAGATCGTAAAAAGTTATCCGGAGTATTTTAATAAGCGTATTCAAAAAGTATTGCAAACCGATAATGACCCGTTCGGGTTTAAGGGATTAAAGTTTGTGAAAACAGTAGATGAATCGAAACTACTCAACTTCAAAAGTGGTCCATACGTAGTCATCAGTGCCAGCGGTATGGCCGATGCAGGACGAGTGAAGCATCACATCAACAATGCGATTGAAAACAGCCGGAATACCATTTTATTAACCGGTTATTGTGAACCCCGTTCGTTGGGTGGTAAGTTGTTGGCTGGCCGGAAAGAAGTAAAAATATTTGGTGTAGAAAAGGAAGTACATGCAGAGATCGGGCAAATACGCAGCATGAGTGCACATGGCGATTATGAGGATATGAGCCAATGGTTAGCTTGCCAGGATCCCAAACAGGTTGAAAAATTATTTGTTGTGCATGGCGAGTACGATGTGCAGCATGCATTTCAACAACGGTTAATGCGGAAAGGCTTTACCGATGTAATTGTACCGGAAATGCATTTTGAAATAGGCATATAAAAAAGCCCCGGATAAACCGAGGCCCGATTGGGAAAATCCTTTGCGGATTTTGGGTAAACTTAACTTCAGGTGTGGATGGTTAGCAACCTGTTTTGTCCGTACCAAGAGACCAAATAATTATGTTAGAACATTCAAACGAATGTTGAGTTGTCAATAAAAATGGTTAGCAACAGGTGTGGTAAGGTAAGCATCAGGAAAACGAATCGTCATAGTATACCACTGAAACAGGTTAGCAACTGTTTGTCCGTACGAAATACTTTATTTAATCAGTTTTGTTGTGGTTGTTTCGTTAGCAGTGCTCACACGTAACACATAAGTACCGTTGCTTAAAGACTGGACATTCAAGTGTTGAATTTGTGCAGCTTTACCGGCAATATGGCGTTGCAATAACACGCCCGTAGAATTATAAATCTCATACACTACTTTTTTATCTTGCCAGTTCTCCGGAATAAGTACACGAACTTCATTTACCACCGGGTTGGGGAAGGTGCTTATTACCGTTGCAGTTGCAGCAGCGGTTAAACGAACCATTCGTGTATCTGAGTAACTGTATTTGCCATCTGTATCAATCATTTTCAAACGGTAGTAGTATGTTTTAGCAGTGCCGTTTTTCAGGTTGTCGTTGTAAGTAAACGTGTTTTCTGCTGCACTGGTAGTTGGGGCAAATAAGATGGCAGCTTCAGTAAAGTATACAGCATCAGTACTCTTTTCAATTACAAAGTGGCTGAAATTGTAATGGTTGGTGGTTGTCCAGCTGAGATTAGCACTTTTATCTTTTAGCGTTACCTGAAAATCGAGTAACGAAACCGGCAAAGTAGAAGGCAATGTAAAGCTGTTAAAATAAAGACTATACTGTCGTGATGCGTGTGAACCTGTTTCCGACACTGTGCCAAACTTTAATTGGAAAGAGGAAACCGCAATACCGGTTTGTTTAAACATTACTTCAGTGGCGCTGGTACTGATACCTCCAACTTCTATTCCTGCTGTATTTAACGCCTTTGCCACACCATTTGCTTTCTGAAGGTTTATTTGAGGTGAGGTATTCAATAATGCTGCAACACCATTATTCATGTTTAGTTCAGCAAATTCTTTTAATTGGTTGCTGCCGTCAATATCCAGGATAGTAGCAGTTAAGGAAGAAAAATTGTAAGGCATACCGGTTTGGGTGCTTACAAACTGTAAGTTGAAAAGCACATATGATTCGCCTTTGCCACCCGATTGAATTAATGGTTGAAACCCGCCATCGTAGCCAAATCCGTTTTCATCCAGGTGCAGTAATGTGCTGCCGTTTTCGATGTGTGTAATGGTTACAATTGCATTCACAAACGGGGCAACATTCTCATAACGGTATACTGCTCCTTCCTGCAAATCGCTTCCGCTTACAAGTTGGGGGTTATTGAACGAGAGTTGGGAGTAACCTGATTGAGTTGAAAATATCAGGATTAATACGAGCACAAGGGCTCTTTTTACAGATAAGTTGAGGTACGACATGTTGTTCTTTTATAGGGACGGTACTGTTGTTTTAAGCAAAATCTTCAGTCGCTATCTCGGTAAACTATAAACGTGACTAAGTATATATGCTTATCGGATGTAAAACTGCACCGAGTTTTTTACATCTGCAATAGTAGATTTACGAGCTGCTGTTCGTTAAAATACGATTACGTAATTTTTACATGGTAAATGCATTGATTTTCAGTGATAAGAAGCGGAGGGGAAATTGAAAAAAACTTGAAATTATTTTTCAAAAAGGTTTAAAAACTGCTCTGCTGGCGTTTTTATCTGCTGTTATTACCAGATAAAGTACAGGTAAAAAGACAGCAGGGTATGGATTTTTTCTGATTTTTTACGGGGTACACGGTAAATGCTGCAAAGCAAATTTGCCGGTCTTAAGCCTTGGCACTTGTTAGAATATGGAAGAATGTGGCTGTAAAAGAAAAGCCCTGCAATTTGCAGGGCTTTGTACCACGTACGGGATTCGAACCCGTGATTCCTCCGTGAAAGGGAGGCGTCTTAACCCCTTGACCAACGCGGCGTTTGTTTTTGGGAGTGCAAAGATAGGTTTGTGCATGTTTCCTCCCAAACAATTTTCAAAATTTTATTCCATAAAAAAATAAGCAGTTAATTATTTGTTCGTCCGTCCCGAACAGGAAACGTTTGCGCCTGCATATTTCTCCGTTTATCAATCAAAAACTAACAGGCTTTAATTCTTAAACTCATTACCTTCGCAGCGCATTTTTATAACACTAAATATTAAATCTCATGAGCACAGTTAAAGTTGCGATTAATGGGTTCGGACGTATCGGTCGTCTGGTTTATCGCCAGATTTCTAAAATGGAAGGCATCGATGTAGTGGCAATCAATGATCTTACCTCTCCTAAAGTATTGGCGCATTTATTAAAATATGATACTGCACAAGGCCGTTTTGAAGAAGATGTAAAAAGTACAGAGAACTCCATTATTGTAAATGGCGATGAAATAAAGATCTATGCTCAGAAAGATCCTGCTCAAATCCCCTGGGGAGCACACGATGTAGATGTGGTTTTAGAATGTACAGGTTTCTTTACCGATAAAGCAAAAGCAGAAGCACACCTTACTGCAGGCGCTAAGAAAGTAGTAATCAGCGCTCCTGCAACCGGCGATCTGAAAACAATTGTGTTTAACGTTAACCATAATATTCTTGATGGAAGCGAAACAGTAATCAGCTGCGCAAGCTGTACAACAAACTGTTTGGCTCCTGTTGCACAGGTATTGGAAGATAAGTTTGGTATTGTGAATGGTTTAATGACAACTGTACACGCTTACACCAATGATCAGAACACACAAGATGCCCCGCATCCAAAAGGTGATTTGCGCCGTGCACGTGCAGCTGCCCAAAACATTGTACCAAACAGCACAGGTGCTGCAAAAGCAATTGGTTTGGTATTACCTAGTCTTAAAGGTAAACTCGATGGTAGTGCACAACGTGTTCCAACACTTACCGGTTCTTTAACAGAAGTAACTGCTTTGTTAGGTAAGAAAGTAACAGTTGAAGAAGTAAATGCAGCAATGAAAGCCGCTGCAAATGAAAGCTTCGGTTATACAGAAGATGAAATCGTAAGCTCAGATATCGTTGGTATCCGCTTCGGTTCACTCTTTGATGCAACGCAAACTAGAGTACAAAATGTAGGCGATACACAATTGGTACGTGTAGTTAGCTGGTACGATAATGAAATGAGTTACGTAAGCCAGTTGGTACGTACACTTCACTATTTTGCTAAACTCATCAAGTAATTAATGTTTGTGAATACAAAAACTGTAAAGGGATATTTCTTATGGAGTATCCCTTTTTTATTTATTGCGTGCAACAGTGGTCCAAAGCCCGAATCGTTTTTGCCGCCCGATCCGAAAAATTGCGAGTGGTATGTAAAACAGGATAAGCAGAAAGACGATGTGGCCAATAAGCTGGGCATGTACGCACTGCGTTTTTACCCCAATGGGAATTATGTGCTCTGCGCCGAACTGTTGTTTGAGCAGGGTAGCTGGGCATTTGATAATGAAAAAAAACTGTTGCTGTTAAAACCTGCAGCGTTGCCAGATGCTCCAAAAGAACGTTATCTCATTGATCAATCGGAGCCCGGCAACAAAACGCAATTCAGCTTTTACTCATCGTTTCCAATTGATAAAGCAAATCCTGAAGAGCGTGTAAACGTACAGGCAGTAACCAATGTGGCAAACGTTGATCCGTTTGCTGCAACGATGCATACATGGCGTAAAAAGCCAACACAGCAGGAAACGCCTGCACAAATTAAACAGCGTACACGTGCATACCTTCAGTTTTTGCTGGCGTTTTACCAACATGCAAAAGAAAATAACATCGAAAACCCCGGAGGTAACTGGTATCCGCAGCCCATTAAGTTTTATGGAAACAAAGTAAGCATGGCTTATGCAGACGAGCTGATAGACTGGAATAATTGTTTCTATAATGAAGAACAGGCAGTAGAAGCATATAAATTGATCAGTGGCGGATTGATGCGTGTAAAAATTACCGGTGAAAATGATGTTGAACGTAATATCAATTGTGTAGAACAATTACTGACGTCAATCAATTGATTTAACCCTTTATTGTATTGTTGCAAACAATAACTTCGTAACCGCATTTCAACTATTAAACTAACATAACTATGAGCAAATTTTCAAACTATAATTTCAGCGGACAGAAAGCGTTGATTCGTGTGGATTTTAATGTTCCGCTCGATAAGCAAACACTGGCTATAACAGACGATACCCGTATGCGTGCTGCAATCCCCACCATCAAAAAAATTCTGGCAGATGGTGGCAGCGTAATATTAATGAGTCATCTCGGTCGTCCGAAAGATGGTCCCGAAGAAAAATCATCATTAAAACATATTGTCAGCCATCTTGCTGAATTATTGGGCGGCAATACACCCGTTTTGTTTGCCAACGATTGTATTGGTGAGCAGGCCTTTCTTACGGCTAGTATGATGCGTGCTGGTGAAGTATTGTTACTGGAAAATCTCCGTTTTTATAAAGAAGAAGAGAAAGGTGATGCTGCATTTGCAGAAAAGTTAAGTAAGCTGGGCGATGTATATGTGAATGATGCTTTTGGTACTGCACACCGTGCACACGCTTCAACAGCGGTTATAGCACAATACTTTCCGGCAGAAAAGAAAATGTTCGGTTTACTGATGGAAGGTGAAGTAGCTGCAGGTGAAAAAGTGTTGCTGCAGGCAGAAAAACCTTTTACTGCAATCATAGGTGGTGCAAAGGTGAGCGATAAAATTCTTATCCTCGAAAACTTACTGGAACGTGCAACCGATATTATTATTGGGGGCGGCATGGCTTATACATTTATGAAAGCAATGGGTGGCAACATCGGCAACTCACTTTGCGAAGAAGACCGCTTGGATACAGCAAAAGCTATCTTGGAAAAAGCGGCCGCCAAAGGTGTAAACCTTCACTTGCCGAGCGATTCTGTTATTGCAGACAAATTTGCGGCAGATGCCAATACGTCAACTGCACCAAGCAATAATATTCCATCTGGCTGGATGGGCTTGGATATTGGTGCAAATGCGGCAGAGCAGTTTAAAAACGTATTGCTGCATTCAAAAACAATTTTATGGAATGGCCCGATGGGTGTATTTGAAATGGAAAAATTCCAGCACGGTACAAAAACAGTTGCACAGGCTGTTGCCGATGCTACGGTTAAAGGTGCATTTTCACTTGTTGGCGGTGGCGATAGCGTAGCTGCTGTTAACGATTTTGGTTTTGCCGATAAGGTGAGCTATATCTCAACCGGTGGTGGCGCAATGCTCGAATTCTTTGAAGGAAAATCCTTGCCTGGTATTGCAGCGGTAAAAGAATAATTGTAAAACATCATCCAATAAACGTCAGGGTGTCAGCTTTTTGAAGTCGGCACCCTTTGTGTTATATAAAATTCATCTTGGCAAATAAAATGTTTCAATTAAATTTAAAGTATGTAATACCGCAACCATCTCCCGGTTATTTATCTGCCATCTGTAACAAATTCAATTAACACTATACTTATCATTTACAAAACAAAACATCATACACATGAAAAGTAGTACACTTATCCTGTTGGTCGTTATTGGTGCAATCGTATTATTTGGCGGTTGTGGCGCCATCAGTTTTCAACGTAAAGGCGTAACTGCCGAAGAAAACATCAGAGGCAAATGGGCCAATGTGCAGAGCGAATATCAACGCCGTACCGATCTTATCCCGAATCTTGTAAACACAGTTAAGGGTGAAGCAAACTTCGAACAGAAAACGCTTACAGATATTATTGAAGCACGTTCAAAAGCAACACAGATAAAAGTTGATCCGAACGATCTGAGTCCTGAAAAACTGAAAGAATTCCAGGCAGCGCAGGGTCAGTTGTCGCAGGCATTGGGTCGTTTGCTCATGATTACCGAAAACTATCCGAACCTGAAAGCGAATGAAGGTTTCCGTAACCTGCAAACGCAACTGGAAGGAACAGAGAACCGTATTAAAGTTGCCCGTAACGATTTCAATAGCGCAACACAGGAATTTAATACATTAATCAAACGCTTCCCGAACAATATCTACTCCGGTTTGATGGGCTTTAAACCAAAAGGTTATTTTGAAGCAGAAGCCGGCAGTGATAAAGCGCCTGAAGTAAAATTCTGATAACAGTTCAATGAGCATCTTTTCATTCTTTACCAAAAAGCAAGACTGGTTTACGCCGGCCGAACACGAAGCCATCGTAAATGCAATCCGTGCTGCTGAAAAACGTACATCGGGTGAAATCCGTTTGTTCGTTGAAAGCCGTTGCAGTTATGTAGATCCCGTGCACCGTGCAGCCGAAGTATTCTTTGGTTTGCAGATGGATAAAACGGCCGATCGTAACGGTGTGCTGCTGTACATTGCTATGAAGGATCATCAGTTGGCCGTGTTTGGTGATGAAGGCATTCACCAAAAAGTTGGTACTGCTTTCTGGAATGAAGAAGTGAAAAAGATGCTTGCCTCGTTTGGCAAACAACACTATGCCGAAGGTATTGTGCAAATTGTAACTGAAATAGGAAACGCACTCGTTCATCATTTTCCATACGAAAGTGAAGACCGGAATGAATTACCCGACGATATCGTTTTTGGACGATAAATACGCATGAAATTTTTATCCTCTTCCATACTATTCGTTCTGTTCCTTCTGCAAGGCCTGTTGGCTGGTGCACAGGGAATTGAAAAGTATATTCCTGCTGCGCCGAATCCGCCAAAGCTGGTAAATGATTTTATTGGAAAGCTTACTCCCGAACAGGAAGCGGCACTGGAACGCAAGCTGGTTGCCTACGACGATAGTACCAGTAACCAGATTGCAATTGTTACAATTGCAGATATTGGCGATTACGATATCAGCGATTTTGCAGTTGCTCTTGGCCGTAAGTGGGGAATCGGCGGTAAGGAATTCAACAACGGTATTTTGATTGTTGTATTGGAAGATAAAGAACGTGGAAAGCGAAAAGTATGGATTGCTACCGGTTATGGTTTGGAAGGTGCAATACCCGATATTACAGCCAAGCAGATTATTGAAAATGATATTGTACCCAACTTTAAAGCCCAGGATATTTATCGTGGACTTGATGAAGGTACCAGCGATCTGATGCGTGCAGCAGCCGGTGAATACAAAGCACCTGCTGGATACAGTAATCGTGGAAGAAAGAAAGGTGGTGGCATTCCATTGGGAACGATTATTATGGTTGTAGTTATACTCATCATTGTTTCAAACATCAACAAAAGAGGCGGTGGTGGTATGATGAGCAGAAGAGGTTACCGACGATGGGATAATACACCGCCAATCTGGTTCCCAGGTGGTGGTGGAGGCGGCTGGGGCGGCGGCGGAAGCAGCGGTGGTGGTGGCTTTGGCGGTTTTGGCGGTGGTAGTTTTGGTGGCGGTGGTGCCGGTGGCGATTGGTAGAAAAAGTGCAGTACAACATATAAAAGAAGCCAACTCTCAGAGTTGGCTTCTTTGTTTTTATGCGATCTGGTTTTTGCAGCAATGATTTTGCTTATCCGAAAATGCGGTTCAATAAACCGGCTAAATGAACACCTGCTTTCAACAACTGCTCGTTTAAAGTTGCAATGTTTTTGAAGTTATAATCGAATCCTAAACGATCACCTGTTTTTACGCCAGCATAAATTTTTTCTGCCTGTTGGTACGATTGCCAGATCCATTCGTTTACAGGTTCTGCCATCCATTCTTTGCGTTGTTGCTTTGTAGTAAAGTTAATTGCAGCAACATACTCTGTGTAACTCAGCTGTTGAAAATCGATCAGCTTGGAATCCCATACCTGGTGCAGGTTAGATGCATCGCTAAACCAATTAACGGTAACTCTGTTGCCGCCTAAATCGTCCGGACGGCCAACATGCATCGGCTGATGTACATCTTCAACAAGATGAATTAATACACGCAGGTACAACTGTTGTTTATCGATGCCGAGTAATTGATTTTTTAACTGTGTTGACAGCCAGTTGATTTTGGTATACACATCTGTTGCCGTATCTGCAGCAAGGAAATTTTCTACTGCATCTTTGTTTAATCCTGCAGGTAAATTAATGTAATGCCAGTTAGAAAGATAACGGTAGCTGGTATCTGATTTTACAAAATCGGCCCAGTTGCTGGTAATGGCAATCGATTCGTTTCCTAATATAGCAGCAATTGCTTTTCTTGTTTTTTTAGTTAAATAACTATTGGCAATTTCGCCGGTAATACGATGACCCTGGGTGCCCCAGGCGATACTCAAATAAGGCAGTGCAAAACAAAAACAACCGATCAGTATAAATCTTAAATTTCTCATCAACATCTTTTTTAATAAGGCTGCAAAGCTACTGTAATGCAGCTTTGCAGCCAATGTATTTGCGGGAGTTACACAGCAACAGCTGACTGTTTTTTGCGAAATGCAGTAAAGTAGGATGAGTGGTAGAAGTATGTATAATGAAGAGGCTGTTTGCAGCAGCAAATAAATAAAACAACAGGGCTGCCGATTTTTTAATCGACAGCCCCGTTGATAAGTCTGAGTTTAGCCATTCTTTAATCCAAACTTGCCGGTATCAATCCATTCTGCTTTGGTCATGGTCCACCAGTCGTCTGCAATATGTTTCAACACATAATCGTAAGGTAGCCAGCCGTAGCCTTTGTCGCCCCATTCTTCCCCCCATGAATTACGGATTTTAATAGCTCCGATTGTTGTGAGTGCAGGATTATTAGGATTGGAAATTTTCAAACTGTCATCATACCCAACAGCCATTACTGCATGTCCGCCATCAACTTCTTCGTTACGGTCGGGAAAAGGAATTTTTCCATCATCGGCCTGATCGAGTGAGGTGAAACAGGTAAAACCAAAAATCATAGGTAACCCATTACGCAAATGATCTTTTATTTTATCAAGCAGCGGTTGTCCACGCACGCCATCAGTATCTAATCTGTAGTACAATAGTGCCTGGAAGTTTTGTGCATACGAATACATAAAGGGCGTAGGTTCATCATTGAAGTTTTCTTCTTTATAAGGATGATATTTTTCCGGTACTAAACCAAACAGCGCCATGGCTGCCATAGTTGTACGCAGGTAGGCACCATCATCTGCTTTCCATCGTAATAAATTGCGGGTGGTTTTGTACAGAAACAATCTTGAAGCATCTGTATGTTTACCAAAGGCCCTTCGTTCAAAATACTCATACAGTCCAACGCCGGCATGGGCCGTACAGGAACCAATTTCGCCCTGGTCTTCAATCGGCGAACACCATTTGCTCAGATCAACTTTTGTTGGCGCAGAAGCTTTACGTGTTTTTGTTCGTTTAGATGTATCAAGCGATAGCTTACTGAGTATTTTACTAACCGGTTCTTTTGCGCCTCTTAATTTTTGCCGTGCAGATAAAGAGCTTGTACTGGTTGTGTTATCTCTGAAGTCAGGATAGTCTTTCAGCCATCCTTTTCCTTTTTGTTTGGCGATGCTCATAGTTGAAGTGATTTAAAGTGAGTATATGTGTTTACGTTTAGAAAGATGAATTTGGCAATACGGATCAGCAGCTTCGTAAGGAGGGAGTTTGTGATTGAACAGCTAAAAGTCTAAAAAGTTAATTGATTTGTCAAGCGGTAAAACACTTAGTTAAAGCACATTGTACACACATTACCACTAACGGGTATTGCGTGCATGTTTACTGTTTTGTGCATCAACCATGTAGGTGGCAAATAAAAACGGCGGCCAAAGGCCGCCGTTTTTTAAACTGGGGAAAAGTAGATTAACTTTTTAATTTACTCTTGATATAATCGATTTGTTCCTGCAATGCATTTACATCTTCGCCGGATTTTTTGGCGGTTTCTTTTTTACCGATCACGGTTTTCAAAAAACTGTCAATTACAGGGGTAACACCATATTGCTCCGGAATAGAGTTGCGGAATTTTACAATTTCATCAACACCACGTTTTACTTTATCGGTGTTTTTAATAATGCCGATAAAGTTTGCGAGAGATGAGGTAAGTGTAAACTTAGCCTGTGTTAAACCCATTTTGCTGTACGATTCTATAATTTCATCAAAGCTGCTTTCGTCGCCACTTTTGATTAATGTTGATGCAACAGCTTCTACGAGGTTGCCCTTCATTGGTTGTTTTGATAATCGCTTTGCTTCAACTAAAGCTGCTGCTGCATCCACCTTTTCCAATGCAGTTAATGCTGCTGCACTTAAGGTATAAGATGAATCGTTTAACAGCGAAGTAAAGAGTGCTTTGTAAGCAGGCTTCTTCAGATTGCCCAATATTTCAACTGCACGGCTGCGTGTAATGCGGCTTGGATCTTTTTTGGCAATACTTTCAACAGAAGCTTCAGTTGCTTCAACAATAGTGGCTTTTTTAAGATCAAGTTTGCTTAAAGCAAAATTGCGCAAGCCGCTGTACTTGTCGTTAATGGCTTCTTTCATAAATGCAACTGCCTTTGCATCGTCTTGTTTCTTTGCAACAAAGTCAATGGCTTCACGTCTGTCGAGGTAAAGACCGGCATGTTTGTATTGGTGAATGTATTCGTCGAGTGTTTTGTTTTCTTTTTTAACAGCTAATAAAACTTTGTCGCCATCGAAGTTAATAAGGTCTGGTTTTGTTGCTGCTGCAAATGAAAAGGTATCTACTGCATGTTTAACCCAAACCTGGTGACGTGTTTTGCTGCTGCCGGTATAAATATCAATAGCAACAGGCAACATAAACAGTTTATCTTTTTGAGTTTGCTTTACAATTACAACTGCTTTTTTACCTGCCTCATCATAGCTATAGGTAATGTCAAGTGTAGGATGACCCGCACCGAAATACCATTGATTAAAGAACCAGTTGAGATCTTTGCCTGTAATTTCTTCAAATGCCAAACGCAGTTGATGTGCCTCGGCTGATTTGTATTTGTTGGTTGTTAAGTACAGGTTCAGCGATTTAAAGAAAGCACTGTCGCCAACATAATTGCGGAGCATATGCAATATGCGGCCGCCTTTGTTATAACTCACGGCATCAAACATATCTTCCTTATCACCGTAATAAAAACGAACAAGATCTTTCTTTTCGCTGCCGCTGCCCAAGTAGCCCTGCATAGCACTGTAATGCGTTGCATCGGCTTTGTCTTTCCCGTATTTATATTCATCCCACAAGTATTCGCTGTAGTTAGCGAATGATTCGTTTAAGGTAAGGTTGCTCCAGCTTTCGGTTGTTACATAATCACCAAACCATTGGTGAAACAGTTCGTGTGCAATGGTGCCTTCCCAGTTATTGCCATCTACAAGCTCACGGGCATCCTGTTGAGCACCATCCCCATGTAAAGTAGCTGTTGTATTTTCCATGGCACCGCTTACGTAATCATGCGCCACCATTTGACCATACTTTACCCAAGGGTATTCAACACCGGTAATTTTTGAGAAATAAGTCATCATTTCCGGTGTAAGACCGAAGATCTTTTTTGCAACAGGTGCATACTCTTTATCTACATAATAACTTACTTCTTTGCCTTTCCAGGTATCTTTTACAACTGCAAAATCGCCAGCACCAATGAAGAAAAGGTAAGGCGCATGTGGCTGGTCCATTTTCCAATAGTCGGTACGTGTGCCGTTTGCAGCTGGTTTTTGGCTCATGAGTTTGCCATTGCTGAGCGTAACCCATTTTGCCGGAACAGTTAAATAAAACTCCTGTGTTGTTTTTTGATTTGTTTTGTCGATTGTTGGGCACCATACGCTGGTTGCTTCTGTCTCGCCCTGAGTCCATATCTGCATTGGTTTATCTTTCTCTTCGCCTTTGGGGTTAATGAAGTATAAACCTTTTGCATCGGTAATTGCAGCACTGCCTTGTGTTTTAAATTCATTTGGTTTCGCAGTGTACTGAATGTAAACGGTATAAGGCTCGCCACCTTTATACGTTTTGTCGAGCTTAATGTTTAAGAGCAAGCCATCATATTCATAGTTCAGTTTGGAACGTGCTGCACCTTTTTGCAGTGCTACCTGGGCTATGTCCATTCCTTTTGCATCAAGCACGAGTGTGTTTGTTGCATAAAAATGTGGCTTCAAGGTAATCCAGACATTTCCTTTCATCTGTGCATTGGGTACATCAAAACTGGCTTCCAGCTTGGTATGTACCAGATCGTGTGCTTTTTCGGGGGCAGAACGATACACCTGCTTCCACGATGTATCCGCTTTTTCTTCGGTTTGTGCAAAACCGGTTGTTAAGCTCATTACAAGTAAGCTTAAGATGGTAAGATTTTTCTTCATAAATGAAACGTTTAGTGTAATTCGAAACGGCCAGAGGGCTGTTTCAGTTCAGTATTTAGCTTGTAAATATAAGCGCTTCCATGTTGCCGCAGAATTTGGCAAATGGTTTGTAAATCGGATAAGCAAAAAAAATTAGCTTTGTTGTTATGCGTATGTTCAAGATCAGCAGATTGGTTTCACTTTTTATTGCCTTCGGACTTTTTATGTCCGGCGCTCTGGCACAGTTAAATCATTTCATTTATCTGCAAACCGATAATCAGCAGCCGTTCTATATAAAGTACAATAATCGTATTATCAGTTCCTCAGCATCAGGCTATTTAATTCTGCCAAAATTGAAAGATGGAGTAGTTGAATTTGCTTTGGGTTTTCCAAAAACCAACCTGGAAGAGCAACAGTTTCAGTGTACAATCGATAAGGCAGATAAAGGCTTTCTGGTAAAGAATTTCAATGAAAAGGGTTGGGGGCTGTACGATCTGCAATCTTCATCAATCGTGTATGCAAATGTAAAAACAACTCCGGTTGTTAATGCGCAAACGTCAACCGTTGCTCCTGCTAATGATCCGTTTTCGAATATGCTTTCGAAAGTAACGCAGGATAGTACCGTTAAAACAGTAACGATTGTAAAAGAGCCTGTAGAAACGATACCTGTTGTAAAACCAGATACACCAAAGGTTACCAAGCCTGCTGAAGTCATTGTTAAAACAGAAGCGCCAGTTCAAAAAGGAAAAGATACCGTTGCAAAAGTGATTGTAACGCAGCCGGCAGAAACAAAAAAAGAAGATCCGGTCGTTAAAAAAGAAGAAGTAGTAACTCCGCCCGTAGTCGAACCTGAATGGAAAGCGCCTGCAAAATCAATCATTAAGCAAATCCGCAAATTCGAAAGCAGGGAAGGCGCAGATTATGTATTTGAAGTTGAAACAGACAATGCTGTAAAAGATACCGTTCGCTTCTTTATTGAACGGGATACTACTTTACCTGCTGTGGCAACTCCCGTTGTAACACCGGTACCGGCTGAAGTAAAGAAAGATACAGCAGCTGTAACGCCTGCAGTTGTAACTCCAGTGGAAACAAAGAAAGAAGAAGTAGTGGTGAAGAAACAAGAAGCTGTTACCCCGCCTGTAATCGAACAGGCGCCCAAAAAAGAAACACAAGCATTGCCCAACAGTAACTGTAAGGATTTTGCAACCGAAGATGATTTGATCAAACTTCGGCGCAAAATGGCTTCGCAGCGAAAAGATGAACAAATGGTTGAGGAGGCAAAGAAGGTCTTCCGCAATAAATGTTTTACCTCCGCTCAGTTGCGTAATTTGTCTGTTACTTTTTTAACAGACGAGGGTCGCTATCGCTTTTTCGATGCAGCGTTGCCTTACGTAACCGACTTTGCAAATTTTAAATCGCTTGGTGAAACAATACAGGACGAGTACTACAAACGTCGTTTTATAGCCCTGCTGCCCAATCAATAAACTATGCCACGATATTTTCTGGAGTTAAGTTATAAAGGCGAAAAGTACAGTGGCTTTCAGGTGCAACAAAATGCAATAACCATTCAATCTGAAATAGAAAAAGCATTTGCAACATTTTTTCGTAAGCCTGTTGCTCTAACTGGTTCCTCACGAACAGATGCAGGCGTACATGCGTTACAAAACTATTTTCACTTCGATTGGGAGGAAGAGTTTCCGCAAGCGGCTGTTTACAATCTCAACGCAATACTTTCTGCTGCCATCGTTATTAAGTCTGTTAGAGAAGTAGTAGCTGATGCACATTGCCGTTTTCATGCTACAGCCAGAGAGTACAAATATTTCATTTACGATGAAAAGAATCCTTTCATTGATGACAGGGCCTGGTACTTCCCCTATAAACTCAATCACGATCTACTTAATGCCTGCGCACAAAAGATTCTTACAACGAACGACTTCTCTGCTTTTTCGAAACGTAATACACAGGTAAAAACCTTTCAATGTTCCATTATCGAAAGTAAATGGTTGCAGCAAGATGGTTGTCTGGTTTATCACGTAAAAGCCAATCGCTTTTTGCGTGGTATGGTTCGTGGGCTTGTGGGTACGATGCTTCGTGTTGCTCGAGGCGGTACTGATATGGAGGTATTTGATCAATTACTGCTACAGCCGAAAATTGCTACTGCAGATTTTTCAGCACCTGCAAAAGGTTTGTTTTTAGTTCATGTCAGCTATCCCGAGAGCATCTTTCTATAGTTGCAAAAAAATATTTTTCGAGTGAAAGGCTTGTCCACAAAGGGTTTCAATTTTCCGTTTCAAAATACTTTTAAAAAGGTTTGGGTTGTATGGTGGTGTGGCCTTACCTTTGCAACCCGCAAGTAAAACGGGACAGTTCTTTAGGTGATGGGATTGGGTGATATTCAATGAGTTAGTTAGGAAAAGTCTTAAAAAATAAATTGAAAAAAGTTTGGTTGGAATGATTGGTGCCCTTACCTTTGCACTCCGTTCGAAAAACGGGTTCAAGAAATTGAAAAAAGATCTTTGAAAGATTGGAAGCAACAGCAACGTTTTATGAAAATAGAACGGGTAAATTTTAAGCGTAATAAAATTCGATTTTGAACTGTTAATTCTTGAGAATTAATAGTCAGTATCAAACTTCATTTACAATGGAGAGTTTGATCCTGGCTCAGGATGAACGCTAGCGGCAGGCTTAATACATGCAAGTCGAGGGGCAGCAGTTTTGTAGCAATACAGAAGCTGGCGACCGGCAAACGGGTGCGGAACACGTACGCAACCTTCCTTTAACTGGAAGATAGCCCACCGAAAGGTGGATTAATACTCCATAACATATTGAAGAGGCATCTCTTTGATATTAAAGCTCCGGCGGTTAAAGATGGGCGTGCGTCTGATTAGGTAGTTGGCGGGGTAACGGCCCACCAAGCCTTCGATCAGTAGCTGATGTGAGAGCATGATCAGCCACACGGGCACTGAGACACGGGCCCGACTCCTACGGGAGGCAGCAGTAAGGAATATTGGTCAATGGACGCAAGTCTGAACCAGCCATGCCGCGTGGAGGATGAAGGCCCTCTGGGTTGTAAACTTCTTTTCTTTGGGACGAAACCCCTGTTTCTACGGGGACTGACGGTACCAGAGGAATAAGCACCGGCTAACTCCGTGCCAGCAGCCGCGGTAATACGGAGGGTGCAAGCGTTATCCGGATTCACTGGGTTTAAAGGGAGCGTAGGTGGGCTTTTAAGTCAGTGGTGAAATCTTTGGGCTTAACCCGAAAACTGCCATTGATACTATTAGTCTTGAATTCTCTGGAGGTAAGCGGAATATGTCATGTAGCGGTGAAATGCTTAGATATGACATAGAACACCCATTGCGAAGGCAGCTTACTACGGAGACATTGACACTGAGGCTCGAAAGCGTGGGGATCAAACAGGATTAGATACCCTGGTAGTCCACGCCCTAAACGATGATTACTCGACATTAGCGATATTACAGTTAGTGTCTAAGCGAAAGCATTAAGTAATCCACCTGGGAAGTACGACCGCAAGGTTGAAACTCAAAGGAATTGGCGGGGGTCCGCACAAGTGGTGGAGCATGTGGTTTAATTCGATGATACGCGAGGAACCTTACCTGGGCTAGAATGCTGGGAGACCGCAGGTGAAAGCCTGTTTTGTAGCAATACACTGCCAGTAAGGTGCTGCATGGCTGTCGTCAGCTCGTGCCGTGAGGTGTTGGGTTAAGTCCCGCAACGAGCGCAACCCCTATCTTTAGTTGCCATCAGGTAATGCTGGGAACTCTAAAGAAACTGCCGTCGTAAGACGTGAGGAAGGAGGGGATGATGTCAAGTCATCATGGCCTTTATGCCCAGGGCTACACACGTGCTACAATGGGGGGGACAAAGGGCTGCCACTTAGCGATAAGGAGCTAATCCCAAAAACCCTCTCTCAGTTCAGATTGGAGTCTGCAACTCGACTCCATGAAGCTGGAATCACTAGTAATCGTATATCAGCAATGATACGGTGAATACGTTCCCGGACCTTGCACACACCGCCCGTCAAGCCATGGAAGCTGGGTGTACCTAAAGTCGGTAACCGCAAGGAGCCGCCTAGGGTAAAACTAGTGACTGGGGCTAAGTCGTAACAAGGTAGCCGTACCGGAAGGTGCGGCTGGAATACCTCCTTTTTAGAGCATGCTTAGATTTACATGCTGTTGCTTTTCCACTTTCAAGATATAAGTTCTTATAAAGTATTATTCGGCCAGTTGCTATGGATTTTTGAGAGGCCACTTGGCTAAAGATTAAATAGATCCGTAGCTCAGCCTGGTTAGAGCACTACACTGATAATGTAGGGGTCCCCAGTTCAAATCTGGGCGGGTCTACAAATAACCTCGGGGGGTTAGCTCAGTTGGCTAGAGCATCTGCCTTGCACGCAGAGGGTCATCGGTTCGACTCCGATATCCTCCACGAAACTTAGTTCTTTATTTTATTTGATAATGGCTTAAGGCCTGCCGGTTCGTAACCGGGTTATCAAACATAATTCTTACTCCCCTTTAGGGGATGGGGGTTAAAGTTCTTTGACATATTGGGATAAAACAAGTTGTAATTGTTTAATAAGGCGATTTTAGTAATAACTCTTTTAAAGCGAATAAGGGCGTATGGTGGATGCCTTGGGTCTGAGAGGCGAAGAAGGACGTGGTAAGCTGCGATAAGCTTCGGGGAGCTGCACACAAGCATTATATCCGAAGATTTCCGAATGGGACAACCCAGCACACTGAAGGTGTGTTATCCGAAAGGAAGCCAACCTCCTGAACTGAAACATCTAAGTAGGGAGAGGAAAAGAAAATAACAATGATTCCCTGAGTAGTGGCGAGCGAAACGGGAAGAGCCCAAACTTAAGCGGCGTGCCGCTTAGGGGTTGTAGGACTGCATTTAGAAAATCTCATCAAATTGAACCTTCTGGAAAGTTGGGCCATAGCAGGTGATAGCCCTGTAGATAGAAATTGAGATGGACGAGCAGTATCCTGAGTAAGGCGGGACCGGAGGAATCCTGCCTGAATCTGCCGGCACCATCCGGTAAGGCTAAATACTCCTCAGACACCGATAGTGAACCAGTACCGTAAGGGAAAGGTGAAAAGTACCCCGAAACAGGGGAGTGAAATAGTACCTGAAACCGTACGCCTACAAGCGGTCGGAGTCCAGCAATGGATGACGGCGTGCCTTTTGCATAATGATCCTACGAGTTACTCCTCACTGGCGAGGTTAAGTTCTTCAGTAACGGAGCCGAAGCGAAAGCGAGTCCGAACAGGGCGCTTAGTCAGTGGGGGTAGACGCGAAACTTTGTGATCTATCCATGGGCAGGTTGAAGTTCTGGTAACACAGAATGGAGGACCGAACTCATTAACGTTGAAAAGTTATGGGATGACCTGTGGATAGGGGTGAAAGGCCAATCAAACTGAGAGATAGCTCGTTCTCCCCGAAATGTTTTTAGGAACAGCCTCGGATTTAAGAAGTGTATAAGAGGTAGAGCTACTGATTGGGCTAGGGGGCTTCACCGCCTACCAAACCCTGACAAACTCCGAATGCTTATACATATCTCCGGGAGTGAGGCTGCGGGCGCTAAGGTCCGTGGCCGAGAGGGAAATAACCCAGATTAGCAACTAAGGTCCCTAATACGTAGTTAAGTTGAACAAACGAGGTGAGACTTCTATAACAGCCAGGATGTTTGCTTGGAAGCAGCAATTCATTTAAAGAGTGCGTAACAGCTCACTGGTCGAGAGGTCTTGCACGGAAAATGATCGGGCATCAAACTACGAACCGAAGTTCTAAAATTGTACTTGTACAATTGGTAGGGGAGCATTGAAATCTGCTGCGAAGGTGTCTGGTGATGGATGCTGGAGCGATTTCAAAAGAAAATGTAGGAATGAGTAGCGATAAAAGTAGTGAAAAACTACTTCGCCGTAAGTCCAAGGTTTCCTGATCAATGTTAATCAGATCAGGGTTAGTCGGGTCCTTAGGGAAAGCCGAAAGGCGCACCTGATGGCAAGTTGGTTAATATTCCAACACTTGTTTATGTTTCGATGGGGTGACGGGGTAGTGAAAGATCCGCCTGGTTACGGAATACCAGGTTAAAGCGTGTAGATATATTTTTTGCAGGTAAATCCGCAAGAGATGTCGAACGTGATAGTACCGCAAAGCTTCGGCAGCGTGGATAGTGATCCTAATCAGACCTCCGAGAAAAACCTCTAAGGCTAGGCATAAACAACCCGTACCGTAAACCGACACAGGTGGACGGGATGAATATTCTCAGGCGCTCGGGTGAGCCGTGGAGAAGGAACTAGGCAAATTGACGCTGTAACTTCGGGATAAAGCGTACCATCTTCGGATGGTCTCAGTAAAATGGTTCAACCAACTGTTTAGCAAAAACACAGGGCCCTGCAAAATCGAAAGATGACGTATAGAGCCTGATACCTGCCCGGTGCTGGAAGGTTAAGGAAGGATGTTCGGCGCAAGCCAAAGCTTCTGACTGAAGCCCCAGTAAACGGCGGCCGTAACTATAACGGTCCTAAGGTAGCGAAATTCCTTGTCGGGTAAGTTCCGACCTGCACGAATGGTCTAATGAGTTGAACACTGTCTCCTCCACGAGCCCGGTGAAATTGTAGTATCGGTGAAGATGCCGGTTACCCGCCACGGGACGGAAAGACCCCGTGAACCTTCACTACAACTTTGCATTGATTTTGAATTACGGATGTGTAGCATAGTTGGGACGCTTTGAAGCAGCTGCGCCAGCAGTTGTGGAGCGGTCGTTGAAATACCAACCTTCTTTGATTTAGAATCTAAACCCTGACGGGTGACAGTGCATGGTGGGTAGTTTGACTGGGGTGGTCGCCTCCTAAAAAGTAACGGAGGCTCGCAAAGGTACCCTCAGTACGGTTGGTAATCGTACGTAGAGCGCATTAGTATAAGGGTGCTTGACTGTGAGGCATACAGGCCGAGCAGGAGCGAAAGCTGGCTAAAGTGATCCGGCGGTTCTGCATGGAAGGGCCGTCGCTCAAAGGATAAAAGGTACTCCGGGGATAACAGGCTGATCTCCCCCAAGAGCTCATATCGACGGGGAGGTTTGGCACCTCGATGTCGGTTCGTCACATCCTGGGGCTGGAGAAGGTCCCAAGGGTTCGGCTGTTCGCCGATTAAAGTGGCACGTGAACTGGGTTCAGAACGTCGCAAGACAGTTCGGTCCCTATCTGTGGTGGGCGTTAGTAAATTGAGTAGACATGACCTTAGTACGAGAGGACCGGGTCGTACGTACCGCTGGTGTATCTGTTGTGCCGCCAGGTGCAGTGCAGAGTAGCTATGTACGGACAGGATAAACGCTGAAAGCATCTAAGCGTGAAACCTTCTACAAGATGAGTTTACTTTTAAGGGCCGTCAAAGACGATGACGTTGATAGGCTACAGATGTAAAACTGGTAACAGTAAAGTCGAGTAGTACTAATTACCCGTAAGCTTTAATTTTTTTTATTGTCTATTAGCGATTACAACTTTTCCCAATATGATCTTATTTAAGAGTTTATGGTGGTTTTTCCGAGGGTGTTCACCTCTTCCCATACCGAACAGAGAAGTTAAGCCCCTCATGGCCGATGGTACTGCACCACAATGCGGGAGAGTAGGTAGCTGCCATATTTATTCTAAACCCCTTCAATCAAATGAAGGGGTTTTTTTATGCACTATC